>Ga0099364_10000167_pt1 | contig 110719 bp, 102 predicted proteins | sample TergutTh196P3_FD_73070 | JGI IMG/M metagenome (GOLD analysis project Ga0099364, IMG submission 73070) | Microcerotermes parvus P3 segment gut microbial communities from Pointe-Noire, Republic of the Congo - Th196 P3 | ecosystem: Host-associated > Arthropoda: Insects > Digestive system > Gut ...
CCTCATCAATAGCGACACGATAAGCGGTGCGTCCTTTAATCTTGTCCCACAAAGCCAAAAACTCCGGCGAAATTAAAACCTGTTTTTTCAAACGAACGGTAACTTCTTTGTTTTTATTAAGCACGGGTACTTTGCTGTTGGCTTTGCTGATGATTGTTTCAAATTTTTCGCGCGCCGCCTCAAATCGTGCAGGCAGGTCAAGCGTTCCGGCGGCAAGTTCTCGCTTCATTGTTTCCTTGATTACGCCCGATTTTGAGATGTAGCCCTTTTCCTCAAAGTGTGTAATTATTTCTTGCGCCTCGTCATGCGTAACGGTTTTCTCGACTTCTTTAGTTTCGGTGTAGGTTATTTCAGCGACTTTTTCGGGAGTTACATCAGCCCCCATTCTTGCGGCGGTAACAGCTTTGTCTACTACAACAGCAAGTGCGGGCGACAACGAGTTTTTAGACTCCAGTTGACAGTTTTCAGAAAGCGAGGATTCGCCAGTTTCAGATTCTGGACACTGGTATCTGGATACTAAATCGGCGATTATTTTCGCTTCTTCTTGGGTTACAGATTTTTCTTCAACAACTTCTTCCTTGTAAGTAATCCCGCTGAACAGCGATAATTGCAATGTGCCGAATTTTACTCCTGTTTCTTGTTCAATTTCACGTTGAAGCTTATCTGCAAATTCAGCGAAACTTTCATTTGCCATAACGTGAAGAATGTTGATGTTCCTATCCTCAATCCGTTCACCGTCTTGATTCACGCATAACCGAAGCCCGCGCCCGACTTTCTGCCGTGTAGTGAATGTCGATTTCTGCTCCACCAACGTGCAGACTTGGAACACATTAGGATTGATAATAAGAAGGCGGCTGACGGTTTAAGTTACGAACGCGAGGTTCTAAAGGAGAAACGCCAGACCACCTTCTAATTATAACAAAAATAAGCACAACTTTCTCTGTTAGAAAGATTATGCTTAAATTATACCAAAAGGAGAATTAAAATGAAAACGCTTGTTCTTATTTTAAGCATTTTAAATCTTATCTTTTTCGCATCCCTCGCATTTTACATAAATGCGTTGATTAAAACCTAACCAATAATCAGATGTTGTCTCCAAAACACCGTCGCACTCCGATAAGTGCGTTGATTAAAACATAGTTACAGTCACCCAGAACATCCGAAAAAAATTGATTGACAAGAAATCAACCATATTATATAATAGTATATAGGATGATTTTTTGGCAGACATTAAAAGGAGGAATGTCCCAATGCCAAGGCAATTAAAAGAAACTAAATCTAAGCAAAACAGGCGCGGAAACAACGAAGGCTCTATTTACAAGCGAAAAGACAAGGATTTATGGTGCGGTCAAGCTATTGTCGGCCATAAATCAGATGGTAAACCGGTCAGAAAAACAATCTACGGCAAAACCCGGCAAGACGTAGCTCGTAAAATCGCCCGGCAATCAAGCGAAACCTTTAATAATGGCTACGTGCAATTTGCAAAAACGACTTCAAGGTATTTCAACGAACTATTTTACGAATGGTTCACAACTTTCAAAGCCCCGACCATAAGCTCAGCAACAAAAGAAAAACTCTTAAATTTCATGAATAATCACATATTTAAAGAGTTCGGCAAATATGAGCTTCAGCACGTTGACTTAATCAAACTCCAGCAATTTTTTAACAAAAAATCAAAAGAATTGTGCGACCAGTCAATCAAGCACATAAAGCAATTCTTAAATCAGTTTTTCACATACGCTGTTAAGAAAAATTTAGTCAACGTCAATCCCGTAACGGACGTTCAGCTGAGAGCTAAGAAAAAAACAACCGAAGAACAGGACAAAAAAGCCCTGTCGTCGGAAGAACGCAAAATAATCTTTGCGGCTCTCGAAGACAATGTTATTTTAAAGCCGATTTTACTTACTTATGCTTTCACAGGTCTGCGCCCCGGCGAACTTATTGCCCTAAGATGGAAGAATATCGATTTCGAAAATTCAACGATTTTCGTTTCACGTGCAATCAACAGGGAAATTATATTCGACGAGAATGATAAAATCATTTCCCGAAACGAAATTATAGGCAACACAAAAACAGCCAAAAGCACACGAGCCTTTAAAGTACCTCAAGCTGTCATGGATAGCCTAAAGACTTGGCGTGAACATCAAGAATCTCAAGAATTAAAGAAAAAAATTGATTTCACAAGTGCCAATTGCTTCGTTTTTACCACCAAAACCGGCACAGTACGCAAATACAGCGGGGTACGAAGCCATCTTGTTCGTTTTCTCAAAAAAAATCGGCTTGGAAAACTCCGGCATAAGTCTTTATTCGTTTCGCCACACTTTCGCAACCATGTTGCTCGAAAAGCGTGAAAATCCCAAAATTGTAGCTGACCTCATGGGACACGCCCGAGTTTCAACGACTTTGGATATTTACAGCCATGTTATCTCCCAAACTGTTTACGAAGAGACGGCAAATATGCTCGATGGGATTCACGACGATATCATCAAGGATTTTATCAATTCATCAGATGATTCCCCCGACGATGATGATTCTCCGGCTAACTCTTCCGAAAGTTTTCTGAAAACTCTTCAGAAATGACCCTAAAGAAAAAATCAGCAAACCAGCCTAAAACAAAAAAACTGCTTACGCAGTAATTTTTTGACCCTAAAAAGTACTGCAATTAGTACTGCAACGTAGTTAATTTTAGGCAATTTTGGGGGGACTTTTTGAAGCTTTCGACCGGATTCGAACCGGTGACCCCCACCTTACCAAGGTGGTGCTCTGCCGACTGAGCTACGAAAGCAAATCAGTGTTCATGCGGTTTTACAAGTTTTTTAGTTAATCTCTAAAACTAATATTTCATCAAATCGGAATCATATGAACAAACATACGGCTAACTCTTACCAAGGACGCGCTCTGCCGACTGAGCTATGGGAGCGGCTACAGAAAATACAGAAGGAAAGAAAAAACACAAAGCCTGAAAATTATCCGATAATAACGCGATAAATGTAAACCGCGAAAACAATTATAACATAAAAGGCGTCTTGTGTCAATACATTTTTTATAATTTTTCACAAATATAGAAAAATATGCTTGACAAACTTTAAATATTATAATATACTAATATAATGTCACAATGGATAAATATGCGCTTTTTATAAAAAGGCGTGAAAAGGGAGTGTAGACCTTATGGTGAATGTCAAGCCGGTGCAGTTAGGCAGGGTTTCAAGGCAGAGCTTCTCAAAAATTGAAGAGATTCTTGAAATGCCGAACCTCATCGAAATTCAAAAGAATTCTTACAGATGGTTCGTTGAGGAGGGTATAAAGGAGGTTTTCAATGATGTTTCACAAATAGCGGACGCAAACGGAAAATTCGTGCTTACTTTCGTTGACCACCGATTAGACGATACACCCAAATATACGATAGCCCAGTGTAAGGAGCGTGATGTAACATTTGCGGCTCCGCTGAAGGTGAGGGCGCATCTTGAAAATAAAATAACCGGTGAGGTCGTTGAGAGCGAAATCTTCATGGGCGATTTTCCGCTTATGACCGACAACGGTACTTTTATAATAAACGGTGCGGAGCGGGTCATAGTTTCTCAGCTTGTACGTTCGCCCGGTGTTTATTATGGCTTCGATTATGACAAGACGGGTAAAAAGCTCTTCAAGACTACAGTAATACCCAACCGCGGTGCGTGGCTTGAGTATGAGATGGACTCTAACGACATCATGTATGTCAGAATAGACAAAAACAGAAAAATACCTGCAACCACGCTGATTCGCGCACTCGGTAAGGGTACGGACGAGGATATATACGACCTGTTCGGCGAGGATGAGCGGATTAGGCAGACCATAACACAGAAGGATGTTACTAAAAACTCGGAGGAAGCTTTGCTTGAGGTTTATAAAAAGCTTCGCCCGGGTGAACCGCCGACTGTTGAATCAGCGCAAAACCATATTAATTCTCTTTTCTTTGATGCAAAGAGATATGATTTATCGCGCTTCGGAAGATATAAGTATAATAAAAAGCTCGGTATTTCGGGGAGAATCGTAGGTCATAAATCTGTCAACCCCGTAGTTAATCCGCTGACGGGCGAGCTTTTGCTCGGAGCAGGGGAGTACATTAAATTTGAAAAAGCGATAGAGATTGAACAAGCGGGCGTAATGGAAATGCTCCTCACAATAGAAGACAGAGAAGTCAAGGTAGTAGGAAACGGTATGGTTGATATTAGACCGTATCTGCCGGAGGGGATTGACCCGATTAAATGCGGCGTAAACGAAAAGGTTTCTTTCCCCGTGCTGAGAGAGATTCTTGAAAGCTGTTCGGATGAAGAAGAGATTGAAGAGGCTGTCAGACAACGTGCGGACAAGTTAGTATCTAAGCATGTTACGCTCGATGATATTTATGCTTCTATCAGTTATTTTATAAATCTTTGTGAAGATGTGGGCGATATTGATGATATAGACCACCTCGGAAATCGGCGTATTCGCTCGGTCGGAGAATTGTTACAAAACCAGTTCAGAATCGGCTTTGCGCGTATGGAGCGTGTGATTCGCGAGCGTATGGGCTTACAGGCACAGGACATGGAAAAAGTTTCGCCCAACTCGCTCATTAATATTCGTCCCGTAGTGGCGGCAATAAAAGAATTTTTCGGCTCTTCACCGCTTTCGCAGTTTATGGACCAGAACAACCCGCTTGCCGAATTGACCCATAAGCGCAGACTGTCGGCTCTCGGTCCGGGCGGACTCTCGCGTGAGCGTGCGGGCTTTGAGGTACGGGACGTGCATTATTCGCATTACGGCAGAATGTGTCCGATTGAGACCCCGGAAGGACCTAACATCGGATTGATTTCTTACCTTGCTTCATTTGCGAGGATAAACGAATACGGGTTTATAGAGGCGCCGTACAGAAAGGTTGCGAAGGGTACGGGGAAGGTTCTTGACGAAGTGGTATACATGACCGCCGATGTAGAGGATATTTATACAATCGCACAGGCAAACGAGCCGCTTGATGCTGAGGGTCGTCTCAGACCCCGTGTAACAGGCAGATGGAAAGACGAAATAATAGAGGTCGCCCGTGAAACGGTTGAGTTCATGGATATATCGCCGAAGATGGTCGTATCTGTGGCTACTTCTATGATTCCTTTTTTGGAAAATGACGATGCAAACCGCGCACTGATGGGTGCGAACATGCAAAGACAGGCAGTTCCGCTGATGATTACCGAAAGTCCTGTCGTAGGCACGGGTATGGAATACAAAGCCGCCGTAGATTCGGGCGTTGTAGTACTTGCCGAGCATGACGGAACAATAACAAAAGTTACGGCTGATGAAATTTGCATAACCGATAAATACGGCAGAGAACACCCTTACAGAATGGTTAAGTTCAGACGTTCAAACCAGGGTACCTGTATTAATCAGAAACCTCTCGTTGAAAAAGGAACACCCGTCAAAAAAGGCGATATTATTGCAGACGGTCCTGCGACCTCTGAGGGCGAAATCTCTCTCGGAAAGAATGTATTAATCGGTTTTATGACGTGGGAGGGTTACAACTACGAGGACGCAGTATTAATCAGCGAACGCTTAGTTTACAACGATGTTTTTACTTCTATACACATTGAGGAATATGAGCTTGAGTGCCGTGATACCAAACTCGGTCCCGAAGAAATAACCCGCGATATACCCAACCTTTCGGAAGACGCACTAAAGGACCTTGACGAACGCGGGATAATCAGAATCGGTGCGGAAGTACGTTCCGGCGACATAATGGTCGGTAAAGTTACCCCTAAGGGAGAAACAGAACTGACAGCCGAGGAAAGACTGCTCAGAGCCATATTCGGTGAAAAGGCACGTGAAGTAAGAGACAACTCGCTTAAGGTTCCTCACGGCGAAAGCGGTATTGTGGTCGATGTAAAAGTATTCACCCGTGAAAACTGCGAAGAGCTTTCTCCGGGCGTGAATATGGTGGTACGTTGTTACGTCGCTCAAAAGCGGAAAATCTCCGTAGGCGATAAAATGGCGGGTCGCCACGGAAACAAGGGTGTTGTGTCGAGGATTCTTCCGGTTGAGGATATGCCTTTCTTACCCGATGGGACGCCTCTTGATATAGTTTTAAATCCGCTTGGTGTTCCTTCGCGTATGAATATCGGACAGGTACTGGAGGTTCACTTGGGTTATGCCGCACGCGCACTCGGATGGAACATTATGACCCCCGTATTCGATGGTGTCCGTGAATCCGATATACAAGAAATGCTCCGTATGGCAGAGCTTAACCCCGAAGCGAAAACAGAATTATATGACGGCAGAACAGGCGAAAAGTTTGATAGCCCCGTTACCGTCGGATATATGTATTATCTGAAATTACACCATCTCGTAGATGATAAAATTCACGCTCGCTCAACCGGTCCGTACTCGCTTGTTACTCAACAACCGCTCGGCGGTAAGGCGCAATTCGGCGGTCAGCGTTTTGGGGAAATGGAAGTTTGGGCACTCGAAGCTTACGGTGCGGCTTATACATTGCAGGAAATACTCACGGTTAAGTCTGATGATGTTGTCGGACGTGTAAAGACATATGAAGCCGTGGTAAAAGGCGAAAACGTACCCAAAGCCGGCGTCCCCGAAAGCTTTAAGGTATTAATAAAAGAGTTGCAGTCGTTAGGGTTAGACGTAAAGGTACTCGATGAGCAAAACAGCGAAATAGACCTGAAACAAACCTTTGATGAAGATGACGATGTAGGAATCGTCACTGCGGAGGATTTTGAATATGTCGCAGATGAAGACCTTGAAGCGGAGTTTATAACCGGAGATATCGCAGAAAGCGACTTCTTCACGGGCGGCGAGGACGATGAAACGGACGATTTAGACGACGACGATGATGATGATGGTCTTGACGAGGTCGATATTTACGATGATGAAGAAGAATCGGAATTAGACGTTGATGCGTCCGAGAATCACCCGGAAATGTAAAATGCACGAGCGGCTGATTTAAAAAATAACGTCTGCTCGCAAATTCAAAAATAAAATGAAAGAACCGAGGTTTTACCGTGGGATTTAATACTTTTGAGTCAATGAAAATAGGTCTTGCTTCACCCGAACAAATTCGCGGTTGGAGTCATGGTACAGTTGAACGCCCCGAAACTATTAACTACAGAACCCAAAAACCGGAACGCGACGGTCTTTTCTGCGAGAAAATTTTCGGACCGCAAAAGGATTGGGAATGTAATTGCGGCAAGTATAAGAGGATTCGCTTTAAGGGTAAAATCTGCGAGCGCTGCGGCGTTGAGGTTACTCGAAACAAAGTAAGACGCGAGCGTATGGGGCATATTGAGCTTGCGGCTCCTGTTTCGCATATTTGGTATTTTAAAGGTACACCATCCCGTATAGGTCAGGTGCTTGATATTTCACCTAAACGTCTCGAAGAAGTGTTGTACTTTACAAAATATGTCGTAATTGACCCCGGCGACACCGCCCTCACCAAATGTCAGCTTTTATCGGAAAAAGAATTCTCGGACATGAAAGAGCGTTACGAGGACGACTTTTTTGCGCGTATGGGTGCGGAGGCGATTAAGGAGCTTCTTTCCGAATATGGCGCGAACAGATACGACCATTATATAATGGCTAACGCAGGAGATTTTTCTAAAATAATCGGACTTAATAAAATGCAGATTGAGGATTATTTAGCAAAGCGTTATCGTTTTATTTCCGAATTCCCTCAAGATATTTATGAACGCATGAGAGTTAACAGCGAGAAGGAAGAACACGAGTACTCCCAGCGTGAGCGTGATTTTGAACAGGGTCAGATTATAGCACGTAAATTGTATGAAGAGGTAATTATTCCACTGAACCTTAAACGTCAGCGCGAAGGACTGCCGCTCATACAAACTAAAACAGGTTCAGCCTACATCGAAGAGCTTTTTGATGAAGCTGAAGTAAATGAACCCGACAATGAGTTCATCGCCCGTCATTCAAAGAATAATTGGGTCAGCAATATTGTATGGGTGTCAAATGATTTAAAAGAACAGCTCGCAAATACTCAGCAGGGACAAAAACGCCTAAAGCTGCTCAAACGTCTTGATGTAATCGAAGCGTTCAGGATTTCAAAAAACGCTCCGGAATGGATGATAATGGACGTAATACCGGTAATACCGCCCGATATTCGTCCGATGGTTCTTCTTGACGGGGGGCGTTTTGCGACTTCTGATTTAAACGATTTATACAGAAGGGTAATCAACAGAAATAACCGTCTTAATAAGATGATAGAGCTACGCGCTCCTGAAATAATTATACGCAACGAAAAGCGTATGCTTCAGGAGGCTGTGGATGCTTTGATTGACAACGGCAGACACGGAAAAGCTGTTACAGGACCTTCAAACAGACCGCTCAAATCCCTCTCGGATATGTTAAAGGGAAAGCAGGGTCGATTTCGTCAGAACCTCCTCGGAAAACGTGTGGATTATTCGGGACGTTCTGTCATCGTTGTGGGACCGGATTTAAAGTTAGACCAATGCGGTCTGCCCAACGAAATGGCAATCGAGCTTTTCAAGCCTTTCGTCATGAAAGAGCTTGTGGCAAGGGGTTTGTCCAATAATATAAAATCTGCACGCAAAATGGTGGAACGCGCCAACGAAAACGTATGGGACGTTCTTGAGGACGTAATAAAAGAGCATCCCGTTCTGCTTAACCGCGCTCCTACACTTCACAGACTCGGAATACAAGCGTTTATGCCTGTTCTCGTAGAGGGTAGAGCGTTAAAGCTTCACCCGTTGGTATGTACGGCGTACAATGCCGATTTTGACGGAGACCAAATGGCGGTGCATTTACCCCTGTCGATAGAGGCACAGGACGAGGCGCATACGCTTATGCTTGCGGCGAAGAACCTTTTAAAACCGTCGGATGGTCGTCCTGTAACAGTACCTACTCAGGATATGGTATTGGGTTCGTATTATCTTACGCTTGAAAAAGATGGCGAGCCGGGCGAAGGTAAGGTTTTCCGCGATGTTAACGAAGCCATTATGGCGTATAGCGAGAGCCTAATTACGCTTCATTCAAAAATTAAAGTACGCATAACCCGTGATACGGGCGAGAGAATAATAGAGCGGATAATAAATACAACGGTAGGTAAGTTGATTTTCAATGAGCCTATTCCGCAGGATTTAGGCTTTGTTGACAGGACATTACCGGAACACGAACTCGAACCTGAAATTAATTTCAAGGTAGGCAATAAAGAACTTGGCAGAATCATAGACCGTTGTATTAAAATCCACGGTACGGCTGTGACTGCCGGAGTACTCGACAGGGTTAAAGCTCTCGGTTTTAAGTATTCTACAAAATCAGCGATAACTGTTGCGGTAACAGATGCGACAATTCCGCCGCAGAAGAAGATATATCTTGAAGAAGCTGATAAACAGGTCGAGGAAATCAATGAGTATTTCGAGCAGGGTTTTATCTCAAACAACGAGCGTAAGGAAGCGATTCTTAATATCTGGAACGAATCTACCGACAAGGTGTCGAAGGCTCTGATGGAAAACTTAGACCAATATAACCCTATTTATATGATGGCGGATTCCGGCGCACGCGGAAGTATAAACCAAATCAGACAGCTCGCAGGAATGAGGGGACTGATTGCGAACACGTCGGGCGAAACCATAGAGATACCTATTCGCGCCAATTATCGCGAAGGGCTGAATGTTCTTGAATACTTTATTTCGTCGAGAGGCGCGAGAAAAGGGCTTGCCGACACTGCGCTTCGTACTGCGGACTCAGGGTATTTGACACGCCGCTTGGTCGATGTTTCGCAAGAAGTTATTATAAGGACAGACGATTGTAAAGCCGCGGGCGGGATAGAGGTCTACGAAATAAAAGAAGGGAAAGAACTTATCGAGCCGCTCTCTGAAAGGCTTGTAGGGCGTTATCTCGTTGATGATTTTACCGATGAAAAAGGTAAAGTAATTGTTTCAAAAGATAGGCTTCTTGGCGATGACGAAATCAAGAAGATTCTAAACACAGGGGCGCAAAAGGTCAATATCCGTTCGGTGCTGACCTGTGAAGCGAAGCACGGGGTCTGTGTTAAATGCTACGGTGCATCGCTTGCCAACGGGAATCCAATCTCAATAGGCGAAGCCGTGGGTATAATTGCCGCACAATCAATAGGCGAACCCGGAACACAGCTGACTATGAGAACCTTCAGAACGGGGGGGATTGTTTCGGCGGAGGATATTACTCAGGGTCTGCCGCGTGTAGAAGAGCTTTTTGAGTCACGTAAACCAAAATCCAGTGCGATTATGTCAAGGCTGACGGGTACAGTCAAAATAGAAGAGGTTAAAAAAACCCGCCACTTAACCGTGACGAGTGCAGACGGCGAAGCCGAAACCTATACTGTTCCCTTTGGATATAGGCTAAAAGCGGATGACGGCGATATAATAGAAGCGGGCGACCCGATTACGGAGGGTAGTGTGAATCCGCATGACGTCCTCGCGGTAAAAGGTGAACAGGCGGTAGAAAACTATATTATAGCCGAGGTTCAAAAGGTTTATCGTTTACAGGGTGTTGATATTAACGACAAGCATATAGAAGTAATCGTGCGTCAGATGATGCGTAAAGTCAGAATAGAAAACCCCGGCGACAGCTACCTTCTCCCCGGTTCCGCAGTGGACAAAAACGAGTTCGCTCGCGTGATTTACGAACTCAAGGAACGCGAACAGGGTGGCGAGCGGATTGAATACCCTACGGCAAGTCCGCTGCTTCTCGGAATTACAAAAGCCTCGCTTGCGACCGACAGTTTCCTCTCGGCGGCGTCTTTCCAGGAGACCACGCGCGTGTTGACAGATGCGGCGATTCACGGAAAGGTAGACCCTCTGCTCGGCTTAAAGGAAAATGTAATAATAGGGAAACTAATTCCGGCAGGCACGGGAATGGCGAGAAATTAAGTTGTGTTTCTTAAAAATCTAAGGGTAATTTCAACAATTAATAGATTTATGTAACCCGTAAAACAGTAAAAGTCACAAAATAATCGGTTAAATTTGAGATAAATGTTGACTTTAACTGTTTTCGGGGTTATAATAAATAATATATTTTATGAATAGGAGGTGAAATGAATTGCCGACCTTTAACCAGCTTGTCAGAAAGGGAAGGGAAGTTTCTAAAACGAAGTCAAAATCTCCCGCTTTACAAAAAGGGATGAACACGTTAAAGAAACAAGAGACGGATAACTCCTCGCCGCAAAAACGCGGAGTTTGCACCGCCGTAAGAACCCATACCCCTAAGAAGCCTAATTCTGCGATGCGTAAAATCGCAAGAGTAAGACTTTCTAACAGCCATGAGGTGACAGCTTACATTCCCGGTATAGGTCACAAACTGCAAGAACACAGCGTTGTGTTGATTCGCGGAGGACGTGTTAAGGACCTACCCGGCGTGCGGTATCACATTGTACGCGGTACGCTTGATGCACAGGGCGTTGACGGAAGGATGCAGGGCAGAAGCAAATACGGGGCGAAGCGTCCCAAAAAGACAGCAGGCAAATAGACAGTTGACAGTGGATAATTGACAGTTGACAGTTGACAGTCTGATTTAAGGTAATAAGAACAGCATAACAGAATAACCGCATAAGCGGAGATATATAGTTATCTCTACTATTATCTTTGCACGGCGGAAGAATGGTGCTTTATTAAAAAGCACACTGCTTTCGAGTACCTGAGAATTCATTTTTATGAAGGAGGGAAGTACGATGCCAAGACGAGGTAACGTACCCAAACGCGAAGTCTTACCGGACCCAATGTACGGCTCCGAGATGGTTACACGGTTAGTCAACAACATCATGCTCGACGGGAAAAAAGGCGTCGCGCAGAAAATTGTTTACGGAGCATTTGAGATTGTCGGTGAGAAGACAGGAAAAGAACCTTTGGAGTGTTTTGAGCAGGCGCTTGAGAATATCATGCCCCAGCTCGAAGTAAAAGCGCGCAGAGTGGGCGGTGCGACTTATCAAGTTCCAATGGAAGTAAGACCGGCGAGAAGAAGAACGCTCGGTTTACGTTGGCTCACAAATTACAGCAGAAACCGTAACGAGAAAACAATGAAGGAAAGGCTCGCCGGAGAACTGCTGGATGCTTTAAAAGGGCAAGGCGGAGCGTGTAAAAAGCGCGATGACACACACAGAATGGCGGAAGCCAATAAAGCATTCGCTCATTACAAATGGTAAAGAAGGGTTAGTATGGCAAGAGAAGTATCTCTGGAGATGACCCGAAATATAGGTATCATGGCTCATATCGATGCGGGGAAGACGACGACGTCTGAGCGTATTTTGTACTACACGGGTATATCGCATAAAATGGGCGAAACCCACGACGGCACCGCAATCATGGACTGGATGGAGCTTGAACAGGAGAGAGGAATAACCATCACCTCGGCGGCAACGACCGCTTTCTGGAAAAATCACAGGATAAACGTGATTGATACCCCGGGTCACGTGGACTTTACAGTAGAGGTAGAACGCTCGCTGAGAGTCCTTGACGGCTCTGTAACCGTTTTCTGCGCAAAAGGCGGCGTTGAGCCGCAGTCAGAAACGGTATGGCGTCAGGCAGACAAGTATAAGGTTCCCAGAATGGCTTATATTAACAAGATGGACATAATGGGAGCGGATTTTTTAGGCGCGGTTAGTATGATGAGGGACAGGCTGAAAACAAACGCAGTTCCGATTCAGCTTCCTATCGGGGCAGAAGACAGCTTTAGCGGCATAATTGACCTTGTGGAAATGAATGCGGAAGTGTACGGTGACGATTTAGGTAAGGACAGAAAAACCGTAGAAATACCGCATGAATTGAAGGAAATCGCTCAAAAGTACAGGGAAGAGCTACTTGAAGTGGTAGCCGAACAGGACGAAGAGGTATTGAATAAGTTCCTCGAAGGGGAGGAAATCACCGTTTCGGAGATTAAAAAATGCCTCAGAAAAGCCTGTATAGCAAATGCAGTAGTACCTGTAGTCTGCGGAACCTCGTATAAGAACAAGGGCGTACAAAAACTGTTAGATGCAATTATTGATTATATGCCCGCACCCACGGATATTCCTCCGGTCACGGGTGTAAGCCCTTACAAAGACAGCGAAGAATCCCGTAATTCATCAGATGACGAGCCGTTTTCCGCATTAGCGTTTAAAATTGCGGCTGACCCGTTCGTAGGAAAGCTCTGCTTCTTTAGAGTCTATTCCGGTTCTATAGCGGCGGGTGCGGCGGTTCTCAATGCCACAAAGGGCAAGAAAGAAAGGCTCGGCAGAATATTACAAATGCACGCAAACCACAGGCAAGACCTTGATGTTTGCTATGCGGGTGACATTGCGGCGGCGGTAGGGCTAAAAAGCACGACGACAGGCGACACACTCTGCGATGAAAAACACCCCGTTATTCTGGAATCTATGGATTTCCCGGAGCCGGTTATAAGCTTGGCAATAGAGCCTAAAACAAAAGCCGGTCAGGAAAAGATGGGTATTGCTCTCGGAAGACTCGCAGAGGAAGACCCGACGTTCAGGATAAGGAATGATGAAGAAACAGGGCAGACAATAATTGCGGGCATGGGCGAATTACATCTTGAAATCATCGTTGACAGAATGATGCGCGAGTTCAAGGTAGAAGCAAATGTAGGAAAACCGCAGGTTGCCTATAAGGAAACCATAACATCTCAGGTTGAACAGGATACAAAGTATGCGCGGCAGTCGGGCGGACGCGGACAGTATGGTCACGTTAAAATCCGCATAGAACCCAATGAATCAGGTAAGGGATACGAGTTTATTAACAAGGTAGTCGGCGGCGCGGTTCCTAAAGAATATATTCCGGCGGTAGATGCGGGAATACGGGGTGCGATGATGTCGGGTACTCTTGCAGGTTATCCGGTAGTAGACGTGAAAGTGACCCTCTACGATGGTTCGTTCCACGAGGTTGACTCGTCAGAAATGGCATTCAAAATCGCAGGTTCAATTGCTTTTAAAGAAGCGATGCAAAAGGCGTCACCTATAATACTTGAGCCGATTATGAAGGTTTCCGTTCTCGTTCCTGAGGATTATATGGGCGATGTAATAGGCGATTTGAGTTCTCGCCGAGGGAACATTCTCGGTATGGACGATAAAAGCGGTATCAAACAGATTGACTCTAACGTACCTTTGTCCGAAATGTTCGGTTACGCAGGCGATTTGCGCTCAAAAACCCAGGGGCGGGGGCAATACACAATGGAACCCAGTCACTATATCGAGGTTCCCAAATCCATAACAGAGGGAATAGCGACAAAAAGAGCGAGATAATTTGGGTTTTTTAGGGCAAAATTACAAACAATAAATATTTACAGAAAAGACTTGTTTTTTCAGTAAAAATTTGTTAAAATTAAATTCAGAAGCAACATCAAAATATCAGGAGGAAATGACTAATGGCAAAGCAAAAATTTGAACGTAACAAACCGCACGTAAATATCGGCACGATTGGTCACGTTGACCACGGTAAAACAACGCTGACAGCCGCAATCACCAAGGTTCTTTCTCTGAAGGGATACGCTAAGTTTGAAGCTTATGACGCAATCGACAAGGCGCCCGAAGAAAAAGAACGCGGAATTACTATCAACACCGCACACGTTGAGTATGAAACCGACGCACGTCACTACGCACACGTTGACTGCCCCGGACACGCCGATTATATCAAGAACATGATTACAGGCGCGGCACAGATGGATGGCGCAATCCTTGTAGTTGCGGGTACAGACGGTCCTATGGCACAAACCAGAGAACACATACTCTTAGCTCGTCAGGTAAACGTACCTTCACTTGTAGTTTTCATTAATAAGTGTGATGACGTTGACGACCCTGAACTTCTCGACCTCGTAGAAATGGACATCAGAGATATACTCAGCAAAAACGATTTCCCCGGCGACGACACACCTATAGTTCGCGGTTCTGCAAGAAACGCTCTCGAAAGCAACAGTACAGATATTGGCGCAGAAGAGTTTAAATGTATACTCGAACTTATGGATGCGGTTGACAGCTATATTCCTACACCTGACAGAAAAGCAGACCTTCCGTTCCTTATGCCTGTTGAGCAGGTTATGACTATATCGGGACGCGGTACGGTTGCTACAGGGCGTGTTGAAAGAGGCTCTATAAACCTAAACGACAAGGTTGAAATAGTAGGTTTACAGGATGAAGCGAGAGATACGGTAATCACGGGTATAGAAATGTTCCGTAAACTCTTAGATTTCGCAGAAGCGGGAGATAATATAGGCGCGTTACTCAGAGGTGTAGCCAGAAATGAGATTGAACGCGGACAGGTTATATGTAAGCCCGGTTCGATTAAACCCCTTACGAAATTTGTAGGTCAGGTTTACGTTTTGAAAAAAGAAGAGGGCGGACGCCACACTCCGTTCTTCTCCAACTACAGACCTCAGTTCTTCTTCAGAACAACCGACGTTACAGGTGTAATTAAACTCCCTGCCGATAAAGAAATGTGTATACCGGGCGACCACGTTGAGATTGACGTAGAGTTAATTACCCCGATAGCGATTGAAGAGGGTCTTCGTTTCGCAATCAGAGAAGGCGGAAAAACAGTAGGTTCGGGCGTTGTTACTAAGATTAAAGAATAGTAAAAAAATAGCATTAAATTAAAGGGCGACAGTAGATTAACAGTCGCCCTTTATTTTGATTTTATTTTATAAAGCTAAACTAAACTTTCTTCCCCCGGAATGGTCTTGACCGTATCAATGGCACCTTTTGCGTTCGATGTCGGTTTTGCGGCGGCGGGGGCTTTTTTCGCCGGAGGGGTTTTCTTGGTGGAGGAAATTCCCTTTTTCAGCTTTTTTTCGGCATCCTTTTTTTCAGAACCCGACAAAGCCATTTTATCAAGCTCAAGAGCCATGTTAAAGTCGCCCTCAACTTGAATTATTCCGTTATCAACGGCTTCCTGCAAGGTGAATCTCGAATTTGCAAGTTTGATAAAATCCTCGCCCGATGCTATCAGCAGTGCGTTTTTATCAACGTAGTCATACGGAGCGACTTCGAGAATACCTCCACGGAACGCAACATAAAACGCACCGCCTCCCTCGCCTGTTATGTTAAATTGAAACGCGAAATCGCCACACAGCTTGCTTTTATCGGCTTTAGAATAAACTTTTTTGACATCAGCAAAAATTTTCTCGTAAGTCATAACGACACTTCCTTTCGTTTAATTTTGTGCATTTTCAGCCTACTCGTCAACTTATAAAGTTATTATACCACAAACTATAGTAATATGCAATACATATTTAATACAAAATTTAGGCGGATTTAAACCGTATATTTGAAATATAGATTAATGCTTAAAATCGGGATAATTACATAGGTTTATACCAATACCCCGCAAAAAGAAGGGAGGTTTAGTATAAAATGTTTTTAATTGTTGACAAAAGAGGAAAGATTATGTATAATATAAATAAGGTATTTATGGAAGGAGGCGTTTTTGTGCGTATAATGAATTTTGACGACCCGTTACCGCCCCGAAGTAGCAACAAGGTAGGGAACATGAAAATAAAAAACTGCATAAAACCGCCGCCGTTTTAAAAATAATAATCGGTCGCGTATTTATGCGCGGCTTTTTTATTTTCATATTCCTGTATCGAATCGGAACATAATACACGGCAGGCTACGTAAAAAATGTAAAGGAGTATGAAAAAGCATGAGAGACTTTGAAATTTACGAAGAAATGCTCGACAACAAGCAGTATAACGCACTCAGAAACGAGTTAACAGATGAAAACCCGGCTGACATATCGGGACTCATCGAAAACATTCCGGTAGACAAGGCGGTACTGATTTTTCGTATGTTGCCAAAGGATATGGAAGCGGAGGTTTTTGCGAACCTCTTTCCCGATGTACAGGAAGCATTAATCGGAAAACTAAGCGAGACGGAAATACGCTCGATTATCGAAGAGCTTTTCCTCGATGATGCGGCGGATTTTATAGAGGAAATGCCTGCGGGAATCGCCAAAAAGGTTTTAGCCACCGCAAAACCCGAAACCAGAGAAGAAATAAATCGACTGTTAAAATACCCTGAAGACTCGGCGGGTAGCATAATGACGGTCGAGTATGTGGATTTAAAAAGCGAGATGACGGTACGCGAGGCGTTTTCACGCATACGCAGAACAGGCACGGATAAGGAAACGATTTATACTTGTTTTGTTGTTGACTCCGAGCGCAGGCTTGTAGGGGTCGTAAGCGCGAAAACATTAATGCTTGCCGAACGTGATGAAATTATCGGCGACATAATGGATGATGTAAACCTTGTTACCGCCGAAACACTTGAAGACCGCGAAGTGGTTGCCCAAAGGGTTAACAAATATGACCTTTTGAGCATACCTGTCGTGGATTCCGAAAAGCGTTTAGTGGGGATTATCACCATTGACGACATAGCCGACGTTGTTGAAGAAGAGGCAACGGAAGACTTTGAAAAAATGGCGGCTATGCTGCCGTCCGAAAAACCGTATCTTAAAACAAGCGTGTTTGAGCTTTTCAAAAATCGAATAGGCTGGTTAGTCGGGCTTATGATTATGGGAATGGGAACGGGGGTAATATTAAAAGTTTATGAAGATGTTTTGCTTGCGGTTCCGCTTCTGATTGGGTTTGTACCGATGCTTACGGACACCGGCGGCAACGCGGGCAGTCAAAGTGCAACTTTGATTATACGCGGTATGGCGGTTTCGGAAATATCATCTTCTGATTTTTTGAAAGCCGCATGGAAAGAAATACGCATAAGCTTAATGGCGGGCGTTGTTTTAGCGGTTGTTGCGTTTTTGAGGGTTATTTTGTTTTATCACACCGAAACAGAATTATTTTTAAAAGCCTCCGTGATTAGTATTACCATTATATTTACGGTATTTATGGCAAAGCTGTGCGGTGTTGCACTTCCCATACTTGCAAAAAAGTTGAATATAGACCCCGCCATAATGGCGGCACCGCTTATTACAACTATTGTTGATACCTGCTCGTTAGTCGTTTTCGTTATGATTGCGAAATTACTTTTAGGGCATCTTATGTAAAAGACCTGTAACACAATTCCACCTTGCTGAATAATATAGTTTATTACGTTAAGAGCGGGTGTGATAAAACAATGAGAAGACGGCGTTACAGGCGCGAGAGCAGGCGAAATCTGCCTTTTATATGCCTTGCGGGGGCATTGGCATTCGTGCTTATTTGTCTTCTGTCGGCGAAGTTCTTGTTTTTCATACTCGCAGTGGTACTAATCGCGCTTGGCTTATATATGCTCAGTTGCGCATAATCAATTCTGTTAAGGTAGGTGGTCTTAATGAAAATCGTCGTGGTAAAGAGTCCTAAAATTCTTGCCGGATTCTTAAGGTTTTTTTTCAGAATCAAAAAGGAACAGGTTACATAATGATTTGCAAAATGTAAGGCGCGATGAAAACATCGCGCCGCAAAATTACCGTTTTTTATAATTCTTCTCTTCCGTCCGCGCTTCCTCGTAAATTCTGACATAACTTTCAAAGCGGCTTTCTGTAATATCGCCTCGCTCTTTTGCCATTATCACCGCACAACCATCCTCTTTGGTATGACGGCAGCCTGAAAATCTACACTTATCAAGAAAAGGTATAAACTCACGAAAGCACATCCCCACGTCCGAAGAAGCGAGCTTTCCGTACTTAGCCGCCTCAACGGTAGAAAAACCGGGCGTATCAGCAATATAAACAGGGGAGGACATACTGTCAAGACGATAGAGTTCGACCTGCCGCGTTGTGTGTTTTCCGCGACCGAGCTTCTTACTGATTTCGGCGGTTTCGAGGGTGAGTTCGGGGAAAAGACTGTTTAACGTACTGGATTTTCCGACGCCTGTATTACCGACGAGTACGCAAGTTTTCTTTCTCGGACTATCGCAAACGGTATCAGATAACCTATCGGGCAGGGAGTCTGCACTGAAGGCGTCCTGCGTACCGAGCAGAAATTTATGCAGTTTGTCAACTCCTTCACCGCTCTCGTTACTGATTGAAAACACTTTAAACCCGGATTTTTCATATATTCTGTAAAGCTCATCATCTTCTTTTTTATCAATTTTGGTAAACAGCGGGATGGGTTCTATTCCCTTGCTTTCAAAAATAGCAATCAACTTGTCGAGTATTAGTCTGTTCGGGGCGGGTTCTACGGTGGAAATAACAATAATCGCCGCATCTATATTAGCAAGAGGAGGACGGACGATATAGTTTTTTCGCTCAGATACATCCGTGATAACAGGTGAATTATCAATAATTTCAACAATAACATCATCGCCCGCTACGGGAGTAATCCCTTTAAGTCTGAACACCCCCCGCGCGGTGCATAACAACATTCCGTCAAGGGTTTCTACATGGAAGAAACCCCCGACGGATTTTAAAATTTTTCCTGTTTTATTATTCATTCTAATAGTCGTAAAAGGGGAAAACGAACGGTAACGGGTCAGGTTCGGGTTCGGTGACAAGCGGGAATGGGTCTACCGGGAACGGGTCAATGGGAAACGGTTCCGTCGGCGTAGTTTCAGCGGGTTTGTCTATTTCGGCGAAAATATGAGCATTAATCTCGACTAATCTGTGCGTGACCTCATCGCCTGTAAAATCAACCTCATATACACAGAACTGCCCCCTGTTACCTGTCTGTACAGAAGTAATGAAAATAGCGTATGTGCTGACGTCGGTACCCTCAAATTCCCAGTTGATGTTTCTGTTAAGTCCGACATTTTGAGTCACTGTGAGGTAGTCCTGTCGTATACCGTCAATATAATATTCAAATATATAATCTCCGGTTATATCCTCTCTGGAAATATCATGGTTAATTTCAAAAGATTTCGGCGGGGCAGGACCGATGCTTATTACGACTTCAATTGTACTGAACTTATCAACGGGTACCATCGGAAGAGGGTCTTGACTGATAACCCTGTCAACAGCTACGGAATCGCTGTATTCCTCAGTGAACGCAATAACGACATCGTGCATTTTCGCTCTTTCCTCGGCTTGTGTCCTGGTAAGCCCTAAAATATCGGGAACCTGTGTACCCCCATCATTTACTCCGCCGAAGCTGACCCAAACCGTTATACGGGAGTCGAGCGGAATCATAGAGCCTGCACGCGGTTCGGTACGGATGACATACCCGGCGGGGACAGTGCTTTCCTCATGTCTTATATTGATGTTTGCACGTATAAAACCCTGCCGTATCAATCGCTGTTCAACTTCGTCTATGTGCAGTACGCCGCCTTCGTAGTCGTTAAGCTCAACAGCCTCAGGTCCCGAACTCACCCGAATGTCGATTTTCTGACCAATGCGTATTTCTCTGCCCGCTAAAACGCTCTGCCACATGATGCGTCCTCGTTCATACTCTGTCGAAAATTCGCGGGAAGCAACGAGATTCAAACTGCCGCCGTATTGCGCTATTACCGCATCATAATCCTCGCCGACAAGCGACGGTACTTTTATTAACTCGTCTCCGCCAATAGTATCAAAGGTGTTGGTGACTATTGTATAAATTAACCACGCCGCCATAATAACGATTACAGAAGCGGTGGCAAAAAGAATAGCCAAAAGCGGCGAACGGCGTTCAATCACCTCGTCATAAAAATCATCATCGTCGAACTCGTCTTCAAAATCATAGTCTCCGCGCTTAGGCACAGGTACTCCCTTTGCCGGCGTGGTCTCGGCTTTAGCTTTTTTTCCTCCGGGGGTTTGAATCGGGGTTTCACCCGTAGAGGATGCGGACGTTGTCGGTTTATCAAAGTATTTTATTTTTTGTTCCTCCGCTGAAAAGTACTTGTACTCAAAAACTATACTCGGATTCTTTTTAAACTCTTCTATGTCCGTAATCATTTCGCCGGCGGTCTGATAACGCTTACTCGGCACCTTCTGCATTGCCTTGAGTGTTATTTCCTCTAATCCGTCGGGAATAGAGCTGTTTATGTCGGTGGGTTTTTTAGGTTGTGCCTGCATGTGCATTAAAGCAATCGAAACGGGGTTATCGCCGTCAAAAGGTTTTCTGCCCGTCAGCATCTCAAATAACATGACGCCTATTGAATAAATATCGCTTTTTTCGTCTGTTGCATCGCCACGGGCTTGCTCCGGACTTATATAATGAACGGAGCCTATAGCTTTTTCGGAAATAGTTTTATCGGTTTCTCTATTAAATCGCGCAATCCCGAAATCCATCACTTTTATCGTACCATCGGAAAGAAGCATGACATTTTGAGATTTTATGTCACGGTGGACTATTCCGCGGTCATGAGCGTGTTGTAATGCGCGGAGAATCTGTGTAACAAAATGTAAAGCATCACGCCATTTTAAAACTCCCTGACGCTCAATATACTCTGTTAAAGTGATGCCGTCTATATATTCCATCACAATAAACTGAACCTTTTCACTGAAGCCGACATCGAAGATTTTTACAATGTTCGGATGGGAAAGCAGAGCGATAGCCTTGCTCTCATTTCTGAAACGGCGCAAGAAATCTTCGCTTTCGGCAAGCTCGTTTTTAAGGATTTTAGCGGCGACAATTTTATCCTCGACCATGTCGCGTGCCTTGTATATGTCCGCCATTCCGCCGACGCCAATCAACTCAAGAAGTTCATACCGTCCGTCGAGTCTTTTCCCGATATTATTGTCCATGATAAATCATTCCTTACTATAATAAGCTATTTTACGGATATAATCGCAACTGTGATATTATCCCGACCGCCGTTATCAAGGGCGTATTCAACAAGCTTGTCACAAACCTTGTTTATAGGATTATTTATTATTATTTCCGCTATGCTCACATCTTCACCATATGCGTGCAGACCGTCTGAGCAGAGCATCAAAATCGAATCTTCCTGTAACTCAAGCTCATAATAATCGGGGGTCAAGAACGCCTCCGCGCCGACCGCACGGGTCAGGCAATTACGTTTGGGGTGATTTTTACCCTCGTCTTCGGTGATTTGACCGTCCTCAATCAACTTATTTATGTATGAGTGGTCCTTAGTAATCTGCTGTATACTGTCGCCGAAGGCGTGATAAACCCTGCTGTCTCCAACATTTATAATGTACGCTCGTCCATCGTAGACAATTACACTGACACAGGTTGTACCCATGCCGAACATAGTCAAGTCAAACTCGGCTAAATCATAAACCAAATTATTTGCCGCTGTCACCGAGGTAATTAAAAGATTGCGAATGGAGTTACCGTTAAGCTCGGTGCGAAATCCGCGTTTAATACGCTCAGAAATAAAGTTGACAGTCGTTTCGCTGGCGAAGCTACCCGCATTCTCTCCGCCCATGCCGTCGCACAGAACGACAGCCGCCGCGTTCGGGGTTGACTTTTCGTCGTCTTCGAGTAGCGAAGCCCAGACCCTGTCTTGATTTTCAGAGCGTTTTTTACCTATGTCTGATTTTGAGAAAACCTTCATAAATTCTCCTAACTAAGGTTTAAAGTAGCAGACGTTTTTTTCGTCTCACTCGTGTATAATTATAACTTACTATGGTGTACTGCCCACGGCGGCACGCAGCTGTCCGCAGGCGGCGTTTATATCCGCGCCGAGTGTTCTGCGTACTGTCACGTTTATGCCTGAGCTTGCCAATCTTTCGTAAAAAGCGTTTGTGTTACGGGATTTTGGATATGCTTGCGTATGCGAGGGGTTAATCGGGATTAAATTTACATGCGCTCCGAGCGGTTTTATTAGATTTGAAAGATTGTCGGCATCCTTTGGGCTGTCATTTAATCCGCCGATTAAAGCGTATTCAAAGCTGATGCGTCTGCCTGTCTTTTCAAAGTAATTTCGGCACGAGGACATTATTCGTTCTATGCCAAAGGTGTTGTTGACGGGCATAATTCGGCTTCTTGTTTCATCATCTGCCGCATGTAGCGAAACCGAGAGAGTAAGACCGAGCTTTAATTCTGCCAGCCTGTCAATTTTATCGGCAAGACCGCAGGTAGAAAGCGATACATGCCGCAGACTCATATTTCTGCCGTTTTTATCAGAAAGCAGGTTCAAAAATCTCACTACATTATCAAAGTTATCAAGCGGTTCACCGATACCCATTAATACAAGACTGCCTACATCGGTTATTTCGCTCTCATCGGTACGGCGGTCACGTTCGGTTTCGTAGAGCTGTAAAAGCATTTCCGAGGGTTCAAGATTTCGTGTAAATCCATACGCACCTGACGCGCAAAAGGCGCATTTCATTTTACAACCCGCTTGTGTTGAGATACATATACTGTGGCGAAAATCCCGCCCTCCGTCTTGTCGGTAACGCATGAGTACGGTTTCGATTTTATCACCGCTCAAATCTGAATCAAGCCCATATAGATATTTTACAGTATAATCATACTCTGATACAAGCTTTTTTTGTATATTTAGTCGTTTTATACAAAAATATTTTGTTAGCTTTTGACGAAGTTGTTCAGATAGATTCGACATTTCGGAAAAAGCCACCGCTCTTTTAACATGTAACCAATCAAAAATCTGACGCGCCCGGAATTTTTGTTCTCCCAAAGCGACAATCTCATCTTGTAAATCCGAAAGCGAAAGGGATAAAATATCTTTTTTCATAATGTTAGTTGTTGAGCGTCGGGTTTTCTTCTGAATATTGCAACGAAAAAGCCGTCGCCGCCCGTTATATGCGGAAAGAGATTGTAGCGGGAAGCATCGGGTAAGCCTGACCCGACAGGAACAAAATATGGAGAGAAAACAGGATGTCTTCTTTGGAACTCATCCACGACAGCCTCATTCTCGTCAGGATTTAAGGTGCAGGTGGAATAAACTAAAGTACCGTTTGGCTTAACGTAGGCAGCGGCGGTATCAAGGATTTTCTTCTGCTTTTCGGGAAGAGGCTCCAAGTCCTTCATGGGTCTGTATTTTATTTCGGGTTTACGCCGAATTACACCGAGACCGGAGCAGGGAACATCACATAAAACCGTGTCAGCCTGCGGGAATGTAGGGTTAAAGATTGTTGAATCGTTTTCAACAACCTTTATTACGTCAAGCCCGAGCCGTTTAGCTCCGCTTTCAATCAAAGCCAACCTTCCGCCGTAAAGGTCACAGGCGAGCAGTCTTCCGCGATTATTCATCATTTGAGCAAGGGTAAAGGATTTACCGCCGGGAGCGGCGCAGAGGTCTATCACTGTCTGATTAAAGCCGGGGCGTACTAATTTACAACAAAGCTGTGACGAAATGTCCTGGACGTGGAACATACCCTTGCGATATGCGTCGGAAAGCTCAACGCCCATATTATTAACCCGCTCAAGTTCAAGACAGTCGTCAAGAAACGTATTTCTCTTTACAGCAAACTTTTCTTTTAGCAAAGCCGCAATCACGTCATCGGTTTGAAATCTCAACGTATTTACCCGCAGATAAATCGGAGGTCGCCCGAAAGAGCCTTTAAGGATTTCTAATGTCGACGCCTCACCGAATGTAGCTAACCATTTTTTTATTAACCACTTAGGGCAGGAATATTCTATAGAAAGTTTTGCATTGTCTTCGAGGTGAATGGTGTTAATTTCCTTACCATCTCGTATAAAATTCCGAAGAATTGCATTCACGAAGCCCTTTGAATCCTGATTGGCAAGATTTGCGGATTCGTTTACGGCGGCGTTTTCGGGTACGCCGCCCATATAAAGAAGCTGATAGAAGCCCATGCGTAAAACCTGCACGGTTTCACACGATAGGTTATCAAACTCTATATCCGAGTACTCGCGTATCAGAAAGTCAAGTGTCATCTTCCTTTCGAGTACGCCATAAAACAGAGCGGCGGCAAAACCTTTATCACGCGGCGATAAATTATCCCTCGAGAAGGTATTGTCTAAGATTATATTGGAGTATGCTCCGTTTTGTTCCATACGGCAGAGCAACTCAAGCACTGTTTTTCTCGATTGCGTCATGATTTATATATTCCTTACTTTTTCCTTTTGTTTTATCTTCTCCTTGCTATCGAGAGCAGTCGTATAAGCTGCGCGAGAGAAACAAGCAGTGCCGCAATATACGTAAGTGCGGCGGCTTTAAGGACTTTCGCCGCGCCTTTTTGCTCGGTTTTATCAAGAATATCTGCCGCCGCTATGGTTCGGAGGGCGCGGCTCGAGGCGTCAAATTCAACAGGCAGGGTGATAAGCTGAAAAACAGCCGCAAGGGTGAACGAGATTATGCCTATATTAATCATAATCGTTCCGGGTATGAGCGGCAAAAACATACCGATGATTACCAAAAACATCCATGTTCTGTTTGCTATGCTTACTACAGGGAAAATCGCGGAGCGGACTTTTACGGGGACATAATTGTCGGCGTGTTGAATGGCATGTCCGCACTCATGAGCCGCAACGCCGATTGCGCCTACTGCCGCGCTGTTGAAGGTACTCTCGGACAAGGCGACGACTTTAGTTCGCGGGTCATAGTGGTCGGTTAAATTTCCGTGTGTAGAATGTACTTCTACATCGTAAAGCCCGTTGTTGTCTAAGATTTGGCGTGCAATCATATGCGCCGGTATGCCTTTCGCAGAGCGTTTCTTATTATATTTTGAAAATGTCAATTTAACATTCAAAGAAGCGAACATAGCAATAATTATAGTCGCCATAACAAGAAGCCACGCCGCATTTGGATTGTCGAGAAAATATTCTAAGGTTTCGGGAATTTTTTCCATATTATTTATTTCCTTTCGGTATTTAGTTTCGCACGCCGCGTAAAAACTCCTCTGCACTCATCTTGTTCTTTCCTTCGGGTTTAATTTCGAGCATACGCAGAATCTTCATGTCCCCGCATATAATTTCTAAACTTTCTGTTATTGTTCCCGCTTTATGGTTAAAAATATCGCTTTTTTCGATAATTTCGCTTGAAAAAACCTTTAACCTCTTTTCGCCTAACATACAATAGGCTTCTCCCGTAAGTCCGCGGATAAAATTATAAATTTCAAGCGCGGATTTATTTAGGTCGATTTTCTTCATTTCTTTTGTAATCATAGGTGCGTAGGTGGCTTCGGCATAGTTTTGCGCTGTCATGTTTTTTATATATTTTTCAGGATTCTCCGCGAACCGAGTTATCAGCCGCGCCCCTATTTCTTTTAGTTTATCGTGTAGCTCGCGTGAGTTCATCTCATCGGTTATCTCGCATCTCTCGCTTAAAAACATACCGCCGGTGTCTATTCCTTCTTCCATTCGCATAATAGTAACGCCGCTTTCTTTATCGCCGCTCATGATGCAGTAATTTATCGGAGAAGCCCCCCGCCAGCGCGGCAATAACGAAGCATGGATATTAACACACCCTAATCGCGGAGCGTCTAAAACTATACGCGGTAATATTTGACCGTATGCGGCGACAATAATGATGTCGGGGTTTAATTCTTTTATAAGTTCAAGACTCTTTACGCTGTCGTCACCCTTTCGCAGGGAAAAAGGCTGTTCGACCCTGAGACCATGCGCAAGGGCATAGCTTTTGACCGGGGAAGGGTGAATTTTTTGACCTCTGCCGCTCGGTTTGTCCGGCTGTGAAAAGACTAAGGGTATTTCATGCCCCGCTCTGTGAAGCGCGTCAAGTGCGGGTACGGCAAAATCGGGCGTCCCCATGAAGATAATTTTCATATTCACCATTCCTTCTCGAAGTATATATATAAGTTACCATATTATATCGAATTTGTCAAATTATCCCAATGCAGTATACCGCAGAGTCCCCTTAAAATAAATATAGCTGCTTGATTCGAGCATAGCTTTTTTACTTATTCTCTTACTCTTCTTTTCTTTTTCCTATGCGGTTTTCTCTCTCTTTCGGCTTCGGCTTCCTTTTCATCTACCATTTCGTCGGCGACATCCGGAAAAACCACACCGTTCAGATGGTCGATTTCATGACTGATAACAATAGCTAAAAGCTCTTCCGCTTCTTTAGTTTGCGGCTTACCGTAGCGATTCATATACTTTACTTTTATATATTCGGGTCGTTTTACATAACCCCACATATCCGGACAAGAGAGACAGCCCTCCATTTCGCGCTGAGTGCCTTCAGTTTGGATTATCTCCGGATTAATTAACTCAATCACGCCATCCTCGTCCTCGCCGGTGTCTATGACAATCACCCTGCGAAGAATACCTACTTGAACTGCGGCGATTCCCACGCCTTCATGCTTTTGAAGCGTGTCGTACATATCGTCAAGCAGTACCCACAGCTTGTCGTCAAACGAGATAACTTCTTTTGATTTTTTAGTCAGCGTTTCGTCGGGTAAGGTCAAAATGTTTCTCAGTGCCAATTGTTAATCTCCTTCCGTATTTATAGTATTTCTCCGTTTATGTCTACATATATCCCCGCATATTTAAAATCGGGGTCACCGTAGGCGGTTTTCAGTGCGTCGGAAATAACGGAGCGAAAAAGTTTATTATTTTTACATTTTATTATCAGCCTATGTCGGAATTTCCCGCCTATGCGTCCTATACCGCTTTTACCGGGTCCGAGAACGCGGTAGGGGATTTTTTCGGTTTTCAGAGGGTTTAAGCCCTCTCTTAAAATTTTCAGGAACTTTTTTGCCGCAGTTTCGGAAACATTTTCATCAACCGCCCAAAACCCGATGAGAAAAATATCGCAAAACGGCGGAAATATTAATGCTTTTCTTACATCTGCTTCCTGCTCGTAAAATTCGGGATAATCCTGCGCCGCCGCTAAATTTAATACATAGTGGTCAGGCGTGAAGGTCTGTATATACGCTCTGCCTTTTTTGTTTCCGCGTCCTGAGCGTCCTACGACCTGCGTAATAAGCGAAAAGGTTTTTTCATAACCGAGATAGTCTCCTGCATAAAGAGCTTTGTCGATTGCTAAAACGCCGACTAATGTTATATTCTCGAAGTCAAGCCCCTTTGCTACCATTTGTGTGCCGACCATTATATCATATTCACCGTTTTTAAATTGTGCGAATTTTGTTTCAAAAGCCGTCTTAGAAACCGTTGTGTCGGCGTCCATTCGCAAAAGCCGCGCCTGTGGAAAATACTCTGAAATTTCATCCTCGACTCGCTCGGTTCCGGTTCCGGTTTGATATATATGAGTACATTTACAGTTTTCACAGGTATCGGGTTTTGGCGCGCTGTGAGTGCAGTAATGGCATTGAACAGAATTGCTCTTTTTATGATAGGTCAACGGAATTAAACAAATTGGGCAGTTCACCGAAACGCCGCATTTTACGCACCTTGCATAGGTGTGATAACCGCGCCGATTAAGCAGTATTAAGCTCTGTTCTCCGCGCTTTAAATTCTCCCCGATTTCATGAATAAGAATATCGCTGAAATTAGAGTTGTTGCCGTTTTCATGCTCTGTCTTCATATCTACGATATAAACGTCGGGCAGTATGGCTTTACTGTAACGCTCGTTTAATTCAAAAAGGGAGTACCGTCCGATTTTAGCAAAATGATAACTTTCGATTGAAGGGGTGGCAGAGGCTAAAAGTAAGAGTGCGTTATGATAAAAAGCTCTCTGCTTGGCAATATTTCGTGCATGATAACGCGGCGAACGGTCAGACTTATAGCTCATTTCACCTTCTTCGTCTATGACAATCATACCTATGTTTGAGAGCGGTGCGAAGACTGCGCTTCTCGTCCCTACGATTATATGCGCCTCACCTGATTTAATACGCCTGTATTCGTCTGCACGCTGACCTATAGATAAATTTGAGTGTATTATTGCGACCTTGTTTCCGAAAAGACTCTTGAAATTTCCTGTCATTTGCGGGGTCAGAGCAATTTCGGGTACAAGCATGACGGCTGTTTTTCCCTTGCTTAAAGTATGCTCAATCAGCTTGATGAAAACCGATGTTTTTCCGCTACCCGTAATTCCGCGTAACAAGGCGCATTTTGCCTCGCCGCAGTCGGCAAGCTCCTTCAGACCGTCAAAAACCTTCTGCTGAGCTTCGGAAAACACTATATCGTCCAAGCTCTCCGTTACTTCAAAATCCTTACTCAACGCCCTTGAAAGTTCGTCGAAGCGTTCTTTGAGTACGCCTTTTTTTATAAGATTTGTTATTACGGCGGATGTAACCCCGCAAATAAGGCAGATTTCCTTTACGCAGGCAGATTCGTATTCCTCAAGAAGGTTAATCACAGCCTGTTGTTTAGGGGTAAATGAGATTAATGAAAAATCAAAATCCTCGTCAATCTGAACTATTTTTGAAACATCGCGCTTATAACGTGTTTTAACCGACCCGTCCTCGTCCGAAAGTTTTAGCCCCAAGCCTGCGGGAATTACGGTTTTTACCGCATCAAAATAAGTACAGAAGGTGTTTTCTTTAAGCCACGCGACGAGTTCTAACATTTCGCTCGAAAGCAGCGGTTTCTCATCTGCGACAGCACAGATTTTTTTTATTTTAGAGGGTTCACAGACATCTTCTCGAAGCGAAAAAATCATACCCTGCCGCTTTTTTGACGAATATCCGCGTCCGAAATCTACTATTACGCGCTTTCCCGGAGCGGCGCGTTCGCGTAGGTCAGCGGGGACTAAATAATCAAACAGCATATCGAACGAGTACAGTGTTTTTTCAACGGCTACCCGCGCTATTAAAACCGATAATTCCGGTAATGCCGGAAGCTCTGATAATTCTGTATTTTCCATTCGACCGCCCTTAATCTATTACAGGAGTTCCGCGTTTTACCGAAAGCTTTTCCGCTCTTATCACAGCCTTAAAATCTTCCGTTGCTTTTTCGAGGTTTTCATTTATGATTATATAATCGTAGCTTTTTACATACGACATTTCGGTTTCTGCAATGTTTACGCGCTTTTTTATGGTTTCTTCCGTTTCGGAGCCGCGCTTTTTCAGCCTGCGTTCAAGCTCGTCAAAAGACGGCGGCAGTATAAAAACAAGCACACAGTCGGGAAAAATCCTGCGTATATTTGCCGCACCCTCGACCTCAATTTTTAAAACAACATCTTTACCTGCTTCAAGCATTTTCGGAATGAAATCCTTAGGTGTACCGTAATAATTCCCGGCATACTCGGTAAACTCAAGAAGCTTGTCGTTTTTAATCAACTCTTCAAACTCTTCGTGCGTTTTAAAAAAGTAATGAACGCCCTCCTCCTCGCCTTCGCGGATTTGCCGAGTTGTCGCCGATACCGAATAATGCAAATTTCGGCAGGAGTCCCTTACGCAACCTAAGATAGTATCCTTTCCGCACCCTGCGGGGGCAGAAACCACAATCAATAAGCCCTTAGAGGTAGGCTTTGCTTTATTACTCATCTTCAACACCTCCAAAAGCCGAATTTGACGTAAACCCTTTTATATGCTTTGACGACAGGATTATATGTCCGCTGTCCATGATGAAAACCGTGCGGGTTTTCTTACCGCACGAGGCGTCAACAACGGCATTTTTTTCCCGCGCAGTACTGACCATACGTTTAGCGGGTGCGGAATCCGCGCTGACAGCGGCGACCACCCTTGCGGGGTTTATGGCGTTACCGTAGCCGATATTCAAAAGATTAAGATACTCCATAGACAGACCTCGTATACAATAATATGTAATTATAACATATTCCGGCAAGAAAAGCAAATTATAAAACCAAAATTTCGCCAAAAAATCATTTTTGTGACAAAAGTAATTATAAAAACCTATATAAAGACAATAGGATAGGCAAAATGTTACTTTTTACATTAACGTATGCTCTAAAAAAATCTTCAGCCCTATACCAATCAAGATAATTCCGCCTAATATCTTTGCTCTGCCGCCGAGAAGGACGCCGAATCTTTTTCCTAAAAACACACCCATAAAGCTTAAAACGAATGTCGTAATACCGATTATGGCGATACAGGGCAGGATACCGAAGCCCTCTATTCCCATGGAAATAAACACAACACCCGCAACAAGAGCATCAATACTTGTCGCAACCGCCTGTGCTATCAGTGAATTAAAAGGGATGCTCACGGCTTCACTACTCTTGCTTTTTTTAAACAATTCGTCAAACAGCATTTTCGCGCCTATAAAGCCGAGGAATATTAGTGCGACATAATGGTCAACACTCTTTATAAAAACCTCGAAAACCGTACCGAGCAGAAATCCGATAAGCGGCATAACAGCTTGAAAAATACCGAAGGATGCGGCAATTTTCAATGCATCGATTCGGGATATTTCTTTAAAGGACAAACCGTTTGTCACCGAGACCGCGAAAGCGTCCGCCGATAAGCCTAAACCAATAATAAAAATTTGTAAATAGGGCATTTTATTCTCTCTTTTGACTTAATAGAGGCGAGTATTTCGCCCGAAATTCCGAGAAACAACCATTACTGACAGCCTCTCCGATTTTCTCCATAAGCGTGTTATAAAAATAAAGATTATGCAAGACTGCGAGCCGACCTGACAGAAATTCCCCTGCCTTAAAAAGATGCCGTATATAAGAGAGCGAGAACTTTCGGCAAACGGGGCAGTCACACTCAACGTCGATAGGATTATCGTCAGTCTTATATTTTTCGTTTTTGATATTGGTGACACCCTGCCATGTGAAAACCGTACCGTGACGGGCGTTTCGGGAGGGCATGACACAGTCGAACATATCAATTCCGCGGGCGACAGCCTCTATTATATTAGCCGGCGTCCCCACGCCCATTAAATATCTCGGCTTATCGACGGGCATTTCGGGTACGATATAATCTACGACCTCGTACATAATCTCAGTCGGTTCGCCGACAGCTAAACCGCCTATTGCGTAGCCGTCAAGCTCAAGCTCAGATATTTCACGCATATGAGCAATACGTAAATCCTTGTAGGTTCCGCCTTGATTTATTCCAAACAAAAGTTGATTTTTATTTAAGGTGTTTTCAAGGGCGTTAAGACGGGTGAGTTCATCTCTACAGCGAATGAGCCAACGGGTAGTTCTGCCGGCGGAATCCTTAACATATTCATAAGCCGCGGGGTTTTCTACACATTCGTCAAAAGCCATAGCTATTGTTGAGCCTAAGTTTGATTGAATCTGCATACTCTCTTCAGGACCCATGAAGATTTTTTTTCCGTCTATATGCGAGGAAAAGTAAACACCCTCTTCTTTTATCCTGCGGAGCTTGGCAAGTGAAAATACCTGAAAACCTCCCGAATCGGTTAAAAGCGGCTTGTCCCAGTTTGTAAAAACGTGAAGACCGCCCATTTTACGAATAATCTCATCTGACGGGCGAATATGAAGATGATAGGTGTTACAAAGCATCACGCGGCATTTTATTTCATCAAGGTCGAGTGCGGAAATTCCGCCTTTTATTGCGGCAGACGTCGCCACGTTCATAAAAAAAGGCGTCTCAATTTCGCCGTGGACGGTTGTTAATCGCCCTCGACGCGCCTCGCCGTCTGTATTGGTCACTTTAAACATAAAACACTTTACCGCCTATATCTTTGAATATCCGTAATCGTTAATAATGGCGTCAATCTTCTTTTTATCCCGACACATAGGACATTCCGAGTGTGAAAAGCTCTCATAGACGGGAAAATCATCTTTATAAAAAATTGATTTTACCGATATACCGTTTAATTCGTCAATCGCGCTGAACAACGCCGCCACACCCACTAAGTTGCCGCTGTAGTATGCAAGACATTCGAGACAACGCTCAATTGTCCGCCCGGTGGAGGCAGAAGATATGAGTATAAGCACATTCTTGTTCCAGATAATTTCCTGCGAGTTGTCTCGGAAAATTATCTGGTTGTTTGAATTAAGCTCGGGCGTTATTACATTTATATTGTTTTCGGCGTTGACGCAATGGGGGGGACCCTCAGAAAGACCCTCAGCCAAAAACGCACCGATGACCTGAGTTCCCTCAAGGCAGATTACAGTATCAACAGGGACGTCGGAAAAGTCCGAAACGAAAACCCTTGCGGCTTCCTTACACATTCTGTACTGTCTTTTAAGAGAACTCATATCAACGTAATAATTAACGTGTGAATGTGACGTCACGAAATGACCGGGAATAACGGCAATCTTTATGTCGTCTTTTCTGCTTGATGTTACTTCAATTTTGCGAGCTTCCATTATACTAAACCTTTCTTACTTCACTCCGAAGGCGTAAACTGTGGTCGATTTAAACTTCTTCCCTTTTTGAAGCACGCATGACGGGAAAGAAGGCAGATTCGGGGTATCGGGCGTAAACTGTGTTTCTAAGCAGAATCCGTGGAACTTATCAAAAAACACTCCGTTCTTTCCGACTTCTGAAAGTCCGCCCGCGGTATATAACTGGATAGCGGGCATGTCGGTGTACACTGCCATGATTCTGCCGCTTTCGGGGTCATGTGCAACGGCGGCTTTTTTCATTTCGCCGATTTCGCCGAGTAAGAAGTTGTGGTCGTAGCCGTCGATTTTGCCGTTTTCTATGTCTGTACCTATTCTTTTGGGCTTCAGGAAATTAAAAGGTGTACTCGGTACGCTTTCGATTTTACCGTCGGGTATATTAAATTCATCAAAGGGCGTATAATTAAATGCGTTCATTTGCAACACTGTATCGAGAACACTGCCGCTACCTTTAAGATTAAAATAAGCGTGATTCGTGGGGTTAAATATGGTGTCGCCGTTGCTGACGGCTTCATATTTAATTTTTAATTTATTTTTTGCGGTTAGGGTATACCTTACACTTACGTTTAAAGCGGCGGGGAAGCCTTCCTCGCCATCGGGACTGCGATAACGGAAAGTTACGCTGTTTTTCTTTTCGTCCGTTTCATATTCCCATACACGCTTATGATAACCGAAATTTCCGCCGTGCAGACAGTTTTCTCCATCGTTTTTCGGCAGCTCATACTTCTGCCCGTTTAAGGTAAAGACGGCGCCGGATATTCGATTCGCATAGCGTCCGACGACAGCTCCTTGATAGGACTTTCCATTTACATACCCGTCAAGACTGTCGTACCCGAGAACAATATCGGAATTAAAGCCTTTTTTGTCAGGCGCGGTTATCCCGACGAGCGTCGCGCCGAAGTTGGTCAGACGGACGGTTAAGGCATCGTTTTTCAATGTGAAGAGTTGTACCGCATAACCTTCATAAAAACCCCATGTTTCTTTTTTGACAGACATAATCAGTCGCCCCCTGTTTTGTAATTTTTAGTGTTTTAAATAATTATACACTTTTTTTATTTAAAAGTCAATCTTGATTTTTCATGTATTTTATAGTACAATGTAGGCAGGTAGTTATAATGGTTTGCTTTTCACACAGAAAGAGGGGTTTTATGGGACTGTTTAAATACGAAACTCACATTCATACACGGCAGGGAAGCGCGTGCGGAAATAATAGCGGCGCGGAAATGGCGGAGTATTATAAAAGCTTGGGGTATTCGGGCTTTGTTGTCACAGACCACTTCGACAAAGGGAACACGGCGGTGAATTTTGAAAAGCTTCCGTGGGAGGATGCGGTGGAGAGCTTCTGTGAGGGTTTTGAGGATGCGAAACGGCGCGGTGATAAGATAGGCGTTGATGTATTCTTCGGGTTTGAGTATTGCTACGGGCAAACGGAGTTTTTAATTTACGGATTCGATAAAGAACAGCTTCTTAAAAATCCGCAGATTTTTAAATCCGAAAGACCGAATCTGAAATACGCACTCTCCTGCTTTAAAGAAGCGGGTGCATTAGTAATACATGCCCATCCGTTCAGAGAAAGACCATACATTGATATGGTCAGGTTAATCCCAGATTTAACCGACGCCGTCGAGACATATAATGCGGGCGACCCGGAAACCGCCAATCACAGAGCCGAAATTTATGCCGATATGTACGGACTCGTTAAAATTTCAGGCGGGGACGTCCATTGCAACAAATCAAAAACAGCAGGAATCGAAGTGAAAAAACCTGTAAAATCGCTTAAAGAACTGATAAAAATTATCAAAGCGGGGGAATTCTCTTTAATAAAATCATAGAATATAGCAATATCCACAAATCAACACCTTTAAATTTATTAGATTTGTAACAATTTACAATTTCGACTTGTTTTTTGTAAATAACTGTGATATAATTATCAAAACAGCATGAAAAAATGAAACCGGAGGTTCGCAGATGGCTAAGAACACGCCTAAGAACTACGAAGTCCCCTTACATCTGTTCAGAGAGGGGAGCCTTACCTGCGGGTATGATTTCTTTGGTTCGCACCTTAAAGACGGCGGGGTTATTTTTAGGGTTTGGGCTCCGAAAGCCGCCGGTGTTTCGGTGGTCGGAGATTTTAACCACTGGGACGCAGGTATAAATCCCATGGCTAAAATAACCGAAGACGGAATCTGGGAATTGTTCATACCTAACCTAAAAGTGTACGATTCGTATAAATACGCAATCCGAACCAATAGAGGGCAGCTTAAACTAAAATCAGACCCTTACGGCTTTCATATGGAAACCCGCCCCAACACCGCCACTAAGATTTACGACATCGGCGGCTATGAGTGGAAAGATAAAAAGTGGCTCGACAAGAAAAAGGTTCAATGTATATACACCTCGCCCGTAAATATATATGAGGTTCATTTAAGTTCGTGGCGTAAAATCCGCGATGAAGGCTTTTTTAACTATATGGAGCTTGCGGCGGAGCTGATACCTTATGTAAAGAAAATGGGTTACACCCATATAGAAATAATGCCCGTGGCAGAATTTCCGTTTGACGGCTCGTGGGGTTATCAGGGAATCGGCTACTACGCGCCTACCTCACGCTTCGGGACGCCGCATGATTTTATGCAGTTTATTGACTATTGCCATCAGAGCGATGTCGGCGTGATTCTCGACTGGGTTCCGGCGCATTTCCCGAAAGATGCGGCGGGGCTATATGAGTTTGACGGCGAATGTTGTTACGAATACGCCGACCCGTTAAAACGCGAGCATCAAAATTGGGGAACTCGAATTTTTGACTGGGGCAAAAACGAGGTTGTGAGCTTTTTAATTTCAAACGCCGCCTATTGGCTTCGTGAATATCATATAGATGGTTTAAGGGTTGATGCTGTGGCGTCGATGCTATACCTTGATTATGACCGCAGAGAATGGCGTCCGAACCACAAGGGGGGACACGAAAACCTTGAGGCAATTGCATTTTTACAAAAATTAAACGCATTAATTTTTAAAGAGTTTCCGGCTGTTTTAATGATAGCGGAAGAATCGACGTCCTGGCCATTAGTGACAAAGCCTGCCGATGTGGGCGGCTTGGGCTTTAATTTTAAATGGAACATGGGCTGGATGAACGATATGCTTGACTACATGTCGATGATTCCCGAAGGAAGACCCTATAATCACAACCTACTGACCTTCTCGTTTTATTACGCTTTTTCGGAGAATTACATATTGCCGATTTCACACGATGAGGTAGTACACGGAAAATGTTCCATGCTCGATAAGATGAGCGGACCGAGGGAACTGCGCTTTGATTCGTTTAAGACATTTCTGACATATATGGCGGCACATCCGGGGAAAAAGCTCATGTTCATGGGACAGGAGTTCGCACAATTTAAAGAATGGAACTATAAGACAGGGCTTGAATGGGATGTGCTTTCGTTCCCCGAACATAAGGCTGTCTCGGAATTTGTCTGCGCGCTTAATAACTTTTATTTGAAAAATAACGAGTTATGGGATAACGACAACGACTGGAGCGGTTTCAGATGGATTGTCAGCGATGATAACGAGAACTCGGTAATTGTTTTCCGCAGGATTAACCGAAAGGGCGAAGAAATCATAATAGTCTGCAACTTTCAGCCGAAAGAGCATGAAGCGTATACCTTCGGTGTTCCTTTCAGCGGCTCATATTCCGAGGTATTCAGCACCCACGGCAGCGGCAAGGCGGCTAACCGTAAGCAAAAGTCAAAACCGATACCCGCACATGGAGAGGAACATTCGATTACGGTAAAAATAAAACCGATGTCGGCTATGTTTATAAAAGGTGAAAAGGCGACCCCCTCGAATAAAAAAACACCCTCGAATAAAAAAGCACCCTCGAATAAAAAAGCACCCTCGAAAAAGAAATAAGTCGGGACGCATTATACGCCCGAAGAAAGAAGGTATGTTTATGTATCATGTAAAAAAAGAATGTGTCGCGATGATTTTAGCAGGAGGACAGGGGAGTAGGTTGTACGCTCTTACGCAGGATATGGCAAAACCCGCTGTACCTTACGGAGGAAAGTACAGACTGATTGACTTTCCGCTGTCGAACTGCGTTAATTCGGGGTTCGATACCGTAGGGATTTTAACCCAATACCTGCCGTTAGTCCTGAACGAGTACATAGGAAACGGACACCCGTGGGGACTTGACAGGGTTCACGGAGGTGTTCATGCGTTAGCTCCTTATGAAAGTTCGGGCGGAAAAAGTTGGTACACGGGGACGGCGAACGCCATCTACCAGAATATCAGCTTTATAGACCGTTATCAGCCTGACTACGTGGCTATATTGGCGGGCGACCATATTTATAAGATGGATTATTCAAAAATGCTCGACTACCACAAGAAACAACAGGCTGACGCTACAATCGCCGTTTTGGAGGTTCCGTGGGAAGAAGCATCGCGTTTCGGAATAATGACGGCTGGTGAAAACGGTGTTATTACCGAATTTGCGGAAAAACCGGCTGAGCCGAAGTCGAATTTAGCCTCGATGGGTGTATATATTTATTCATGGCAGACGCTTAAACGCTATCTTATTGCTAATGAAAACGATGCAGGGGCGAAAAAAGACTTTGGCGGGAATATTATCCCCGATATGCTTAAAGACGGATGTAAAATGGTAGCATATCACTTCGATGGCTACTGGAAAGACGTCGGGACTATTGACAGCCTTTGGGAAGCTAACATGGATTTGTTAAACCCGAATATTCCGCTCGACCTTCACGACCCGAAATGGAGAATATATTCTCGTAATCCTGTCATGCCGCCCCACTATGTAGGAGAAAACAGCTTTGTTGAGAACTCTTTGGTTGCCGAGGGGTGTAACATTGAGGGCAGGGTGGACTTTTCAATCCTGTTCGCAGGGGTGAATATTGAAAAAGGCGCGACCGTCCGAGACAGTATAATAATGCCCGGAACGACTGTTAAAAGCGGCGCGGCGATAGAGTACTCCATAATCGGAGAGGATTGTATAATAGGCGAGGGGGTATATGTAGGAGAACGCCCTGAGTCGATTGCGGATAAGGATAGTTGGGGCGTGGCTGTCGTAGGGCATAATATAAATGTTCCGCAGAATACGGTGATTAAACCCAAGGCAATGATTTCGGAGAATCTGTAGAAAACGCGACGCTTTTACAGGCGTACCGAATCTTAAAATATTACGAGGAGATAATAATATGGCTATAATGTCGACTAATATGATAGGTCTGATTTTTGCGAATCTTCATGACAGCACGATACCGGACCTTACGAAAATGCGTACAATGGGGAGCGTGCCTTACGGGGCGCGGTTCAGGCTCATCGACTTTCCGCTTTCTAACATGGTTAATTCCGGGATAACCTCTGTAGGAGTAATCACGAAAGGGAATTATCAATCTCTGCTCGACCATTTAGGTTCGGGCGATGAGTGGGATTTGAGCCGTAAAACAGGCGGACTTCAAATTCTGCCGCCCTACGGGAACGACCGGCGGCGCGGTCTTTACAGGGGCAGAATGGAGGCGTTACAAAGCGTTAAGCGTTATATTGAAAGCAATAACGCGGAATATGTACTTATGAGCGACTGTAACGTAATCGTGAATATGGACTATAATCATATTCTTGAGTACCACATAGAAAAAGGAGCGGACATAACTATAGTTTACGGACACGGAAACTATAACGCTACGCAAATGCTTACGAAGACGGCGTTCGGCGTTGACTCGGATGGACGCATTAACGATGTGTTGATTAACCCCGAAAAAGAAGGGGCATTTAACACCAGTATGAATATGTATATTGTAGGACGCGAGTTTCTTTTGGACTTGATTACCGAGACTGCGTCACGCAATCTGTATGATTTCGATGTCGATGTTGTTCAGCATAAGCATAATGAATTTAAGATTTACGGCTACAGATATAACGGATATTATGAACAAATCGATGGGATTTTAAGCTTCTTTTCTGCAAATATGGCACTCATGAACTATGACAGGCGCAAGGTTCTGTTCCCGCGGCGCAGACCGATTTACACAAAGGTCAGAGACGATGCACCCGCTAAATACGGGCTTGAATCAGAGGTAAATAACTCTCTCGTTGCGGATGGCTGTGTTATCGAGGGCAAGGTGGAAAACTGTGTGCTGTTCAGAGGCGCGAAGGTAGGAAAAGGCGCGATAATTAATAATTGTATTTTGATGCAGGACACGATTATAGGCGATAAGTGCGAACTGAACTACGTTATATCCGACAAAAACGTAAATGTCGGGGGATACAGAAGTCTCTTCGGAACGGCGGATTATCCCGTTTTCGTGGCAAAGGGTTCAAATGTTTAATGCGTACTTGCAGCTCATCCTAAACTAAAGTATTTGTCTACCTTCATTTCCTTTAATTTCCCTCGCAGGTTATTCTCGATTAGGGTAATTTCATCATCCGAAAAATTTTCGTCTTCGAGGAGCGAAAGCTGTTCATAGTTGCTGTTATGCAGTCTTGAGACATGAACGCCGACGCTCCTTATTGGTTTGGCGTCAAAATTATTCATGAAAAGTCTTTTCGCGCTTATAAAAATTTTCTGCCCCTTGTCGGTCGGCAGGGGTAGGCTCAGTTGTCTGTTTATTGTGGTGAAATCATTATATTTCAGCAGAATTGATATACAGGCTGTTTTAAGTGCGTGCTTTTCGAGCCGTGCCGAAACTGTCTTCGACAGTACGTAAAGCATAGTAAGAATATCTAACTCGCTTGTTAAATCATACGGCATAGTCACCGTGTTTCCGATACTTTTGAACGGGTCGTGTTCGGGCGTTTTCGGGTCGAAGGCGCGGTCGTCTCCGTTTGCGAACATCCAAAGGGTTTCACCGTTTTTGCCGAGTGCCCGTTTTAGAAGCTTTACGTTGCATTGCGCCAAATCTCCTATTGTGAGGATGCCCATATTCATGAGCTTTTTACGGGTGGCAGGTCCAACGAAAAGAAGCTCGAAAGCGGGTAATCCCCAAATAAGGGATTTTAGGTCGTTTGGGGTTAAAATAGTGGTAGCGTCGGGTTTTTTCATATCAGAGGCGAGTTTTGAGAAAATATAGTTATAACTCACACCGACCGAAATGGTCAAGCCTAACTCGTGCTTTACCCGTCCGCGAAGCTCATCGGCGAGCAGAACACCCTCCCCCATATTTAAGGCTGTTCCGGTTAAATCGAGCCACGCCTCGTCAAGCCCGAAGGGAATCACCTGTACGCCGTATTCGGCGTAAATTTTTCGGACTTTTTTAGCGAAGCTTAAATATTTGGGATAATCGGCTCTCAGCATAACTAAATTTGAGACCTTACGCTTCGCGCTGTAGACGCTCTCACCTGTAATTATTCCCATTTTCTTGGCGATGTCATTTTTGGCGAGGATAATTCCATGACGCATTGCGGGGTCTCCAGCAACAGCTAAAGGAACCTGCCGCAGCCGCTCATTATACACGCACTCGGCAGAGGCGTAGAAATTGTTTATGTCTGAGTGAAGCATTACTTTTTCCATATCGGTGTTCCTGAAATTCCTTTTAAATTCCGCTCCTCTTATAGTGAACAGAATGACATATATATGAATCAGCGTTCATATATGTATTATACACCGATATATGTTATTTGTCAAGCCTTATAAAAAAGAAATCGGCGGAGCATTTAAAACTCCACCGATACTTCAGTCCCTACGCCAAACTTGCTTTTCAATGACAGCTTCCAATCATACAGGGTGCAGATATGTTTAACGATAGACAGCCCCAACCCTGTTCCGCCGTTTCTTTGTGAACGGCTTTTTTCAACCCTGTAGAACCTCTCAAAAATTCTTGTTTGTTCTTCGGGCGAGATGCCTATCCCGCCGTCAAATACGAAGAGCTTGATACTTTTTTTATAGTCTTCAATAATCACGGAAACTCTTCCGCCCCGGTTATTATACCGCACGGCGTTTTCCGCTAAATTCTTCACAACTTCGTAAATGTGACTGTACTCTGCGTTTACCGTAATGTTATCTATGTCTCCATCGCTTTTAACTTCAAAGGTTAACTCTTTTTCGCTTATCACGGGCGACAGGGTTTCTCGAACATCGTCTATAACCTTTATGAGCGGTACGGCGACCGGATTGATGCTTTGCGTGTTTTCAAGCTCGGACAATTTCAACATATCTTCTATAAGCGATAATATACGCTCGGTTTCTCTCGTAATACCGGAAATAAATTTATCTAAATTATCGTCCTTGTTGTTAAGGCTCATTAATTCATTAAATCCCTTTATTGCCGTGAGAGGGGTTTTTAATTCATGAGAAGCGTTGGTGAAAAATTCCTCTCGCCGTTTTGCGTTTTCGCGGGTTTGTGTAATATCAGACAGTATAACCATTGTAAGTGCCTTATCCGGCAACTTCTTTATTGTGGTGAGATAAATACTTCCGTCCTGCATTAGTTCAAGCAGGGAGTTTTTCCCGTTATTTACGGAATCATCAATTGCTTCTAAGAGATTTTTATCAAAAGAAAGGTAGTTTACGTTGTTGTTTTTTATCTCCTGAGTAACGCCGAAAATATCAAGCGCGGCATTATTTATGAGCGTTAGGTCTTTGTTCTCATCGACCGCAAAAATTCCATCGCTTATGTTGCCGATAATATAGTCTAATTTGTCCTTCTCATCGCTTAAATCGTTTATACCCTTTTGTAAAATTAATGCAATATCATCTATTTCGCGGATAATTTTATCTATTTCCTCATAGCTGTCGGATATTGAACCGGATACATATTCGCCCTTTGTCAACAATCGTAATCTTTGTTCAACAGAGTTAAATGGTTTAGTGATTTGATTTATTATACTGCGTATAAAAGCAAAACAGATAATAACAACGAAAATCAGAATTATTATAAGTAGTGATAAAGACTGAAAAAGATAGGCATTTATTTTAGCAACGGGAACGGCAGTTCTGATGAAAACGTAGCTATCTCCGCTATTTGCTTTTAAAGCATAATAGATTGAGTTAATACCGAGGGTATCTGAATATCGGACATAAGTCGCCGGGTTATCGTTTAAAGCCGCTTGAATTTCCGGACGTTCCAAATGGTTTTCGACCGAATTAAAATCCAGCGGTCTGCTGTCTGCCAAAACCGTTCCGTCGGGGGCGATAATTGTGATTCTTGTGTCATTTCCGACCCTGACAAACGATGCAACGTCAGCATCATCGTTATATAATCCTGCACAGATTTGTGTGATTTCAATAACCGAATTTTTGGCAATATTAAAATTATTATTGCGGGTAATTAAAACCGTTGCAATAAAAAAGCATATAAGCCCCGTAAATACTATTGAAGTTGTACATAAGAACAGATGTCTTTTCATATCAACATATAACCTACCCCTCTGATTGTTTGAATTCGGACATTACTTTCGGCTTCAATAAGTTTTTTTCTTATATCTTTTATATGGATGTCAAGCGTTCGGGACTCGCCAATGAAATCAACCCCCCATACCTCATTAAAAATAACTTCCCGCTCCTGAACCTTTTCTGCATTTTTACAAAGAAAAGAAAGAAGATTAAATTCCTTGAGAGTAGTTTTGACAGGATGGTTATTCGCTGTTATTTTTCGCTTTGAGCGGTCGATAACTATATCCTTATAGGTTAAAATATCAAGCGCGGGTTTCATGCTTTTACGCAGATTCGCTTTTACGCGGGCAATAAGCTCTAAAACCCCGAACGGCTTCGCTATGTAATCATCCGCTCCCATATTAAGTCCCTTGACCTTCGAGATTTCATCTCCTTTTGCCGAAACCATAATTACAGGGATAAGGGCAGTTTTATTCGTTGATTTCAGACCCGAAAGAATTGAAAATCCGTCTCTGCCCGGTAACATCACGTCAAGTATAATTAAATCGGGAGTCGTATCATCAAGCGCAACGGAAAATTCCGTACTGTTATTAAAACAACGGCACTCAAATTCAGTCGTGAGCGAATAGGTATATAGCTCCTGCAATGCTTCTTCGTCTTCCACAACGAAAATTATCGGTTTCATTTATTGTCCTTTGTCCCCTCAGATATTTTATGTTCCCCTGTGAGTGCGTACTCGACCCATTCGCCTACGTTTACGGCATGGTCTCCGATTCGCTCTAAATACTTCGTAATCATCATCAGCGTAATCGCTTGCTCGGCGTGGTCGGGGTTTTGTTTAATCAGCTCGGTTAATTCGCTCATAACTATATTAAATAAATCGTCAACCTTATCGTCAATCCTGTCAAGAGAGCGGGCAAGCACAAGGTCTCTGTTAATATATGCTTGTACCCCGTCTTTTACCATTTGAATGACAATCGCCGCCATGAGCGGTATGTGTTCCGATTTTTCAATATAATGCCCATCGTCTAAGTGTAATGCAATTTCTGCAATATCCCGTGCTTGGTCTCCGATACGTTCAAGGTCTGTTATCATTTTCAGCGTAGCCGATACTTCTCTGAAATCGCTTGCAACAGGGTGTTCCATCATAAGGATTTGCAAACACGCCTGTTGAATGTCGCGTTCCAATTTATCTATGGTTTTCTCTTCCTCGCTGACCTCTGCCGCTATTCTTGAATCGCGTTCGGTAAGTGCTTTAACACATTTTTCAATAGCAATTTCAATATGGCGGCACATCAACACCAAATTGCTGAAAACTTCTTTTAATTCTTTTTCATAACGCGCTCTTACAGACATATTATACTCCTTTTTTGAGGTAATGTCAACTTGATTTTACCCGAATCGCCCCGTGATGTAATTCTCGGTGCGTTTATCTTTCGGTTTTGAGAATAACTCGACGGTTCTGCTGTATTCTATTACCTCGCCAAGCAGAAAAAATGCGGTCTTGTCGGAAACTCTCGTTGCTTGCTGCATATTATGTGTCACGATTACAATAGTATAATCGGTTTTTAGTTGGTTTATTAATTCCTCGATGGTTCCTGTTGAAATCGGGTCTAAGGCACTTGTCGGCTCGTCCATCAGCAGAATTTTCGGCTGGGCGGCGAGCGCTCTCGCTATACAGAGCCGCTGTTGTTGTCCGCCTGATAAGCCCATAGCGCTTTTCCGCAGACGTTCTTTGACCTCTGCCCAAAGCCCCGCTTGTTTTAGTGAATGTTCTACAATATTATCAAGCTCTGCTCTCTTTTTCGTTCCGAATGTACGCGGAGCGAACGCAATATTGTCGTAAATACTCATAGGAAAGGGGTTTGGCTTTTGGAAAACCATACCTACATTTTTACGGAGCAACGGAATATCGGTGCTTTTATCGTAAATATTCTGTTCTCCGATTTTAATTTCACCCGTGATTACACAACCCTCTACAAGGTCGTTCATGCGGTTGAAAATTCTTATAAACGTGGATTTTCCACAGCCGGACGGACCTATAAACGCCGTGACTTCATGCTCGTTAATATCCATATTTATATTCTTAAGAGCTTGAAAATCACCATAGTGCAGGTCACACTCTTTTACCGTTATATTATAAGCGTTATCCATTAACAAGTTCCCCTTTCCCGAAGGTCTTACCGAGGACCGTCGCGAGTATATTAATTGACACTACAAGAACAAGTAGTACTACACCTGTCGCCGATGCCTGTTCGGGGTAGCCGTGTGAACCGAAGTAATAAACATTGAGTGCAAGACTTGTTCCCGGTGAAATGAAGCTGCCGGGTATTTTATTAATAACCATGCCTATTGTCAAAATAAGCACTGCACTTTCTGACATTACACGCCCGATTGCCAAAATCAAAGAGGTGACAATACCGCTTCCCGCACATGGAAGCACCACAGAAAAAATTGTCCTTACTTTTGAAGAGCCGAGTGCATAGCTACCCTCCCGAAGCGAGAACGGGACAGCGAGCAGGCTCTCTTCCGTTGAGCGGACTATAGTCGGAAGTATCATAACAGCGAGCGTTAATCCGCCTCCGATAAGTGAATAGCCCAAGCCTAAAGCGCGAACAAAAACAATATATCCGAAAATGCCGTAGACTATAGACGGAATCCCCGCCAGGGTTTCTGTCGCTACGCGGATAACTTGTATTAAACGGCTTTTTGACTTTGTGTATTCGGTTAGGAATATCGCGCTTCCTATCCCGATTGGTGCGGCGATTAAAATTGAAATGATGATTAAGTAAAGTGTTCCGATGAGTGCGGGCTTTATAGAGGGACTTTTACTGCTGTAATCCCCGAACAATAACTGCGTGTTTATATAGGGGATTCCGCGTATCAGCACGAATACGATTACAGAGATTAACGCAGAGAGACTCAAAATTAACATCGATTGCGTTAATATTTTAAAAAAAACATACTTATATACTTTTCTTTTATGTGCGTTTGTCCTTTGGATGCGTATCGTTTTACGAGCGGTATGTTTCATTACCTTCCCCCTCCTTTTTCTCTTTTTAAGAGAGAAAAGCTGATATTTAAAAGTAAGGTGAAGAAGAATAACACCACGCCGGTAGCGATGAGTGCGGTCTCGGCATCGCCTGTCAGCTCGTTCGCTCCCATAGCAATATTCGCCGTCATGGTACGTACCGACTGGAAAAGGCTTTTCGGCATAACGGGAGAACCCCCTATAACCATTATTACCGCCATTGTTTCACCTATTGCGCGACCTATCGACAACACAACGGCGGCAAATATTCCGCTTTTAGCGGCGGGGAGCATAACCTTGAACACGCTTTGTTCCTCAGTCGCACCAAGTGCCAATGCACCCTCATAATAGCTCTTCGGGACAGCGTTCAAAGCATCAAGGCTTACGCTCACGATTGTAGGCAATATCATTATCGAGAGTACGAGGCTCGCCGCAAGTATGCCGTAACCGACACCGTTCGGCGAAATCTCGTCCCTTAAAAACGGTACAATAATGATTAAACCAAATAAACCGTATATAACCGACGGAATCCCCGCCAAAAGGTTAATCAGTTGCCGTATAGATGGTACGGCTTTTTTGGGACAGAATTTATACAGGCTTATCGCTGTGAGTAGTCCTGTTGTTACGCCGATAATGGTTGACAGTGCCGTAACGTAGAGCGAAGCAACAATCATCGACAGTATTCCGTAAGCCTCACTGTTTAAATGCCATCTTGTCCCGAAGAAATTCGTGATTCCTACCTTTCCGATAAAAGGTATACCCGTCGAAAAGAGGAACACGCAGATACAGCCAAGCGCGATTATTGAAAACACGGCGCAAAACATAAAGATTCCGTGCATGACTGTATCCCTGTTCTTAATAAAGTGATAAGTTTTTATCATTATTTAATCAAATCGCTCCATTTTGCAGTTGTTGTTACGTCTTCGTCATAAATGTTCTTGAGTTCTTCCATTGAAATGTCATCTAACGGATTACTTTTGTTTACAATAACGGCAATCCCGTCTTTTGCTACTTCATAAAATGTGCATAACGGAGCATTGTCAATATTGAAGTTTTCGCTTATCATGCCGAATGCAGAAACATCATCGTTCGCATTTTTATAACCCGTACCCGAGCCGCCGCCGGAAACATTTACGGATACATTAGGCTGTAAATTCTCGAACGCGCTTGCAAGTTCAATCATAAGGGGCTGGAGTGAAGTCGAGCCGCTTATATCAATTTCGCCTGACAAAGAACCGTCAATAGTATACGCATCCGCATTGTCAATAATCGAAATATAACCCTCTTCAGATATTATTTCCTGTGCATCGCTTGATTGTAAGAATGCAAAAAATGCTTTATTGATACCATCGTTAATTGTGGCTTCCTTGTAAACAACCGACAGCGGGCGTGATATTTTATATGTTCCGCTTTTAATATTCGCGACTGTTGCATCTGCGCCGTCAACCTTGAGTATTTTCACTTCATCTGTTGTGAAACCGAGACTTTCGTAGGCTATTGCCGCAGGGTTGCCTTTTACTTCAGTAAGAACGCCGGCAGTACCTGTCTGAATAATTACGTCAGTAGGGTCGGCTTTGCCTTTAAGTCCGATAATCTCCATGAAAGCGGATTTTGTGCCGCTTCCGTCTTCACGGGCTATGATTGTGACATTTCTGCTTGTGTCGAAGTTGGAAACAGGGGTTTCATTACCGCCGTTATTTCCGCTATCGGGGGGTTCAGGTGCTGCAGGTGTTCCGGGGTTTTCGGAGGCAATATTTCTGTTTGTGTCGGGGTTGCTTCCCGGATTATCATTCCCATCGCCGCTCTCCGTACAGGCGGTTAAGGCGAATGTTAAAGAAGCGAGGATAATAGCGATTGCAAATAGTTTTTTCATTAGAATTGTACTCCTTAAATTTTTATTTTGTAGCTACATTCTATCAAATAAAAAGACTTTGAAAAAGCAACAAAACGTAAATGTAATGTAAATTTTGCGTAAAGAGATTTCGTTTTTAAAGCGTGTCACGTTAAAAAAGTTGTCTGTAAGGCTTGTTTTTTTATACAGGAAGTGGTATAATGTAGAAAATGATATACAATGGAGACTATCATGAAATTTAAATCAAAGGTTGACTGGTGGATACATATTGCGTTTGCAGGCATGGTACTCGTAACCGCTTGGATTTTAGTCGAATTCATACTTTCGCCGGGAGCTGTATTAGGGATTAGTGCGGCTGTTTGCGGGATTCCGACTGCGTTAATTCTGCCGTGGTGGGTAAATATGTACTACAATTTAGATGAAAACGAGCTTGTAATTCATCTTGGCGGCTTCGGGAAGGGTAAAAAAATCCCTTATTCCGATATTACGAGTATAAAAGAAACGAGAGAGCCGTATTCTTCGGAGGCATTGTCGATTGACCGGATTGAGATAAAGTTTAAGGCGGGTAAGACAAGGAGTTATACTGACGTCGTTTATATTTCTCCGAAAGAAAAGCAAGAATTTTTAAGACTGCTTGAAGAAAAGAGAAGGGGAAATGAAAACATGGAACAATATAATTTTGAGTTTAAAGAAAACCGTCTTACCGGACCTTCCTTTAATATTACATTTGAAAACGAAATTGAAAAGGTAATTTTTCACAATGAATATTATTTTGTACTATTACAATATTCAAGTGGTAATTTTGAAGAAGATAATGTGATGTTTTACGATTACAATGTTTACTGTGTTAATAAAACAGGTGACGTAATTTGGCAGGTAAAGGTGATACGTCCTTATGTTGAAGAGGTACCTGCAATGCGTGCGTTTGTAGAAATTCGATTACCAAAAGACAGTGCAATGAAGGATGAAAAAAAACTAAAAGGTGACGTACTGATAGGACTTACAATGAATGGAAACCGTTTTATTATTAACAAGAAAACAGGGGAAACAATCGGGGAACTCCATACTTTAAGATAAAAATATTTGAAAGTGAGTGTTGAACATTATTAAAATAAAACCTGAAAATATTACTTTTAAGAAGCGTATAAAATTAATCTTGATTTTTCTTATCATTCTTACATTATTTATTTTCTCCCCATATATCCTTAAAGCTCCGGTATTAATAAAAGACTTTTTTCATAACTCAAAGCTTCGTGATATTGGTATCTATCATATCGCTGTTACCGGCGGAAGTTATAGTCAATACGGAAGTAGTAGCGGAGCAAGAATGGAAAAAAGAACAAGCTTTTACATATTTTATGATGACGTAAAAACCATAGAGGAGTTTATAGATAAAGTAGAAAAGCTATTGCTTGATAAAAACGAACTTGATTTTATTAAAAATTTTTCAAACCGGGGTAATGAGCTGAAAAACGATGAATGGCGTTATAACTTAAATTTTAAAAACCCCGATAAAGATTTTCCTGTTGGATTTAATTCTATTGGTTGGTTTCCGAAAAACGTAATACACTCCGAGGGTTACTTATATGGTTCAATAGGTTGGGTTGAAATTGAGTATAATAATAGCAATGATAGTCCATATACTGTAACATATATTCTAAATGGAATCAATGGGATTCAGGAAGTTGAGATATTACAGTATAAAGAGCTAAATAGAAAATAGTTTAAGTGAAATTTTAGGAGGCTGTATGAAAAAAACTAAATCATTTAAATTCATAATTATTATTCTGTTACTTATATTGTTGGTTATTTTTATACTTGGGTGCATAATTTATTTTTTTAACATCAACGCACCTAAAAAAGAGGCAGATAAAATCATTAATGATTTTTATGAAAATGAGCAAGTATTTATTACTATAAAAGATTATTTCTTGAATAACGAGTTTGATTCCATACATGTTTATGTAAATAAAAATAATTTTTCTGAATTAATATTAACTGATGAGGAATATGAATGTTTTAATAATGTATTTACTAAATTGAAGCTTATACGAATAGTTTACCATAAAACTGACCATTCGAGCGGATATAGTGATGTAGTTCGATTTGTTTATACAATTAAATTTAATTTAGAACATGAGATGGTCTATACGGGAAGTAATGACAGTTTCATTTGGAATAGTTCTGTAACTATAGAAAACATAAATTTAGAAAATGGATGGCACTTTAATTCTTATGGAGGAGAGTAAAAAAACATGACTATCCGCACGGCACGGACATCAGATTTTGATATAATTAATGAACACGAAAAATGGCTTGACAAAGCAACTTTGTCTAAGAAAATCACCGACGGAAAAGTTTACGTAGTTTACAGTGGCGACAAGTTCGTCGGTTGGCTTAGATACGGGCTTTTTGGGGATAATATTCCGTTTATGTACATGTTAAATTTGTTGGAATCGCACCAAAGAAAAGGCATAGGTCGAAAGTTAGTTGAATTTTGGGAGGAGGAAATGTGCAAAAAAGGCTATAAACTCGTGATGACTTCAGCCGCCTCAAACGAGAATGCGCAGCACTTTTACACCAAACTCGGCTATAAAGCAATCGGTAGTTTTTCATTGAAAAATGACCCGCTTGAAATTATGTTTCAGAAATTTATTTGATAGGAAAAATTATGTTTAACTATATACTAACCCGCTCAAAACGCCGCACAATCGCAATCTATGTCCGTAACGGCACAGTCGATGTCCGCGCCCCCATGAGAACCTCAAAGCGCGAAATCGATAAGTTTGTGCAGTCTAAGGAAAAGTGGATTAATGACAGATTGGCGGAGTATAACAGGCAACAGGAAAAACGTGATGAATTTGTGCAAAATAATGCCGCTTTTATTCCGCAGTTGAAAACAGAATACATCGCAAAAGCAAAATCATATATTCCCGCACGAGTAACGCATTTTTCAAAGCTGATGAATGTCACGCCGCTCGCCGTAAAAATCAACTCTGCGAAAACTCGCTGGGGGAGTTGCAGCGTGCAAAAAAGCATCAATTTTTCATGGCGGCTGATTATGGCTGATGACGATGTGATTGATTATGTTGTTGTTCATGAGTTGGCGCATATAACCGAAATGAATCACTCGCAGAGGTTCTGGAAAATCGTTGAAAATATACTGCCTGATTATAAAACACGGCAGTTGAAATTAAAAAAGTTACAGAAAACTTTATCTGTGCAGGATTGGGATTATGATGCGGAAAAAGATGTTTCCGATGAAGCGGTTCAAGAAAACCCAAAACAAGATTACGCCGCTTGCGGAGCGGGTTCTGAACCGAAAGTTGAAACAAAAGTGCAATATCACTACGCTCATTATAAAACTATCCTCTCGCCGAAAAACGGCATGAACCTTTATCGCGGTTGTACCCACGGTTGCATCTATTGCGACAGCCGTAGTGCGTGTTATCAAATGAAGCACGATTTTGAGGACATTGAAGTCAAGCAGAACGCCGTGAAGATTTTGGAATCGCAACTTCGGCGAAAACGCACACCTTGCATGATTGGTACGGGTGCGATGTGCGACCCGTACATTCACCTTGAAGAGGAACTTACACTCACGCGGCAATGCTTAGAACTCATCGAGCGGTATGGGTTCGGGTTGGCGATTCTGACTAAATCAAACCGTATTATGCGAGACATCGACCTTTTGTACAGCATTAATGCAAACTCAAAGTGTGTTGTGCAGATGACATTGACAACTCTCGATGAAGAAATGTGCAAAATTTTAGAGCCTGATGTATCGACTACTGCGGAGCGATTCGAGGTGCTGAAAATCATGCAGAAAGCCGGAATACCAACCGTTGTGTGGCTCTGCCCGATTTTGCCTTTTATCAACGACACTGAGGAAAATTTGCGCGGGATTCTCGATTATTGCATTGATGCCGGGGTGCGAGGGATTATGAATTTCGGTTTTGGTACGACCATGCGTGAGGGTAGCCGGGATTATTTCTACAGAAAATTAGACGAGCATTTTCCGACAGACGGCCGCCGTCCCGGTATGAAGCAGAAATATATCAAGACATTCGGCAACTCTTACGAGTGTCCAAGCCCGAACAGTAGCCGCCTGTGGCGGATTTTCTCGGATGTATGCCGAAAAAACGGGATTTTATACAAAACAAAAGATGTGTTTGAGTATATGAACAAATTTGAGTCTAAAGCGACACAGCTTTCGTTATTTTGAAAGCAGAAAGGTGAAATTATGCTCGGAATTTATTTTAGCGGAACAGGCAATACGCGCTATGCGGTTGAGCGGTTTGTGACAGTAATCGACAGTACGTCAAATTCGCTCTCAATCGAAGACAACGGCGTTCTAAGCGAACTCACAAAGCATGAGATATTCGTGTTCGGTTTTCCTGTTTATTACAGCAATATCCCGAAAATCGCAAAGGACTTTATAATCGAAAACAAGGCTTGTTTCAAAGGCAAGAAAGTTTTCATTATCGCCACAAAAGGCTTGTTTAATGCGTTTGGCGTTGGTCATGCAAAAAGAATGTTTAAAGACTGCGGCGCGGAATTTATCGGAAGTTCGCAGTTTAATATGCCCGATAATATTCGGGACTTGAAGATTATGGAAGTCGCTTTTGATTACAGCAAAGACGGAAAAATGCTCGAAAAAGCCGATAGGAAAATCGTAAAAGCCGCCGAGAAATTCAAAGCGGGTAAGCGGCAGAAAAGCGGCTTGAATCCGCTGAATTATATAATTGGTTTTTTCTTGAAAATCCTGCGGTTTTATCCCAAAACAGATAGTTATATTTCCGCGCCGAAAGTTGACATCGGGAAATGTAACGGTTGCGGTTTATGTGCGGAGTTATGCCCGATGAAAAACTTGAAAATCACTGACAGCAAGGTAGTATCGGGTAGCAAGTGTACTGTATGTTATCGGTGTTTCGGAAATTGTCCGACACAGGCGCTGACGGTGTTGGGAGATAAGGTTTATGGGCAGTATGTGTTTGAAAAGGAAATGCGGGAGGAAGATTGACGATGTGGAAATGCCCTAAATGTAATCGTGAATTTAAGAATACAGGACAAGACCACTTAACAAATCGCTTCCGTATGAAATCATAGCCGAAATCACACGTTGGCGGGTATCGCTTATAGAAGAAAGTAGGTTTACCATGCCCAAAAAGTTACGAAAAACCCTCGGCGATGTCAACGCACCGTCAACTATCGCACTTCGAGAGCTGATTGACACCCAAAGCAAGGACACAATCCGTAAGTGGTGTCTTGAATACGCCGAGAATAAACTTCTGCCGATTTTTGAGAAGCACTGCCCCGGCGACAAACGCCCTCGAAATGCCGTAAACGCCGCTCGCGACTACATTGAAGGCAAGGTGAAATTTCCTGTTGTCAAGAAGAACATACTCAACGAATGTCATCAAGCGGCACGAGAACTTGACAATAATCCGATTGCACAAACGGCGGCTCGTGGTGTTGGGCAGGGTTCGGCGGTGGTTCACACGCTGACACATTCGCTGGGGTTGTTCTTTTACGCGGCGGCGGCAGTCGCTTATGAGCGTGTCGGGCTTGAAGCGACCGATGAGGTTTACGCCGCAATCGCAGAGGAAGTCTGCCTTGATTATACCGCCGCTTTGCGTGAAATCGCAGTTGCAAACGAGCCGAACCCTGTTAAATTAAAATGGAATTGTTGACGGAGGTATGCAGATGTTTGAAGTCAAATATGCAACCGAAAACGACAAGCCCTTTTGGTTCACGCTCGACAAGCATCTCAGCGAGAGTGAGTTTGCATTGAAAGTCCGTGACAGGCGCGGTTACATCATCAGCGACGGCGGCAAACCCATCGGAATCATGCGGTATAATCTGTTTTGGGATAATACTCCGTTTTTGACTCTCATTTACATTACTGAATCCTGTCAAAGACAGGGTTTCGGCAGACAGGCAATGCTCCATTGGGAGGACGAAATGCGAACGCTCGGCTATAAAATGGTAATGACCTCCACGCAAGCTGATGAACAGGCACAGCATTTTTATCGGAAACTCGGATACGTTGATAAGGGTTGTTTAGTTTTGGACGGTACGCCGTTTGAACAGCCGCCCGAAATTATTATGATAAAGGTTTTATAGAAATATGGAGAATCGTCATATGGCAGAATCATTAAAAAGTGTCGGGAGGTCATGCGTTATGAACTTTTTTGAAATCGTAAAAAAGCCGCGCTTGAAGCACTCGGTGTCCCTGCCGGGTATCGGTTGCGTGCTGTGTTGCCGATTGGAAAACCGGAGGTCGAGGGAAAGCCGCGTGAGAAATTGCCGTTTAATGAGCGGGTTAGTTATGGGAAGTTTGGGGAGGGGAAAGACACATGAACGTCATAATTAGAAAAGCAGAGACTTCAGATATACCGCAAATACTTGATTTATACGCCGAACTGCAACCTCTCGACACGCTAATTGAGGAAAGCATGGCACGCTCTGTTTTTGAACAGGCGAATAAATGTGGCGTTACTTATTTCGTTGCCGATATAGACGGACGAATTGCGGGAACTTGTTATATCGCAATAATTCCGAATATCACAAGGCAATGTTCGCCTATTGGATTTATTGAAAACGTAGTCACTTCCGGCGACTATCGCCGACTTGGAATCGGTCGCAAACTAATGGATTCGGCAGTTGAATTTGCAAGAGAATGTGACTGTTACAAAGTTACATTACAAAGTGGAATTAAGCGTGAAGAAGCTCACAAATTCTACGAATCGGTAGGATTTGACGGGGATTCAAAGAGAGGGTTTGAGATTAGGTTAAAATGAGTAAGGAGGATACCCGAAGAATTGGCGAATTTAATTTTTTGATATGGAGGCTCATCATGAATTATAAAAAAGAACAACTCGAAGAAGCCCACATCGCGCTTTTATCAACGCTCAAGAAATGCGAGAAAATCGACACGTCTACTTTCGGCAAATCGCAGAAGACGTTGCTTGAGCGACGAATCAGAGCGTTACGGTTGGCTTTGGAATTGATAGAGAAAGAAAGAGGTGATAACACTCATAAAGCGTTTTCAGCTTTATATGGAGATAACCCGCAAATACTTATATTAGGAACATTCCCGTCTGTAAAATCACGGGAAAGCAACGGATATTACGGCAATCCCCAAAACCAATTCTGGCGTATAATCGCTGAGATTTTTAGCGAGAAAATTGATTTCGATGATTACGAGCAAAAGAAAGCGATGATTTTCAAACATGGAATAGCTTTATGGGATACATTGATAAGCTGTGAAATAAAAGGTTCGGCAGATACGAACATAAAAAACGAAGTCGGTAACACAGAAATCCCTGTATTTGTGAAATATTTCAATATAAATAAAGTGTTGTTTAACAGCAAAAAAGCATTTAATTTTTATTGCAGATATAACGGTCTTGAAAGCCTGAAAGATATTGAATATCACATTATGCCCTCAACAAGTTCCGCTTATGCAGGAATGAATTTCAAGGAGAAGGTTTCTGTGTGGAGAGAAAAATTAACGTAGCGATTTACCCGCTAAACAAAAGCCCCTTTGTCAACAGCAATAATTCATTAACAGCGGGGGAAAAGAGAAAGGAATCACTATGAACCAAAACCACGAAATCTATTTATTCGGTATGGTTACTAAAACTAACGGCTTTGCAACCCTATGTTGCGAAAATGCAAATGCAGGTTGGTAGAACGCAACTTAATTTTTGGGATATAATAAAATTACCAAATTTATAAAAAGGAGTTTTTTATTATGAGTTTTTCTGAAAATCTTAAAAAAATAAGAATGGAAAAAAATCTTTCACAAGAACAATTGGCGGAAATGACAGGCGTGTCAAGGCAGGCGGTTTCCAAATGGGAACAGGGCAACGGTTATCCCGAAACTGAAAAATTAATTAATATTGCAAAAACATTAGACGTATCGTTGGACACATTGTTGCTTGACAAATTATGCGTTAAAGAGACTAAAGAGCAAAATCAACCTTTTTATACCGGAGAAAGAAGAATCACTATCCGGTCCGGCGAAACTATGTCCTCTTACTATAAGTTTTCAATTCAAAAAAATTATTTTCCGGGTAAAAACGGACCCAAATACGCTCTTTGCGGTACAGACAAGAGCGGCTTTTTTGGGGACAACCTCGATTCCTTAGGCTGGTATGCTTCACAGGAAGATGCACAGAAAGAGTTAAGTGAAATATACAAAGCTATATTGGACGGAGAATCGGTGTATGAGATTAAATATCATGCAAAAGTAAAGGTTAAAGCATTTGGTGTATTTCTTGATAACGAAGAATAGGAGGATATAAACTATGTCAAACTGTAAAGAAAACAAATCAATGAAATGCCCGTGTACATATTCATGTTCACGGCGCGGCAAATGTTGCGAATGTGTAGCATATCACACAGGTTCGGGCGAGTTCCCCGCTTGCTTTTTCTCGGAAGCGGTAGAACGGCAATACGACCGCAGTTTTGCGGCGTTGGTTAAGGATAGGAAGTAGGTTTATCATGCCTAAAAACCACGAAAAACCCTTGGCGATGTCAATGCACCGTCAACCATCGCAACTCGAAAAGAATTAATAAACTACTGCTTGACATTCCCCGCCGCCTATGAGGATTGCCCATTCGAGAGCGACTCAGCCATTCCGATAACGGAAAGTGGGTACTCATACGGCACAGGGCGAACAGAAAAGGCTTCGCTCACATTTATGAGCGAAACGGCAAACTCTGTATAAATCTGAAATGCGAACCGCACGAACAAATAAACGCGAAAGGGGTGACCGCAATGCTATTTAATTTTCCCGAAGAACGTAACCGAATCGAATACAAATCTCAAGTACCGGACGATTTTGAGGAAACCGTAGTGGCGTTACTCAACTATTCCGAGGGCGGCGAGATATACGTTGGCATTGACGATAAGGCGAAAGCCATTGTCGGCGTGGAAAATCTCGACCTTGTCCAGAGGCAGATTACCGACAGAATCAAGAACAACATTCGACCGCACACGCTCGGTCTGTTTGATATTCTTATAGAAAAGATTGACAGCGTTGGGGTCATTAAGGTTGTCGTTTCCAGCGGCATTGACAAGCCGTATTATTTACGTAGAAAAGGAATGTCCCCGGAGGGCTGTTTTATCCGCATTGGCAGTTCCAACCAACATATGACCAAAGAGCAAATAGAAGCGATGTACGCCAAGCGCATACCGCTTCACCTGAGCAATATGCGTTCTCCAAGGCAAAATCTCGCATTCAAGCAGCTTGAGATTTACTATTCCGAGCAGAAGCTGAAATTCAACGATGAATTCTTAGCCTCGTTGGACTTGCTTGACAATGGCGGGCGGTTCAATTACGCCGCCTATCTTTTGGCGGACGAAAACGGTGTGTCAATCAAGGTTGCTAAATATGCGGGAACGACAAAAGTAGACTTGGTTGAAAATGAGGAATACGGTTATCGTTGCCTTATTACGGCGACGAATCGCGTTTTGGAAAAACTCCGAGTGGAGAACAAGACGTTTGCGAAAGTTACTGCCCAAAAAAGACTTGAGCGGCAGATGGTTGACGAACTCGCTCTGAAAGAAGCCGTCATCAACGCTATCGTCCATAACGACTACAGCCGTGAAGTGCCTCCGGTGGTGGAAATTTTCTCCGACAGAATCACCATCACATCCTATGGCGGATTGCCGCAGGGACTCAGCCGCGAGAACTTTTTCCGTTGCCGCTCCATGCCGCGTAACCGTGAACTTATGAGGGTATTTAAGGATGTCGACCTCGTGGAGCAGCTCGGCTCCGGTATGAGCCGAATTCTTGATGTTTACGACCAGTCGATTTTTACCTTCGAAGACAATTTTTTGATTGTGTCATTTCCGTTCGCAGAAGGTTTTACGTTGCCACATGGCAATGTAAATGGCAACGGAACTGAAGAGGTAATTTTGAATTGCGTCCGGCAAAACCCAAAATTCACATTAGAAAAAATTGCCGAGAATACCGGTTTCTCAAAGCGAACAGTGTCTCGACAAATGAAAACGCTCCAAGAAGCCGGCATTATCCGGCGAGTAGGCTCATCTAAAACCGGGTATTGGGAATTTATTCAGGAGTGAGAACAAAAATCGCTGCTGTGTTTTTCGTTTTGTGGCGACCGAAAGGCGGTGCGGTTTGACGCGCCAAGAGCTTATAGACTACTGTTTAACATACCCTGCCGCCTACGAGGACTACCCGTCCGATAATGACTCCGCTAATTCCGATGTTGAAACGGCAGGTTGAGATGAATTACGAACTTGTGAAACCGAAATTGGAAAGAAGGAAGTAAAAACATGAACTATAAAAAAGTATCATTGGAAAACTGGAAGCGCGGCGAAATTTTCAAGCATTTTATTGAAAATCTACGCTGTGTGATTAATATTACTGCTGATATAAATGTGAGTAGTTTAAGAGGGTTCTGCAAGTCCGAAAATTATAGGTTTTATCCTACTTTTATTTATATTGTGACAAAGGTAATTAACAGTCGCGATGAATTTAAAATGGGGTATGATGAAGACGGAGATTTAATTTTATGGGACGAGGTTTTTCCGTTGTATACAGTGTTCAATTCCGAGAGCGAAATGCTAACTCGTTTAGTCACTGCGTATTCGTCCGATTTTCAAACTTTTTACGGGCAAATTATTGATGACATGGAAAAACAAAAAAGCAATTGCGATATTCAATTTCCTCAAAAAGAGCGAAATGTTTTTGACGTTTCGTGCTTGCCTTGGTTACATTATAAATCCTGTGACCTGCACGTTTTTGACAGCGGAACATACTTGGCACCTTTCGTAAGTTGGGGAAAATATGAGAAACAAAACGGTGAGTATAAAATGCCTCTTACCATGCAGATTCACCATGCAGTCGCCGATGGATTCCACATTTCGAGATTTTTTGAGGATGTGCAATTTCAAATTGAGTGTTTTAAAGGGGGGTAAGTTTGAAAGAACCGGTGCAAATCGGGGAAACCGAAACTTTCAAACAGCACATTCGTGAAGAAAGGACATGCTAAAAATATGAAATTTAAATCAAAAGTTGACTGGTGGATGCACATTTGTTTGGTGCGGCTTATATTTCGCCGCAAAATAAACAAGAATTTTTACGATTGCTACAAGAAAAATTATTAGAAAAGGAACGATTCTAACTCTATGAACCGACAAGAACTAATTAACCACTGCCTGACATTCCCCGCCGCCTACGAGGACTACCCATTCGACAACGACTCCGCACATTCCGATGACGGAAAGTGGTTGCTCATGCGGCACAGGGCGAACAGAAAAGGTTTTGCTCACATTTATGAGCGAAACGGTAAGTTGTGCATAAATCTAAAATGTGAACCGCTTGAAGCCGATTTTCTGCGGAAAGCGTTCAAGGACGTAACTCCGGGTTGGCACATGAATAAAACTCATTGGAACACGGTTTATTTGAACGGTGATGTTTCTGATGATGAGTTGAAACGACAGATTGAGATGAGTTACGAACTCGTGAAACCGAAAGCGAGGAAACAAAAATGATTAATTTAGACCATGTTGACAGCGGTAAGAAATGAAAAATTATTTTTAAATATGACATACTATTGTCATATATCCCGTGTTATGATGAGAAGAAAAAGGAGTCTTGACATGGAAAAATTCATTACGAAAGCAAGCGAAATTATCAAGGAAAGAACGGCATCAGGCGAATATAAAAATCAATATTGCGTTCTCGCGCAGGAGGATTTGGACGGTTGCTTGACCGCCGCTGTTATCACACCGTCTAAGTCGGAAGGTATTAGGCAACTCACATTTTGCTCAGGCACCCTGAGCAATTGGGCGAAACGCGCCGAGCGTGACAACCGCGCCGCAGTCTGCTTTTCGTCCGAGGAGTACAGCATAACTTTAAGAGGAAAACTTGAAGTTTTAACCGATGATGCAAGTAAGCGGGAAAACTGGTATAGTGGCTTGGAAAACCACTTTTCAGGTGCAGACGACCCGAATTATTGCGTGTTACGGTTTACCACCGAGAAGTACAAGTTGTTTGTCGATTGGGAAGAAACAGAGGGGTGTTTGTAAAAAATGCAAAACGAGAAAAAAGCCTTAGTTATCATCGACATTCAAAACGACATCACTAAAAATTACAAAGAAATCATAGACAATATTAACAAGGCTGTCGATTGGGCGGTCGCTCAAAATATTCATGTCGTTTATATTCGGCATGAGAATTTATCAGCAGGTACAAGGACTTTTAAACCCAATACCAAAGGGGTTGAATTGGTTTCGGATATGAAGATAGTGTCAGAAAATATTTTCACAAAATCCAAAACAAACGCTTTAACAAGTGAGGAATTTGCGGACTTTATCGGTAAAAATGAAATCTGTGACTTCTATATAGCGGGAGCGGATGCTGTCGCTTGTGTTAAATCGACCTGCTACAACTTGCGTAAATCGGATTATGGCGTTACTGTTTTATCGGATTGTATTACGAGTTATGATAAGAGGAAAATTGACGAAATGTTGCGTTATTATGCAAGTAAGGGTTGCAAAATAGTTAGTGTTGATGTGCTGTGATTTCAGAAAGTATGTGAGGCGAAAAAATGCCGATTGATTTCAAGAAAACTCGCAAAGACCTCTACCAACCTAAAACCACTCCGGCTGTCATTGACGTGCCGGAGATGGTGTTCATTATGGTGGACGGCACGGGCAACCCGAATGTCAGTGAAGAATACAAATCTGCGTTAGAAATTCTTTACGGACTTTCGTACACGATTAAAATGAGCAACAAATCTGTTATGGAATATGTCGTACCGCCGCTTGAGGGGTTGTGGTGGCTGAATGACAGCTCTGAGGAGTGGTACAAGGATAAGGGCAAATACTGTTGGACTGCGATGATTCGGCAGCCGGATTTTATTACTACTGATATTTTTGAAGCGGCAAAGGCGAAACTTGACACGAAAAAGCCGCAACTTGACATATCTAAAGCGAGGCTCGAAAAGTTTACAGAGGGGCTTTGCGTTCAAGCAATGCACATAGGTTCGTATGACGATGAACCTCGCACAAACGCTGTAATCATGCAGTTTATCGCCGAAAATAACTATGTCAGCGACATAAGCGATAACCGCCAGCCCGGCTCGGGTCGTCGGCATCATGAAATTTATCTGAACGACCCACGCAAAACCGCACCGGAGAAGCTGAAAACTATAATTCGTGTTCCGGTTAAAAATCAATGAAAGGTATCACAAACACATGAAATATGAATGGCTCGAATCCCACGCTACGTCCAAAAAAGGCATGTACAAAGAGTAGAAACAGGGCGGTTTTACAGCAATTTAGAGCGGGTTAAGAGCGAGATTGAGAGGAGAATATAAGTATGAACTGCCCAAACGTAAAAGAATGTTGTTGCCCGAAAGTTGATTGTCCGAACTTTGGCAAATGCTGTAACTGTGTAGTCAAGCACCGTGAAACTGACAGTTTACCGTTTTGCTTGTTCAAAAACAATGACGGCGATAAAAGTGTGTCTGCGTATTATCGAAAACTAAAAGAAAGATTTGAGGTATGACTTATGAAAAATTTGAAACCGAAAGTGAGGAAACAAAAGTGATTAATTTAGACCATGTTGATAGCGGTAAGAGTTGGGACTTTGGTAAAGTGTCGCATGATTATGCAAAGTACCGCGACATTTATAATGAGCGATTTTTCAAAACGATTCTCAAATACAATATAGGAACCGAGGGACAGACTGTTCTCGATTTGGGAACCGGCAGCGGTGTTATTCCGCGGTATATGACGGCTTTAGTACCGAATACAAAGTGGATAGGCACGGACATTTCAGCAGAACAAATAGAAGCAGCAAAATTATTAACCGACAACCCGAATATTAGTTACCTTGTTTGCCCCGCAAATCAAATTCCGTTTGCTGAAAACACTTTCAATGCGGTTACTGCTTGTCAGTGTTTTTGGTACTTTCCTGTGGAAACCACTATTCCCGAAATATACCGTGTTTTGAAAAAAGGCGGAAGATTTGCAATCCTTTCGATGATTGGGCTACCGCGCGAAAGTGAGATTTTAGCGAAATCAGAGGAACTTGTTTTGAAGTATAACCCTAACTGGAACGGCAACGATTTTGACAGAGTAAAGCCATGTCCGCCCGACTGGTTAGATGAGAAATTCGCTGTTGTCGATTTGCAGGAATACGTTGAAGATTTAGAATTTACTCGCGAAAGTTGGTGCGGTCGTATGAGAGCTTGCCGCGGTGTCGGCGCATCTTTGCCGCAGAATTTGATTGAGGAATACGACAAAGAACATTACGAGGCTTTATGTAAAATTACCTCTGAAACTTTTACTATTCCGCATCAATGTATTTTTAAGATTTTTGAAAAAATATAAATCTAAATGTTTCAATGCAACCGCAAATCAAAAATATCACATTATGTCATCAACAAGTTCCGCTTATGCAGGAATGAATTTCAAGGAAAAGATTTCTATGTGGCGAAAAGAATTAAAGTAGCAATACGTATAAACATGACATACAGTTGTCAAGTTTATTATGGTATAATGAGAAGAAAAGGAGTTTTACTATGTCAAAAATTGCAAGACGCGATATAAACGAGGAGTGGGCGCACGCCGGTATTGTAGAAGCGGGAGGTTTTGTTTACACAAGCTATTGCGTAGGTAATCTCGGCGGAACAATCGAGGAACAAATTAACGGAGCATTTAATCATTTAGAAGAGAGGTTAAGCAGTGTTGGATTGACCTTGGAATCGGTTGTAAAGTTAGATGCTTTATTCAAAAATATATGGGATATTCCGACAATGGAAAAAGTAATCAAAGAGAGATTTAACGGGAAATATCCTGCTCGAAAGTCAATTCAAACTGCGTTCGCACATGAAGACTTGTTGTTTCAAGTTGATGCTGTTGCATTTAGGGGGGAAGAACATGATGCGTAATCCCGAACAAACAATCGGAAACTTAATCGACAAGCAGGGTGTGTCGTTCATCGGCTCTGTCGATTCGGACGGTTTCCCGAATATGAAAGCGATGTTACCGCCGCGAAAACGTGACGGAATCAAGGAATTTTGGTTCTCGACCAACACGTCGTCAATGCGTGTGTCGCAATATCGCGAGAATCCGAAAGCCTGTATTTATTTCATGGACAAGCGATTTTTCCGCGGCGTAATGCTGAAAGGCAGGGCGGAAGTTTTGGAGGACAGCGAGTCTAAAGAGATGATTTGGCGCGAGGGCGACAAGATGTATTATTCCGCAGGAGTGACCGACCCCGATTACTGCGTGTTGAAGTTTACGGCAGAAACAGGGCGGTTTTACAGCAATTTCAAGAGCGAGGATTTTGAGGTATGAATAACACAGAGAAATTTTCCGGTAAAGGCGCGGTTTACGCACAGGCTCGTCCGAGTTATCCCCAAGCGGCGATTGATTACATTTGCAAATTCATCACCCCCGATTCCGTTGTCGCCGATATAGGCGCAGGGACAGGAAAATTCACGGAATTACTCGCCAAACGCAATTACAATATGTTTGCGGTTGAGCCTAATTCGGATATGCACGAACAACTTGAAATAACATTAAAACCCTTCCCGAATGTGAAAATAATCAACAGCACAGCGGAAGCGACAACGCTTCCCGACAACAGCGTTGACTTGATAACAGTCGCACAGGCGTTGCATTGGTTTGACCCCGACAAATTCCGTGCGGAATGTCGGAGAATCGGAAAAGAAAATGTGCGTGTAATCGCGATTTATAACCAAACGCCCGGCGGTAGCAGCGTGGGACACAGCAAATTATCAACAGATGTGTTTTTTGAAAATCCGACTATTCGTGAATTTCCGAACTCTGTATTCTATACGCGGGAAAAGTGGATTCAATACATGACTTCGCACTCCCACGACCCATTGCCGACAGACCCGAATTATGAAACGCATATCGCCGAGGCAAACGCAATATTCGATAAAGAGAATGAAAACGGACTGCTTCGTAGAGATGTGATGACTAAAGTTTACAGCGAGGATTTTGAGGTATGAATGTGATAATTAAACACGCCAACCGTGACGAAATATATGAAATCGCCGTCTTTTTAGACTCGTGTTGGAAGTCGGAATATCGCGGTATTATTGCAGACGATTATCTTGATTCAATGTCAAGTGATGAGCGATACAAAGCTTTGCTAAAACGCTTTGACGAGAACGCCTCGGACTTTCTGATTATGAAGGAAAATGACTGTTTAATAGGAGCGGCTGTTTTTGGAAAATCGTTTATTGAGGGCTTTGAAAACGGCGGCGAAATTTCAGCGATTTATCTGCGTAAAGACTACATCGGTAAAGGTTACGGTCATAAATTGATTGCAGAAATTGAACAAAAACTCGCCGAAAAATGTTACCCGTATTTTATTCTTGATGTACTGAAAAATAACATACGCGCATTTGAATTTTATACTAAACATGGGTATGAAAATGTCGCAGAGCGTTCGTTTAAAATGGGTGAAAAAGATTATCCGATTGTTATAATGCAAAAAATTATTTAAAGGAGCATTGCACCATGACAAATTATACAATAATCACCACAACCTACCCCGATAAAATTGCGGCAAAACATACCGCAAAACTGCTCGTAGAGCAGAGATTGGCGGCGTGTGTTCAGCTTTTACCGATTGAAAGCATATACTCGTGGCAGGGTGAAATCTGTGATGAAAATGAAGTTATGCTATTGATTAAATCGCGGGCTGATTTGTTTGACAAAATCGCCGTGCTTATTAAAGAAAATCACACTTATGAAGTGCCGGAAATTGTACAGATTCCGATTACGGGAGGTTCGGCGGCGTATTTAGGGTGGATTGGCGAATGGGCTGGCGAAAGAATTGGAAAGTGTACGGGGGATTAGAGTAATGCAGGAATTAATAGTAAAAAAATCCCGCTTTATTTCATATGCAAAGCAAGTTGACAGTGAGGAATCCGCTAAAGCCTACATCGCCGAAATCACGCGGGGACATAAGAAAGCACGGCACATTACGTTTGCTTATCTGATAGCACAATACCCCGCCGAAGGCGGATTGCCTGCGGTGACTCACTGCCGTCACAGCGATGACGGCGAACCCCACGGAACAGCGGGACTACCGCTTATGAACTCGATTCAGAGGCGTAATATGGAAAATGTAGTTGTCGTTGTTGTGCGGTATTTCGGCGGAATTTTACTCGGTAAAGGCGGGTTAATCCGCGCTTACGGAAAGGCGGCGGGATTGGCTTTAGAAGCATTGTCAGAAGAATTAGATAAATGTTAATCTTTTTGATTGTAAAAAGTAATATGGTTTTACGAAAAAATATGAACAGGAGACTAAAAAATGGCAAAGTCTAAAATATGCTTTATCTGCAACGACTGCGGGAATGAGCATTTAAAATGGAGCGGAAAATGCGCGGGTTGCGGTGGGTGGAATACCCTTGTTGAATTTAAAGAGCGTGATGAGAAGCTATCCGGAACCGTAAGCGGTACGAATTTAAGTCTTCAAACGCTTTCGAGCATTGGAGACAACGGCGGCGAAATACGTCACAGCACGGGTATGTCTGAGTTTGACCGCGTATTGGGAGGAAGCTCCTTAGCAGGGGAAAGCTCCTCTGCGAGTGGAGGAGCTGTCGGCGGGTTAGTTAAAGGCTCATTAGTCCTTATTTCGGGCGACCCGGGGATAGGTAAATCCACATTGCTATTGCAAATCTGCGAGTATTTGAGCAGGAATTTGAATGTTCTATATGTTTCGGGCGAAGAAAGTGAACGGCAGATTAAGCTTCGCGCAGACAGGCTCGGTATAAATCCCGAAAATTTATTTTTAGCGGCAAGTACAGATTGCGAATCAATTATTTGTACCGCTGTCAAGAACAAAATAGACCTACTTATAATAGACTCGATTCAAACTGTTACAATAAGCGGGATTAACTCGACGGCGGGTAGCGTAACTCAAGTACGCGAATGTACTAATATGCTGATGCGAATGGCGAAAACCGAGGAAATTTCGGTATTTGTGGTCGGACACGTCAACAAAGACGGCGGCGTGGCGGGACCGAAAGTGCTTGAGCATATTGTAGATGCGGTACTTTATTTTGAAGGTGATAAACAAGTCGCCTATCGCATACTGCGAGCCGCAAAAAACAGGTTCGGCTCTACAAATGAAATAGGCGTGTTTGAGATGCGAGATTCGGGACTTGCAGAGGTTCCCAACCCGTCCGCTATGCTTCTTTCGGGCAGACCCGGCGGAGTCAGCGGAATATCAATACTTTGCACTATGGAGGGTTCGCGACCGATTTTAGCAGAGGTACAAGCACTTGTTACAAAGACAGGCTTTGGGCAACCTCGACGCGTGGCGAACGGTTTTGATTATAACAGGCTTTGTCTTATTCTCGCGGTTTTAGAAAAACGTACAGGCTTAAATTTCGGGACATATGACGTTTATATAAACATAATAGGCGGTTTAAAAGTTGAAGAACGGGCAGCGGATTTAGGGGTCGCACTCGCACTTTATTCAGGCTTAACCGATATCGTAGTACCTGAGGATTTAGCGGTATTCGGGGAAATCGGACTCGGCGGTGAAATACGCAGTATCTCTAATATTCGTGAGAGGGTGCGTGAATGTAAACGTATGGGTTTTGAGCGGATTATAGTTCCGAAAAGCGCGTTGAAAAACCTCGACAAACGCGAAGATTATGGTATAAGCATAACAGGCGCGTCAAATTTAAAACAAATGTTCAGCGCGGTTTTTAAGGAAGTTCCAAAAGCTTAGTCATACACCGAGTATCTGTGTCCCCGTGTTCTGTCATAGGTCAGCATGTCGAATTTCTCATTCTGCGGTAAAAATAAACCGACATCCGTATACACGGGAGTGTGTTCAACCATAGATAAAAAGGTGTCGATAAAATCATCGGTAGGCAGACCAATTGCCGAAATTAATAAATGCGGGAGATAAAACGCAGAAACACAATCTTCGGGGAAAACGCCGTAATCTATATCAAAGTTACTTAAAACTAAATAGGGCTGTATATAAAACTCATAGCAGTTTTCGGCGGTTATATCAGCCGCAACATACGCGCTTGAATCCGTGCTGAAACTCGGATAATGGTCGCCTACGAATAAAACCGTTGTTGGCTCCTCGAAAGTCATTATATATTCGTAAAATTCAAACAGCGCATGTGAGGTTTGTTTTATACCCGAAAAGTAATAATCAAGTTCACTGCCGTCAAAATCCTCGTTGATGTAAGGCATATGATTTTGCATTGTTGTTGCGAAGATGTAGGACGGCGAGTTCGGTTTATAATCTGCGGATTGTCCCTCTAAAATGCTCTGTATTTGTTTAAAAACGGTTTCATCGTCAATATAGTTGCCGAAGTACGTAATATCTGTTGTCAAATCCTCGTCAAATATAAGGCGGTCGAAACCGAACTCGGAATAGACCTTGTCCCGATTATAAAAACCGGCTTTAAAAGGGTGAATATAAAAAGCGGAGTAACCTGCGGTAGAATAAAGTTTTGCAAATGTTTCTTCGGTTTCCCCGTCAACTTCAATCAAGCTCGGAGGAATCGGAGCGTTGCCCAAGGATTTGAGCGGAAGCCCGAACAAAAGCTCAAACTCCGTCTTAACCGTGTTACCGCCAAATGCGGGGACAAAGGACATACCGCTAAAACCATAAGTTTTAAGCTCGTCAAAATCGTCATAAACTCCGTCCGGAACATAAATACCGTCAATCAAGCGCATATCCGCAAAGCTTTCGGACATTATTACGATTACGTTCGGTTGAACATCATCGCTTTTACGCGGTGTTTTTTTATTACGGTTGCCGCTCAAATATTGACTTACTTTTTCAAAACTGTAGTTTTCGGGGGTTTTAGTGAGTCTGCTGAATTCTCGCGAGAGAGATTGGGTCAGATTAGCAATCAGCTTATTCTCTGTAAATATCTCTCGGGACAAGAACACGTTATTGTCGTCCTCCGTGCTAATTTCAAAAATCGTATACACTAAGCCGTAAACAGGTTCTATAGCAATAAAAAACATAAAAATCATTGCAATACTAAAAGACGAGCAGACGGCGAGAAATCTTTTTACGTTAATCTTGATATTCAACAAAAAAATAAGAAAAATGTAAGAAAAAAGCAATAATCCCCCTATAATCATACCCGCAGTAGGACGAATAACCGCAAAGTCAGACATATTTCCGGCAGTAGCCGACATTTTTAAATCAGATATATTAAAATGGGTTCCGCTTGATTTAAACTTAAAATACTCAACCACCGCAAAAGTGAAGAATAAAAGCGAACTCACCGCCGCCGCCCACGTAACGCTCCGCGTTAACGATACTAAAGCGGTATAAATCATAGACACAACAAGGAAAGAAAATATTATCGTTTTTGGGTTGTTTACGGTAAACGCTAAAATTTTAGACAGGCTGTTTGTATGTACGGATTCTGTCAAGAACACCAAAAACAAAGGAAACAATATGGCGACTGCTTTTTTAAGGCTTTTGTGCTTCCCTTTATTATTTATTCTTATATTTTTAATTCTGTTTATCATGTTAAACAATCCGTCACCACTGTTAAGTTGTTATGAAGCCGTAGAATTGATGCGGGTATTCGCGGTGTAATCGTTCCGAAAAGAGCCTTTTTTAATATATTTGCTTTATCGTTTCCGCTTACGGCAATGATAATTTTTTTTGCGTGCATTATTGTTTCTATACCCATAGTTATCGCACTCTTCGGGACGTCTTCGGGGCTTTCAAAAAACCTTGAATTAGCCTTTATAGTCTGCTCTGCTAAGTGAACGTGATGCGTCAGGGCTTTAAATTCCTCATCGGGTTCGTTAAAACCTATGTGTCCGTTATGCCCCATTCCGAGGAGCTGTAAATCAATACCGCCGAGACTTTTAATAAGAGCTTCATACCCTTTGGCTTCTGCGTCAAGACTTTCCGCCATGCCGTTCGGGACATGGGTTTTGGCTTTGTCGATGTTTATATGGTTGAAAAGATTTTCGTCCATAAAACGGCGGTAGCTTTCGGGATTATCCGGCGGCAACCCGCAGTATTCGTCAAGATTTACCGACGTTATCTCCGAAAAGTCAATTTCACCTGATTCATATGCCCGAACCAATAATTTATACGCACCGACAGGCGTCGAGCCTGTGGCAAGACCGAGTACGCACTTCGGCTTTTCTCTAATCTCCGCCGCGATTAAATCGGCGACCTCGCGGCTTAGTTGTTCATAATTCTCGACTTTAATAATTCTCATAAAGAATCCTCCTGTTTGTTTTTAAGCAAATCTCTGATTTCTTCTAAAAGTAAAATTTCAGCACTCTTTTCCGGTACAGACGGTAAGTCGCTCTCGTTTGTCTTTTTTTCAGACTCCATCTTACCCTTAAGGGTATTTAAAAATTTAATAAGTGTAAATACGCAAACCGCAATAATAAGAAAATTAATCACCGATTGTATAAACAGACCGTAGGTGAAAACGGGACGTTCAACATTCGGATAAAAGCTCGGCAGGGTTATTTTGAGCGAAGAAAAGTCAATACCGCCAATAACTACGCCGATAAAAGGCGTGATTATATCTTTTACAGCAGAGTTCACAATCGCAGTAAAGGACGAGCCTATGACGATACCGACAGCAAGATCCATTACGCTCCCGCGTGAGATAAATTCTCTGAACTCCTTCATTACAGAGAATTTGAGCTTTATTTTTTTATTTTCGGATTCCTTTTTGTCATGTTTTCCTTTTTTCACCATAGAAACGAACCTCCTGTCAGTATATACTATTATAATATATTTTTATGATTTAGTCAATTCACAAAATTCGACAAAAATAATAGAATGAATTAGGCGGTTGTATTGAATAATTACCGCTGACGATGTTAAAAATAAACATAACAACGCGCTACATAAATAAAAAATGCGGTGCGTGGAGGTTTTATTACTGAAAAAATAACGGAAAGGAAACAAATTATGTACATTAAACGCGGCGAAATCTACTATGCCGATTTAAGTCCGGTAGTCGGCTCTGAGCAGGGCGGAATGAGACCGGTGCTGATTGTGCAAAACGATGTGGGGAACAAGCATAGCCCTACAGTTATTGCGGCGGCAATCACCAGCCAAAAAGAGAAATCGAAGCTACCGACCCATATAGCCTTAAACTCACAAAACTGCGGATTGGCAAAGGATTCTGTAGTGCTTCTTGAACAGGTACGTACTATAGATAAAAAACGCTTGAAAGAGCGAATGGGAGAACTTGACCATACTTCTATGACACGGGTCGATACAGCTCTCGGCGTGAGCTTCGGGCTGAACATGCAGTGAGTAAAGAAGATAATAAAATTTACGGGACGATGAGTACCATCGTCCCGTTTGACTTAGTAATAGAAATCCGCAGTTTCCGTAGCTACTTCGGCGGCTTTTTCAAACGCGCTGTGCAATAAATATGAGTCGATTTTCTCTAATGCTTCATTTATTCCCTCCGACCACAGCTTTTGTTTGAGCTCGTTTAGGGTTGCTTTAACAGTCTGTTTATCAAAGCTGTCACACGCCGCTTTTATAGCGAGAAGCTTCTCGCGTAAAAAGGCTAAATCTTCCTCTGAAACATCCACAATGTCATCGCTGTCTTCAGGTTTGTATTTATCAATCAACGATTTTAACACAGATACGAACACCGGGGTTTTATCCCACATAACGGATAAATCGCGTTTTTTCCCCGAATGTTCTAAGTTTAACGCCACTTTTGACAACTCTTCCTCGCCGATATTGGCAAGCGAGCTTTTTATACCGTGAACCGTTGTGACATAAAGCTCAATATCATCATCGCTGAGAGGGTGGTCTTCCGCAAACAATTTTTCAAGCACGGAAACGGCATGTTCCGCATCCTTAGCAAAATACTTACCCATATTCGGGATGGTAGTTTTAATTTTACCGGAGGGATGAACGGCGTTATTTTTATTTTCCCTTTCACGTTGCTCCTTACGTGCCGCTTCTACAATCTCGCGCGGCTTTTTATTACGTATATGTTCGTTAAGAATCAGATTTAACTCGCGTGAATCAATCGGCTTTGAAATAAAACCGTCAAATCCGTTTTTCAAGAATATTTCCTCTTGTCCTGCCAGAGCGTTGGCGGTCAGTGCGACAATAGTTTTACTGTATCCTAAATCACGTATGACTTTTGTTGCTTCTATACCATTCATAAACGGCATCATGTGGTCCATAAATACTATGTCATATTCTTTTCCGGCTTTAATCATTTCTACAGCCTCAATTCCGCTCAAGACCGTTTCTATCCGAAGAGCATACGGTAACATCATGCCTTTTGCGACTTGTAAATTAAGCGTTACATCGTCTACTATAAGCACACTTCCGTAGGGCATATACTCTCGTACAATCTGTGTTTTCTTTAAGCGGGCTCTGCTCTTGAAATTAAAGCTTCTGAATTTTTCCGAAAGTTCAGCGCCGCATACCGCATCGGAAACTAATTTTTGCGGTAAACTGACCGTGAAAACCGAACCCTTAGCAGGGGTACTCTCTACTGTTATGTTGCCGTTCATCATATCAATGAGACGCTTAGTAATGCTCATACCGAGACCGGTTCCTACAGTAGTACGGTTTGTACTGAAACGTGAGAACTCATCAAACAGCTTGTCGATTTCCTCAACCGTCATACCCACGCCCGTATCACTGACACGCAGATTAAACACAACATCGTACTTTTCATTTTTTGAGGCGTAATCAATCGTCTTGAACGTAGGCCAGACAGACAGCTCGACCTCGCCTTCGTCAGTATATTTAAAGGCGTTTGAAAGTAGATTGTTGAGTATCTGTTTGATTCTGAATTCATCACCGAAGAGTTCCAGCGGCATGTCCTTATCTAAGTTAATTGTCAGCTTAATGGGCTTACTTTCGTATCTCAGATAATTAAGCTGTACGTTATCGTTAACTAAGCTCGGAATATCGTATCTGCCGGGAACTATGTCTAACTTTCCTGCCTCGATTTTTGAAAGGTCGAGTATATCGTTGATTATATTTAATAATAAATCGCCTGAATCGCTGATTTGGGTGAACGCTTCTTCGACTTCGGGAGTATGGTTGTCACTTTGAAGTTGAATTTCGGCTATACCGAGAATGGTGTTCATAGGTGTGCGTATTTCATGGCTGACAGTAGCGAGGAAGGCAGATTTTGCGTTACTTGCCGCTTCAATTTCCGCCTGCCTTTTAGCCATTGTTTCAACCTCGGTTATATCCTGGAAAACCTCTATAAATCCTGCGGATTCACCATTAAGGTCGCGGAGCATTTCTACGTTGGCTTTAAATGATAAATTATTAAACGTAAAGAGGGTTTGATTTATTCCTCTTCTGAAACATTCTATACTGCATCTGCTCGTATTACATATTTCAGCACCCCACGTACTACAGTGCCAGCCCATCATGTCCTTGCGCTTCATGCCGAGGAATCTCTCTACTGCGCTGTTTACAAACGTCCAGTTCATGTTTTCATCGGTGACGGAAATGGGTAAAGGTATTGCATCGAGAATGGTGTGATACCAGTGGGCTAAGTTTTCGGATTTTTCATGCTCTTCATTAATTTTTTCAAGCATATCATTTCTATTTACAGCGTTCATTATCATAAGTCCCGCTGAACGTAAAATGTTAAGCTCCTCATTTGAAAAGGTCTGCTCGTTACGGCTATTGTCTAAGGTAAAAAGCCCCCAGAATCGGTCATGCAGGAATAAAGGAATTAAAACAAATGACTTTACTACGGGCGACGAGAAAAACTCGTGTGCTCCGGCGGGCATCGTGGTAATCGGACCGTGTATAGGTTCTCCGCTCGCGATTATACTTTGGAGTTCGGGAAAAGAATCATAAGCAACTCCGGTGTTGGGTTCCAATTGCGTCTCTAAGCCTAAGATTTCGCTGTGCCATTCATAACAGCGGGTCAGATACGGACCGTCGTCTGTCAGTTCGCTGTGCCACAAATGTATGCTGTCAGCGTCTGTAGAGTTGCAAATAAACTCCATGCTGACAAGTAACGATTCCTCAAAAGAATCCTCGTTTTTTGCAGAAAGTAATGTGGTGGCGACACGGTTAACGGTTCTGAGCAACTTATTGCGTTCGGCGATTTTTACCGCCATGGCTTTTTCATCACGCAGACTTCTCGAATACACTATAACAACATAGGCGTTCATATGCTTTGCGCGTACTGAAGTCAGTTCAACAGGGACAAGCGTACCATCCGTCATCTGTGCCATCCATTCGCAACGGTGATTACCTTGTTCCAGCGTTGTTTTTACAATCTCGGTTTTTTTCTCGACAGAGGATTTTCCATCGGGTTGAAATTCGGGTGTAAACTCAAAGAATCTATCGATGTACTCTTGTTTATTTTTAAGACCGAAGAATTTCAACGTCGTCATGTTACAATCTGTTACAATAGAATTTTCATCCCAAAAACTAATTCCGAGCGGTGAAGCGTCAAACATAAGACGCATACGCTCCTCCGCCCTGTTTCGAGAAGCGACCAATCGGATTAGAACCGTGCTGAGAATAAGCGACAACGCCAAACCGGACACGATTAAAAATAACATCATATCAAAAAGGTTTTTGTTATAATAATCGACAGGCAAGCTAACGCCTAAATGCCACCCGTTTTCAAGCGGGCGGACATAGTGTACTTTTTCTACGCCTTCATAGCTGATAAATCTTTGCCCGGAAACATAAACATCGCGTTCTATATTGGCGGCAATGTGGGAAAGACCTGTCTCATGCGCATCGGCAAGCGGCATACCTACGAATTCATTGTGCGGAAATACGACAATTGTTAAGCTTTTATCTAAAAGCATCCATGTAACATCGTCGTTACTTTGATTTTGGCGGTAAAAATCATATATACGGTCTAACGAAACGGTAACGCCTATGATGGCTAATCTTTCGCCATTGTCATCAAAAATGGCGCGTGCGTAAGAAAAAACCATTTCGTCAGAAACAACATCCACATACGGCTCGGTCATTACGATTTCTCCGTTCGCCTCAACAGCCGCAATATACCACAAGCGGTCCTCGACTAAAAATCCGCTTTTTTTAAGTTCAACCCAGTAATTAATATCGGGTACAGCCCCGCTGAAGCCGGACTCGGTTTCGGGGTCAAACACATCAAACGAAGCGAAAACTCCATTTAACCCGTTTATTGTAAGCACATCGCGTCCGTATACGGTTAAATATGTAAGGTATTCGCACATCTCAATAAAACCTGCGCCGTCTGTAAGCATGGAAAGCGCGTTTTCGCTTATTACACCTATAAAGGTATTAAGTTCCTGTAAATCAGAGTAAAATTGTGATTCTATGTTGCTGAAGGTTGTGACGACTTCGCGTTCTAAGTGTCCGCGTTCTATGTTTACGGCAAAAATATAACTCGCCGCCACCATAATCGCAAAAGCAATAACAACGTAAAGCACCTGCGCATAAAGCAAACGCCCGCCAAAAGCTCTCCTTACATACTTACGAATAAGTGACATACAGGACTCCTTTCCGATAATACCTGCAAACGACAGGCAATAGAGACGGTTTTAAGTGCGGCTGTATTCGGCGAACTTCTCATTGATTTCAAGAAAAACATCGACTATTTTCGGGTCAAAGTGACTTCCGCTGCTTTCGGTGATAATTTCTACCGCCTTTTCGTGACTGAAGGCATCTTTATACGGACGAGCAGAGGTCAAAGCGTCATAAACGTCAACAAGTGCCATAATTCGTCCGTGGAGCGGGATTTCTAAGCCGCTCATTTTGTCGGGATAACCTGTTCCGTCGAATTTTTCATGATGCCGCCAGGCAAAGAGCTTTGCGTGTTGTAAAAATGCCTCTTCTCCCGCCTCGTCTATTATGGTATCAATAATTCTCACGCCCTCTATAGCGTGGGATTTGATTACATCGAACTCCTCGGGAGTTAGTTTGCCGGGCTTATTCAATATTAAATCGGTTATAACGATTTTACCCACATCATGTAAACGGGAGGACGAGGCGACCATTTCGAGGTTCCAGGACTCCATTTCATCAGCGTATACGCCGCGTTCGAGCATCGCATGCATGAGAAATCCTAAGTATTGGGTGGTTCGCTCGATATGCTTCCCGGTCATTGTGTCACGGTTTTCCACCATAGTCGCCAAGACGCCCACTATGCTGTCCCTTAGTTTATTTAGGTTGTCGGTTCTCTCGCGGATTATTTCTTCTATTTTAAGATGGAACTTTATACGGTTAAACAATACCGGTTCTGAAAAAGGCTTGCATATAAAATCTGTCGCCCCGGCTTCAAATCCGCGCGCTTCGGTAGCGGAATCATTTCTGCTCGTCAGAAATATAACGGGAATGTCAGAATAACGCGAATCGGATTTAAGTATTTTCATGGCTTCAAAGCCGTTTGTTACGGGCATAAGTATGTCTAACAGGATTAAATCCGGCTTGATCTTAGCGAGAAGCTCAAACATAGCGGACGCAGAGGGGAGCGTAAATACGCGGTACTGCTTTGATAATGAGGTTTCGGCAGTCAAAAGGTTTACATCGTTATCGTCAACAACAAAAATTGTCTTCATAATTAGCTCCTCGTAAAAAAAATAATATAATAACATATTTTATCACAGAATCTGTAATATGTCAACTTTTAATTTAAAGCTGTTTTTAATGCTTCGGCGTTTTCCTGCATAATCTCAATATAGCCCGCTCCGGTGTTAAGCATTTCTCTCGACAGAGTATGGCAGGAGTGCAGAAGCATCGGCACCGCACCTGTTTCGCGGCTAATGGAGTTCGCCGTCCTCATATCCGATAGCTCGCCGTAAAAAACTACGGGAAGTTCTTCTTCTTTAATTTTTTCTATAAGAAAAACTAAAGTCTGTGCACTCGGCTCCGTATGCTCTGCACAGGTCGGCAACGCTGCAAAGTATTCAAATCCGTACTCCTCGGCAAGGTAACGAAACGCAAATCGGTCAGCAAACACGATTGTATTTTTCGGGGCATCACTCGCCACTTTTCGGAAAAGAGCATCTAAATCGTTTAGTCTCGCGATATAATCATCGGCGTTATCCCTGTAGAAGTTTGCGTTTTCGGGGTCGGCGGCTGAAAGGGCTTCACAAATCGTCTGTACTATTAAAACGGCGTTAACAGGAGAAGTCCAGATATGCTCGTCATACTCGTCAAAATATGAATCCTCATGTACATGCTCATTCTCTAAGGGGTCTACACTATCCATGAGCCGAACGGGTAAAAAAAGGTCTTCATCAGAAAAAACGCTCTCGCTCCATTCGTCTGACGCACCTCCGATATACAGGAAAATATCAGCTTCCTTTATTTTGATTATATCACGCGGAGAGGGCTCGTAAAGATGACTGTCGGATGAGGGCGGAAGAAGCATAGAAATATCAGCTCTGTCTCCGGCAATGCTGTATGCGAAGTCATAGAGCGGAAATATAGTCGCGACTATTTTGATTTTGTCACTGTCACCGCGTTCGCTGTCCGCTATGTTCAAAGCGGATTCACACCCGCCGACGGAAAGAATAAAAGCCGCGATAGAAAAGAAAATAAAAAAATACTTCATAATTATATTAATAATAACATAAAATGGTTGACCCGTCAATATATTTATGCTATAATTATACAGAACAATATAAACTTGACCGCTATGGGTCTCTCCCTGCGAAATATGCTAAAGAAAGGAATGTTATTAAATGAGAAACAAATTTGATGAGCAATTGTTAGAGCTTAACAACAAACTGATAGAAATGGGCGAGCTTATTGAACACTCGATTTCGACCGCGGTAGAAGCCCTGCTGACGCAAAACATAGAGCTTGCGGCGACAGTAAAGGCGGACGAGCGGGAGAGCGATAAAAAGGAAAGGCAGATAGAGGCGCTTTGTTTTGAGCTCCTGTTAAGGCAACAGCCCGTGGCGACCGACCTGCGTGTAATATCAGCCGCACTCAAGATGATAACGGATATGGAGAGAATCGCCGACCAGGCTGAGGACATAGCGGAAATAGTCAAATACCTCGCTGCCACGCCGCCTATTAAACAGCCAGAAGACATATCTAAAATGGCTAAAGCCACAAAGAAAATGCTCAAAGAGAGTATAGACTCTTTTGTTAAAAAAGATTTAGAACTGGCGAAAGCGGTAATCGAACATGACGACGTGGTTGATGAGCTTTTCATGACAATAAGAAAAGACCTTATCAATATAGTACACGAGAAACCCGAATCCGGTGAACAGGCGTTCGACCTGCTCATGATTGCAAAGTACTTTGAGAGAATAGGCGACCACGCCTCAAATATAGCCGAATGGGTTATATTTATGATAACGGGGACGCATAAGAGAAGCGTGAAAACCGAAAACGCATAAGAAACACATAAGAACAGAAAAAGCACTTCATTTTTAAGTTTGGAGTGCTTCTTTCTTATTAAGGATATAAAAATGACCTGCCGAAATCTTAAAATAGCGAGGAAAGAAAATTGTTAAGCAGGAAATTCGAGCCGAAAAACCCGCCGGCAAACAACGCAAGCGCAAGTATAATCATCGAGATGACGAAAAGGGGAGACGTTTTCTTTTTTGTCAGCTTATCGGGTATTATGTACGACTGCATAGAAGCAGAGATTGGTTGCGGGGTTGGATTCGCATAGACATACGGCGGCGGCGTGTTCGCCGAAGCGGCAGACGGTACTTCGTCAGGCTGATTGAGCCATTCGGGGACGGAAGGTTCCGGAACAGGAGCAGGAGCAGGGGCGGGAGGGGGAGGCGGCGGCAGGATTGTTCCTATGTCGGGGGTGTGAGCGGGTACGCTTGCTCCCGTATCGAATTTACTTCCGCATTTCATGCAAAAAGTCGCGTTTTCCGGTCGCGAAGAACCGCAGTTTGTACAAAAACCCATGATAATTTCTCCTTAATTGTAAATATTTTTATTAATATAGTTCTGTTAATACAGCAGGTTGAAAAAGCTGTCTTGTTCCTTATACCATATCGGATTTTACTTTTTTCATACTGAGCGAAATCCTCTTTTTACCGGCGTCAACCGACAAAACTTCTACATTGACAATATCTCCGACCTTTACTACCTCCGAGGGGTGCTTGACAAAGCGGTTGCAAAGCTCTGATACATGGACAAGCCCATCCTGATGCACGCCTATATCCACAAACGCACCGAAATCAATTACGTTTCTGACCGTTCCTTTTAGCGTCATGCCCGGCGTTAAGTCATTCATATCCATTACGTCAGTACGAAGCATAGTCGGCGGCAACTCATCGCGCGGGTCGCGTCCGGGCTTTTTCAGCTCCGCTATTATATCGTTTACTGTGGGAATACCCACTCCGCTGTATTCAGCGACCTTTTCTACGCCGATTTGTTTTACTTTTTCCGGTAGTTCTGTAACGCCCGAAGCCACATCATGCAGCTTAAATCCGCATATATCGAGGATTTTCTCTGCGGCTTTATAACTCTCGGGGTGGACGCCTGTGTTGTCGAGTATATTTTTACTTTCGGGTATCCGTAGGAATCCGGCACACTGCTCAAACGCTTTCGCGCCTATTTTCGGAATCTTTTTTATTTCTTTTCGCGAGGAGTACGCACCATTTTCTTCGCGATAGAGTACGATATTATTAGCGGTAGTTGAGTTAAGCCCTGAAACATATGAAAGCAGGGCGGGGCTTGCCGTATTCATGTCGACCCCCACGGCGTTAACGCAGTCTTCGACGACATTTCCGAGGGTTTCGTCAAGACGCGCAGTAGGCATATCGTGCTGATACTGACCAACTCCTATAGACTTGGGGTCTATTTTTACAAGCTCTGCGAGCGGGTCTTGCAGTCTGCGGGCTATTGATACTGCACTACGTAAAGAAACATCAAGAGTCGGAAACTCTCCCGCCGCAAGCTTTGATGCCGAATACACAGACGCCCCCGCTTCATTGACTACCATATACGAAACACCTTTTAACTCTTTAAGCATATCGGCTACGAAAATCTCCGATTCCTTAGACGCCGTGCCGTTACCTATGGCAATCGCTTTAACGTCATGCTTTTTAATCATGCGGGTTAAAACCGTTTTGGCTTCTATTATTTTATTATGAGGCGCGGTGGGATAGACAACACCTGTTTCGAGCAGTTTTCCCGTACCGTCCACAACAGCGATTTTACAACCCGTTCTGTAGGCGGGGTCAAAGCCCATTGTCACCATATTTTTTACGGGCGGTTGCATCAGAGTGGGTTTGAGATTGAGACCAAACATTTTAATTGCCTGTTCGGACGCCATATCGGTCAGGTTGTTTCTTATCTCGCGTTCAAGCGATGGAAAAATTAAACGGCTGTAAGCGTCCTCAGCGGCGGTTGCCACAAAATCCGTAGAAATACTGTTATGCTTGAGTACATTACGTTTAATAATTTTGAGTGAATCTACAGGGTCAATGTCTACAGAAACTTTAAGAAACTTTTCTTTTTCGCCTCTGTTGATTGCTAAAATTCTATGGCTTTGAAGCCGCGGTATGTTCTCATTAAACTCGTAATAAAGGCGATAGACCGAATCTTCTTCAGTAGCCGCCTCTGAGACTAATAAGCCGTAATCGTTCATGAAGTTGCGGAGCTGTTCGCGGATTTTAGCATCATCGGAAATATCCTCGGCTATAATGTCATTAGCACCTTGAAGTGCATCCGCAGCTGTTTCCACGCCTTTTTCAGTGTCAATATAATCTGCCGCAAGCTCTTCTAAATTACCGCTTTTAAGTTCCTGAGCAAACAATAACTGCGCGAGCGGCTCTAAGCCTTTTTCACGCGCAATGGTCGCCCGTGTACGACGTTTCTGCTTATAGGGACGATATATGTCTTCTAATTTTGCGAGCGTTTGCGCCGCCGCGATAGCCGCCGTAAGCTCGTCCGTGAGTTTACCCTGAGCGTCAATCGAGCTGATTATTTCGGCTCTGCGGACATCGAGATTACGCAGATATTGAAGCCTGTCCGCTAAATCACGGAGCAGACCGTCGTCCATAGAACCGTGAAGTTCCTTACGATAACGCGCAATAAACGGGATTGTGTTGCCTTCGTCAATGAGGTTGATTACATTCGTAACGTGTTCGGGCTTTTGGCTGAATTCTGCCGACAGTTGAGATACAAGCTTTTCCAAAGTGTTATTGCTCCTTTACCTTGAGTTTGCCCATTAATTCTTATTTACCATATAATAGAATTATAGCACGAAATTGTCGGCGCGTCAACAAATTCGCACTTGAAATTAATTTTTAAGAAAATTATGCTATATTTACAAGAAATTTACGGGAATTTGTATATTTTTTACGAAAATTCGGAATTGCTATTGACACACATAACCAACATATGGTATAGTTATAGTGTAAAGTTGTCTTTATTTTTTAAAGGAAGGGGTGACCGGAATGATAGCGCAATCCTATGGCTATAGGTTTAATCATGTTGACGACACAAACAGAAACGCGCAGTCTACGGCTTTTTCAAAAATGAAAAACGAAAAGGCGAGTACGGGACTTGAAGATTCAAAAAGGGTCAATACAACCGAGAAAAAGCGAGCCGAATACGACCCCGATGGAATCACAAAAGACGAGGCAAGAAAAGCCGAATATAAATCGCATATAGAAAGAATGTTCAACGTCGGTGGCAATGACAATAAACCTGATTTGTTAAAGCCAAAAGCCGAGATTAAAAACGACCATACAAAAAACAAGCATGATAGCTTTAACGGCGACTGTCCGCTTTGCGAGTGCGAGACTTGCAAAAGCAGGCGTTACGTTGACCAATCCGGCGACTCAGCCGTTTCGTTCCAAAAACCGACTAAGATGCGTCCCGAAGAAGCTGCGCATAAGGTAAAGGCACACGAAATGGAACATGTCCGTCGTGAGCAGTTTAAGGCTAACGCAGAAGGTAACAGAATCACCTCTCAGAGCGTACAGATTCATATGAGTTCATGTCCGGAGTGCGGGAAGACTTATGTTTCAGGCGGCACAACGCATACCAGTACGAGATATTTCGACTCCGATTACATTGACCTTTTTAAGGTTGGCGCACCGGATATGTTTAAAAAGGGTGATTCATTCAGTGCTATAGCGTGATTTCGGAGGATTCGTAAAAATTTAACCCGATGCTTCTTATGCGTCGGGTTTCGTTTTCTATTGACAAAAGAGAAATTTTATGGTAAAAATAAATATAAACTAAAACTTTAGGAGGCTGACTATGAATTACAGAGATTTCGGCAGAACAGGCATAAAACTTTCCGCACTCGGCTTTGGGGCTATGCGGCTACCCATGACAGAGAAAGACGGCGTTAAGATTGTAGATTATGAGCTTGCAGTACCATTAATGCAAAGGGCGTTTGAGATTGGCGTAAATTATATAGATACCGCCCCCTATTATTGCGACTCTGACAGTGAAGTAGCGGTAGGAAAGGCACTCAAGGGGTGGCGTGATAAGGTGTATCTCTCGACCAAATATCCCACCGAAAACGCCTCGCCCGACGATATGAAGATGTGGCTTGAAAAATCGCTGAAAAGAATGGATACAGATTATATAGATTTCTATCATATGTGGGGAATAGGACTCGAAATGTTCAAGAAAATCAGCGGAAAGGGCAATGTAATCGACGCCGCTTTGAAATTAAAGGAAGAAGGTATAATAAAACACCTGTCGTTTTCTTTTCACGATAAAGCCGAGAATGTAATTCCTATCATTGACAGCGGCGTATTTGAGTCGGTTTTATGCCAGTACAATCTGCTTGACCGTTCGGTTGAAAAAGGGATAGAACACGCAAAGAAAAAAGGTCTCGGTACAGTCGTTATGGGACCTGTCGGCGGTGGGCGGCTCGGTGCGCCTTCGGATGTTATTAAAGGGTTGATTGGCAGACAGATTAAAAGCACGGCAGAAATGGCGATGCGTTTTGTTATGGCTAATCCGAATGTCGATGTCGCACTTTCGGGAATGCAGAACTTGATGCAGCTTGAAGAAAACGCATTGGTAGCGCAGATTGAGGGCGGATTGACAGAAAATGAGATTGAGCAGATAAATGCTATGATGGCGGAGAATAAAAAGCTGTCCGACTTGTACTGCACAGGCTGTAATTACTGTCTGCCATGTCCGCAAAAAATAAATATACCTCACGTTTTCGCACTGATGAATTATCATAAGGTTTACGAATTGACCGAATATTCAAAAGCCGAGTACCAAAATCTTTATATGCCTATGGAAAAGCGTAAAGCAAGTTGGGAAATAGGCTGGGGTACAGATGCGGGACAGTGCGTAGAGTGCGGCTCGTGTGAGGAAAAATGTCCGCAGAAGTTAAAAATTATTGAACAACTACGGGAAACACACGGGGTTTTAGGGTAAGAAGCGGCGATGAAAAGAATTGGCTGAATCGCCATAAAACAATTGACATACACTTAAACTCATGATACAATTAGTATAACATAAAACAAAACGGAGGTTCAAAAATGGAAAAACGCTCTGAATTTAAAACCCCATTAGTTTCGCACATCTACACAGCCGACCCCTCGGCGCATGTCTTTGAGGGTAAACTCTACATTTATCCGTCCCACGACCTCGAAAACGAGGGTCTTGACGATGGAAAGGGCGACCACTTTAAAATGCAGGATTATCATGTGTTGTCGATGGACGACATCGGCGCGCCGTGCATAGACCACGGAGAGGCTATTCACATAAAAGATGTTCCGTGGGCAAGCGAGCAGATGTGGGCGCCTGACGCCGCCTATAAAAACGGTAAGTATTATCTTTATTTTCCCGCTAAGGATAAAGAGGGGATTTTCCGCGTAGGTGTGGCGACAAGCGATGTTCCTGAGGGTCCCTTTAAAGCTGAACCCAATTACATTCCCGGTAGCTACAGTATAGACCCGGCTGTTTTTGTTGACGACGACGGCAGGGCGTATATTTATAACGGCGGGCTTTGGGGCGGACAGCTCGAAAGGTGGAAGACAGGGACATACAACCCCGATGCGCCACATTCAGAGGCTCCATTCGGCGATGAAGACGCACTCTGCCCGTGGGTAGCGGAAATGAACGATGATATGCTGACATTAAAAACCGAGCCTAAGGTTATTAAAATGCTTGACGAAAACGGCGTACCTTTAAAAGCCGCCGATGAGGACAGGAGATTCTTTGAAGCACCGTGGGTACATAAGTTTAACGGAAAATACTATCTGTCTTATTCCACGGGCAATACGCATTTCATTTGTTATGCGGAAAGTGAAACTCCGCTCGGTCCGTTTACTTATAAGGGCAGGGTATTAGAACCTGTAATCGGTTGGACAAATCATCATTCGATAGTCGAGTTTAAGGGTAAATGGTATCTGTTTTATCACGACAGTTCCTTATCGGGCGGAAAAACCCATTTAAGGAACGTAATGCACACCGAACTCGAAATCGCGTCCGATGGTACAATCACTACAGTTAAGCCTTACGGAGATAATTAAATTTACTCGTTAATTTGTTGTTTTACTTTTAAACTCTTTCTTAGTTGAAGGAGTTTTTCTTTGTCTCCGCTGGCGAGCATTATTGTGTCCTTTTCTTGAATTACGGTTGAAAATATGGGAACCATAGTTTTTCCGTTTCTGCGGATTATTATAATATGGACATCCTCCGGCAGTTCAAGCTCTAATATACTCTTACCGCACGCAAAGCTACCCGGTGATATGGTTATCTCTAAAATTTCCTCTTGTATTTCTGCCGCATATTCTGTCAGCGACTTTAAAACCTGCGGTTCTTGTGCGATTAGATTAAGCTTTTTAGCGAACGGGACGATTAACGAACCTTGGAATGTTACGGATAAAAGGCAGACGAAGAAGACTATGCTGAAAACGTATTCAGAATATGGCAAGTCGGCTAAAAGCAAATATGCGGCAAACACTATCGAAGACGCTCCGCGAAATCCCGCCCACGACACGAGTGCAATTTCATTTAGTTTGCGACCGAACGGCTTCATTATTACAAACGTAACCAAAGGACGGGCGATGAACAGCAGAAATACAGCAAACGCAAGCCCAATCACGATGATGTCTAAAAAGTTCGAGGGAACAAAGAGCATACCGAGAATGATAAAGAGCATGATTTGCATAAGCATTGAAATTGAGCCGAAGAACTGCGCCAAATGCCTTTTATGAGTAAGCTTTCCCTTACTTAGTATAATACCGCCTACATAAACGGCAATGAATCCGTTACCGTTTATGAGCAATGCCGTACCGTACATTAAAAACGCAAAAGCGGCGAGTAATATCAAATAAAGGTCTTCCATTTCCGAGTGTAGCCGATTAATAGTAAATTGTGCAACCTTCGCACCGACAAATCCGACCAAAATCCCCAGAAAGAGTTGCGTAATGAACAGCAGGAAGATATTCTGCGACCCGCCTGCACCCGCCATAGCAAGAAATAAAACTGTCAGCATATGGGCGGTGGGGTCGTTAGAAGCACTCTCAATTTGAAGCACCATACCTAAATTGTTTTTAAGGTTTAGTTTCTTTGAACGCAGTATCGAGAAAACTGATGCGGCGTCTGTCGATGATATAACCGCACCCATAAGCATTGCCTCGTAGAATTCAAGCTTGAGGACAAAAAATGCGAAAAAACCACCGAGCATAGCCGTTAGGGTAGTACCCAGAATAGATAAAAATACGGAAACACCGAGAATAGGCTTTGCTTCCGAAAAGTTGGTATCGAATCCGCCGGTGAAAATAATGAGTAGGAGGGCAAAGTTACAGAGACCGACAGCTAAGTTAAAATCCTCACTTTCAAAGTGAAAAACCCATTGACCTATAACTATACCGATTAACATAAACCCCACCAACAGGGGTAAACCCGCTTTATTAGTCGCCTTGCACGAAAGAATGCTTATGCACAAAACTATACCGAGAAATAAAATAAACTCCATCCTTCAAATACCTCATTCGTCTCATAAGAGATTTATTACTTATATAATAACACAAATTTATCTTAATTTCAAGAAAAAATTTTAATACGGTACTATAAAAATTTAAAATTGCATTTTCTACGCCCTAATATAAATAAATTCCCTCAAAGTTAAATATACTTTAATTATATTGATTTTGGGAGGGATTTTGTATGTCAAGGCATTTTTTTGCGGGAGCTAATACCCCTGCGGGCTTTTTTAACCACTTTGGTTTTATACTGCCGTTCCAAAATGTGGAACGAAAAATCTACATAAAAGGCGGTTCGGGGACAGGGAAGAGTACACTCATGAAAAAAACCGCAGAGTTTTTTGAGAAGCGCGGCTTTTCTGCCGAGTATTTTCATTGTTCTAACGACTTTGAAAGTCTTGACGGTATTAGTATACGCGATGTGGGGATTGCTGTGGTTGACGGAACCGCACCTCACCCGTCCGACCCGCATCTTCCCGGTGCAAAGGAAGAAATTTTTAATGCGGCTGATTTTCTCGATAAGCCCTATTTAAGGGAGAACAGAAACGAGCTGAGCGAGATGCTCGCAGAAAAGAAATCACTCTATGAAAGGGCTTATGGCTATCTCAGTACTGCATATGAAATATACAGGCTAAACGAAAGGATTTATGAAAGTGCTATCAACCCCATAACGCTCAATGAGCAAATTTTTGAAACGCAGCGCATTTTTGAAGGAATGAAGCCCATAAGTGAGAGCGGGGATTTGTTTAAGCTGTATAACAGAAAGCTTTTTGCCACGTCAATCACGCCGGAAGGAATCAAAAGTTTAGTCAAATCCGCGCTGAAAGCAGAAAAAACATATATTCTGACAGGTGTATGCGCTATGGGAATCAGCCAAATGCTCGACTGTCTGCAAAGAAACGCAAACCTGCTCGGACTAAACACTGTCAGTTTTAAAAGCCCGTTAAACCCTTCTCAAACCGAACATCTGTATATACCCGCACAAGATGCGGCTTTTATAACCTCAAACAATTATCATGAGTATGATGGTGAGGGTGTTGAAATAAACTTTGAGGTTTTTTTAAACGAGCAGATGCTTCGTAAATCGAATGGCGAAATAAATTATAACAGCGGTATTTTCGATGAGCTTTTGCAAAAGTCAATAAGCATAATGGCACAATCAAAACAGATACACTCGAAAATCGAGGCGATTTACAGCGAGGGCATGGATTTTAAGAGAATGAACAGAGCGTTCGACAGGATTTTAGAGGATTTATTCTAAGCTCTGCTGTAAATACTCATCACAAAAAGGTTTCTGCGTAAAATCCCGCCGGACGAAAGACGGCGGGATTAGCGTTATTTCACTCGTTTAAAAAACTTCGGTTTAATCCACCGTTCAATTACAAATTGGAGCTGACTCAGGCATATTTCATAACACAAAAACGCAAAATTCGCCGCACCCCAAAAAGCATAAACCGCCCAATCTCCTGCAAACTCCATGCCTTCAAGCACCTGTTCTACAGCTATGAACAATATGATTATCTGAAATGACGCTACACAGGCGGCGTTAAAAATTGACAGCTTTACCAAAAAGCGCAGAATAAAGGGTTTTATAACGATAAGCTTGTCTCTTACTATCGGATAATAACCAAAAAATGCTATGTAAACAATATTAGCTTCAAGAGATTGCGCCATCAGAATTAAAAGTAACAACGAAGACGCCGCATACGATAAAAAAGCCCACTTGTGATTTATAAAAAAGCAAACAGACCAAATGAATATACCCGAAATTGCAGGAATGGCGTATGTAAAACCCGGAACAAGCGAAACAAGCATAATCATAACAGACAAAGCGCAAATAATTCCGCAGTAAGCGACTTTGTAACTTATTAACTTAAAATTCCCCATTTATAGCCTCCCGAATGTTCAATATTTACAATGTGAGTTACAAAAGAATTTCACTCTGCAAAATTATTTTTTATTTTTCTATTGACAGTTGTAAAAAAAAGAGTTATGATTGATAATATAATAACAATTTTCGACAATTTTAAACTAAAAAAGGGGGGGCTAAAATATGGCAAGAACGGCAAAGAAAATAAAGACGTCTCCGATTTCGCTTTCTGTGGATATTACAAAACTGTTCGACGCACAAATGAAGGTAGAGATGTTAAAAAACGGTATAAAAGTATCGTATAGGCAACTTCTTCGCTCGCTTTCGCAAAAAGACGGCGTGACGCAACTTGACCTTGTAAGATTATCGAAACTCAAAGCACCCACAATAAGCACCACTTTGCGTAACATGGAGGCAGAAGGCTTGGTAAGGCGGGAAACAGATAAGGGTGACGCAAGAGCCACGAGGGTTTTTATTACAGAAAAGGGAAGAGAAGCAGACAAGAAGATGCGTAATTTAAACGCAAGAATTGAAAAAGCGTCTCTGTCCGGTTTAAATGCGGCGGAGGGTGAGCAGTTGACTAAACTGCTCGGTAAGATGAAGGAGAACATGGAGAAAACAAGCGGAATAACAGTCGATTATGAAGAAAATTATGAAGAATGAAGTTATAAAGTATATACTCAGTAAAGTAGTCCAATCTCCGAATCATAATCGTCAAGAACCAATCTAAGCGCGGTATAGGCTATTGTGTCATAGACGTTATCGGGGGTTGAGGTAAATTTAACCGGGATTTCGAGCGGCTGAACTTTCTTACCGGAGAATGCTGTGATTTCCCTGTTAAGTGAAATAACTATACCGTCGTAGGTAAGACTGGTATACGAAAGGGTGTCGCGTCCTGTCTTTCCGCAGGTGATTACTCGCTGTTCTAAAATCTCGAGTGAATTGAGTTGTCCTGTATTCTCTGAATTGGCTATAACTATGCTCTTTTCAGGAAGTATAACAGACGGGACATCTCCGTAATCCTTCATAACAATAATACATTCGTCCAACTCAATAAAACCAAGGTGCGGGGCGTCTACGACGATGAGGTTGTAACCTTTTCCGAGACGTGAAACGGAGTCATTTTTAATATAAGTAACGCTGTAAGTGTTTGTCAGATTGCTTTTTATAAGGCTTTCAAGCCCCGTATCGTCATAGTCTCCGATTAAAAATACGGTAGTCAAGGTTTATCACCCCCTTAGGGTTAGAATTACCTTATTACCGTATTTTATACTTTAACAGTTAATATTCCATTCCGAGTTTCAGAGCCTTCATGTTCAGGGCGAAAAGCCTTTCTTTGCCTTTCGTTACCCCCGTCATGGCTTTTTCAACGGTTTCGAGTGAAGCGAACGCTGTTTCTTTTATTAACTTTCCGAGTATAATAATATTCGCCATACCTATTAAATCGTTATCAACCGCAAGTTTAGTCGCAGGGATACTGAAAATTCGGACACCATCGCAGGGCTTAGCCGCAGAATCTTCGGGGTTGGTAAGTGTGGAATCCACAAAAGCTTTTCCGTCGGGAGCAACTGTACCTATGAACTTGTCATAGCTCGGACCGTTCATGGCTATGAGCAGGTTCGGGTGTGAAACAACAGGAGAGCCAATCGGCCTGTCGCTTACGACGACTGAGCAATTACAGGTTCCTCCGCGCATGGCGGGACCGTATGAAGGAAACCACGAAACCTCTTTCCCGTCAAGTAAACCTATTTCTGCAAGCATTTTCCCCACGAAAAGTACACCCTGCCCACCGAAACCTGCGGTTAAAACTTCATATGTCATCATGAGCGTACCTCCTTGTCAGCATATACGCCAAGCGGATAATAGGGGAGCATATTTTCTTTAAGCCAGTCTAAAGCTTTTAAAGGAGTTAATCCCCAGTTTGTGGGGCAGGTTGAAAGTACCTCTATTATTGAAAATCCTTTTTTGTTTTTTTGAATTTCAAAACCTTTTCTGATTGCTTTTTTAGCGGCGTTTATGCTTTTCGGGTCAATCGTTGCTACACGCTCGGCATACGCTACTCCATCGAGCGTGGAAAGCATTTCGCAAATCCTAATGGGGAATCCTTCGGTATTTGGGTTTCTGCCGTAAGGCGAAGTCTGTGAAGTTTGCCCCGGTAGGGTAGTGGGTGCCATTTGTCCGCCTGTCATACCGTAAATCGCATTGTTGATAAATATTACTGTAATGTTTTCGCCTCTCGCCGCGGCGTGGACAGTTTCGGCTGTGCCGATTGCGGCTAAGTCGCCGTCGCCCTGATAGGTAAACACAAACTTGTCCGGATTAGCGCGTTTAATTCCCGTAGCTACAGCGGGTGAACGCCCGTGTGAAGCCTGCATCATGTCGCAGTTAAAGTAGAAGTATCCTAAAACCGAGCATCCGACAGGGCAGACCCCTATCGTATCACCTTCAATACCCATATCGTCAATTACTTCCGCAACAAGACGGTGAATAATCCCGTGAGTACAGCCGGGGCAATAATGTGTCGGTATATCAACTAAAGCGTGAGGTCTCTTGAAATCAGGCATTATCGCTTACCTCCAGTTCTTTAATTTTTGTGAGAATTTCATCGGGATTCGGGACAAAGCCGCCGGTTCTTCCGAAGAATTGAACAGGCAGTTTAAATTCAAGCGACATTTTGACGTCGTCTACCATTTGTCCCATGGACATTTCTGTTACTAATACAACCTTAGCGTTCTCGGTAGCCTCAATAAGCTGTTTTTTGGGGAAAGGCCAGAGCGTCTGAGGGCGGAAAAGTCCTGCGTTTATACCTTCGGCTCGCGCCTTGTCAACTGCACTTCTCGCCACTCTCGCAGTTGAACCGTAAGCCGCAACAACGATTTTTGCACCCTTGTCATAAACGGCTCCGACTTCTTTTTCTGTTATTTGCTCATATCGCTTGAAACGCTCTTTTATTTTCTGCTCTAATTCGAGCGGGTCTAAGTAGAGAGAGTTAATTGTGTTTTTGGGACGAGAATTAGCATGTCCGTTTGCCGCCCACGAAGAGTCTGCTTCGGGCAGGGATTTATTGTCGAAGCTTACAGGCTCCATCATCTGCCCTAAGAGTCCGTCAGCCAAAATCATAACAGGTGTACGATACTCTTCGGCTATTCTGAATGCCTTTAAGGTCATGTCAACCATTTCCTGTGCCGAGGCAGGTGCGAGTATGGGAATACGCATATCACCGTGACCGATGGCTTTTGTTGCCTGCCAATAATCAGCCTGTGACGGTTGAATCGTGCCGAGACCGGGTCCGCCGCGCTGTACATTGACAATAACGCAGGGCAAGTCCGCACCCACTATGTAAGAAATACCCTCGGATTTAAGCGAGATTCCGGGCGAGGAAGAGCTGGTCATGCACCTTGAACCGCTCCCCGCGCAACCATAAATCATATTAATCGCACCTATCTCGGATTCCGCCTGTACGAACACGCCGCCGTCGATTTTCGGCAGATGCTTTGACATATAGGCGGTGATTTCATTTTGAGGCGTTATAGGGTAACCGAAATAACATTTACATCCGGCGCGTATTGCCGCCTCGGCACACGCCTCATTGCCTTTCATTAAGATTTTCTCCATGTTTTTCTCCTTAAAATGTAATTCTCTTATTTTAGGTTATAAAAGATATTGAGCCTTTTGACTAATTTGGTTTTTTGATTTCAATTACGCAATCCGGACACATGACGGCGCAAAGCGAACATGCGGTACAAGCGTCTTGGTCTGTACAAACAGCCGTATTGAAGCCTTCCTTATTTAGTTTTTCGTTTTGCATTTTTACGAGACCTTTCGGGCAAGCGGTTGTGCAAAGTCCGCAACCCTTACAGCGGTCAAACGCAATTTTAAATTTTTGCATTTTTCTTATTCTTCCTTTCTGTTTAAGTCAACATCATTATTTTTATGTTTTGTTTAAACTTAGCCTTATCTAACGCCGCGGCAAATATTAGGAATACTACCGCGCTTCCCACTGCTTGAATAGTATCACCGAGCAGACCTATAACTGCCCCCGACCACCCGAATAAAAGCAAACCTGTAATAAAATATCCTATAATCGTGACCGCTCCGGCGGGTATAATCATCATCGCATTTCTTTTCGTGAGAATTGTTTCGCTTTTTGACGAGTACGGGAGTGTAATCAACGCCTTGATTATAAGAGTGGGTAATATGTAAATAAAATAACCGCCCAAAGCATCTGATAACGCACCGCCGACAGCCGCTGTGAAGACAGCATACGGAAAAGGCAGAATACACGAGGCAAGATAAATAACACTGTCGCCTGTATGTATGTAACCGTTGCCGATAGGGATTTTCCCGAAAGTAGTCAGCACGATTGTGAGTGCGGTAAACATAGCCGACAAAGTCAATAATTTTATTGTTTTGTTCATTCTTTTTGCTCCCTCTCTGCATTTTTTTCACGTTTAAACTTAATTATTTCAATCAAAGACGGCACAATTACACAACATCCAATAAAAACAGGCCATATAATTAATTTAACGGAAAACCCATGTTCCGAGTATTCAGATAAAACTAAGGTGAACATGGCGATTAATCCGATAATTAGTATAGCTGAATTTAGTTTATATGATTTCACAGAATCGCTCCTCCTCAGACCCAAATCGGCTTAACTAAAATATCAATAGGAAAATTAACATTCTTGCAATTTAATTCTCGATTGCCTGTCGTAAAGACAAGCGGAACGCCCGCTTGTTTTGCGATTTCTTCTGCATAAGGCAGGGAAGCGGTGATTGTTTCGGGGGTCGTTTGTGTACATAAATGAGAGTTGTTAATTATACCCGTACATTTAAGCCCCGAAACTGTTTCAATATCACGCAATAAATCGAGGGCTTCTTGCGGCTTTTGCGTGTGATAGCGGTACATATTCACGACATAAAACATATCTGTCTGCTCCGGAGATAAAATATCGAGGTATCTGCCAAGAGCCTTTGCACCCTCGTCATCGCCGCCCACATCAATTACGGTATAATCGCTTGTTTTAATCGCACCCGTTACGGCAAAACCAAGTGCGGGAATATCAAGGCTCGAATTTGCATACTTTGAGGCAACAATACTCACGCCTTTTTCGGAAAAAAACCTCGCCGCATCAGAACAATCACCTTCGGCGGTACACCGAAGGTCGGCGGCTCTGAAATACGGATTGACCACATCAAGGTCAATAATAGAAACAGAGCCGAATTCCGCTAAGTGCAAAGCTAAATTAGCCGATACATTCGTTTTACCCGAGCCGTAATGTCCCGTTATAACGATGATTTTCTTTAAATTTATCATTTCGGATTATCTTCTTTTTTCTCGTTTTCAGTGAGAACTTTTTTAAGTTGTTCAGAGAACTCAACTTCCTCTTTTTCAGGTAGAGAGCCCGCTTCGGACGGAACATCGTCAAGTGCGGCTTTCGCCTCATCTTTCAAGGTCTTGTCTTCAATCAGTTCTAATTCGCCTTTCATAAGCTTCTCAAAATCGGTACCATCAATTTTCTCTTTTTCGAGCAGATAATTTGCCACGACATGAAGCTGTGAGTCGTTGACTGTCAGAATATCCTTGGCTTTTTCATAGCCTGTGTCTATAATTGTGCGGATTTCACCGTCGATTTCGGCGGCTACATGTTCTGAGTAATTACGCCCCTGAGAATAATCACGCCCCAAAAAGACTTCCGGATTTTCATGCCCGTAAACAACAGGACCGAGCTTATCTGAGAAGCCGTAACGTGTTACCATACTGCGTGCAATCTGTGTAGCACGCACAATATCGCTTGACGCACCTGTTGAAATGTCATCGAGTATAATTTTTTCTGCAACCCGTCCGCCGAGAAGTGTAATAATTTCTTCCTCAAATTCTGTTTTACTCTTATAACTTCTGTCGTGTTCGGGTAATGAAATTGTATAGCCTCCTGCCATACCGCGCGGTATAATAGAAACCTGATGCACCTTGTCCTGGGTCGAGCAGAAATAGGTACAAATGGCGTGTCCCGCTTCATGATAAGCGGTCAGACGTTTCTCTTTATCTGTGACGACCTTAGATTTTTTCTCGGGACCTGCTATTACTTTGATAGTTGCTTCTTCTATGTCTTTTTCGGTTATGGATTTTCTGTCGGCACGAGCCGCTAAAAGAGCCGCCTCGTTAACTAAGTTTTCTAAATCCGCACCCGTAAAACCGGCTGTCGATTTAGCTATTGTTGAAAGTACAACATCGGGGGCTAAATTCTTATTACGGACATGAACCTGTAAAATTTCCTCACGTCCTTTTATGTCGGGGTAATTTACCACTACCTGTCTGTCGAAGCGTCCGGGACGAAGTAGAGCGGGGTCGAGAATATCCCGCCTGTTAGTAGCGGCAATAATAATTATCCCCTCATTTTCGGCGAAGCCGTCCATCTCAACTAAGAGTTGATTCAAGGTTTGTTCGCGTTCATCGTGACCGCCGCCGAGACCGGCGCCCCTATGCCGCCCCACAGCATCTATTTCATCTATGAATATAATAGAGGGAGTATGCTTTTTCGCCTGGTCAAATAAATCGCGAACCCTTGACGCACCTACACCGACAAACATTTCAACGAAATCAGAGCCGCTGATTGAAAAGAACGGAACGCCGGCTTCTCCCGATACGGCTTTGGCGAGTAAGGTTTTACCTGTCCCGGGAGGTCCTACGAGAAGAACCCCCTTGGGAACCCTCGCTCCTATTTCCTGATATTTTTTGGGATTCTTCAAGAAATCCACGATTTCTGCAAGCTCTTCTTTTTCCTCATCTGCACCCGCAACATCAGTAAAGGTAATTTTCTTACCGCCTGTGGGTTGGTGACGGGTATTCGCTTTTGAAAACTGCGACATCTTGCCGCCCCCGGTGGTCTGACGCATTATGATGTAAGTGAAGCCTATCATAAGTGCAATCAGAAGCAAATAAGGTAGGAAATTGGTCAAAAAAGTGTTGTCACTCGGTCTGATAAAGTTTTGAACTACTCTGTTATTAGGGTAGAGGCTGTCGTATTCTTGCCTGTAATCTCCGGTGTCGTCGAGGAAAATACTTATGTGCGGAACCGAATACTGGTGGGTATACTCCCCCGTTTGAGAATATGAGTTCATGTCGGAGCGTAAATTGTAGCGAAGCACGCCTGAACCGAGGTCAAGCTCGTAGGCTGTGACATTAAAATCATCAAAATGCCTGATTACATTTGAGTAATTATCAGGTTTTACGCCGCCTCCCAAAAGGTTCAGCATAGAAATCAGCCCTATAATTAAAGCGGCGATTATGGCGATGTAGATGATTGTTCCTTTGTGTTTAGAATGCATTTTGCTACCTTTCCTGTTGTTAATAATTCTTTATTGTCAATTTTGATAAATATCTCTCTTTAAAACACCCACGTATGGTAAGTTCCTATACCGTTCAGCGTAGTCAAGCCCATAACCCACAAGAAACTCATTTTCGGAAATAAAGCAGGTATAGTCGGCGTTTACAGGTTTTTTATACCCTAAGTTCTTGTCGAGAAAAACTGCGACTTTGAGCGAAGCGGGTTGTTTTTCTGACAGGGTATGTAATAGAGCCGACAGGGTAACGGCAGTATCTAAAATATCTTCGACAACGATTACATCGCGTCCCGCTATTTCAACATCGGGTTCTTTTAAGATACGGAGTTTTCCCGAAGTCTGCGAACTCATACCGTAAGACTTGGCAATAATAAAATCAACCTCGCATTGCAGTTTAATCTCTCTTATTAAATCGGCAAAAAAGAGCGATGCTCCCTTCAATACACACAGCAGTACGGGTACTTTCCCCTTGTATTCGCGTGTAATCTGTTCGCCGAGCTTTTTCACAGCTTCGGCAATTTTTTCGCCGCTGTATAATACTTTTTCAATATCATGTTCCATAAAAAATACTCCTTAACTAAATAAGTATAACACAAAAAAAACAAAAAATCAATCAGTTTTTTCTGTAATTCTGCTGAATCGTCTTTATAGACAGAAAATTCTTCTGCACAACGGCAAATTTATCCTTAACAAGGTTAATTTTACCGCCCGTACCGAGAATGGAAACAATACCGTTTATACGTAAAGCAGAGGGTGATATATTATTTTTGGATAATATGAGTGAAATTATACGGTTTAATACGGCGGGGTGCAAATCAATGAGTTTGCTTACCTCATAGCCGGAGTCTTCTGATTCCGCATTTTTAAACGCGGCTTGCGCTATATCCTGTAAATACTCATCGTCAGAGCGTAAAAAAATGCACATTCCCGTGAGTCCTGAAATAAACGATGGATTAATTTTTTCGAGAGAAGGGATTACGCTGTGACGCAGATAATTTCTTGTGAATTCGTCCGAAAAATTGCTCAGGTCGGTTATAAACTCTGCGTTTTTTTCTTTTAGATAGGCAAGAACATCAGCTCTTGTCATTTCTATCATGGGGCGAATTATTGTATGAGCGAAATCGGAATCACTGTCAACGTAACGAACAGGCGGTATTCCGCACAGACCGCGCAGCCCTGTTCCGCGTACCATGTTAAGCAAAACGGTCTCGGCGTTATCGTCGGCGGTGTGGGCAGTGGCAACGACAGCATTTGCTCCTATCTCTGAAAAAAATGAATACCTTGCGTTTCGCGCACATTCTTCAACACTTTCGTGGCTTTTAAGCAGAGATTTCACATTTACTCTTCGTATGAACAAAGGTATATCGAGTCTTTTACATAAACTCTGCACAAATTCTTCGTCGGCATCGCTATCTTTTCCGCGAAGCATATGATTGACGTGACATGCTTCAAGTGTAATTCCAAGCTCGTCTTTAAGTTCATAAAGCGCGTATAAGAGACAAACACTGTCCGCGCCGCCCGAAAGTGCGACAATATTCCTGTACGGGTGAGCGGTGTTCGCTCCTAAGGCGTGTTTTTGAAAAAAGTTTTTAATACTCGCTAACATGGATAAACTCCGCACTCGTAAAGCTGTAGAATTCCCCCTCAAAGTTGAGGTCAATTTTTCCTGTTTCGCCGCGGCGGTTTTTGGAGATAATACATTCGCATTTATTGGGGAACTCGGTTTCTTTGTCATAAAAACTTTCTCTGTAAAGCATCATTACTATGTCTGCATCCTGCTCAATCGCACCTGAATCACGTAAATCCGAAAGCAAAGGGCGTTTGTCCTGTCTGCGTTCAACCTCGCGTGAAAGCTGAGACGCAAGAATGACAGTCACCCCAAGCTCCTTTGCCATTATTTTTAAGCTTCTGGTAATCTCCGATATTTCGTTAACGCGGTTTAAGTCTCTGCGATTTGTTGACATTAACTGTAAATAGTCTATAACGACTACTCCGAGTCCTTTCATGCGGCGAAGCTTTGCCTTCATTTCGCCTACTGAGATATTGGGGGTATCGTCAATATAGATTTCAAGGGAAGAAAGAAATTCTGCCGCGTCTCCTATGCTTTTCCAACCGTTGCGGTCTATATCACCTTTTCGCATTTGGTCGGTTGTTACCCGCGCTTCCGACGCCAAAAGCCGCTCCACAATCTGCTCGCGTGACATCTCAAAGCTGAAAACAGCGATTTTCTTATCCCGATACCTTTTGGCGACGCCCACGGCTATGTTGATGGCAAATGTGGTCTTTCCCATACTTGGTCTACCCGCGATAAGTATCAAATCGGCGGCTGAAAGTCCGAAGATAATCCTATCCAACCGCTCAAAGGATGTAGAAATATATCTGCTCTCATATGCCTCGGGGTCAGCGGCGATTTCCGAGAGTTCTTTTACTTTTTCTAAAACTGTAGGTTTAATCGGCATTAAACCTGCTATGTCTTTTTCGCTTCTTATGTTATAAATTTTCGTTTCGGCGAAATCAAGTAGGTTTTGAGGTTCTTCTGTACCCGCACTCGCAAGGTCGAAAATCTCATTTGAGGCGAACATGAGTTGCCGAACCATATATTTTTCGGCGATTATAGTTGCGTAGCTCTCAATACTCGATGGACTTATTGCCGATTCCATGAGCCTTGTCAAATATAATTTAGCATCTGCCTGACTGTCGAACACATTTTTACGAACGGTGTTTTCAATGACCGTGATAATATCAATCGGCTGACTTGTGATAAACATCTGCATCATGACCGAAAAAATCTCGCCGTGAAGTCCGACATGAAAACTTTGGGTATTCAGCTTGTCCGTAACATCTGCAATCAGCTTTGAGTCAAGCAGAATAGAGCCTAAGACCGCTTGTTCCGCATCAAGGCTGTAGGGTAGATTAGCTTGGAGTGAACCGCTCGTTTCGTTTAAGGTTGGCATTATTTTCCATGCCCTTTCTGCTTTTATTCGCTGACGACATTTATATCGAATTTAGCAACGACCCCGCTATACAGCTTGGCTTCAACGTCATATGTACCGCAGAGCTTCACGTCGCCGCCTATACTCAGCTTCTTTTTATCAATGTCTAAGCCTTGCTTCGCGAGTGCGGCAGATACGTCCTTAGGCGTTACCGAACCGAAAAGTCTGCCGTCTTCGCCCGCTCTCGCTGAAACTTTAATAGTTTTACCGTTTAGTTCCAGCGCGATTTTTTCGGCATTCTCACGCGCTACGTCGATTTTATGCTGCGCTGAAGCCTTTTTTTGTTCGAGCATGGTCATATTTGCCTTAGTGGCTTCGATAGCGAGTCCTTTCGGGAACAGCGCGTTACGGGCGTATCCGTCCTTTACTTCTTTAACCTCGCCTTGTTTTCCCGTTCCCTGAACATCTTTTAAGAGGATTACTTTCATTACTTTTGTTCCTTTCCGGTTGACATGTCCTAAGAGGTAAGTTCAAAATACTTATCAATGGATTTAATCAACTTGTCTTTAATTTCGCCTATTGTAGCTCCTGTAAATTGCGCTCCTGCCATCGTATGGTGTCCGCCGCCGCCAATCCGCTCCATTATGAGTTGGACATTCATATCACCGAGCGAACGCGCACTCACGGAGATTTCGTCATTCTGCGTGCGGAATACAACGAACGATGCGACAACCCCCGAAATACCCAGCATTTCATCTGCCGCCTGCGGAGCAATTAACCGTACATTTTCGGTTATTTCAACACTGTACGCAATCGCGCATTTCTTATAAATACTCGCAGAAGAAACTATAGCAACCTTCTTTTTATATGATTCAAAAGAATTTGCGAATAGACTCTTAACGCTGACAGTATCTGCACCGAGCTTCCTTAAAAATGCCGCCGCTTCAAAGGTTCTTACCCCTGTTTTGACCGTGAAGCTTTTGGTATCAAGCATAATTCCTGCAAGAAGCGCCTCCGCCTGTCCTGCTGAAAGTTTTCCCGCCTCTCCGAAATAGGGAAGAAGCTCCGTTACCATTTCTGATGCAGATGAAGCATAGGTTTCATGGAAGAAAATCGTCGCATTATCAACATGATTAACCATTTTTCTGTGGTGGTCGATTACCACTATTTTCTTCGCCATGCGGTAAAGTTCGGGGTCTTCGAGTATATTAGGTATATGGGTATCGGTAATAATGAGGAGTGAGCTGTCGCTGAAAAGTCTGCGTGCGTCAGGCGGAGTAACGAAGGGCGACGGTTTTTCGTTAGTTGTTTTAAATCTTTTTATTAACTCGTTACAAAGTGTAGAATTACATTCGACAGCTATGTACGCTTCTTTTCCGAGGTTTCTGATAAGACACGCCAACCCGATTGAAGAACCTACGCTGTCGAGGTCGCCGGATTTATGCCCCATTATGAAAACTCTGTCTGAACCTTCGATTAAACCGGCTAAGGAATTGGCTATAATTCTTGCTTTAATTTTATTATGACGTTCTATACCCTTTGAAACGCCGCCGTAAAACTCAAAGCCGTCTTCGGTTTTTACTGCCGCTTGGTCGCCGCCGCGTCCCTGCGCCATTTCGAGAGCTTGACGTGCAAACCGTTCGCTTTCAGATATATTCTTCGCAGTCGCGCCTATACCTATTGATAAAGTGACGAAAACGCGGTCAGTCACGGAGATTTCACGCACTTTGTCGAGAAGTTTTATTTTACCCTCGGTCAAGCTGTCTACATGACGCTGTTCAATTACAGCCCAACAGCGGTCACGGTTAAATTTCTTCATGATTCCCGTTGTACCGGCGGTAAACTCTTCAAGAAGCTTATCAATTTTTACTGTAACATGCGCTCGTTCACTCTCTAACGCACCCTCGAACATTTCATCGTAATTGTCTATTGTTATAAGCATTACAACGGGACGCGAGAGCTTTTTTTCAATTTCGAGAAGACGTTTTTCGGTTATATCATCAATGTAAACAACGAAAATATTCTCCGAACCTTCTCTATTGGGGGCGACTACCCGTATACTATAGTATTTGCCTTCGCGGCAGATTTGGGTTTCTTCGCCGTTTATTAATCGTTCCGTATTTATATCGGTGATGCATGACATGGAGTTTCCGACAACGGCTTCTTTCTCAAAATTTAAGGTAAACGCCTTGTTAAACCAAACGAATTTATGAGAAGAATCAATTACTGCGACCGACATGGGCAGAGTATAAAGCGATTTTCTATCGGCTTTTTCGATTTCGTCTGAAAAGAAAGACAGGTATTGAAAATTTTTCCGTGTCACTATTATTAGTTTTCCCACGCAAAAACCCGAAACGATGACAATAAAAGGCGCAATCATCCAAAAGAAGCTCGCTTCGGTAACGTAAAAATACGCAGTTAATATAAACAGGATTATTACTAAACAACAGACGACGATTATAAGTCCGCTGTCGCGGTAAAAATTCTTCAATGGTTCACCTCCCGTTTCGTTAAATCTCCATAATTATAGGCAAAATCATAGGGCTTCTCTTAGTTTTTCTAAACATAAAATCGCTCATTACATCGCGCATATTATTTTTTATTACGTTTACGGAACTCCCCGCAGAGCTTGTAACAGCGTCTTCCATAAGCTCACGCGCCTCGTCTATAAGCTCCTCGGACTCCTTCACATAAACAAAACCTCTCGAAACAATATCAGGACCCGAAACAATTCGTCCGCTCCCGCGTTCTATGGAGGCGACGACTATTATCAGCCCGTCCTGCGCTAATTTTTTTCTGTCGCGGAGTACTACCGTACCTACATCACCCACGCCGAGTCCGTCAACCAAAACCTTTCCCGCTGTTACCTGTGTGGTGACTTTCATGGCATCGCTATCGGTTTCGAGCTGTCTGCCCAAATCGAGAATAAATATATTTTCTTCGGGTACACCCATACGTACCGCTAATTGGGCGTGTTTAACCAAGTGCTTATACTCGCCGTGAACAGGAATGAAAAACTTAGGTTTAGTGAGTGATAACATCATTTTAAGTTCATCCTGACATGCGTGACCCGAAACATGAACCTCGTACATTGATTCATAGACCACTTCCGCGCCTGATTTCATCAGGTCGTTTATTACCCTCCCTACGGTTTTTTCATTACCCGGTATCGGAGAAGCGGAGATAACCACTAAATCATTAGGTGTAATTGTGACTTGCTTATGGTCGCCGGCGGACATTCTCGTCAGTGCTGAAAGCGGCTCGCCCTGACTGCCTGTTGTAATCACTACTATTTTTTCGGGCGGATATTTATTTACCTGGTCAATGTCTATGAGAGAGCCTCTCGGAATATGGACATAACCGAGTTCAATCGCTTTTTGTACGACATTCAGCATACTGCGTCCCGACAGAGCAATTCGGCGCTCGCATAAAACGGCGGTGTCGATGATTTGCTGTATTCTGTGGACGTTACTTGCGAATGTGGCGACTATAATTCTTCTGTGTTCGGCGGTACCGAATATATTGCGGAAACTGTCGCCGACCTTACGCTCGGACAAGGTATAACCCGGACGTTCCGCGTTTGTGCTGTCTGACAGAAGTGCGAGTACACCCTTATTACCGAGTTCGCCGAAACGCGCTAAGTCTATAATTCCGCCCTCGATGGGGGTATAATCGACTTTAAAATCCCCTGTATGCACTATTATACCCGCAGGAGTGTGTATGGCTATAGCACAAGCATCGGGGATAGAGTGATTTACGCGGATAAATTCCACGCTCATACAGCCGAGCTTAATCGTCTGGCGCGGACTCACTACATTTAAACTACACCCGCTTAAAATCCCGTGTTCGCGGAGCTTTCCCTCGCACAGACCGAGAGTAAGCTTCGTTCCGTAGACGGGGACATTAATTTTTTTGAGCAGGTAGGGGAGTGCGCCGATATGGTCTTCGTGACCGTGGGTCAGCACTATACCCCTAAAACGCTCGCGGTTCTTTTCAAGATAAGCGAAGTCGGGAATAACAAGGTCAACCCCGAGCATATCCTCATCGGGAAAGGCAAGCCCGCAATCAATGATAAAAAGGTCGTTTGAACACTCAAAGACGTATAGGTTCTTTCCGATTTCGGAAAGACCGCCGAGTGCGGTAAATTTTACGACGGCTGTACGCCGCGTGGATGCCTTTTTAGGAGAGGGAAGAGTAGTTTTTTCGCTTTTCTTGCTCACTATTTCTTCTTCAAGGAGTAAAAGGGCGTCCGGAGAGTTGTAGTTTTTTCGTTTAGACTCCGGTTTTACGGTTTTTTTCACGTTTTTTTTCGCGGATTTGTTACCGCTGCTTTTTTGAAAACGGGCAGATAAACCCTTTTCTGCTTTAGAAGCGGAAATCCTTCTTTGTGTTTTGTTGTTTTCCGGCATTTGTACCTCTGTGATACGGCGGTCTTTGCGGAGACTGCCTTTATGTAAGGGCATTACAGCCCTAAAGATTTGACCTGATATTAGAATTATACCAAATTTTAATCCATATGTCAAGGCTGATTGTCAGATGACGACATAAGCTTTTTTACAAGTGCCTCAACATCGTCACAGAGCGATTTTGCTGTTTCACGCGATGCACTCTCCGCCATTAAAAACAGTGCGTTCCCCTTTTTATTTGAGCGAAGTAAGACCCTGTCTGTCGCCGACCCGCCTAAATCTTCGAGTACGATGCCCTCCCCTAAACCCATATTTCCGGCGCAAAGCCTGCTTAAAATCCTCTGCGGCGGACAATTAATAACGACCACACGGTTTTCGCGGCTAAATTCAGGCAGACTCAGAGCCGCCTCAGCGAGCGACCTTTTATCTCTCGCAATCCAGCCGAGGACAAACAAAGCCAAATAAGCCCCGTCCCAAAGGAAGGTCTCGCTTCGGGCTATCTTACGGGCTTCTTTATCTGAATCATCGTTAGAACAGGAGAAAAAGCGATGAACCCTGCGTCCATACCGCGCGGCGAGTACATCGGCGGCAGAGGGGAAATCGGCGGGTAGAGCAACATCGCATCCACCCATAAAAATATCAAGGCAGGCGAGCAGGATAAGGCTGTCATGGTTGATTAACGAATCCTTTCCGAGCCTGAATTCGGCTTTTGTTCCGATGTTGTTGAGCGTGATTATTAATTGTTCGCCGTTTTGATTACTTACACGCTTAAATACAGGGTTTAAAAGATTTGGGAGTCTTTCCTCGGCGCAATTCAGGATTATATTACATCCTGACGTAAATCCTGACATAGATTTAAGCATCGAAATATAGAGACGGTCGGCACATTTTATATCTTCGACCATGCCGAATCCGTTCCATGGGGCATTTCTGTACTCTGAACGGTTTAAACCGCTCTCAAGACTTCGCTCCTGAGAGCGGGTAAGAGCAAGCCCGTGGCTATTCAGTATGACTATTTCGGTTTTTTGGCGGGCTCTGATATGCACTATTAAGTCAGAGGGCATCAGCTTACTCAGGTGTATGAGCATGGGGAGTGTCGCCGTACCGCAGTCCGACGAGTTATTCCCCGTACTCGAAATCCCCGCAATCAGCGCGTTTTTCAGAGCTGCTGAAGCATTATTCTCTTCACAGGCTACAAGTACATTATCAGCGTGAAGCCCCGAAAGCGCGGAGCCGACTTTGGCTGTAAAATCGGCGGTAATGTCTATATTTGTGTCGCCTGTTATTCCGCGTTCGCTTATCTCGATTTTATTCTTACCGCCGTATTTAAAATCGTTACATACAGAGGTATTAGCGGGGATGGTCTTATTCTGCCATACCCGAACATCACTTTCTACGCTTGCGTTTTCGTTTATTATTGTCCCTTCGCCGATTACCGCCCCGCTCGAAAGACGTACATCGGATTTTATTTTCACGTTCTCGCAGACTACAGCGCCATCGCTGTTAAAGCCGTTAGCGGTTATTACGCCGTCGAGAATAACCGAATCGGTAATGCGGCAGTTCGCGCCGATTGTTACGTTATCGTTTAAAACAGAACCCTCGATGATGCTGTTTTTGCCGATTTGTACACCTTTTCCTATATAACAGGGCGGGTTTATAATTATACTGTCAAAATCCTCGGAGTTATTTGAGACAACACTACTCGAATATACTCCATCGGAGATTTTTTGAGCGTTAAGGGTACAATCCACTTTTCCGAGAATAATATCCCGCTGGCAGGAAACATAGGTGTCTATGTCGCCGATATCGCACCAATACCCGTTTTCCGTAAAGGAGAATAACGGACGGTTTTCCTTCAGCATCTTAGGAAACACATCCCGGGCAAAATCCCACATCTTACCATCGGGAATCAAATTAAGCATTGACGGGCTTAAAATATAAATACCCGTATTAGCGTAGTCAGATACGCAATTAAGATATGACGGTTTTTCCGAAAAACCCGTTATCTTCCCCGTTTCGCTGTCAGAAATCACGAGTCCGTATTCTCGCGGGTCGCCGACCTGCTTTATTATGACAGTGGCTTCGGCTTTATTATCCTTATGATGTTTGAGTGCGGTCGACAGGTTAAAATCGCAGAGTGCGTCGCCGCTGATTACAAGAAAGTCGTCGGTAAAACGGTGATTTGAAGCCGCTTTTTTTACACAACCCGCCGTTCCGAGCGGCTCGTCCTCATAAGAAAATCGTAAATCTATACCTTTTTTGAGTGTTTGCTCCATATAGAAGCCATTTTCAAAAAGCCTTTCAAGCATTTCGCCTTTATAACGCAATGTAAAAACCGCTTCCGTAAAATTATGACGTATGAGCAGGTCGAGAATGTATTGCACGGCGGGTCGTCCGCAGAGCTTCGCGAGCGGCTTCGGAACAGTGACGGTGAGAGGACGAAGACGGCTACCCTCGCCGCCCGCCATAATAATAGCTTTCATTGATAGTATTCCGCCTTTCGTAAAAAAATCATATTAATTTATTTTTTACGCAAACGGTTAGATTTATTCACTTTTGGGTTTTTAAACAGCGAAAAATGCGAAAAAACGCGAAAACCCTGTTTTTTTGCTTGACATCTCCATTTTTCCATGCTATAATTAATTGTGTATGCAAAAAACTCGAAACATGGTTATTTTAATCTTACTTTAGGAGAATTACATAATGAAAAAAATAAATCTGTTCAAAAGAATATTACTTATATGTCTGTGCCTTTCTTTTACGGTTACGGGTTTGGCTTTTTTTGTATCAGCCGCGCCGCCGGGCGGACCTGCAACTTCCGGATTTATGGATGAAACAGGTTGGGAATGGGATTTTACAGGCGGCGTTTTGACAATCACCCAAACCACGGGCACTCTTACAGACTGGCCGGAGGATATATCCTTGGCTGATTTGCCGTGGTATCCCCACGAACAAAGCATAATCAAAGCACAACTGCCTGATATGCTTCGCAATGTTGGCAGTAGAGCGTTTTACACTTACAGAAATCTTGAAACGGTTATTTTCCCGGATTCCTTAGAAGAAATAGGGTCCGATTCTTTTCTCCATACAAGTTTAAAATCAGTAGATTTATCCGGCACGCAGGTTAAAAAAATCGGAAGTCATGCTTTTTCCGGTCTTTCAAGTCTTGCATCAATTACTTTTCCAAACACTCTTGAAACAATGGATAGCAATGCATTTTATAATTGTGGGCTTGTAGAGCTTGACTTATCAAAAACACGAGTAGAAAGCATTGGGGAGGAAGTTTTCTATGGAAACAGCAACCTTGAAACGATTCATTTTCCGCCGACTTTAAAATCTTTCGGTAAGGATGCGTTCTACAATTGTCCCGCTATTAAAACGCTCAATTTTTCAAACACTCCCGAACTTGAAGAAATCGGGGTACGTGCATTTATGATAGATAACCCCTCAGCTTATAGCATAAGTGACAGGGTAACTGATTTGGATTTATCGAAGACAAACTTAGAGTCGATTGGCGAAGGGGCGTTTTCGGGGCGGCGCGCTCTGAAAAATGTAAATTTATTGAACGGAAAATTAAAAACTATTGAACACCAAGCCTTTCACGATTGCCACTCCATTCAACCATTCACTTTTCCGCCAACGCTTGAAACGATTGGAGACGATGCTTTTGGTATTGGTGGTTCTAATGCAAATTTTTCCCAAGGCAGACCTGAAACAGCGATACTCAGTTGGGACGTATTAGATTTGTCAAACACTAATGTTACAACTATCGGGGGTAGTGCGTTTCACGGAGCCGCAATTGAAAGAGTAATCCTGCCGCTGACCATTAAGTCTATCGGTGGCTCTGCTTTCGCCAGCACTCGAGAAACCGTATATTTTGGCTCTAAACTGAAAACAATAACTTATCCGGGCGGGCGCGATGAAGTCGGCGTTTATGTATTTCCCGACAGCCTTGAAACTTTTGGAATCGGGTCATTTGTTTTATCTGCTGTCCGCGAAGTTGATTTATCAAAAAACACTAAACTTACGGGGCTTCCCCGTAGCTTATTTGAAAGAGCCCCCTATTTGGAGACAGTTATATTGCCCGAACATCCCGATTTTACAAGTTTGGATAATTTTGCGTTTGGAAGCGCCCCGCGATTAGACGACATTTTTATCCCTCCTAACGTAACAACCATGGATCATACTTCTTTTTTGAGAAATATAGATGAATTCGGCAGGTATATCAGTGGTATGAACCTTATGTATGTCTTTGCGGAGTACGGCTCTCCGGCGGCATTGTGGGCAGAGGATTGGATAGCAAATAGAGTAGACTCCATCAACAATCCCTACAACTTTCTGTATTTCTACAAAGCTGACCCGATTGCTTTAAGCGAACAGCCCCCTCCTATTTATCAATATGTTCCGTTTGAATTTAGTTTTAACACGGGTGTTCCTTTAAACCTAAACATGGTCTTTGAAATAGAGTTTGGGGCAGATGGCGATGAAGAGCTTCCCGACTGGCTTAATTTTAAGACCGCAGGAATCGACCACACAATCCCCACTGACGATAACTTGACAGATACAGAGTTTGAACAGGAAGAAATCACCCCCGGTACTCTTTGGGGCGTTTTCACCGATGAATCGGAAATTGCAAAATATAACGGCACTCCTTTTAAAATCACGGCATACCCCTTTAATCACGGAAGCGGTGAACCGGACAGATATAAAGACAGATACAGCGTTTCGGTTGAATTTACTTTAGAACTTGAAGAACACCCCGACGGCGAGCTTGCCACAGGTGATTTTGATTTTAAAGAAGGCGGGACTCTCGGCGATGGTAAGGGAAATATAAGGCTTGACGGCGACGGAAAGGTTGTCGATGGCTCTACGGTGATGTACTTAGACGCGCCTTTTGACGAGGATGGCGAGACTTGGCATTTTGTGGGCTTCTCTATTAACGGCGAGACTATGGAGTTTGGAGAGGATTATACAGCCGAAGATGGCAGTACAATCATCACAATCAGAGACCAAACTTTTGCAGGACTCGGCACAGGCACAAACACAGCGACCGCGACATTCCGCCGTGCCGATGGAGACAGCGGCGTTAATTTCGGGAATTTGAGCGGTAACGCTTGGGACGTAAGGCTTAGAGCGGTTTCTCAGAGTTTTACGCTCCGTGATTCATCCTATGTACCCAACACTGACCCGAAAACCGACCCCGACCCGAAAACCGACCCCGACCCGAAAACCGACCCCGACCCGGAAACCAACCCCGACCCGAACAGAAGTCCGACTAACCCGTCGACGTCTACAACAAGACAAAACACAGTACAACAAGGTATAAGCGAAATAATAACAGATATACCCGCAGATGTCATTCAGTCAGCAGCCCAAAATCTGCCCGTATTCCAAATTAGTGCGACCTCGGCAGGAACTCAGACAATTCAGGCGGGTACGGCTCACACAGGCTCAAATGCGATTCTTGCGAGATATAATGCAGAGACGGGCGAGCTTGAGGTAGTTTCAAGCACGGAAATCGGCGCAGAAGGTAACGCGAGCGTAAGACTTCCCGCACAGGGTGATTATCTTGTGATTATCAGGCAGACAGGCGACATAACAGGTACAGGAAAGGTTGAATCCGCTGACGCACTCGAACTGCTTAAAGCGGTTGTAGGAATAGTTGAACTCGACCCGATTCAAAAGTATGTAGCAAACTCAAAACGTGACGAGAAAATCTCGTCACGCGATGCGCTGAATATTCTGAAATTCGTGGTGGGTATGATTGATAGGATTTAAATACAACGGTATTGTTTTTAACATCACTTCAACAGCCAATCAAGCAGGTTTACTTGCTTGATTCCGTTATGAGAGGTTAATGGTGTAGTGTCCATCGTCAAAAGATATTTCGGGTTATGGTCGTTAATAGCTTCAAGCGGAGCAAGCTCGCGTTTTAGGGTTGAGCCGTCGGCGTCAATAACGGTATACGCTACTTGGTAATACTCCTCGCCCTCGTCTCCGATAGCAATGAAGTCAACCTCGGTGTTACCGACTTTGCCGATGTGAATTTCATATCCGCGGCGGAAAAGCTCAAGAAACACGATGTTTTCAAGAATGTGACCCATGTCTGCCTTTTTTGTTCCAAGCAGGGCATAACGCAGTCCGATGTCAGCAACATAATACTTGTCGCCGGTTTTTAGGTATTGTTTGCCCTTAATATCATATCGCCCTATTTGATATAGAATGAAACAATCGCATAGTGCCGTCAGGTAGCTCTCGACTGTGTGAACTGCGATTTTTCGCCCCGCCGATGTCATAGTATCGGCGATTTTTTTTGTGGAGCAAAGATTTCCGATATTGTCGAACATAAAACGAGTAACGCTTTTAAGCATTGATGTATCCGGAAATTTCCTGCGAGCGATAATGTCTTTTAATACGATAGTGTCATAAATCCCCTGCAAATACATTTTTCGGTCTTTGGGTTTAGTAATTTCCAATGCATAAGGGAACGCACTGTTTTGTATATAATCCGAATATAAGCGTTCAAGATTTTGATTTTCGGGGAAACAAGAAACGTATTCCTTGAACGACAACGGCAACATTTTTATTTCGACATACCGACCGGAAAGCAGTGTTGCCAATTCTCCGCTTAACAAGTAAGCGTTAGAACCCGTGATATAAACATCACAGTTTTTCTTAACATATAAGCTGTCAACAGCTTTTTGAAAATCGGTTATACGCTGAACTTCGTCAATGAAGACGTACATTTTCTTGTTTTCTATAAATTTTTCAGTCACAAAGCTGTACAATTGCTTGTAGCTCTCGATTTCGTCATACTCGCCTTCTTCGAGATTTATCGAGATTATTTGTCCGTCTGTTACTCCAACGTCACGTAAATAATCCTGATAAAGCTCAAAAAGTGTAGATTTTCCGCAACGCCTGATGCCTGTGACAACCTTTATGAGCTGTTTATCACGAAAACTGATGAGAGAATCAAGATATTCCTGTCTTTGTATCATGTGAGCAACCTCCGCTTGCATTTACAGTATTCACAGTGTTTGCAATAATTATAACAAAACATATTCGATTTGTCAAGTTTTTGCAGATATATTGCAAACAAAATATCTTTAACCGGAGCTATGTTTGTTTTTGTTTTGCCATTTTCTGGAGTTTTTTTGAGATTTCTTCAGCTGACACAGGCTTTGAATACAGGAATCCTTGAGCGTATTTTACGCCGAACTTACGTGCTTGTTCGAGTTGAAGTTCGTCCTCAACCAATTTAACGCAAATCCCGTTTTTTAAAGATGAGGCGAGCTTAGACACCGTGTTTACCCATATTTCATCAAACTCTCCGAAAATATCGGTAAACAGATTGTAGTCTACTTTAACCATATCTAATAAAGAGTGTTTAAGTAAACGCAAGCCGCCGTAATCCGAGCCGAAACTGTCTATAACGAGATTGAGTTTTAAATCCCGAAGTTTTTTAAGAATATATAATACTCCGTCCTGCCTGTCGGAGAAGGCGCGTTCGGGAATTTCGAGAGAAAGAAACTCACCGTCAAGACCCGTTTCGGAAAGAGCCTCTGTAACTAAGCCGATTATAGAGCCGGAACGCAATTCCCGCGACGTTATGTTTACGGAAACAGAGAATTCTGGCTCATATTCCTGCATCTTCTTACAAAAAGCACAAGCGGTTTTCAGAACCCATGAATCGATAATTATATCGAGACCTGTGTTTTCTGCGAGTTGAATAAGTTTAGGAGTGGGGAGTCCGTCTCTGCTTACGAATACTTCATAGTGTAAAACCTTACCGTCAAGGTCAATAACGGGCTGGTACTTTAATATAAAGCCTTTCATTCCGTCAATTATCGCACAGCGAAGGTTCTGTTTACTCGTATAACTTGTGTCCGCTTTTGTTTTAAAGTCCTCTGAATAAAAGGCATAGCTGTTAGTTCCGTATTCTGTCGCCTTATACAGAGCCAAATCAGCAGAGCGGTAAATCATGTCGAGCGATGTGAACTCGTTTGGATATAAAGTCACGCCTATACCTGCGTCTAAGTAATGCTCGCCGTCTTCGTGCTTCCAAGGTTCACCGAAGCGAGTCAAAAGCTTTTCGATAAAGCTCTTTACATACTCCTCATCAGTCTCACGAAGCAGGAGCATAAGAGTGTTTCCGGAAAAGCGGTAAACCGTGAGGTTAGCCGCTGACATATCTGAAATGAATTGAGCCGTATCTCTCAGCATACCGTCTGTATAGTTTTGACCAAAAAGCTCGTTATAAGTATGCAGGTTTGTAATTTTCACCACCGCCACAGCGCCCTCCGTTCCTTTTGCGAGGTCGGCGGAAAGGTCTTCATCAAGCCTTGCACGGTTGGGTATACCGAGAATCCTATCGTAAAAAGCGTAGTGAATCAGTTTTTCATCTGCCTTTTTTCGGAGCAAGAGGGTGGCGGTGATTTGAGAAACGCTGCGTAAAACCTTGCTTTCTTGCGGCGTTGGTACATAACCCACCGAAAGGGGGGCGAAGCTCATTATACCGAAACGCCTTCCATCGCCGTTTAGGTTTGCGGCGGTACACGCTTCGGGCGAAAGCGGGACCGTTTCTTCAATATGCGGTGGTAAATACATGTCGGTGTACTCAAGACGCTCAATAACTTTTGACAGTTTTGGATAGGAGTATTCATCTAAAGCAGAATCGGCGCAGTTCACCGAACGCCATTGGTATGTACGGCGGATTACTTTCTCGTCAGGAAAATCGTCATAAACGCAGATACGCCTCATTCCCATATATTCGCCGACTAATTTTATTACGGCTTCGAGAGCTTCTCCGGCATCCTTCAGTTCGAGTATTATATTATAGATGTTGTTAATTAATATTTGTTGTTCAATGTGCTGACTCAGGAGCTTATTGGCGTTTTCTGAATTGTGCATTTCATTATATAGTACAACGAAGGAGTTGGCTATTCTTGTAACCGCTTGTACGAGGGTATTAAATAATTGCTCGTTTTCCGTAATTAATTCGGCGGAGGGTGCGGCGATAACCCAAAAAGCGGCGGCTACGCGGCTGATTTTTATTTCGGCGCGTTTAAGATGCTTAAATTTTTTGTATTGAACCGTGTCTTCATTTCCGGACGACGAACAGATAAGGTTTTCATTTTCATCGTAAATGGCAGAGAAAACGCCGCCCTTTGCCAAAGGAGCTTGCAGTTCTTGTAAATATTCAATGTCCACAATATTTATAAGTCTTATTTCATGGTTATTTATCAGGTCTGTTTTTTCCTTGGTTTTACGCTTGTATTCAAGCAAGGTGCGGTCTTCTCCCGCAAATTCAAGATAAGCGGAAACATCAAAAACAAAACCCTCAAGGTGGGCTTTCCCGAATTTTTCTTTTTTTAATGAGCATCTAATCAGAAAAAACAGGTCTTCGTTGTCGCTTTTTATCCGAGCGTGTGCCTGTAGTACAGTCTGTTTACCGGATAAAACACTTTCGATTTGACTGATTAAAAGCGGAAGGTCTTCCGATGAAACAACATCGGCGAGAAAGGCTTTTCGGGATTTTTTGCCCGAAATGTTGTCGCCGTACACAGTCACCGGAAAATTCTTAGCAAGGTCAATTCGTATTTCTGCGTACCTTGCCCCGAAAAAAATGTTTTTTGGATTTTCCATAATTAGTTCTCCATCTAAATTACTTATACAATTGTAACATAAAAATATGTCGATTGCAACTAAATATAGTAAAAATAGTCAATTTGAACATAACAACATATTTATATATATAGGAAATGACAAACGACATCGCACATCGAATTAATATATATGCACAAAACGACGATGTTATAATTGTGCATATTGACGTTTTTGGGTTTTTATAAGAATATTTTAAAAAAAACTATTGACAAAGCGTTAAGGTAGTGATATACTAATAAAGCTGTCTCATGAAACCAAGAAGGAAAGAGAAGAGGAAGAAGAGAAAGCGAAGCACCTTGAAAATTGAACAATAACTGAACTATGAACCTGAAAATTCCGGTAATTTTATTTGAAAAAGATAGGATTACCAAAAATATTTCGGACGAAAGCGAAC
>Ga0099364_10000168_pt1 | contig 109775 bp, 128 predicted proteins | sample TergutTh196P3_FD_73070 | JGI IMG/M metagenome (GOLD analysis project Ga0099364, IMG submission 73070) | Microcerotermes parvus P3 segment gut microbial communities from Pointe-Noire, Republic of the Congo - Th196 P3 | ecosystem: Host-associated > Arthropoda: Insects > Digestive system > Gut ...
CAACATCCAGAATAGCCGTACCGAACTCTCTGTCCGTAGCTCTAATCGTGGATTCGATGATAAGTTGCTCATCGTCTTGAGTGTAATAACTCGCTCCAACCTGCAACGAACGCAGGATGAAGAACTCAACGCCCGTAACAGTCTGCGGAGCGTTCAGCAAATCAGCCGGTCGATTGAACAGATTTTGCTGCAGAATCAAACGTTTAACACCGGAATCACTCACAGCGGTTGTTCGGTAACTGAACGCTTCACCTTGAATAAGTTCCGTGAAATCAATCGTGAACGTGAGACCTCTTGTTCCGAGATCATAAGTGTTGCCGGAAACGACCGGATATTCTTGCACCGTGTCGTCGCCAGAAGCCGTCCGAACACGCACAATAGGACTATCAGCCGCTACACCACCTTTTCTGACTTCCAGAATGTAAGTGGTATCTCGCGTACCTGTGTACGTTCCGTTGATAACGATTTCAGGAGCCGTATATCCGGCACCGCTCGCACGGTTGCCGTCCGCAGGTACTGCATCAGCATCTACAATCGGAGTCAAAGTAGCGACACTTTCAATACCATGAATGGCGCTAACAATCGTTCTTCCGCCAACTTCAATACTAATAACGTCCCCTACACGATACCCTCTGCTGCCCTGAAAATTAGTCGCACTATCGGCTACTGTAATTTGGTTATATTGCTTTTCCAGAATAGTAGCGGTTGCCGTACCGTATTTCAGTAACGCATTCCGCAGATAGACTTTCGTGTAATCGAAATCCACAAAGTCATCACCAATCTCCCTGGGCCAAAGGAATACCGATCTTTCGCCGGCAACATACTCACCGGCGCGAGACCGTTCTCGTTCCGCAGCCGTTGTGTTATAGAGCCGCAGTGATGCGCTGGGTCCGACCAAAGAAACATTTTGATCCGGCAATCCAACACCGGCATTTCTCTGAATAGTTTGATAAACTGCAATTCCCGGAGCTTTGTATCTAGCCATCGTATTGTATATCTACTAAAGTTGTTTTTGGTTCAAATTTGCCGCTAAAATCTTGAATAGTAATTAGCGGTCTTATGTGTCTTATCTTCGGTCTCGACTCAGCAAGTGACCATCGGTTGTGATGATAATAATTTACTGTCACCGTGACTCCATACGTTTCATTGTCTTCTTGTATTATAACCGGCGGTGTTATCGCTGTCACAAATAATTCTTCTAAACAGATCTGATCTGCCAGTAATTGACCGTATATTTCAAAGAAAGTAGCGACTTCGTGCCCTAATAATTCTACGCCCGCCAGTGTTTTTGAGAGGCATTTGAAACTGTGGCTGCCGCGCCATCGGTCTGTTTTATCGCCGTAATAAATGTCTCCCAAACCATCCCGGTCGTACATCGCGATTTTCTCACGCTTCCATTCGCCTCTTTCAATAAGAATAGCCGGTCTGAAATTTGCTTTTTTTGAATTGGCTTTTATTGTGTAGCCTATATAGATATTAGTATCTGTGGTGCCCTGATAATCATTTTTAGGTCGCCACAAAATATCTTTAAGAGAATCGTCGAACAAACTGTCAGGCGTAAAGAAATGCTGCTTCAGGGTGCTCTCAAAGAAGCCCGTGAGGAGTAGCGGCCCTTTCAGGCTAGGGTTGCCACTACTTACATGTATCTCTCTAACAGAAGACATACACTTATTATATCGAGGACACCTTTGAGAAACGGGCAAAATCTCTAAATTCTGCTATTTTGAAATATCGCTCTTATTTTTGGAATCAAGACCATCAGAAGTTGAATGATTGAAACAACCTCCAAGATACCTTCTACCTGTGCATCCGTCTGAACATGTGCCGTGCCTATCGCCGAAGATACTTCTACCTGATTACGCGAGAAAGGCAAGATTTTCTTCATTCTATTCAGGAACGGACGCTCGACACTGGGAGCAACCCTGAAACTCCAATCGTCATGCAAAATCCGCCAGGCGATATTGAAGACCGTAGCATCATTCACAAATAACCGTGTCCTTTCTAGCCATAAATCATCTGTCTTCGTTTCCGTCGACTGAACGACCACTTGAACAGCTTTCAGAGATAAAAGTTCATTTAGGATTCTTTGGGCTCTGGTGGAGTCCGTAGCTTCCTGAAGTTCCGCACAAAGTTTCTGTACATCTTCAAAATCATCCACCACCGCAATAATCGGCTCTCTTTTGCGATAAGCGAATTGTAAGATATGGATGATTTTTAGTGTTCGGGTGTACAGCTTTTTGATAAACGTGAACATATTTTTGTGCGGTTGAGGATATTTGGGTCAATTATATCCAAAATTCGGTAGGTAAAAAAATCTGCAAAACTCACTCAAAAAAGTTTTGAACAGCTTCGTCACACAGAGGTTTACCAACAGAATGACACCCCATCCTGACGTTTACTTGTGCCGTTGCCAACGACATAAACTCTTCCACGGTGAGATAGCCTTCATCATAAAGAGGCTCAAGAGCGTTACTCGATTTGAATGCCACCCACGCGGCATTTTCCGGTTTTTGCAATTCTTCTGTTAAAAAGCGCATCCCATCGTCTAGATGAGTATTCTGATTTCTCGGATCCTTTAATATGGCTGCAAAACGAAGTATTTCTTCATCGGAAAAGTGCGATTCTTTTACCTCTGTCATAATCTTTGTGTCACAGTTAAAGTTTTCTTAATTATACTCCCCAGTTGACTCTTCACAAAAAACCAGTAAAATTCCACGTCCCGCCAGAGATAGGTGGAACATGCGCCCACAACTGTTATGAGTAAGAAACCGACTGACGATAGTTGCAAAAAAAGTAGCACATTAATAGTGCGAATCGTCGGTGTCGCGATGATTTTCGCGTTAATGTTTTGTTCTTGCAGTAATGTCGAGGACTGCAATAAATGTAAAGGCAAAGGGCAGTCCTCAATATTGGAGCTTCGCTGCTCTGCCTGTGACGGAGAGGGCAAAGTGCAAAAAGGAAACAATTACTGCAATGTGTGCAGCGGATACGGCTGGTACTCAGCGCTGATCACTGACGGAGATCGATTAGTCTGGACTAGAACAACCTGTGAGCGGTGTGGAGGCGCAGGTAAAATTTAACACCAAACAGTCTAGAGAGGCCTTATTACAACTTTTGAGGTTATTATGTTATTTTTACCCGGTTTAATTGTTGGCGGAGCGGTAATAAGTGGTGGAGCTTATGGTGTATGCTATGGCATCAGTTGGCTACGCACTCCACTGCCAAAATCTATCGAATGCAGTCGATGCGCTGGCACCGGACTAATAACAGCCCGTACAACGGAACGACAATATAATGATGCTACAACCAGCGTATTCACCACTAAAGTAGAGTGTCGTGCTTGCAGTGGCTCAGGAAAAGTCGAACAACGTTTTGAAGTGAATCCTTTGAAACCGTGGACGCACAGAGAAAGGCGACAATAGCGACATAACACAGCTGTTAAATTCTAGGCTGTTTTGAGGTAAATGATAGTGAAGAGAAATGGTTCTCTTCCTAACAAAAAGAGGTAAATCATGGAAAATGAAACGAAAAAAACATCACTCATAGGGTGGAAAAACGGAATGCTTCTGGATCGTTGCTTATTTGGCATCCTTACGCTCGTAATCAGCTTAAACTGGCTAGGCATTATCGCCGTCTCACCGCGACCGCTCACAGGTCTACTTTCTGTCTTGCTGACCTTTGGCTGTATCGCAATAATAGTTCATTTTTTTATTGTTATTAATGATATAGCCTATAAGTCCCCGCCAGACAATAAACCCTACATCGTGACTGTTCGAGTAGCAAGTTGTGTACTGATCCTTTATTTACTACTCACGGCACAGTACACTACGACAAATAAGCGAGTTGTCGAAGAGTTTAAACCGTTCGGAGAGGTAGAGCACGTAGAGATCAGGCCTTACCCAGCGGACCTCAAAAAGCATCCAACTATTCAAGGCGTATGGTACACCGGAAACGATCCTAATACAATGGATCCAGCAAAGATATGGATGCCTACTTCAGATCCAAGCGGCGGTAGGCGTTGGACTAACATGATTAGAAGCTACGACGATTTTGTAAAAGAGCAGCGCGAGAAAGAAGAGGAGATAAGACGCAACAACCAGCAAAGATAACCAGAGATGAACCTGAAAGAACTGCACACAAAGTGGGAAGAAGGAAATATGACAGTAGATTACTGCCTCTGGGCGGTATTTTTACTGTTAGGCTTCCGCGCAATGATCGTCGGAGAAAAAGAAGGGGAGGGCTTTATAAACATAGCTGATAGCGAAATACTGTTCCTACTCTTCTTCGGTATGCTGGCTGCAATTCTCGCTCATGGCTTCCTGTTGATGGCAGCTCTTAACGGTACGAAATGGAAAGGGAACCACATCACCAACATACGAATTGTTGGTTGTGGTTCCATTATAGGCTTTATTGTAACTATACTCTTGGGTATTTTTTTATGATGGACCTAATATATCCTCGCATATTATCGGCTATTCAAAACCCTATCGTCAAACAACTTTGCTAAGGCTAATAACCCTAAAAGTCCTCCGCCAAATTTTGCGCCCTGAATGCCTCGGAGTTTCATTTGCGCAGGCGGTTTGCCGTTTTTCCATTTCTCAATCCAACGGCCGTCTGGTGTTTTAACATCTCTCCGACCGAATTCAGCCTCTGCATTTCCCAGAAAAACTCCTCCAACGCCGCCTGCTGCACCTCCAAAGGCCGTGTTACCTAATACGCCTGTTAGAGTTCTTCGATTATCAGACTCTAGGTCAGAGCTGCACTTCTCTCTCTCTCTCTCTCTCTCTTTAGCTGTCTTTGGAGCAACATCAGTGCCTACCACGCCTCCCGGCTGCGCCTTTCCACCAAACATACTCTTTATTCTAGCGATTAACTGCTGCCTAATTGCAGGATTCTTATAAGCCAACGCAGTGCCGATACCGGTCGCTGCGGCTCCGCCCAATCCCAGCGTAAGACCGTGACCTGTCCAACCTTTATTTTCTTTGGGAGAACTTCCGCCGCCTAGCCAACCTTTGGCTTTATCAAGACCTTTACCCGCTAACTCTTTACCTGCGTTAAAGCCGTAACCACCAGCCGCACCTGCCGTACCCGCCGTAAGCGCACCAATTAAAGCGTTACGGATAGGATTATCACCGCCCATAAGATAACCAGCAGTGCCGCCAGCTAATGCGCTCGCACCGCCGCCAATAAGAGCATTGCGGATATTAGGATCCGCAAGAATATCAGACAAGTCTGCTAACTTCTGGCGAGTCTCCTCTTCAGAGGCGTTAGCAGACTTTTGAAAATCATTTACTTTTTTTTTAGAGCAGACGAGAACAAACCTTGAGACGCGTCAGCAGCAGTTTTTTGCTGCGGAACCGTCTTCGTTTGCGCTGCCGCCTTTTTTGCAAGCGCCGCTTTCTCGGCAATAACCTTTTTGGTAATCTCCGCCCTCGCAGCCGCTTGCTTCTCCAGAGCAACATCGCTCGGTGTCGCAAGAATCTCATCAAGTAATGCCGCTATTTTCTCGTGATTCTCCGGCGGAAACATCGCATCCATCACGTCTTGCGGGGAATGTCGCAGAGACAAATAATCTGCCATCTTAATCAAAGATTGCGCGCCCTCAATATCACCTTGTTCAGCCAGTTTAATGCCGGCACGGGCAATTCTAGTACAAGCAGTTTTCAAGTTCATAGTATTTGTGGTTAGGGTGAAACCCTGTTAAGTGTTAAACTTCAAGTCGACAATTCAGTAAAAACTTTCCTGTAGCCTCATCTCTCATAGGTACAGCAGTATTATCTTCTTCTTTATCTCCGCCGGGAATACTCAAAACAGCAAGTTTACCGTCAGCAATAACCTCTGCAAGTATTTTAATGCTGTTCTTACCGTTGTACCGGTTATAGTCAGCAGGCTGCACAAGCGGATTGCCTAAAATTGCAACCTTCTCACCCGGTCGGAACGTAACACCTCGGCGACCTAAAAATGGACATTCAAGCCGTGCGCCAGAGGTATTCTCCAAAATCACCGCATAACTGTGCGGCCAGTTCATCTGTATAGCCATTGGTATTAAGTATTTTATGTTGGAGCGGCTTAGCAAACCTAAGCCGCAAAATTATTATAATTAAACTTGCATTCCGAGGAAGTCGGTGCGGATGACATTACGCTGATTACAGATCAACATACCGAGGTTGCACATTGCAACGAACTCAATCATGTCGTACTCAGACTTAATATACATCGTGGTCTCTTGCAGGTGCGAGCAGCGGATGTAGTATTTTTCATCCGTAAAGCCCCAAATAGTACCGTTAGGCACAATGAAATTGTTCATCGTCACGTACCATTTCAAGCCGCCCCACTGTGCCTCACTCGACACACCCTCTTGAAGCATTGTTTGAGCCAAGTCGCCGCCCGTCTCTTCACGACCCATTTTCGCTGGTTCGAGAACCGTATCGGTATTCGCAAGCAATTGCTTCACTTCAAAACCCCGGTCTCCCTGAACCCGAATCATCTGCCGTTTGATTTCGACAATAGATTCACGACCTAACACACCTTCAACCTGCCGCCACTGCGGTCCATTAGACCACTGCGGAGTAACGCCGGGCGCGCCCAAGCATGCTTGATTAGCGGTGAGCCAGTCCATATTCAGTGTGATTGCCATATCCCTGACAATATTGTCCGCAAACATTTTACGAATGTCGTACGAATACGTCCGCATTTCATTCGTGTCTTTTGTCATACGGGGAGTCATAATCTTATAGAACTTCATTGCACCCCTACGACCAGCGAAGGTGTAGTTATGCGGGTTGCTATAGAGACCAACACTCAAACTCGCCGGGCTGTCGACTTCATAGTCGAAATACCGCATATTTTCTTCAGTTTCAAGCTGCTGAACCAACTGGTCATTCGTCGTAGTGGTCCACTGAAACATCTGAATAGGCATCGCTTTTTCACGAATACGCTCTCTAATAACCTCAGAGCCAACTTCGGCGGCTTTTTCTCTATCCTCGGAACGAGGAGATGTTGCAAGGTCAACAAATCTTGCCGCAGCAATTTTGTCCCGTTCCATCTCTTGATCGTAATCAGTAATAGTTGTCATATTTTCAAAAAGTGGCTCAAAGCCAGTAAAATGGTTAATATTTAAATGTTGTTACGGACGGAACCGCACGGAAGCGGATGCCCCCAGAAGGAAAGACCGGGTTGGTTCTTACCTGTCACGGACAACATCGGATTAGGAACATCAGGCGCAAAGGTCGCCGGATCTCCGTACTGCCGAGGTTTACCCGGTTTCTGAGAGACAAAGCCGATACACATTTCCGTTACATTCGTCACCGGAGTAATTACGCCAACAGCGTATCCGTTGTCCACCGTCGGATCAGAAATACTCGTCAACGCTGTGCTGTAATCGTAATTCGTGTCTTCAAACTCAGTAGACAAGAATTCGTAACCGACACACAAAGGCAACGCCATTACGTTCGGTCTCGGACTCGGAATAGCCGTACGGTAAGGAGCTTCTTGTCCGTAACGCCATGTTTGCGGTACGTGAACGGTTTGTGCACCGCCCTCACTCAACAGCAAAGGCATATGAAAATGACCTTCAGTGTTCACCGGGCAGATAGGTGTAAATTCACCTTTATCGTTGACATAGACAATACGCCCATTAGGAATAGTGGCGTATTCAGCCATAAGCGGGGCGTGATACTGCGTTTGATAAGTCGATGCAGCAGTCAGTCCGCTGTGGACCAGCCCTTGGCAGCCTTTAATCCCTCGATACGTAGGAGCAAAATTAATAGCAGTCATAGTTGTATTTGGATAAGGTAGAGAGTTCTACCGGTTAAAGTTAAAGGTTAAGCATTTTTTCAGTGAACAGTTGCCAGGCTTTGGACTCTGTGCCGTCAACACCACTGACATTGGATCTACTCGATGCCGTTTTAGTGGTGTTACCAACACGTCCCATAGACGGCACCTGTTTATCGTAAGCCTCTTTCAGCCGACCGTATTCGTTCAAAACGTTATTCAGCAACTGAATAGTATCGGAATGAGACTGAAGACAAGCATTCGCCTGTTTTTCAAAACCATCCGGCATAAACGGTTGCCCGTTTACTCTTTCCAGCGACGCAAGTTTACTTATAGTACTCGGCACCAACCCAGCGCATTTTTGCTGGCTCGTGTTTACGTCATTTACAATACCGTGAGCCAGTGTAACAATGTCCGTTGTTTCTTTACTGTACTCAGCAGCACTTTTTATAAAATCAAACAAGTTTGTCATAGTATTTGTTATTTACGGATTAAAGAATCAATTGTCTGCCCATATCGCTTCGCTTTCTTACTTTGCTCAGCGCTTTTTGCTTGAAGTGCGGCTTGTTTGAAAGTTTTATCTTTAGCAATACGAAGTTCGGGGACACTCATGCCATAATAAGCGGCTTCTTTGTATTCTTCGACACTTCCAGCCTGCGAGAGATTAAACATCATGGATGCTTCTTTCTCATCCAGCCTCGGCTCATAATCATCGTCATCGTCGTCAGAGCTTTCCTCAGAACCTCCATCAAAGCCGTCATCAGATCCCTCGCCAGACGACCCGCAAAGTTGAGATTCGATACTGGCTTCGACACCCTCTGCATCTGCATCAACCGCCTGTAGCAACGTAATGAGGTCTTGATTACTCAGCGAATTAAGAACTTCATCTAATCCGCCGGCATCCATTCCGCCGCTCAGATCTTCTCCGCCAAAAGAATCAGTATTCTCTGCCGCAAGCTGACCTAACAGTCCCATGTCGAGACCGCAGCCAATCGATCCGCAGTCAGAAGGGAACTCTGCCTCTTTATTGAGTTCTATATCGCAAATTTCATTTGCGAGTTTAATCTCTTCGTCAGCGAGATCCGGTTCGGGCATTGCGCCAAGCGCCTCTTCCGGCGGCAAACCGCCAGCAGCCATAGGATCAGCTTCAGCAGGCATCGCCGCCGCTGCAAGTTCCGGAGGAATATCTCCGCCCAATGCGCCTGCGTCTTCACCCATCGCACCAGCATCCTCACCGGAACCAATGATCGCCTCCATTTGAGCAATCTCTTCCGGCGACAGCGGATCTTCGCTTGTCTGTGTTTCAATAATCGCTTCAATCAACGCCTCATCTTGCGGTGTAAGTTCACCAGTACCACCGGTGACTTCCTCAGGCATCCCTTGTCCGGGCCCAGCCATTCCAGCCATCGCCTCTTCAGGAGCCATCTCCGCCTCTGGAGCAGGAAGACCGCCAAGACCTTCAGCTATTTTCGCCATTACTGCGATCTTCGTAGTGAATGACTGCTGCGTCGAAGCAAACTTTTGTAGTTTCTTCATAAACGCCGCACCCTTCTCTACCGTAGAACCGCTAATACTCAGTTCAGAACTGACCGGTGTACTGTCGTGATAACCGGGGTCGGTATTCGTTTTCTTTGTCTCCGCTCCGCCGCTTTCACCGGTCATATAGTTGTCAAAATCACTCTGCTCACCTTCCGGTGTGTCAGGAATAGGAATTTGACCGTCCATAATAGACCGACCGCCCTCAGGATCAATGAGACTGCTGTTGGATTCGTCCAACACACTTTCTCTACTAAAGATACCGTCGTCATCAACAGCACTTCCCGAATCTTGATTCTTCAACTCAGAGTCGATACCGTCTTGGGCTTCCTCAGCAACCTTTCGCTTAGAGGCTACTTTTACGACATTGTAGTCCTCAAGTATTTTAGCGATTGTAGGATTAAGAATGTTTGTATTTGTCATAGTTCTTTTTCTTCCGGCTGTTAAGCCTGTAACTGATATTATATTTAACGAAAATAGAAAATTAAACCAAAATCAATAATAATTCTGAATCACCGCCGTAACGTAGTTAATATCTTTGTTCATTCTCGTCACCGCGGCGATCTTATAAAGGCAGTATTCAATAGCAACTTTGTAGTCATTATCGTTCGCCGAAGCCGTCTTTTCCGTGCTCGGCTTATAGTTCAAACTCTCAAAATACCTGTCGTGCTCACCTCTTGCATTGTAAAAATTAGATTCTTTGTACAAATGGAAATAAGGCGGTACTGCGTGAAACCGGATACCTGCATATTTCGTGCAAGTGTCTAAAAGTCCATATCTCTGCTCATCCGCAATATCTAACTGACCAAACATACCGCTAACAGCAGAGGTGTAGGCAGGAGAGACACTGTATCCGGCAAACTTAGCAAACTGCTTCGGACCGAGCACAATATCAAAGTCCGCTAAATGCATCAGTTCCGCGCATTTTCCTCTTTCTGTCAGAGTATGAGCGTGTCTAACGATCTGAGCATCTAAATCATCTGTGTTTCTAAATCCCAAAGATTGACTCAGCATACTCGCCGAAGGTTTGAGAGTTGACTCAATGGAAGCGAGTTTAGACAGCGTCTCAGAGAATACGGAGAGATTAGCCGTCTTAATGAATTTCTCTTCTAACGGCTCAACATAGCCTCGCGCGAGAGCAAGTTGCGCTCCTCCGAGAGTGTGCCCTGACTCCGCCGCATATTTCGCAATCGCACCGTAGGCGGTGCGGTCTGCGGGGGTTGAGACTCTGGAGATGTCCTTGAATGTACCTCTGGGATTATCGACGTACTGAACAAAACCATCTTCTGCTGTTTTGCCTAGCCCCGATTTACAACCGAATCTTTGTTTTCCGTTTTTATCAATGCATTCGTGCTCTTCGCAATAGTCTTTTAATGTCTTTGCATCATTACCGCAACCAGAACAGCGATCAAAGGGGACGGAGATTCCCATACTCCACGGCAGTTCCTTGCCACTTTTAAGTCTCTCAATATCTTCATCAGGGGCTACTAACCCGCCGTTTTTCACGGCTGCTTCTTTACTTCCGTTTAACAGAATGAGCAGTTCGACTCTGCCCATATCATTGTTATACAAAGAAGAGGCGACTTTACCAAAGGCTTTTTTAGGGTCTTTTGCTTTATGGTCATAGTAAACTCTGGCATTTTTAACAAAAGTAGGATGATACTCTTTAAGCATCACCTCTCTGAAGCCATCGCTATTTTTGTTAGCTGCGTATTTTTCAGTACACCCCATTGCAATAAGATGCACAGGTATCTCGTCTTTCGCTAAAGCAATCTTATCGAGTATCTCTTTGAACTGATGCTCTCCCGCACGCTTAGTAAAAAAAAGATTACTGTCAGATGCGGTGAGACCGCGTGAAGACACCGGTATCACTTCCGCTGTCTTCATTCCAAAGTCCCAACTGCCTACGTCTATGTGCTTATACATGATTATTGCTGAAATTGACTATTAAGGTATCGATGCAACCTACCATTGTGGGAGCCTGTTTGATCGCCACCGCCCAGCCACGTTTGCTCCTGGTCTTGACCGTTCCCTTGATTATCTGTGAACTTATTTGGACCGGCAATCGCTAGACCTGTGCCAAGAAGTGCTGTCCCCAAAAATGGAGACTTACCGGCGACCGAAGGGTGTCTCCACATCTGTCCTGTCATGTTTTTAGTAGTCTCCCAAGGTTTATTCCTCATATTGCTACCGAAGTTGCGCACGTTTTGCGACCAGGGTAGATTATTTGCGCGGTGTACACCTGTCCTGTTCATACCGCCAAACAAATCTCCAACACCTCCCATGTTCCAGGACAGACGAGAAGGTGTTACTCCTGCTCTCTCCGCGACTTGACGCAGATGCGCTGGCGTAGCGTTCATCAACTGTTGCGCTGTGTGTCTTCCGTTATAACCCGGCGCGTTCATGATTGATTTAACAATAGCGCCTCGTCCCATATTTCCAATAGCGGCACCAGCGCCAGGAATTATGGCTCCGCCAGCTGTAGTAAGAAGATTCTCTGTGGATAAAGGATTCCACCTCGATAATCTGTTTGCCTCTCTATCCATCTCTGTTTGTTTATGCCCTCTCAACCAATCAATACCCTGCCCAACTCTCCCTAACGCACTGCGCCCAATGTTCTTACCCGCGTAAGAACCTGCAGCGCCGCCAATTGCTGTTCCAGCCGCAGTACCAGCAAAGGGAACAACAGACCCAACTGTGCCGCCTGCAATAGCGCCGCCCGCTCCGCCTACCATAGTCCCAGCCGTGTCGCCCCAACCGCCCATATTGTATTGAAAACCATGATCGGTATCCCAAAGACGACCGCCGCTGCCGTACCAATTCGCCATCTTTTCCAGACATTCATCATCCAAGAGCAGCAGAAGACCTTGTCCGGGCACATAGTGATCACGGTCTAAATCGACTGCGGACGCTAATTTAAGAATACCCATACCAGGAGTATGGTTATTCGTAAACGTTAAATCTTTAATTAATGAAACTGACATTTACTTACCTTAAATGACTAAAAACCTCTCTTCTACTTTTTTCAAACGCCCGGTTAGCAGAGCCTGTCTGTGGTGCTAACTGAACATCATTCCTGTCAAAACCCATAAATGGCGCTCGATGAGATTGTAACCACTCTAAATTATCTGGCGCAAACTCTCCAGTTGAAGCAGAACTCGACGACTGCGGCGATGAGTCCGCCGGCGGATTGACATAGGAACCCATAAAGTCCTCAGCGGAACTAACGTTAGGCTGCTGCGCAGTTACAGTACCAGGACTAAACCAATCCATAGCGCTTCTCTGAGGTGTAGTAGTTTGTGGTTGCGTACGAGGTAACGAAGCGCTATCATCGCGAAACCAATTCAGCGCACTTCGTTGCGGCGTTTCTTTTTGTTGAGGCTTAATGCCTACACCAGACTGACTTGCCGCAGGCGGAGGCGACATCGTCGGCTCAAAAGCATTACCGACCGTCTCATACGACCTTCGCCATTGTTGAGTAGGCACGGATTGGGCTAACTTCCTAATACCGTCCAGCTTCACAGCCCCTAACTTTCTAATACCTGCTAGTTTTGTCATTTTTGCGTGTTTTCCTAAACCTAAACCTTCAAGCATCGGCTTCTCATTATGCCCGCCGTAAAAAAAACCAGGACCTAAGGCTGCCAGCCAAGGGCACCTTCCGGCTACGAGACTTTTCAAACCTATTAACGGAGCCGCACTCAAACCAGAAGCCATTGACTCTCCGGCAGTGGGCAGCAGTGTCATACGTCTGTCCACTTCTCGTTTTGTCGTCTTATGCCCGCTGAGTGCATCAAGTCCTCTACCTACTGTTTCCCCTAAATACCCTAAACCTTTATAACCGCCTACACCCAGCGCACTTGAACCTAAAAATCCAGCAGGAAGTCCTAATAATGTTCCGGCTGTGCCTCCGACAAGTCCGCCCCAGCCGCGCAAGTTACCCTCGGCACCCATGCGAGAGTCCCAGAGCCAGCCTTTATTGCCGAATGGAAGTACGTTTGCTGTTTTATTCATTAGGACATTCTCAGTAGATTTTCTACTAAAGGTTTCTGCGGTTTTGGACCTCTTTCACCGTTTAAGTACCACTCGTATAGTTTTTGATAATGAGCTGCATCAACCTGTGACTGATTGTGTTGATTCCACCGAGCAGCCATTGATGTTTGTTGCTTCTTCATTTGAGCTTCCATCGCCGGACTTCGCAACGCCGTTGATAACGGACCATACTTATTCTTATCATAGTTCCATGTGCTCAAATCCCCCTGAAGATAGCGATCTCTAGGCGTTACTGCGAAAGGGTTGTATTCATTTTTGTTACTTTTCGGAAGTAAGCTCTGTAAACCTTGCCCTATAAGCGCTCCACCTGCCACACTTCCAAGCGCGCCGACTCCTCGACCTCTACTTGCTAAAAGACCTGCACCAGCCCCTACCCAGGGCAATAATTTAGACGGTTCATCAAACAACCCCATCTGACTTCCAGCATACAACCCTCCACCGCCCACTATGCCACCGCCTGCAACAGCGTGATGTATGCGAGACGGATGTGCAGGATCTTTAAGCCAGTTTAAGGCAGGTTTACCATAATTAGTCCCTAGTCTCGTGAATAAAGTGGGATTTAACGGAACTTTGCTGGCGCTCTTCTCCATACCGCCCTTGTTTCTATAGCCGGATTGCTGTCTCTGCTGCTCTTTCACGAAATCATCGTAGCTCCTAACCATATTAGTCCAACGCCTACCGCCACTTGGATCTGAGGTAGGCATATACCATCTTTGCGGATCAATTAAGTTAACTTGATAAGGAGAGGTTTCTTTTTTGCCAAAAAGATCACCAGCGCCAAGACCACCTAAATAACCAAGACCCGCGCCACCCGCACCAGCGAGTGCCGCCTGAATGAGAGAAGGATTCTTAGACGCAAGCGCAGCGATCAATCCCACACCCAATCCAGCAGAGGCTCCAAGCCCGCCTCTATTGTTATATAAAGTATTACTTGCATCTGTATAAGCGTTATGCAGCACCTCGGAACCAAGCAATGTTTTTTTGCGAGGAACCCACGGACGCTTCTTACGATTAAGTGTCTCCTGACGCTGCATATACCCTAACGCAGGCAATCCGACCAAGGCGGCTCCGCCAAGACCGTAATTAACCGGCTTGGACTGTAACGCTGCCGCTCCAAGGGATTTAATACCTTGTAACGCAGGCTGAACTAAACCGGCAGGGAGTGCTTTCTTTTCAATCATAATCAGTATCTATCAAAATGTGGCTTTGAAGGTAGCGGAATGGGATTGTATCGGTGCATTTGCGAATCGTCTTTATAGGGCTCGAAATCATCGTCATCATCTCCTGCTAATGCGTTTATTCCAAGACCAACTGCTCCAGCGCCACCGATGGTATAACCGCCTAAATTACGCCAAAGATGGTTTCCTGCATCAGCCCACGTTCTAGCATTTCCGCTAGTTGTAAAATGTTTACCTTGTCCCCAGTTTAATGTTCTGGCTCCGGTCCTGCCCAATCTTTCCATTAAACCTATTAACGGTTTTTCAAATAAAGGATGCTTTTCTGCCAATTCAGGAAGTTTATTCATCCAATCAAGATAGCGAGGACCGACATTATCCACTAACCATTGCGCAAAAGGTCGCTTCATTCTCATCCCACTATGTCTTGCTCCTTCCCTAGCAATTAAAGCAAGAGGATTAGCCGTCTTTTCTGCCGCCGATTTAGTGGGAAAAGCGTAAGAACCAAGCGCTCCTAACCCCGCTAAACCTAAACCTACCGCGCCAATACCGCCGCGAAGTCCGCGTAACCCCTTACCGCTGCTTAACATTTTTCTCGCAGCTTCCTCTGGAATCTTATTGTTTGCGACTAAATTACGAACTTCTTCTTCCAGCTTTGTAAGAGACTTAATCTTACTTTTCATACTCTGAAACTTCGGCGCAATGTGCGCTCCAATAGCCGTCGCTGCGCCGCCGCCCATCAGTGCATTCCACGGATCCAGCAGTGTGTTTTTAAGGCTAGTACCCGGTTTAGACGCTCCAAGATTGCCCGATAAAGCTGTACCGGCTAACGCTAAACTTCCACCGCCAAGGCCGCCAAGTGCCGCTCCGCCGAGTAATGCGCTCTGTCTCCGTTTACGCTTTTTTATTCTGGCTAATTCAGGATTAGATTCATGCTGATCTCCAACGAACTCCGACGCAAGAAGACCAAGACCAGCACCCAAACCGGTACCGCCGGCACCCAAAAGAGCCATACTTTTTAGCCCTTCCAGAGACCCTCTTTTTTCTGTCTGAAAATCGCAAGCAACTTTACTTAATAATTCGACGGCTTCTCTATGCTTCATGTTTATTTAATCCTCTCATAATATCTTTGTCGTAGGTCATCAACGGATTCAAATCGTAAGACCCCAGGTTTCCTTTTGCTAATGCCTCACGGACAAAGGATCTCACCACCGAAGGTCTCGCCATTGCCATCGGAGCCGTCGCCTTTAATTCATTAATCACGGCATAAACATCTTCCGGCTGATACTGGCTGATAATGTCATCGTTGGATAACATATCATTCACCATAGACTTCATTCTAATCGAGTCTATACTTTTCTTATGTTCCGGTGTTACAATCCCGTGCTGTACAAATCTTGAAGGCAATACGCTCGGGATATTATCATCCTGCTTCGGCTCCTTTTTGAACACATCCTGCATCTTATCCACCATGAATACTTTACTCCACAGCGAAGGATCGAAAAAACTCGTGCCTACGGCTCCTCCTCCCGGATTAGCGATTTTATTGATCTCCTCATTGACTTTATTTCTGCATTTCGCCACCTTGCTTAACAGGTCAATCGTCTCTCTAAGTTGTTTTGCAGAGACATAAATGTCCTCAACTCTATTAAGCAGGCTCTCATCAGCACTCGCTACTTTCAAATCCCCCTGTTCCGCTACTAATACATTTTCGATGAGCGGGAGAATGTCTTTACCGAACTTTTGTGCCGCCGCTATTTTCGTCGCCATCCTCACGGCATTAGAGGTTCTCTTGGCGTATTTTTCCAGCACCGTCAAAGTGCCTTCTAACCGGTCTTTTAACCTTTCGGCAATACCGGCTAATTTGCTGATTTCACTCTCCAAATACTCTTTATCGGAGAATAACTTCTCCAGAGAGAAACGCTTTTCCGCTTCTGCCTTTTTCACAGAAGCCGTCTTTACGAAATCCTGAAGTTCAAAATCCGCCGCGACTTTAACGGCAAGTCCCCGGTACTGCTGTAAATCTTTGTCTTTTTTGTAAATGTCCGCGACTTCATCGACGGAGGCCGTTTTTGTCGTTTGAAGCCTAGAAACCGCCTCTTCACAATCAGCAATCGGAGTAGTGGCGAGTTTCTCCAAAATCGTTGCCCCTTTTTCCCGGACATCCGCCGTATGCGCCGTATTATAGGCTCTCCCTACTAAACGAGTCTGGTCATCTGTAAGATCCAAAGAAACCGCGACCTTTATCAGTGCAGAGGTCGGGTGTATCCCATCGTCTGTAAGAATAGCCATATCGTGAACTGCCTCTTTGAGGCGTTCTTTGGTCATTTGAGAAATCTGCTTGGAACTCATAGTATCATTTTATCCGATGAATTTACGGAATAATGACATTAATTATTTTTGTGAGGGGTATCCGAGCAGACCAAGCCCAAGATTTTCATTCACCGTACTAAGAGGACGCATCGAAGATGCTTCAAAATTTCTCGTCGGCTGCTCTGGATTTGTCGGTTTTTTAGGTGCTGTAAGACCTTTATAAAGCATAAATAATCCTAAAAGACCGCTGCCTAACAATCCTAAACCCGCTTTACCGGCATGCCGTAATGCTTTATGAATTGCTGGATTTACGTGCTTATTTGTGATGTGATTTCGGAGACTAGAAGGCAAATAACCTTTGATATTGTTCCAAGATTTGAGTCTGCCTGTGTTATTTTCACCCCACAAAACGTTACGTGTATCGCTGAATACATTCGCCTGCTTCGGGCGTAAATACGACTTAAATTGTTCTAGAGCTTCACGGACGTTATTATCAAAGCCCTCTCGTAATGCCGGATCGCCGAGTTCTTTTGTTGCAGAATGTCCGGCACTGCCCAAAATGCCGCCGCCTAATACACCGCCCAGTCCGCCGAGTAACGCTGCCCGCCGCTTCCGCCTTGCGGCTTCCTCCGACGTGTCCTGAGCATTTTCCTTTGCTCCAAGATAACCAAGCCCCGCACCGGCTGCACCGCCGAGCGTGCCGCCAGAAAGAACTGCCGCTGCGTGTAATAAGTTCTGTGCTTTATCAGAAGGACTTGCCTGTTTTGTATTGATAGGCGTGGTCATCAGCGACCGAAGACCGGATAACTGTCCCATCGGTTTAATCGTATTCATCGACTTTTGAACATTCTGCTCATAATTAACGGGAAGAGCCACGGACGCTTCCTTCTTTTTCTTCTTCTTTCTCTCAGGAAGTTTCTTGAGATTCGGTGTTTCCGCCGCCCATTGGCGAGCCATTCCTTTCGCAAGTTCTCCACGGGCTTCGGCGCTAAAAAAATAGCGTAGTTGTGATTTACTCTGCACTGGCGACATACTCTCAATTATACACAGCGGTTTAACGGTGGTTTAAATTTCCACAGGATAGAAGGTAAAATAAAGGATATGTACAACTATAAAGTTCTAGAAGGTATTCGACTACTCTCCGAAGAAAATTGGGATAAAGAAGCCAGCAGCGCTTCTTTACTGAGACACGTACTCAGGCTGTTGAAACAAGGCAAACCGGTTCCGTGGGATATTTCGGACAAACTCCTGAAGAAAACTCAAGCAACCGCTGAAAAACAGTATAAGTATTTTCAGAATAATCTGCCCTTCTATCGCCGACCAAACGATAACTGGGACAGCACCTGGGGGCGTACAGGTAATTCACTTTATACATTGGACGGTCATCAGATTAGAGCTAAAGACCACGCTGCCGGACTAGGAACGTGGCCAGACACTATCGCTAAATCCAGACAATCATCCCCCTGGCAAAAATTTCGGAAATCTGATAAGCACTCTATCATCGACAGGCTGCGAGATGCGCTCGGAAAGGATAGAGAGTTACAAAACAAAATGTTAAACGAAATAATAGAAGCGCAAAACGATCTCCGTTACGCTGGTCAAGACATCGGGCGATTTCGTGGGACGATTGCTCCGAGAAAATTCACACTACCTGACGCACCGTTAGACGACGGCACTTCAGCCTGGCTTCCGAAGTAAAAAAAAGTAGAACCTCCTGTTCTGCCTTTTTTTACCGTTTTGGCGGATTCGGTGTCCGATAATAAGTCTCATCCCACTCCTCTGGAGAAAGACTCTTCGGACGATTAGCATCATGCCTGCGTTTACTCGCTATCGCTTGTCGAGATTTAGGGTATTTCATCCGCACTTCGTACATCCCAATAAGCAAACCATCCGTCGCTATGCGTCTTTCTCTGTCATCAGAAGCAGTATTGTGCTGACGATTATAACGACGAAACGCCATTGAACTTTCCTTCGCATACATCCTTGTTTGCTCTCTCTCTTGCTTCCCCTCCTCCGAGAAGTAATGCCGTAGCCAGTTTATGAGTTTTTTGAACATAAGTCACCTCCATAATTTGGGAAGGAACGAATTTCCCTTCACTCTCATTTACCACAAATACAGGGTAAATTTAACAGATTTGGCAGGGAAATCAAGCCACAAGCAGAGACTGTATGTTGGGCTACGCATTTGGTGATTATTACATCGGAGGCTGCCCACCGCCCATTTGCTGTTGCATCATCATTTTTCCTTCTGATGCCATCTGACGATCCAGTTTCTCAACCTCTTTTTTTACTGCAGAATAAAGTGTTTCTGGGAGTTGATTGCGCAATTCATTCAACATCTGCCGTCTACCTGGTCCAGCGCTAACCACTTGCTGCGCAATCATAGTTGCCATCTCAAGCGTATCAACCGGAGACATCTTCTCGAACTCATTAGGAGTCATCCCGGAGCCTATAACGCCCATCATCCCCATCCCCTGCGGACTCATACCTCCTCCGCCGCCGGGAGGCATTCCCATGCCGCCCGCCATTGGGTCTCCGCCCATTGCTTCTGGAGGCGGAGGCTGCTGACCCGCAGATGCCGGGTTCTGACTTTGCGTAACTCCTGAAACAAGTCCTGCGAGGGCTCCCTGTTGTTCAAGTTCCTTCATCATATCCGCGATGGTCTTTTGTTCATCAATGATACGTCTCTGCTCTTCCAGATAGTTCTTACCGATTCCTTTGAATGCCGAAGACCAACTCATCGACTGCTGAGCCGCCAACTGCATATCCATTGTTGCTCTCGCGATGTCCGAACTAATCTTGAGCGGTAATAATCCTAGTTTAACAGGGGACCAACCTAATCTAGGAGTGAGTTTGTTAGAGAGCCAGAACATAAATCTTTCCGACTCATTCCGGAACCAACGCCATTTGTTTTCAAAGAGTGTCAGTGCAAGGGGAGCTCCCTCTACTGCCAGCGTATTTCTGTAAAGTTCCACAGGAACGTCCACCACTGAAAGCAATGTATCCTCTGCCATTTGCAGGAGATTATCCGGGACAAGGTTCTTTGCCTCGCCGCCTAGTAACTGGTATTGAACTGGAAACGGCAGGAACGTGACTCGCGCGTGTTCATTTGTTTCCCACATTTGTTTCGCCTGATACAGATAGGGCAAGAGATCAATCGTTCCCGCCGGATCCGCGGTGACTCCGTCGCTGGCTCCGGCTCTTGGAGCAGGAGTTAATACCCGTTTCGGCTCTGAGTAATCAATAGCAATCGCCTCGTTGATCTTATAAAGACAGGCGAGCTGCCACACTAACTGAAAATGGGAGAGTATTCGCGGAATTCCCCACCCGTAGGTTAAAACACCTGAAAGTGTAGTGTCTCGTAGGTGAAATAGTTCGCCGTCATTAAACTGAAACGTCCCGTTTTGATTGATCGCCGCCAGCAACTCCATCGGATACGTGAGAAGCGTAAGTGTCCGCCCTTCTGTTACGTTTCTCTTAATCTCAGCATTAGCGCGAAAATGATAGATACACTTTTTACCATCAAATGCCCCAGACTCAATGTAAATATCTTGCGGTCGCCAGGAAACAATCGAAATGTCCTGCTTACTGCTGGAGAGCATGTCCCGAATATAAACCTTACCTCTATAACCACAGTCAGGACACCCGCACGTGCCCATCATCGGCAACGTTTCATCAGCCCCTAACTCTACGGACGAAAGTTTATATTGAAAATTGAATTTATCGGGAGTGTCCAGAACATATTTGAGACCATACTGAGATTTACAGCCGGGACAAACCACATAGCGCGTAAAGGGAAAATAAAGAGAGCGGAAAGCGTTGCCATAGCACATAAGATCACACCCCAAGTCCATCAGCTCTTTAGTGCCGCCCAGAATAGGCATCAAATCCCGCTCTATCGTATTCCTGGAAGATAACGATAATTCTCCCTCACCTTCTACATCCGTGTAGGTGATTTCTGTAATGTTCAGTGCGATTGCGGATTTAAGAGCCGCAGAGTAAACCGGAGAGCCCGTACACCACAGGTACTCAATATAGGAGAGGCACGTTCTCCAAAAATCCGGGGTAGCCGCATTTCCAAGAGTATGGAACGGATACATGAGCATCTTCTTACCATCAGAAGTGCCGCCAAAAGAGGAGAGTGCATCGTTAATCCCGAACATAAACTAATTATATCCGGGAGCATTTAGACTGATGACCAATTACTCTTTTTCTGTGATGTTATAACTTTCCAGAAGATAAGCAGCCTGAGTGAACTTGCCCTCTCTTGCTGAGTCCGAAAGGTCTTCCCATTCTACAAAAGAATAGGTTTTATCGCCGAACTGATCGTGAGCGACGGTGTTTCCAGAGGTCACAGCCGCTCTTGCGGATTCGTGGATTTCTTGGGCAAGGTCTTCAATGGTTACGCTTTTCATGGTCAAAAAATAGAGATTAACAACTGCTGTGGATATTATAGCAGATAACTGTTCTATCCGACGTTATTTATCTTTTAACATTCTTAAAATAGCATCTAGTCTCTCTTGTGAAAGATTCAACTCCTCCAAAGAAGAGCCGATCTTATTAGACTGAGACAGTAACGGTTCAATAGCGTTAATTCTAGGATTTTCAGGATTTATAGAGTCTTCCAGTTCCTGCTCCTGCTGCTGTTTTTTCTTGTTCTCAATAATCGCCGCCGCCGCCGCTTGTTCACTAACAACAGAGATCGGAATCTCTAATCCCAACTGCCGGAACAAAGCATACAACAACTCTTTTATCGCAGAGCATTGTTGAACGATAACTTCTTCAGCCTTAAGTTTCTTACCGCCAGGTCCCATTAGCGCAGGATCCACCGCCGCAGCAGGATCAGCCGGAGGTGCCGGAGGCATTCCTCCCATCATCGCCGGATCCATTCCCATAGGCGGCATCGGCGGAGCGCCGCCGGGCGGCATTCCCCCCATCATTTCCGGCGGCATCCCTCCACCCATCATTTCCGGAGGCATTCCGCCTCCCATCATCGGATCACCGCCGGGCGGCATCGGAGGAGCCCCTCCGGGTGGCATCCCGCCTCCGCCCATCTGGGAAGCGTCCACAATCGCCTGTTTTTGAAACCACGCATCCGCCGCTTTTTCTCTTTCTTTCTGAGCAATATAATCCATTACGGTAGAAGCCTTCTTACCGGCAAGTGCCAGAATGCCAGCAGGATTCACCGTCGGCTCTTTCGTCTTCGCCGCCGCCTCCTTTTGTGTAAATTCAATGTCAGGGATACCGCCCTGTTTCACCACGCTAAGAAAATCGTTCCAACTGCCCATAATACTCCAAATTTAGAAAGATAGTTCTATTATATCGCACGTCAAACAAAACTAATGACAATAATAGGTAAAAAAAGGAGCCGCTAGGCTCCTACAGTTAAGTGAACGATTTGGTTCCGCGAATTATCCGGCATGCTTGGGAGCGTACCTCTGCCGCGATTTTTTCTTTGTCGACTGCCTCTCCCAGATCAAACGATGTTAACGGCGTACTTTTCGGCTCCGGCGGGCGCAAGTCCACCCTCTTCAATAGGGAACTCACCCACTTATACTGCTCGTACGAATACGGCACTTGTTTGTAGTAGTTTTGTAGGAACGCATACGCTTCCTCGTCTTCATCGTCCAGCCTCGTAACTTCGATACTGGAAACTGCCGTTATCAGTTTATCCAGTGCCGTACGCACTTCCGACGGCAGGAATAGATGAGACGGCAATACCTTCGTTAGCACATAAATCTCTAATGCGGCGATTAAACCTATTATTTGATCTACGCAGGTGGGAGACTCAATATCCCAAATAAGGGATTCGATCTCCGTAATGAGCTCATCTTTTTTCGACTCGATGAGTTCTTTCATGGTGACTCTTTCGAGTCGGTCAAGTCCCGTAAGATCGCCGAGCAGCATCATCCGCCCGGAATCCTGAATGAAATGGATGAGGTCTGTGCCATCCTCTAATTTGTTTTCGGCAACACGTTTCCTGATTTCTTTCAAAATAGTCATAGTTTTCTCCTTTGTTAAGTAAGAGGTAATTCTCTCACACTGTTAATTACCACAAAAACCGGCTGTTTTCAATTTGTTATAATTAATCTATGGACACAAAAAACTGGCTGCTCGAAAGTGAGTATCATCAACCTTTCCAAACTTGGCAATCTTCTAAAAGAGAAGCCGCCGATAACGCTGCGCTCGTTAACGCAATCAATCCAATGATCAATAAGCATCTTCTGCGGTTTGACGAGCAGGATAGAGCCGCGCTTCGACCAAAAGCGAAGGTGCTGGCATTGCAGGCGATGCAGCGATACGAGCCGACGAAGGCTAATCTGAACACCTACTTTAGTCAGCAACTTCAGAAACTGAACCGAGAGTACAATCAAAGGCAGCAGATTATCCGCGTCCCGGAGAATAAGAATTACGACCGTCAAAGGATTATTTCCAAAGCGATGGAACTCGAATCAGAGTTAGGCAGGGCACCCACCACTCACGAACTCTCGGACAAAATTCATATGTCTCCGAGAAAAATAGAGAAAATAATGAGTGTCGGAAATGCCATCACTCACGGAGCCTTTGAAAGCGATGACGATGAAGGCGGGAGCATCTTACCCGCCGTTGTAAGTCCGGTGAAGTTTGAGACGGTTGTTGACCTCATCTATCCTGACCTCAGTACGATGGATAAATTAGTTTTTGAGCACTCTTTTGGGCTCTACGCAAAAAGGAAACTCACACCGGCACAAATAGCCAAGAAACTCGGTGTGAGTCAGGCAACGGTGAGTCTTCGGAAAAAGCATATTCAGCAGCAGATGGATAAGGCGATTGGGTTGTTGCGCTAATCTTTATCTTCCTTTAACTTTTCCTTGTCTTTTTGTTTCTTTTCCGATTCCTGCGGAATAGCGTCGTCTAGTTCCTTCTGATACTTTTTCTTAAAAGGATTAGAGACAGCGGTTCCTAACAGCGCGGGCAGCCCCAGAATGCCGGCTCCAGGTCGGTATCGGGCTAATGTACCCACCGCATACGTCGATAGGGCAGGGTCTTTTGCACGAGCGAACTGCTTGTTCAACTTTTTCTTTTCTTTTGTCGAAAGTTCACTATCTTCGTGTTTGTAGCTGTCCTTCAAGGCTTTCTTTGCCGCTTCCCACGCTCTTATCTCGTGGGCGATTGGAAGATACGGATAGGCTAACAGATAGGCATCCCGCTTCGCTTTAGACATTAAGTTAGATAATAGTCCTTCTTCGCTTGGAACATATCCGTCATTGAAATCAATTGCATGCCCGACCTCGTGAGCCGCCACTCCAAGATTGTTCCACGGAGAAACAATCGTATCGGTTAGCGGATGATACGAAGGCGACCTGCCGAAATGAGCCTTCCCGTAAGAGAGCGGGGCAATTAAGGTTGCCAGTGCCTTACCGGGGACAGTGGTACGTTTATTGGTAAGCCCTCTGAGCGCGTATCTGCCGAACCCCTTAAAAGAGGGGGCGGTTTCAACGATAAGATCATTCATCTCCTGCTCGCGAACCCGGTGAATGTCCCTCATCAAACGACCAAGACTTTCCTCGTCAGCAAATTGATACGGAGATAAATCGCCGGTCACAACCGGAGAAGCGATATTCGGGAGTGCGCCCGTACCGTAGGCTAAGTATTTTAAGGCTTTATTGCCGCCGTCTATTTCAGGAGCGGCAAGTTTACGAAGACCTTCTAACCTTTTTTTTTACAAGAAGACTGTTTAGAAATGGAAGTAACATTTTGACCAATATTCTTTGCGCCCATATTTCTCATAATGGTATCGTAATCAGTATTCAAACCGAGCAGTTTCTCTTTTTCTGACTGCTGAATACTTCCCTTGGTTTTCTTGTACTGCTTATGTGCCCCATACGCACCGCTGAGAAGAGACAGTAAACCTATTAAACTAATACCGGCTGTTTCAATACCGGCTATTTTATCCAGATTCTCAAACCGGGCAGCCGCAGAATAAAACTCATCAACAGCCTGCACGAGATCACACTGCTCGGACGCTTTTTTATTGCGCTTCGCGGCTTCTTCCTGCTCATAAATCAATGCAGCCTCGAACTCCTGCCGTACTCTGTCTTTTTCTTTTTTAAGTTTATTCGAGGCAACATTCTTTAGCCTTTTATCCATGAGTCTTGAACCGGACAATACTCCTGCGGTTGCGGTTATCGCCGCTAAGGGAGCCCACGCCGGAATATCAGTAGCGCGCTCGTTCCCTGTGGGACGAGACGATCCTCTAAAAAAGGTCGTTAAAGGGGACGAAAGATTACTAAAATCTATCATAGTAGAGGCTTCTTTTTCCTTCTCTTTTTTCTGTTTACAAGGTAAAACGATACTGTCCGAGACAGAACTGAGATAGGGATCGTTTGCCGCTAAAAGTTTAAGGTTTTGCTGAATGTCCCCGAAGGCTAGCGAACCATCCCTCGCACCGGTGAAGGCGCGTGTCATCGCACCGATACCAGCAGCGCCCAGTCCAAGAGGCACTAACGCCTGATAGACTTTTTTCATTTGATCATTCCATAAAAGATTTTGATCACTCATCTTAAAATAATGCTCTAACGCTTCTGTCTTTTGACCGCTCTTCGTCTTTCTTCTTTTTATCGTTTACACGAGAAAGTATATTCTCCGTTTCCCCTTTCAACCGAAGAATCTCATCTGCTTTTTGATACGAAGAAACGGGATTCTCATTCACGCTCGTAAGCGCACTCGCCGCAACATGTCCGCCTAGCCGTCCGGTGAGATAAGAAGCCAATGTCGGAACGGCGACCATTGTCCCCGCCAACTGTAACGCACTTGTCGGATTGACGTTTATCAACGCCTTCTTTTCCATCGCATCCTTAATCAGCCCGTCACAGCAGGCGTTTAAGATTTCGGCGTGTTTTCGGAAAACTTCCGCAGTTTCCTCTGGAGAGAAACCCTCCTCTATACATTTAAGAAGGGTAGCGACTTTATGATTGTTTGCGGCTTCGCTCATAACACCATTATAAGCGATGAGCCGCCTGTTTCCGTGACAAAATTAAGAAAGAGCGGCACCTGACGGATTCGACTCCTGAACAACAGAATGATAAGCCTCTTTGATTTCTTCAATAGCCGCTGGGGGAATCGTGTTTTTCAAAAGTTCAAATCTCGCCTGACTGACCACCATATTTCTCAGGATAATCGTAAAAATAAGGTATTTTCGTATTTCTACATCACTGGCAAACCAAATGATGAAAAACTCTTTAATTTTCTCATCGCCTATGAGCCAATCCGTAACTGTTACAGCGGTTGCGCTGTCCGCCTGTGATAATTTATCAATAATTTGCGGTCCCAGACTGAATAAAAACTCGTCGAAGGACGGAACTTCCTCCGGCACCGTCGGACCGACTCTGCCGACACTGGGGAGTTCGACGGGAGCCTGAGTGTCCGCACTCGTCTCTAAACGAGGTTCTTTTTCCATTCCTGGAATAGTCGCAGTAACGTGTGCCGTTCGCATCTCCTGCTCAAAAAGTTCATAGTCAATACTGGCACATTTCGCATCTAATTCACTGAATTTCTTCTCTAATTCCGCAACACGTTCCGTCAGGTTCTTCGAGGGTCTTGGCATAAAATTGCTCCACAGCGCTGTTAATTTTTGTTTCTTTGAAATCTTTGACCGTGCAGATAAAACAGGGGATTCCAGCCTGTACTTTGTTTCTGCACTTCTTACATCTAATATACTTAAGCGTCTCTTCCTCGTCAAGAGTCGGGTAGATAAACGCATCTGTTTTGCTCCGAATGTCTTCGACCAGATGAGAGAATTTGTGCTTTCCCTGCCGAATCAGATAAATGCAGTTCCGGTTAACCCCGTACTCGGCGGCTAACTTACGGTCAGACTCAAAATCGCAGTTTTGGATGCGAAGATAGAGTTTTTTGAAAAGTTCAAATGTCATCGACATAAGTGTTTATTATATCGAATAGGCGGTATTTTCCCGAAAGTAAAGGAGAAAATCCCCTGTTGACTCTCTCTGGCAAATCTGTTAAATTTACTGCATATTTACGGTAAATGATATTGAAGGGAAATTCATTCCTTCTTAACCGATGGAGGTGTATTATGGAAGACAGAACTGTACAAAAGATTGATCAAGAAATCGAAGCTCAGCAGATAAAACAATGGAACGAACTTCCTAGATGGAAAAAAGTCCTAAATAACCTATTTACATTCTGCATAATCATACCCGCCTGCTGCTTATTTTATGTATTAACGTTCTGCATAATCTATAGTCTGTTAAAACATTTCTTAAACCCACTAATGGATCTAGTATCGTTCTAACTTAATGGAGGCGTATTATGGAAGACAGAACTGTACAAAAGATTGATCAAGAAATTGAAGCTTTGCAGAAAGAAAAAGAAGTGCTAGAAAATTGTCAGTGGAATGAACTTTCTTACTGGAAAAAAGTCGAGCACAACTTATATTTTTTCGGAATCTTACTGCCAAAGTACCTGATTATGGGCTCGTTAGCTTTTTATGTGGTTTATGCCGGAACAGGAAAACTCATAGAAAACTTTATCAGGTGGACACAGCCGTAATGAAAAGAGGAACAATATGTTCCTTTTTTTTACCTCACACGATAAATACCTTTACTAGGATCTCCGCTTTGATGTTTCATACTGTCTTGTAATTTCTGCCATGGAGACCTACTCGCTCGAACTTTCGCCTCTTCCTGCCTTCGATTATAATCTTGTCTGATTTGATTTTGCACTTCTTTAGGCTGCTGTTTAACCCACGTGTTCATATGATCTGTCGCTGACGGTGAAAAGAATGACTGGTACCAAGTTCGCCCATTCTCTGTGGGTGTCCAATTTCGACTCGCGTATATATGCGGTGATCGGTTAAACGCACGAGAATCCTGCCAATCAGTCGCGTGACCAATACCGTCTAAAATAAGCATTCCCTTTCCAAGTCCCGGAACTGCCTTCATTCCCATGAATTTTCCTGTGTTTAACGTTTTTGCAACTGCACTACTCGTGCCTTGCATTTTCGTTAATTGGCTATCAACAAGACCCTGTACAGATTTAGGCATAAGACCGGCAACAGCTGCTGGTGCCATTACTGCACTAGCTGCAGTGTAAAACCTATTTCTACGCTCATTCCCGGGGGACACGTGAGCTAAGTCAGGGTTCGTTGTTGAGAAATGATTAGTAAAATTCTTATGCGAAAGATTATCACTAAGCGTTAAAAACTCTTTCTGTAAGCTCTCTGGTAAATCTTTTATCACCTGATGCAACGGAACACCTTGTACCAATCTGTTAGTCGCTTGTGCTCGTAACAGCGCCACGTCTGAGTTCTCTGGCAAAGGAACCTCTGAAGGCGGTCTGAAAAGTGGCACCCCCACTCTCTCAAAAGAATCAACAACCGTAAGAGCATCGCTCCCGCGCCGTTGACCGGCTGCCGCCATCTCTGTTGGAGCGGCAGAAGAGACAGGCTGGTATTGTGCCGCAGAGGTAGAGGCAATAAAGGGATTTTGCTCAGGCTGCTGCGCACCAGTCTGACCAACAGCCCGCCACGGTGACTCCTGGTAGCCGGGCAGCGTACTGTACGGATTCGCTAACTTCCTAAGCCCGTGCAGCACAACACACGGCTTAGCAAGTTTCCTGAGCCCCTCCAGTCTCACTCGACCGAGTAATCGTATCCCCTCCAGCGGTTTGTGATCTAAAACTTCTCTAGGCATTATCGGTACTGATGTTCTCTAAAATATCGCCAACTTCCGGGCGGTCATCTTTCTGTAACAGGTACAGAGTTAAGTCCCCGGCGGAGTCGAGTACGCTGTTGAGACACTCCTCAAACTTTTCAAGATCATCCTCCCCGTACCGGTCAATAAATCCCTCTCGATCCCAGTAGAGCTTAAAGAGAACCCTCGCCACGCTGTCCAGCCCCTTCTTTAAGACTTTACTGCACGTCGCCAGTAAATTATCGTCGTTGTGACTGTTCAAAATTCCGACTAAGTTTGCAACGTCAAAGACATCCTTCCGCCCTGTCTGTGCCGCCTCCGCAGCGTGCTGCATTGCCATCGGGTCGGGCGGAGGAATCTCGTGAGTAAACTCAATAGGTATCGGCTGGTCTTCGTAGCCTAATTGCTGTGCTTCGTTGAGTCCGCCGTCAATCGGCAACCCGCTGTATCCGTCAAAGCTAATCTGACTTTCTCCGAATATCGGGGAGAGTGTATTGTCCGGCATATCCGCGATTCTGCCGCCTCTTCCGAAAATCGGATCAATCGGCAAGTCCGCGACTTTATGCCGGGCTTCGACGTAAGGAATACTCAACGTTTGATTAGGTACTAATTCCGTCGCCGTCAGTATCTCATTTGCAATCTTTGCCCTGAAATCATACTCTTTGACCAGCGTCTTAAACGCCGCCACTTTATCGTAACTCACTCCGTCAATTACGTAATTTGTGGGAGTTTTTGTTGCCCGGAGTTTTTTGCGGTTTTTATAGAGCAGGTATAGTACATCATTCTCTGTTGCCAGAGGAAGCGGCATATTGTTTTTCTCACCAGGACAGCTGTACTCAGTATCCAAGTCAATGAACTTAAACTTTTCCGAAAGGATGAGTTTGTCATCCCGGATCACCATTTTTTTACCCGCAAAGGTCGAAGAGCAGATCACCCATCGCGGTTCAATACCTTTTACACGATTCGCCTCCCGTCGAGGTTCTCCGTTCGCCACTAAAAGGTCTTGAAGCCGGCTAATGCTGTAATCGACTCCATCGCCGGTCATATCGTAAGTGCGGTCACGATGAGTTGTAGAATCACCAGCGCGCTCTTCGATAAGCCATGCACCATCACTGCTATTAGAAGCGTAGAGCGGGGAAGTTCCTCTCCCCTCCGGTGAAACAATCACTCTGCGCTCAAAACGCTTTGCCTCGGAACTGCGCATACTGGTTGCCGACTTGAACTGATCCGCCGGAAGCCGGTTAAACCAGTCGTCCTTGTAGGAACCCGCCACGCATAAAACCGCGGTAGATTTTGCCCAGAGACCTGTTCGGCGTTTCCAGTCCACCACCAAACACAAATCCCGACCAGGTTGCTTGCGGCAGAACAGCGGGCAGATGACCACGAGACACTCCCGAAAACTGCCGTCCCCGAAGAAGACATCATAAACACCGGTTTTGTCAGGACTGTGGAACTTTATTTCGTCCTCGACCGTTGCCACCTCATCATCCATCCGCTCGTCAATAGCAATCGGTCCGCCGATAAGTTCTGCCGCCTGCTTTTCTGTTAAGAAAGGAAACGCAGAGGTATCGTCTTGGGTGATTACTCTCACCGCCGAGTGTTGGAGCGGTTTGGGAGTGATGTGAAACGCGTTTTTCGCTCTGGCGATTTTTGCTCTGGATTTGAGCAGCCGATCACACGTTCGCAGTAAAAAATCCTCGCCATAGAAGGAATCCATCGCGACTTTGATAATCGGATAGACCTCGCACGCCTTCGCCAGACGTGTGAAGATACGGGCATCAGAAGAAGCGAGTTTTTCTAAATCAACCTCGCTCTCTTCGGTGTCTTTCATTGCTCCCCGTTTCGCCAACGCCAAAACGCCCTGCTGAACCCAGGGTTCAAGAGAAGCCACCTTACCGAGGACCGGCGGTTGTGTCAGTTGCCGCATATCGGGATACCGAATCCCTAACTGCCGAAAATCTTTAGTGTCCGCTTTACCGAAAGATTCATCCCCGGAATTCTTTATAATCCAGTCAATCCACCCCTCTTTGAGCGGGACAAACTGATCTTTATTTTGAATATAGCAGAGTTCAAATCCGTTAATTTTGCCCTTATCAAAGAAGATAGGGATATAGACCCAGGATTTCCCGATTTTGAAACCGTAGATTCCTACGACCTTTGTGTTGTCCTCATTTTTGTCCAAAATACGGAATCCGACAAAGTAATTAAGGTCAAAAAGTTTGGGGGCTTTGTCCTTAATGAAGTGCGACGAGAGGGTGAAAATCGCCATTTCCAACTCCTGCTCGTTGGTATTCCCCATATAGTCCGAAGCCTGCTTGCACCAGTATCTGCGGACAGAGTCCGTGCGTGCAGCAGCGGATTTTTCCAGAGCGTAGAATAATTTCGCCCGGTCGGAACCTCCGCCAGATAAGAGAGCGGCGTATTTCTTAAAGTGACCCGGCTGTTGGTTGCCGGGTTTCATCAAATGATCGCTGCGGGCAAGGTCTCTAAAATTACTGATTAACTCAGACTCAATAGGATTCACGTAGTCGTTGCCGTTGGAATCCAGACGATAAGAGGTGGCATATTTTTTCATACCACTAATTATAACCGCCGACTTTTCCAATAACTGACAAAATGAAGAGTGAGACACTCTCGCGCGAGAGAATGTGTTGTTTCTTATCCATCTGTGTTCAGCCAGTCCGCTACATCGTTATCCACTTCATAACTCGGAGGAGTAATCTGTTGTTTCGGCAGGTTGGGCAGAATAGATTTAATAATCGGATTAGGGATTGCCGATGAAGGCTTAGTAAAATCTGTGCGTCCCACCACAGCTGAGTAGAAACTCGGACCTCCGGGATCCGCCGTCATACCTCTCTGAGCCGCTGACAACAAACCTTGACGCTGGTACGACCCGCCCATTCGCGTCAGCCAGTCATTACTGACGCTCGTATTCGCCATCGCTCTCACCATATCGGAGTGAAATCTCGGCGGATTTTTATTTGCCATCACTTCTTTGATTCCATACTTCTTTAAGTTTGCAAGAACCGAAGGTCTGAGTTTGGTGCCGATGGTGTAGTGCAGAATCGGCTGCTCCAAGTATTGATTGGCGAAATATTCCGGTCTGCCTTTGGCGGAGTCCTCTCTCGGCTCGTATTCAGATTCGTACTGAGCGTAAGAGACGGTGTCTCCGGGTAAGTAATCTCCGTGCTCTTCGTCTATTTTAAGGTGGTCGATGAGTCCCTTGGCGAGCATCTCTACGTTGCGTTTTGAGGTATTCACACCAGCTTGCTTTAATACGTCATTGAATACCTGAGTAAAATAACGTCTGCCCTCTCCTACGCCTTTATGATGCACAACTTCTGCCGGGTTCGGCAATCCGTCGGACAACACATCTCCAGCCTCAATCTCATCGCCCTTTTTTACGATAACTTTATTAGTTCTAGGAATAATGTGCTCTTGTCCGTTTATTTTGATAATTTGATTTCCCAATTCATCCGCGGAAATATCGGTGACTCTTCCATCTTCTTGGGAATGGACGGCTCCTTCCCAAATAGATGGAACCTGAAGCATTTGATTAACTTTTTTGAATCCGCTAATGCCGGGAGCACTGCCTGAAAATATGCCGCCTGTGTGTTTGCTCGAGTTGTGTACAATCAATCCATTCGCTAAAACAAATAAATGATTAGGAGACTCAACCTCAATATCAAAAGTGTTTCGCTGCCCGACTAAATGTTGCGATTGTCGGTAAAAATGCCTACGCTCCGTTGCCGGATCGACGGTAGAGTCTAATAACATCTTGAACGTTTTTGATTTTACGCCGTAAATAGGTATCTCACGATAAAAGGCTAATACATCTCGTCTCTTTGTGATTTTAAAGTTATAGAGTGGTCGTTTTCTTCCGCTATTCGTCATATACACTTTTGAACACATTATGCCAAAATATACTTCTAACAGTAGTCTAAGCTGCTCAACCATTTCTAACGAGGTTGATCCCATCTGCACCATAACATTTTGTCCTTTCTGCTTTGGCAAATAAACAGATCCATCCGTTATAAAAAAACCACCAATTAAATTAGCAATTGATTGTTTATCCCACGTAAACACCTCATTCGGTATTGTTTTCTCATACGCATATTTGTACAGCATGCCCAGTTCTTCTAGTTTTTTTACGGCAATATTTCTGCGTCCAGGCAGCATTTTTCCAGTCTTTACGCACCTATTTGTGTAATAATCATCTGATAAACCCGATATTCGGTAATAACCGTAATGATTTCTCAATTCAGCGATTTTAAGGCATACTGACCTCATATAGTCAGCCAACTCTTCTATTAAACAATCATCATGACAAGAAAAATAAACACCATTAACTGATCTAACATAACAGCCATCACCAAGTAATAAACCTAGCAGCAAGGCCATAGGTTCATGCGCCCCTGTAAAAGGGTACGTCCCGCGCAAGCACTTAGCGCCGAAAGAATAGCATTTCTCTCCGACAGGAAATTCACCAGTGTCAACCTCGGTAGTGCAGGTCTTTGCTCCTTTTACTCGAGGCCATGCCCATTTGACTTTATGCACCTCTGCTAAAATCTTGTGATCTAACGTAGAAACTAAGTAAATCCGGTCTTTTGATTGACCCACCGCAAACTCTGTTTTCCAACACTCTTTAAGTCCATTATCAAAAACACCAGTCACCCTAGTCGGAACACCGACTAAATCATTATCAACTCCAAGTACGTAATCTCCAATCTGTATATCCTTAATTTTTTTTGTGCTAAAATCAGCCATTCGAACAAGTGTATCCTCCTCTAAGCACAGTAGTGATTGGGTTATCGGCTCACTCAAACTCTGAGAAGCAGTAATACCCGGATTCTCACCCATCACCGGCAGCCTTTGCCTTTCTGTCATTCCAACATCTCTGGCATATAAACTGCCATTCGCAGGACCGCCCACCATAGGTGATCTAACCAGTATATTTTCAATTTTTCTATTTTGTAAGTCCTTTAACATCGAATCGGTGATTACCGAATTACGCTTATAGCCGCCAATGTCTTGTGCAAGTAATCGACCGATGTTATCCGAATCGTTGGTTTCCCCCGGAAGCCCTACGCCGGGCTTAAACGCACCCTCAGGGTAATCGTCTGCGGAAATGACTCCTTTGTGCGATACTTGAGCCAACTGCTTTGCCAAAAAACCGCCTGATGCCACGCTTAACTTAGTGTCCGTAACCCCGCGACGTGCCCCAAAACTGGCCGCCCAATACTCAAAAGGATTCAAACCTTCTGAATAATTATGCAGCACCGGGAAGGGCACCGGCTTTTCATTCGCGCCTGTGTACAACGAATCAAAACCCACCCCCGCAGAAGCCGCGAATCTGTTTCCCTTCGCCCCGCTGTCCACCATTAACGCGATAGGCGACTCAGTATCTTGTAGATGCTTGTAGAGTTCTTCGCGAAGTTTCTCTCCGCCTTCCACCATCAACTCTGTGACCCGCTCGTCCTTTTGTTTGGAGGTGAGATTGTCATTCTCGTAGATCGACCTCAATTTAGCCTGTAACCGGGCGCGGTGTTTCTTCGTGACCTCTGGTGTCTGTAAAAGGTCTGTGGCAAGAGAGTATCCTCCGGACCGCTGGGCAAACTGTGCCCCCATCCTGCCCAGTTTCCCCAGTATTTCTGAGTATTTCTCAGGATTCTTCTGGGCAACATCCGAAAGGAGTTTCTTGAGTCCTTTTTTGTCGAGGACTCGATTGTAATCCCGATATTCCGGCGGGAGTATTTCGTTAATGAGTAATGATCCGACGCTTGGCATACTCTGATTATATCAAGTGTCGATTTTGCATAATTTCTTCATTAAGGACAAACGATGAGGACAGTCACGAACAGAGTTTAGTTCTTTCTCAAAAATTCTAGACAAAATTACCTTCTCAGCCGGTAATTTCCGGCTTTTAATATCGTCCGTTAAATCGGTCAAAAGAGGTAAAATGTATTTTCTCCAAGCATTTGGACTATTGTATTTTGAGGATAAACGGCTCGTGCGTGGGATGTCCAACTCCGCATATTTACCGGACGATTCGACTTCTGCAAGCCGGTCAGCATTTGCCCAGGCTAGAAACTTAAAATAATGATCCTCGCATAGATTGTATTTTTCAGGAAAAAATATACTATTCCCCAGCAACCATACTCTTCTAAATGCAAACGTTCTTAAGTACCCATTAACCGACCAATCTGACCACTCCCGCGTCCTATGAACAAAATCAGCTGTGCTCTGGGCGTGAGTGTGGATAACCTGACAAATATCAGGCTCACAAGCTGAACCAATAAAAGAGATGGCACTCAAATATTCGCCGGAAATTGCGTCATCATCATCCAAGAACGTAATATATTCGCCACGAGACTGTAAAATACCCATATTACGAGCAGCCGACACTCCGCTGTTTCGAGGAGTTCTAAACATCCGAACCCTAGAATCCTGCCGCACAAGCCCTAGAAGCACCTTTGAAGTGTTATCGGGACTGCAATCGTCAATAACAACCACCTCTGTATTTTTATGGTTTTGAGCCAGAACAGAAGTTACTGCCAATCGCACAGCTTCTGATCTGTTATATGTGGGGACTACGACTGAAACTAACATGCGTATAATTATAGCATGACGATACCGATATGGAGAGCAGAAATTAACGCCTGGTATAGGTGCAACCTTGCATGTCGAGGATGCTGTAACTATAGCTGGCTAGCGGAAGATGAGCCAGATACTGATGTACTGGTAAATACGATTAAAAAATGGAGCCAGAGAATAACGCCGGAGGTGTTCGTCGTCACAGGAGGCGAACCGCTTCTAAATCCCAGACTCTTTGAACTGCTGGACACTATCAGAAACTGCTGGCCTAACTCCCGATTTGAAATCAACCACAACGGAACACTCTTACACTCTCTGTCCGAAGAGCAACTTCAAAAACTGAAAGACTTAGATATTGTTCTATATATTAAGTTCAAAAGCACAGAGTCTCATAAAAAGAACGCTGCACTCATCAGCCAACTGCATAAACTTCGAGTAAAAACAGATATACCTGTAAGCATCTATAAATGGAGAGTGGAATACGAAACCGATGAGCATGGGCTACCCGTAGCCTCAAACTCAAACCCTAAACAAGCCCATAAGAACTGCTGCCGAAAGATGGGAGTAACGCTCTATGACGATAAAATATACTATTGCAGTGCTGCTTTCTGGATGCGACACCTGGACAAGACACGCGCACTTCCAGCCTTTGAACTTATTAAAGACCATAAACCAGCAACACTCAACAACTCAGATAAGGAAATTGAGGACTATCTAAAAGCACCTCACTATCCTATGTGTAGTACCTGCATAAGTGAACTCAACTATATGTACACAATTGAGCAGAGAAGAGTGCCGCAACTGACAGCATCAGAGGTTGCACAGGCAAAGGAAATCGCCAAACAGCGATTCTAAAGCGACTTTTCCATAGCCGCATAAGTCTCCTTAATTCCGTGCTCCAGAGATATAGTCGGCTCCCAGTCGATAAGTTTGTGCAGCTTTGAACAATCCAGCAACTTTCGCGGCATACCGTCCGGTTTAGTTTCGTCCCAGAGAATACTGCCAGGATAACCAACAACCTTAGCAATAATCTTCGCCAATTCTTTTATGGTTATGTCTTTGCCATAGCCGACATTAACAACCTCTCCAATCTGCTCCGCATCGCACTCCTGCATGAGTTTTACGAGACAGCGAGCCAAATCATCAGCATGCAAAAATTCTCGTCTGGGCTGACCGCTGCCCCATAACATTACTGCCTCTGAATTTCTTATCTTACCGTCATGAAATTTCTTAATGAGAGAGGGAATTACGTGCGAAGTGCCCACATCAACATACCGCTCATTCCCATAAAGATTCGTAGGCATCGCGGATAAAAAATTGGTCCCGTATTGCCTATTCATAAAATGACATAACTTTAAAGCGGCAATTTTAGCAAGAGCGTATCCTTCATTAGTCGGCTCCAATTCGCCGGTCATCAAATATTCCTCTCGGATAGGTTGCGGCGCGTTTCGCGGATAAATGCACGAACTTCCTAAGTTAAGCAGTTTCTTTACCCCAACACGCTTAGCTGCCTGAATCACATTAGTAGCAATAGCCAAATTTTCAAATAAGAAGTCTGCCTGTTGAGTTTGATTTGCTACAATACCGCCTACTTTCGCTGCACACAGAAAAACATAGTCGGGTTTCCAGTATTGCATGAATCTATCAGTGTACTGCTGGTTGGTTAAATCCAACGACACATGCGGCGTATAGACTAAATTCGTATAGCCCTGTTTTGTTAATTCACGCACTACTGCGCTACCAACTAACCCAGTATGTCCTGCGATATAAATTTTAGAATCTCTATGCATTTTCAAATCTGTTCAACTGTGAACGGTACGCCGGCGTAAAGAGCCGGCACCCGACTAAACGAAGTATTACCCCAGGGAAGCGAAGTTATAGCATGTACTTTTACAGCATTCTGTATAGCCGTGACATCTAATACAAAGCCGGACAGATCACCGCTCTGATGTAGACCGCTATGAAACGGAGTGCCAGTAGTTACCTTGACACTGCCACTCATGCGCGTTTTCAAGCTGACACTGTCAGAAAGCAACAATACCGGTAACTGAGTCTGACTCACATAGTTTTCTAAACTGACGATGTATTTATCAAGATGAACCCTCTGTCCTTCGCACATTTCAGCGTCCCCAACCCGACAATGAACTACCTCATATTGCTCACCGACCGTTTCCGCTATCTTACTTCTGGCTGCCGCTGTTAACTCAGGCTTAAATTTTACCATATCCCTCAATCGCTCATCTACACGACAGGTGAAACCGTAACGAAAGTCAACAAAAACACGGTCTCTACTCAGAGATAGAGTATTTATCCGCTGGCAAAACCTCTTAAAAGCCGCTTCATTTTTCTCAGTACCATCTCGAATAAGTGCAAGAAAAGAACAATCAGGCACTCGAAACAGTTCAGTATTCGGTGAGTCCAAGACCTCACTAATACAACGCCTTGAAGGTACTGCCCACGTTATTACATAATCAGGAAATATCTCACCCAGTCGAATTGTACTGGTCATAAAGTCGAAATAACCACGATCATGCTCGTAACAGTGAACTATTGTCGTCATGTGGGTGAAACTATTTCTTGAGGATTTCCACGTCATCCCAGACCTCCAAATCCCCAGCGCGGTACGCCCTTTTCATATCTTCCATTGTTGCAAAAACTTTGGTTCTACCCTTCTTTTTACGAGGAGAGGTAGCCGCATAAAGTCCTTGCTGATAATCCTCCATAGGGGCAAACACTGGAGACCGATCTAACGGAGACAACAAATTTTGAGAAGGCAACATAAGTCTCTTCGCGTCCTCTACTGCTCCATCACTAATAGGCACTTGAAAATTCATATTATCACCATCTAAATCTCCAGCCATCGGTCCAAGCATGTACTGATTCACCTTAATAGCATCACCTCGTACAAGTTTTGGCCAGAAGGCTAGGATGTTTCCTCGGTGCAAGAGCGGTGCACGATCTACAACAACGGGTCGCTCCTTTGTCGCTTGCAAAAGAGCCTGTTTTGCCCGCCTATCTTTGCGATCAAAAAACTCTTGTGCCTGCATTAAAGGTACACCGCTTTGTACTAATTTGCGCATAACGACCGGCTTATATACCTCGTAGGCGGCATTCATGGGTAGACCAACCTCATCCATGTCCATATTCGCATCCACAACAATATTGCCACGCCCTACAACGTCTACGGCACCGCCTAACAAACTTCTCTGAACCATTCCGTACTTAGCACTTTCACCAAAGACCTTTTTTAACAACCCGCTTACTCTTTTTTGCTGTAACTTCGGATGAGTGGGATCCATCAACCCCGTAATCTGTTTGAAGTAGTTGTAAGATTGCAGGTATTCCTCTCCGGCATCCCCAATCTGCTGCTCTAACTCTTTAACAGAATCATTGTGGTCAATGAATTGCTTGTAAAGGTAGTTAACGTCAGCAATTAACATGGTTTTACTGCCGCTCATTTCATTTGCGGGACGGAACTTCGATGGAAGTACCGGTATCCGATCCAGCATCCAATCCGCAGGAGTTAAGTTATTGTCTTTAGCAGACTTCAGAAATTGCAGTTTCTTAACCGCTTCATCTCTGGCAACTCCTCTGCTATTCGTAATCACATTCCGTGCTTTGAGCATTTCCTGATCCACATTAAGCGCACCGAGTGCTTTTCTGATCGCTTGCGGACCTGTCCCATGTACACCGAACTCTTCTCTGCCTGCGATCACATTCTCTAATTTCGCCTGTGTCAGTCCGAGCATTCGTCTCGCCGGTTCTTCCATGACCGGATTAAGAACCGGCTGCACCGGCTTAATATAGCCCCATCGATCACCATACTCTCCAAATATCGCTGGGTCGAATAGTCCGCCTTTGATCCCTTTTTTATCTCCTTCCCACTTAATAGTCTCGGAGTTGGAAACCTCTCTATTTCCGGCGAGCTCCTTAACATCATTATTCGTCAGAGCCAGAATTTTCAATTTCCCAGCTTGCGGCGTTACGTGGATACCAGAGCCCTGTAGATGAGAAATGAACTTATGATACATCGCTGGCTGTTCCGGCTCCGGAGGCTGGTAGCCACGCATAAAGCCCGCCCAGTATTGATCATTTTTTTGACCACGCACTCGGCGCGCGTCCGCTAACATATTGATCGCCCCATGTGAGATAAGCGCGTTCGTACTCATCAAAGCCACTCTCTTACTATGCTCTCCCGGCTGCTCATCGGCAGTATAACCGCCAAAGGAACGCTCGCTTAATTTATCTTCTCCAGAATGGTGGAGTTTTTGCACGTAAGATAGTCCGTACCCGACACCTGCGCCATCAGTTCCTTTAATCTGCTTTCCCGTGTCCGGATCAATAATAGGCTCTCTGGGGTTAATACCATGCTCTTTAGCTAGTTTCATTACGTACTCAGCCATATCCGGATTCTTAGGATCAAAAGATTCAATCTTAATCGGTCTTCCTAATTTCTTCGCGATACGTCCTAAAACATGCTCATGGATCATTGAGTAGTTAGTCCGGGATATATTGCCCTGCGGGCTATAGATAATTTCGGCAGGACCGTCAGGGGTTATGGGCATTTGATCATCAGGCACTATTTCACCGATCACACCTTTCGCTCCATAGCGATTCGATAACTTATCTGATAGTTGAGCACGTCTTAGCGAACTCACAATTACGTTAACACCGTTTTTGTCATTGTGTACATCGACCACTACTCCCGGATCTTGATTATCCCACTCCAGAGCACTGTTCATCAGGGACTGCGCCCCTTTTCGATGTATCCTGTCCACAGGCTTTGTGTTCACGTCCGCTTTTAGAATGAGCGGATCGCCCTGATTTACTTTTGTTCCTATTTTGACAATGCCGTTATCGTCAATTGTGTCGAGTTGATCTTTGTCGTAGATAGAGGGAAAGGCTCCGATGAAAGTTTTCTTACCGTGTTTAATATTGTCCGACCAGTCGACTTTGTGCTGATAAGCGTGTTGGCTTTTGAGCCGATCCGCAAAGGATTGACTCACTGTAATAGCATCCATCGTATTACCGCCTCTCCAAGGCATTACGACGGCTCTGGCGTTAAGGCCTTGGGCCAAAGCGCCGGTATCGTCAGTATAGTTAGACTTCGCGAGAACCTGTCCGGCTTTGATGGTCTGTCCCGGCTGAACAAGCGGAGTCTGATTTGTAAGAGTTTTCCTGTTACTCGGACTGTTCACCATTAGCGGATACCGCTTCTGTCCGCTGTCCGTATCAACGATGATTTCTCTGTCTGTGACTTTTCGGACAACGCCGTTCTCTTTGGAGTTTACCGTCGAAAATCTCCCCACTCTGTCCTCGTAAGACTCATCCTCTGTTCCGGGTACTCTGGATTGCACGAGCGGAGATTCTGCAGCTTCAATCGGGAGTGCCTGCGTGAGCATTCTCGCTGCCATCGCAACACGCTGCCCTTTGACACTACCCATCATCGGGATCAGATTAGAGAGGTTATTGAAGGCGGATTGCTGATTCGGGAAGATGTACTCTACCGCCTCACGCTTAATTCCCATTCGGGGCTGCCGGTCGGTATCAAAAGCCGCTATTCTTGGCTCACCGCTATCCCACTCGGATTGAAGAGTGACCACGGAACTCATAAGATCAACCGCACTCTTATACTCCTGTTTCCCTGTTTTGGCGTTGACGACCGGAATGTAGAGGTTGTTGTCCGAACCTTTACGGGCAGAGGAACTAATATAAAGATCAACACCCGCTCTTAACGACTCTGGGGTTTGGAGAGGGTCGATAAAGCCGTATTGTGAGTTATTAACTTCACGGGCAGAGTCGGGCACTGCCTCGGTCGATCCGATTCCACCGCTCCCCATTCTCGTCACACTAAACAACTTACTATACTGCTCATAGGGGGTCACCTCCTCCGCAGGAGAGGCGAGACCGCTATTCGTGATGACCGAATTAATCTGCTTCGTAAGGTGCCCGGAGGGTATCTTACTGAGGTCAGGATTGTTCTTCGACAGAAAGGTAAGTTTATTGAGAAGTTGCCTTCGGACTCTGCCGTCGTCCAAACGTAATCTTTCAGCAAAGAGGTCTTCCGGTCCGTAAAAGGACTGAAATGCCATATTATCGCGGCTGTCGCTCTCTACTTCACCTCTCGACAGTTTCAAGAGTTTATTGGTAGCGGCGATGACGGAGTTTTTATCGAAATCAGGGCTGTCGATGCCGAGAGTCGCTTTACTGACTTCACGGGCAAATTTAATCGCCTTTGCCTGCTCCTGAATTCTCTGCCGCATCAACTCATCGCTGTCTTTGTCCCCCGGCTGATGATATTTCTTGCGCACAAATCTATCGTAGAGTTTGCGCATATTCATATCTTTGGCGTGAGCTTTATTGACTTCGAGGACTTTCTTGCCCCAGGCGGCTTCAAGTTCCTCATCTGTCGCCCCCATCGCATTCAGGAAGGTGTATAGCGGAACATTGTTTTTAGAAACCTCCATATTGAACTTCCCGGTCTTGGGATCGTAATGATAGGAGTGAGTCGGACCTTCGTGAGCCGCTGTGTTGACGTTAGACACGAGCTCTCCGTTCTCCTTCATACGAGTATAGATACCAGATTTGAGCCTGGATTGATTTCGGGTGTAAAACCGCACCCCATTCGACATAATGCTACCGTCCTCTAAAAAATAAGGCACATTCGCAATCGTTTTCTTTGATTTCTGAAGAAGTTTCCCTGTTTGCGTATCGTGGAGATTCCACGTCCCTACTAGCTTACGAGTAAGAGACTGCTGTTTTAGTCGAGCGTTATAAACATCATCAGAGTTATACTGTGGATCATCGCCCCAATCGACATCAGAGATAGAGAGGGTGTAGCGTTGATTTTGTACCGGCTGTAGGTTGCTCGCAGTGGTTTTTATCGAATCAAATACCGCGTTACGGAGAGCCGCAGTATCGTCAAAAGCGCGAAGAGTGGGCGGAGTTTGCATAGCCTCTATTATAAACGATGGAAGATTTAAGGCTAAAAAAAAAGGAGCCGTTAGGCTCCATAAGCAGTCGCTATTTATTCTTCTTTTCCGGCACAGGCACCCTGATCATACCGATAAGTGGCTCCTGAAATCGCGGACTGTTTAGACAGCGGCATAAAGCCTTTCTAAACTCTATTTCGCGAATCTCTTCTTCCAAACGTCTTCTGATCCCTCTGTGCAAAGGCTGATCAAGATAACTGATCGGTTCCACATCGCGCTGACTGTTTTTCCAGTCATCCAGCGCTTTTTGCAAAAAGTCTAACAATCCGCTCGCGAGAAGTTCTTCTTCTAGCCGCGCTCTAACAGCCTCAGGTAGAGGCGGAATAGGATAGCTGAACATTTCCGCCAATTCTGACCTCTCACTTTCCGACAACCGAAACCGTTTTAACGACATAATGTCTCTCCTTTGTTAAGTAACCACAAGAGTTGTTTTTTTTGCGGCAACACTCTATAAATCGCCCAGTGCCTTGATAGGGAATCGAACCCTAATTTACCCAGCAAAGCATAATAGCCCGTTACCCGACATGAGCGTACTCTATGTCTGCGGCAATTCTTTATTCCTAGCACGGGCGAACACCAGGAGAATGTTTATAAAAGGTTAAAGTACCAATCCTTGCCCTCAAATGGCAAATTGGCTGCGACCAGCACTCGCATTTTGTTCTCAAATTTCCTTTTTTGGTTCTCGCTCTTGAAGAGCTCAAATCCACTTGCCAACAGGACAGTTATGTCCTTATAGGACGGCTTGTATCCATTTTTTTTAATTTTGACAGTAAGATGTCTACCATAAACATAGGCCGTTGCTTGCCATAAAATAGGATACATTCCTGTATCATTAGGATTTATAAAATTCAGTTTTACCGCTGTATTATCGCACATAATATCTCTCCTTTGTTAGGTAAAGAGTAATTTCTCTACACTATTCTTTACCGTAAAAACGACTGTTTTTTAACTAAAAAAAAGGAGCCTAACGGCTCCTTTCTCGCGCTTATTGAAACTGCGGCGAACACCTGATTTTATAACCATTACCATCGATTGTTTTTTCATTTACCACAGTGTGTCCTCCTAGTTTCATGCGTTGTAATACAGCGTATTGCATCTTGGTGATCGGCGTGTTCACCACGGGAAGCCGCTCAGCTTCCGGAATGTTAAACACCGTTAGGAATCCCCGCAATAAATCCGCAGCATCGTCGTCAAGTGATACTGTTTCGCAGACATCTTCCCATTCAGCGAAATAAGCGTTTACTTCGGGAAAGGATTTTCCTCTTCTTTTCTTGAAGCAATGAAAGTCCTGAGCGTCGATAATTGCGAGTGCAAGTTCCTCGCCCTCTAACTCCATGACTTCACGAATTCCACGACCGCAGCGTTCCTTCAGCATTTCGGCGGTGATTTTCACTGTTTCGTTCTGAAAGAAGGAATCGTCGCCCAGTGCCGCCAACCGAGCAGCGTACTGCCAGTAGTTTAGACGATCATAATCGTCTTTGAGTTCATTGTGCGCAAGCCGATTGCGCAACTCCTCAACGGGTGAAAGTTTACCGTTGTTAATCATAATTTTTCTCCTTTGTTAGGTAAGAGGTAATTTCTCTACACTATTCTTTACCACAAAAAATGCTCTTTTTTAACCTAAAAAAAGGGAGACAGAAATCTCCCTAAAAATCTCACCACCGAGCCGTTGAAAACCATTTACTGCAAAAAGGGCATTTTAGAGAAAAATAACCTGTCGGCAGCGGTTTTACAAATTTCGGAATTGCAATCCAGCACGCACAGTGAAAACATTCTACCCGGTAACGGTAGATGATGCCCTTACGATGAACGTAGACGGCCTTAGAGATGGCAGTATTGTCAGCTTTCCAATCACACGACGTGCATTTGGTAACATAACTTTTAGACTCGCGTTTCGATGGCACCTTTAACAACGTAAAACACTGCGGACACTCGAACTCTTTTAAGGGCTTCTCGTCCTCACGTTTTCCACCAATGTACGGCGGCTTAAACAGCGTTGCCCGCACTATGTCCGCGAGACATTCTGGGCAGTATTCCATACGGGTCGTAATAGACGCGTAGATCTCTTGATCATCCTGCGATATAACAGTACCGCAATCAGCGCAAGTTAAATATGTTTGCATAATTCATACTCCTTTATTAAAGTGAAAAATCACCCCTGTAGTTAACCGCTAACTCTCGGCAGCAAAGTCTCAGGGTTCTTATCCCTGATTTCCTTGCACCGCTCAGAGCCCGGTATGAAGACTAAACACGCCCACGGACGGGTTGGGTAGATACCACATCCCGCCTCTGTTAGAAACGGACAGTGCGGATTTTGTAGCAGTATATGACAATCGTCGCCATGCTTTGTGGCCATGCGATGTTCACCGCTAATAACTTCGTAAACACCGCACTCCCCGTGGGTACTCTTGCGAGGCTCCGAATGTTCGAGTAGCCGCGGCTCCCGCATTATGTCGAGACAGTTCAACGTAATCATAAACTGCCCGCGACAACAGTTGCCGCAACAAGTGCATTTAGGCTTCTTTGCCATTGTTAATCCTCCTATATTAGGTGAAGGCTAATTCCTTCACACTATTAAATACCTTAAAAACAACAGTTTTTCAATCGTAACGATTGTGCGGATTTTAACGATGTACTTCTCGTAATTTCTCTAACTTTACTCCTTTATATCTTGCATCCCCATTTATCTAACCTATACTTCTCTCACTGTAACTACCATTAACCACTCAACAAAGATGGCAAAGAAAAAGACCTCTACTCGGAATAGATTCACGGATGCACAGAAGGAAGATGCTCTCCTGATGATGACTCTCGGAAAAAAGACACGGGCGCAGATTGCGGAAGCGATAGGCTGCTCTACCGCAGCATTGACTCTCTGGCAGAGAGAAGCACGGAAAGCGCGTGAAGAGGCTGAGGAGTGTGCATACGAGGAAGAAGAAACCGAAGATTACGAGGATGAGGAGTACGAAGAGGTAATCAAGGAAGCAAATAAGGTGCTTAAGAAAAGCCATCGAGTGCTGTTGCCGTCTGCAAGCCAGAAGGACGAAGTGTACCAGATCATCAAAGATTTCTGGTCAAAAGACCTGCGGGGAGTAGAGATGTTCCTTAATCCGAAAGGCGCTAGTGCCGAGGAAGTTAAAGAACTGGTGGGCGAGGCTATTCAGTTTGCTTATGACCGACTCTCGTAGATAAAAAAATGGTAAAGACCCAACGCCCCCTTTCGGGGGCATCTAAGACGAGTTGATTATTCATCGCCAGGATTACCGCGCTTCCCGCAACACTTACTTGTTGCTTCGCCAATCATCGCCATAATCTCTTCTGGCGTTTCACGCACGTACACAGAACTGTTGTCGCATATCAGTTGTGTGCATTTTGTTTTCTTGCTGTACTCCAATATCTCTACCGACATCGGCACGATAGCTTGGATTTTGGATACGACAACGAGCCTGTAAGGGCTTCCATCTGAATCACGAACGGGAGTCACAGTGATAAACTGCATAATATTTCTCCTTTTTTGTTAGGGGGTGAAAAGTAAACCAGCGTCTCTTAGACTTTCGCGATCTTTGAGAAGTTGGCTGTGTTGTTTGTCCGCAAACGACGTTGCTGCGGACTCAATGTCCTCTTTTTCTAAACATAGTATAAAGAGGCAATCCGTTGCATGCTCCGCATAGGTTTTTGCCCAGCGGTGAGCATCGTCAGGGGTAAGTCCTTTATAGATGAGGGCTTGTTCGTACCCCTGGGCATACCAGGCGCTGTATGAGTTGCCTAAGTCTATCGGGACTTTTTTTGGAAGTCGATTTCTAATCCATGTTCTTTGCATCATCGCCTCCTTTCGTTAATCGGGACAGAGGTGATGACCGACATAGGTGAACCGGTGCAGTTTAGGTTTTCTGGGATCGATGAACGGGTGTTCTTCGTAATCGACTTCAGGCGTGTAAACTCCTCCGTCCGTAGTACGAAAGGTTTTGCCGTCACGGAAGCCGTCGATCATGATTTTGTACGCGACGTTTCCTTGTTTTGTGAGCCGTAGTTCAATGCTGATTCTGGACTCCGGGTTCTCAATGATCTTATCTTGGAAGACAAGCATGGGTGATTTCCTGTTCTGTCTGGGCAGGACTGTCGCCCTCTCAGACTTTGCTGCGGTCGACTCTCTACGCCATGTAGTGAGCGGACCTTCTTGTACTGTACGCATAAATTTTTTCTCCTTTATTAGAGTAAATAGAAGAGCAGGATCGCAAGGTCGATACCTACGCATAGGTAAAGATTTAGGTACCTTGCTAACCGCTACTCTTCTGATGACTGAAAAAAGGAAGAGAAGGAGCTGAAGCATAACGCTCCAGCCAGACCGCTTCTCTTCCAACAATAAGGGGGTTAACGCTAACCTTATTGCATAATTATTTACCATGAAAATAGCGGTTTTTCAAAGAAAAGAATAATGTCCGTTTTTAATGAAAACGTCGGGTAAAATGAAGGTATGATAAATCATAGACCGGGAGACGGGATTAGACTGCTTACAAGAGGAGCGGGCTTACGATCACTTGCAAAAGAAGGATTTGATAAAGAGAGTAATCTTCTTGGTAACTCCGTAAAAACCATTACAACACCATTCTTACGCTATTTGCGACCTGCGGCTAAATCGCAAGGACAAGCTTTGAATTGGAATGAATTGCGTCCCAAAATAGACAGGATTAATACGGAGATCCCAGAACTCGTAAAGGGACAAAGTCTACTGCAAATGACACCGACCGGGCGGCATGGTACGCTAGACCAACTAATACCGTACGATCCGTTATTGAACTTCCAGAAAGGTGTGCACAGTAATGTCGGTCAAACAGCCGGGGCAAGACTCGGTCCAAAAACCTTAATAACACCAAGGGGACAAATAGTTGACCTGCCAGATAATGCAGTCCCAAGATCGCAACACGCTAGCTTCGTGACTCCGACTCCCACCGTCGCTGGAGGCTATGCTCCAAATCCTGGCGATATTGTTGCCACAGGAAGAGTAGCAGGATTGCAGCCGCAAGCAGCGGTGAAAGTAACACGAGACGGTACAGAACACACTGTACCGGCGTGGGGCTCTCACGGAGGCTTCAGCAGAGGAAATTGGCCGCCAACCGATCAGTATAGCATACTTCCGCCAAATACGAGTGCCCTCATGTCTTATGACAATGCAATGTCGCAACAGACAAAAGACATACTAAAAAAATACCCTGAACTTTTAGGCGGAAAACCCGCAAGATTTAATCCTGCGGGATATTCCGAAAGCATCACCAATCCAGAGCTACTCTATGAAGCGGCGGTTAAACCATTAAATACAGGTACAACAGGTGTGTTCCGAAGGTTAAACACCACAAATCCCGTCGATGCCTCTCGCACGCCTTTACAAAAAGACCTGGGACCAGGCTGGCCTCGGCAGCCTAACGGGTTATTTGAGGAAGTTGATCCGACAAAATTACAACTCAATCCACGGGTAGATAAAGTAGTCTCTGAGTTGTTAGCGAAACACAGCATCAAAGACACCCCTCGCACAAGAGCCTACCTTAAAGACAAAATAATACAGAGAATAGAAGCCATAGCTGCGCAATCTCCTGATATACCCACGTCACGCGCACCGAACGCTATTTATGAAGTTCCACGATATAAACCGACAGGATTCGTGGAACAGCCAAACCCACAAGCGGATAGACAATTCCTGAATTGGTGGCAGCAAACATCCGACAATGCCGCTAGGTAAAACGGACCCGCTTGGGATACCACCCGCTGCCCAAATACGGAACTTTACTCCAAGCATTTAAGCACTGACTTTGTTCTTCGTCAGATAAACTTGTAAAGTCTATTTCCACTGACGCATAGACAACATCAGGGTACTCCTCAGCGCTATATTGAAACTGAGTCCTACTTTCCTGCTGTTCAAATTTAACAATATAGCCTAGTTTGACAGGCTCCTCTGAAATAAAGTATCTTACAGCAGTAATATCGTCCAGACAGCCCAGGTAGCAACTAACAAGCGATGACAGAGAAGGATAAGAACATTGATTAGCTGCATAAGGCAATGTTTTGGCTTTTTCAACTGCCCTATCAAAAATCTCCGCCAACTCCGCCTGTCGGTTTTGATCCTTCGCACTCACCTCGATCATCGGTATTCTAGATATAACCTTCATTGTGTACCTCCATTTGATTAAAAAGTAACGAATTTCCCTTCATCTCTGTAAAATTAACCCGCTTGGGATACCACCCGCTGCCCAAATACGGAACGATACCCCAAGCATTTTCACCACTAACTCTTCAAACTATCACGGACCGCAGAAGATAAAATTATCATCAGTCAACCCGGCATCAGGTGCGGTCGAAAGAAGAGGTACAAATTCCGGCTCCATTTCCAGCGCTGCCCGAATCTCTGGAGTCAACTTATACCTCGCAAACTTTCGCAACCAGCCGTGAATGCCATCTATCGCACACTCGTACACGACATCGTGCGGATTAAACTGATAGTACGCCTCAGCGATACTGCCGGTAATGCACGCAATTGTGTCTGAGTCGCCGCCAATAGAAATCGCGTTCTTGATGGAGGACTCAAAGTGAGTGCTTTCCAGGAACGCAATAATCGCCTCTGGAACAGAGCCCTGACAGGATACGTCAAACTTGTAGTTTGGTCTGATCTCGGCTAGTGTCCGGCTAAGGTCATAGCCAAACTCACTCTCTATGCGGTCTTTTAACGTCTGCTTCTCTACCCCCTTACGACATAGAAAAACAGCAAGAGCGACCGCCTGCGCGCCTTTAATTCCTTCGGGATGATTGTGTGTCGGTTCCGCAGATGCCATTGCTTCCCCTAAAACTGTTTCTTCATCATCAAAATACCATCCAATAGGACTTACCCGCATCGCCGAACCGTTACCCCAACTATTGTAAGGCTGCGGATCTTCAGAACGAAACCATTCCTTAAACTGCGGACCGTAGCCTACGTCTGGATACATGTTCGCCCACTTATAAAGTGCTTTCTTGTAGTCGCGACCAGTCCTCGTCGCCTCCGCAATCGCCGCAGTCAACACCGTGTCGTCAGTGAACCGACACCGAATATCCGTCAACCGTATCTCCTCAGGCTTCTCTGTCTTTCGATTATTCCATTCATAAATCGAACCGCAAATATCACCAATCACTGCACCATAGATTCCCATAATACACCTCCATTATTAGGAAGGAACTAATTTCCCTTCATCTTTATTTACCGCGAATCCGCCATAAATTTAACCGCTTATTCTATAGGTAACTCACACAATAGTTCAACCATTTTGGCTGTTTCAACGTCTTTCTGCTTAATAGGTAACTCACGCAATAGTTCAACCATTTTGGCTGTTTCAATGTCTTTCTGCTTAAGCTGCTTCACAATCTCACCGACCAAAATAAGCATATCCTCAGGGTCTACACTCACTTGGCGGTGACCTATCTCTAACCTGCAATCGGGCGAAGTACAATAGGCATAAAGATACCACGGCGAATTACTTGCTTGATAAACACCCGACCGATCCCAAACTCTTTCCCAGAGCAATTTATTAGACTTTGTTAACTCCGTGAGTTTTACAATCTCTGCTTGAAGTTCCTCGTATTCTGTACTCATAGTCCATAATTTAACAGATTCTCGCAGAGTTGTCAACCAACAAAGTTGCACGTCGTGCAATTACCAAATGTGCCGACCTCGCTGATTATTCACCGTCTGCCAGTAAGGACTGCTCACCGCGCCGGAGAATTGTTCGATGTTGAGGGCTTTTTTCTTCACCAGCATCCATTCTTTCCACTCCTTATCATATTGTGCCGCAATCGCTTTATAAACTTCGTCTCGCGCGAGATCATCCCCCTGAACGCCGCCGTGAGAGACCATGAGTTTATTACGGGCGTAGCGTAATGCTGCCCGGCTATAAAGATTCGCCACGATTTTATTGAGCCAGGGTTCGACCCAGGGGAAGGTGTAGCAGGTGTAAACGTGCCTTGCCATGTGCGGAGTGGTGCCGTTCCATTCCCGGACGGCACTCACGATACTGTCCAGAATGTCTGCTGTGGTGAACTCTACGTATCCTTGAAGAAGATTCTCTACGTCAGTGTCCATGATTCTCATCCGTATTTCGGAGAGCGTGGGGCATTTGCAGTCTACTCGCGGATCGCGCCACGCGCTGCGCTCTACATTAAGAAGCACGCGTTGGATGTAGAGCGGTCTGCCGTCCCCCCGGCGGCAAAGTCCCAGAGAGATGACATAGATGCCTCCGAATCGACTGGGTTGGTCGGGAACCCGGAACCGGAGAAGTCCTTTTTTAGCGTCCACTACCTGAACGGGGACAATCCACATCGGTTTTAGCGGTTCATCCGCCGGCTGTATCCGTGCTTCCATGTAGAAGCCTAATCTGCATCTTTTCTTCTTTTTACGAGGTTTGCGTTTGGTCTCGGCGCAGGTGCATTCTTTCTCACACTCGCACTCGTCGTCGCATTCCTCTTCGCAATCGTCGCATTCACATTCTTCCGCGCACTCACACTCTTTCTCACATTCGCACTCCTGTTCGCAGTCGCAGTCATCGCAGTCTTCGGAACAGTCATCGCATTCGCAATCAGCAGGACAATCACACGGTTCGCATTTGCATTCTTCGGTACAGTCGCATTCCGGCTTTTTCTTCTTACGCCGTCTCTTTCGGCTGTATTTGTCCAGAATGGGCCAAATGTCGTCGCAGAGACTGCGTTTTGATTTATCCATCGGAGACCAGTCTTTGCAGGGAAAGAGCCCGCTGAGGTCGATGATGTAGCCGTCCCTGTCCCGAAATTCGTATTCGGCGGTGGCAACGGTTCCCTGTTGAATTGTAACAGCGAGGATTTTAGAGAGTACCGGAGTGTTCTCATAAATAGACGGATCTGGTCCGACCACTCTGGTTTTTGGTATGTGAGGATGCGCGTGTTTCATGACCTTATTATACCGCGACTACAACGTAGAAATTGACGCTTAGCCTATCGAAAGGGTCAGATACTTCTTGTTCTTCGCAATCTTGTCATTAAGAACGCTGATGCAGGCGGGAGAGAGGTCTGTCCGTTTGGCGTGGCTTTCGTAAAGGTTAATTTTCTTTGTCGCCGCATCTCTGGCAAAGTGGGCGCACTGAGTCAACACTGAGGTAACGTATTTGTCCATCTGTGCTTTGGGTATTTTGAATTCAGCAGACTTAATGAGAGCCGCCTGCTGTTTGACGTTGCAGTATTCCTTAAAGCCGCTGATTTCGATCCCCCTTAATACGTGATTAAAGCAAACCATTTCCAGAAGAGAAAGAATGGCTGGGAGTTGATGTTCGGGATGTAAAAAAGGGGGACGGTTTTCGAGGACATACCGCCAGCAGTGGAGCCGGCAGAGGTTGTCGATCCCGTCTATCGCGGTGGCAATCGTTTTGAGAAACATGGCATCGCTGTTGTGCCGGGCGACGATTGAGACCTCGCCTTTGGAGAACGTAAAACTGCCGATATGTCCATGACGCATCGCGTAGATGACCGCCATAATCAGAGCCGCAACGATGATAATAATAGCAATAGAGGAAGTTTCCATAGTAGTTTGTTAAGGGTCAAAGTCTAACTTTTTTGCGAGGATGGATTTGTGAAGGATGGAAGAGTCGCCTAACTCGTCTTCAATCAGTGCAATATACTTTTTGTTCTTTTCAATCTTGGAAAGAGTGTCGAGCCGAAACCGGCTGCTGATGTTCTTTCGCTCACTGAGTATTCTATTATAGTAGTTGATCTTTTCACTGCACGCCCAAATAAGAGTCGGACCAATCACGATGGTAAAGAGACGGCAGACGTAGGCATTCACGGCTTCGTCAAAAACAAGTCCGTCGGGGAGTTTATCCATCACCAGTTGAATGTAGCCGGCACGGTGCCTATCCCGCCGAAAAGAGATGGCGGTGATTTCTGATTTGATATTGATGTAGGGCTTGCAGCCCTTCAGCCGTTCAATCTCCCGGCAGTGGTGATTTTGGAAAACGCTCGGAACTAAGGCTCTGATCGCGATGTTGTTGACTTTGTTCCGTGCCAGCATTTCCAAATCATCTCCGACAAACTCATCAATAAATTTGTAAGTTTGCAAACCTTCGTAAATCTTGGCTTGAACTGTTCGGTCAATCGTATCCACGGTGTCAAAGATGTCCACCAAGACCTGAGCATCGTCTTTGCAGAAGACACTGATAATGATGTAGATGACGAAAATGACCGTACTGAACAGCATCACGTGATAGACGATGGACTCCGGCAGCCCGGAGGCGACTTTGAGAATCTCCACCACTGCGTAGAGGATGAACAGCGGAAGAGCCTTCGGGATGATCTCCTTATAATGCTGCCAGTTTGATGCCTTTATGTCAATCATCTGAATCTTGGAATAAAGCCTCCATTCTTATCACACTCAGCGGTTCATTGCCGGTCTCCCGGTGCCAACTGAACCAGAGCATATCTCCAGGTTCGACGGTAATCGGCTCCGAGTTTACACAGAAATACATCTGGGCTTCCGGCACCTCTACGTCGAAATCAAACTTAAGCGTATTGTCGTCTCCCTGCGGATTGCACAGAGACGGAATGGACATTGGTAAAGGTACGGAGGTATCGCAGGTCTCTGGTGATTGGATGATCATATAGCGGCCGGTAAACGCCGTGCTCATTATTCGACCAGGAGACCCACACACCAACGTAAACCTAATTCTAACATCCGCTTTTTCGCGATTAAACCAAGGTAGATAAATACTGCCCGAAAACCCTGATTTTTGACCCGGAAAAAAGGACATTGCCACCATTCCGCCGATAAAAGCGTCGCGCATTTGGTCAAGATGAACCGACTGTACCGGCAGCGGTAATCTACCCCACGCGTCTCCCATATCGAGCGTAATGCGTCCAGAGGGCCACCCGTCCGCTGTCTCGACACAATCTTCTGACCGGATACTGCCAAAGATAGAATCTAAGCGGATTCCCTCCACCACCGGACCAAAAAAGAATGCATTTTTGACCGGAACTCCGTTTCCTTCATCGCAACTGTGCGTCGCATTCTCGTATCCGTCTCCGACACATTTAAGAGCCAAGTGCCCCATAAACTGATCAGATGCTCTCTTATTTTTAAGGTCCAGATCAATAAGCAAATCCCCTCTGATCGCCGGAGCCCTTGTGCGGATATTCGTGATTTCCAGTCCAGACAATGGTGCGGGCGTGAGAGATGTTACGACCGCATCATCAGTATTGTAGGTGATACTCACATAATACGCCATCATCGCCAGCGGAATCGGCATCGCTGGGTCTGCTGGCTGCCCGGCACTCCACGAACACTCCATATACCAGGGGAGATACTCCGTACTCTTCCACCAGATGCCATCCGAGGTTACTTCATAGAGATCATCATAAATTTCTCCAATCACCGGTGTCGGGTCGTCCTCGTTTGTGTACTGACTCCAGAATACCTTAAATGCCGAAGGGATAATCACCGGGAAATGCTCTCTGATAGGGGAAGCATCCAGGTTATAGCCAAACACCGCATCCGGCGGTATCTGTAATCGATCCGCATTAAACTCACCAATCGGCAGCCATCCTTCCATCGTGCGGTCGATGCCGGTGATTTCGGTACTCCCCAGAGACCAACTCCCCGACGGTCTCGCTTCCATCGGAAGCCGGTGATGCCGGTGTCCTGACATAATGCGGTCAAGACAAATACTCACCAGAATAGTGGCTTTACCGAGTCCCGCTGCCAGTACAAATGCCAGAGGAACAGAGACCGACGGAGGTTGTGCGACCACACGACCCGGAATAGAGGAAAGATAACGAAGCCCTAAGGTACGGTAATCAAAATGTGCATTCTGATTACCGACATTCTCCTCAAAATCAATCTCCACAACACCGCCCAGACAAATATGCCCGGATTTAGAAGAAGTCTTCTTCGAGACAATACCAAGGGCGTAGCACGAGTCCTCTGCTACGACCTGATCCATCTCGACACGGCTGGCTAAATACGCCAGATGATACTTGCCCGTGCTCCTATTAAAATAAACGGGAGCCCCGACAAAGACACTCTCATCGAGCGGCTGGTCATAAAGGATATTACTCGAAATATCCTGATAAGAGTCCACCCGCTGCGTAAGAATAGACAACCATTGAACCAAATCTTCAATGGGACGATTCGCAACCTCCGGTGTCAGAGGTTCGCCATGTTTGATAAGCCTGACCTGTTCCATATTAACCGAATGAGTTTCTGATCTTCTGACGCTCTGTTAAGCCGCTCTTTTGCGGTGCCGCCGGTTTTGCCGGTTTAGGGGCGGGTGGTCGCGGCGCTGCCGGTTTGGGCTGTTTAGGCGGTGCATCCTCACCAACAGCAGCAGGAGGCACAACACCATCTTTCGGAGGTGTAGGTCTTACTTCCCCAACGCCTTCCGTAGGAGCCGCAGGAGGCACTGTAATCGCTGCCGGCGGCGGAGGCAATACTTCCGCAACCTCTTCCGCAGGAGCCTCAGGAGGCTCTACAACGGCTTCTGGGGCACTCTTGCGAAAACCATTGCGGAGCGGTTCGGACATCGCCGGATCCGACGCGACTACCTGCTCTACTGCCGCATCGTCTTTCACTGCCTCCTCTTTCGCAGGCACCGGCGGGTACGCCGTTCCTGCTCCTAAAATACTCATCCCCGGCGCTTCCTCCGTCGCCAATCGCTTTACTTTTCGTACCGTCATATTTGTTAAGTGGTTAAGTTCAATTTGAATGTCACTATCGTTTGGGCGACACTGCTAAACTGCATTTGATTCGCCGTGTCGAAATACCCTCTTGCCCAGACAATGTCTCTGGTCAAATCATCAATCTCTTTCCCATAAGTCGGAGAGTTCGCCAATGAAATCCCATAGATTCGGGAGTTCAGTGTCGACTTCCCTCCTACCCCGGTGGCTCCGGTACAGATACCGTTAAAGTAAACGATAATATCATTGGAGCCCTGAGCGGCTACCGGGGTCACAGAAACGATAGGGATTCTGATAAAATCCCTTTCACTATGCGTATTCTCCCGCATATCCAAGAAATACTTCCCGTGATTATCTGAGGGTTTCGGCTCCGGCACCGTAACCGGCTCCGAGCCTGATTGAAACTCCACATACATCACATTCGGACGAAAAGAAACGTCTCCGCTCAGAAGTCCTGCAAGAATTTGATTGGACGAATCACAGATGGTTACTGTATTGGACATAGAGACTAATTATATCAGAGAGCCGTTAAGTGCCTATTGATTCTTTGGGGAAATACATTAGACTCTCACGTCGGGTAGAAAGGAGAGTCTTATGGACGACGAACTTGTTTTTAGGATTTTGTCAGCAGTACCTTCCGATAAACTGACAAAGGCGGGTACAATCTGCGATGCCGTCGGCGGAATAACGTCGAAAGAACTCTACAGACTGCACAAAGACGGACTGCTCGATTACGAAAACGCTGACACCGGCGACGGCATTGAAACTGTATGCTACCGGCTAAACTACAAAGGCACTATTCATCTTCGGGATCATAAAAGTCGTCTTCGGGAACCGCTGGTGTCAATGGCAACTCTGGTGCTGACGGCTGCACTTTTTGTACTGACACTTTGGCTGGTTGTGAAGGGGCACGTGAAGAGGGACGAATGTAATGCGCCGCCACCATACACGCCTGCAGTACGAAAATTATCGCCAGCAATACCAGAGTACAAAGCTGAATCCGAAGCACGTTCTCAGTATACCGCGGCCGACCCTCATACTTCGTGTAATTAAGTTCTCGTTCCGGTTCGTTTTGATTACTCATAATTTTTTAATTTTCTTATTGATTGTACCGATGTTGACTCAGCTGTCAAATCTGTTAAATTAAAGGTTGTTTTGTGGTAAATGATAGTGAAGGGAGCTGGTTCTCTTCTTAACCGGAAAGGAAAAATTATGGAAGACAAGAGTATAGATAATACCCCGCACGTACCCTATTACGCCGACATTTGCAGAGACTTCACACAGGCTACCGGACCTCCATCAACCCGTGAGGATTACGAGGAGCTATTTAAGGATACAGACGTATGGGAATATCCTGAGATAGAGGATTAACCAAAACCTAAAAGACTCAGCAATGCAATGCCGGGTCTTTTTTTAGCTTGGACAAGTTTTATAAGGTCGTTGATAGCGCCCATATACTCCTTGGGCAAGTGAGGATACTGTTTCTTCAGAGATGTGAGTAAGTTCGCAATTTCCTCAATCTCCTTATGTGTTAAAGGCTGTACCGCCAACATATTTTTCATATCGCTAAGCTTACCATGGCTAAAGTAACCACGCGTAGGATCTAGCATAGAAATTACCGCATTATCCTGCACCGCTTTAGAGGTTAAACCGGGAACTTTTGCTCTCTCCCAATCTTTCGCATACGCTCTGCTTTTAGCAATAGCATCCAACTCCATTGCCATCTGTTTCAACTGATCAATGGGTTTTTTAGAGCCGCTCAAAAAACTAACGGGTATATCATTTTTTAACCCCAACGCGTAGGTATTCTTGTTCGCCTGTTCCATCCCTTTACGCCGGGCAACCTCTTTACTTGAAATATGCGGCACTTCGTGGGGCAACCACGGAATAGCGTCATCTATTGGTCGATTATTAGCCCCAATAACCGGCCTCATCGCACCGGGGGCAGGAACAGTGCTCACCTGCTGTCCGTCTATGTTCGTAACGACATTCCGCTGATTCATCGTAAAAATATCAGGTACTTTTACACCCCCAAGACCGTGAGTTTCAACCGTGAGCGGCTTTCCTTTCGGTAACGGGAAAGCCTTTGAGAGTGTAGGGTCTGTTCGACTGTGACTAATCAACCTCTGCAACCCAGGACAGTGAACCTGAGTGTATTGTTGCTCCTTGACAGAGGCTTTGCCTAAACCGATATTCTTAGCGTGCCGAAACGGGGAATCAAGAAAATGATACGCCGTCTCTTCGCCTTTATTCTCCAGTAGGGGCTTATTTTTACTTATAAGAATGTCCCTAAAATGTCGAGGATTAAAGTCAGGGACAGGAGTATTCGGAAAGATGCGTCTAAACGCTTCCTCTGCTTTTGCGATACCCTTCGGTCCGCTGTTCGCCCAAATCGCTAACTGTCTCCCAACAGCCGTCGAAGCCTCCTTCTCCGTCGGCTTACCTAATAACGCAATACCTGCACCCACCTTATGTTCTCTCATACCCTTATTATACCTTACGAAATCAGCACTTTATAACCTTCCCGCATAAATATTCCCGTTCTCCGGGACACGGTACTCACCGCCTATTTCAACGCCGGCACTGATTGGACCAAACGACCTGCCGCGCCCTCCGACCACTACCGAAGTCTCTATTTCCAGTCGCTGCTGAATCAAAAGGGTACTCCATGGCGGCATCAACCGGCGGAGAGGGATACTGTCCAAAGTAAGATCAGAGGGATACCCTCGGTAATCAATCGAAAGAAGAGTATAGTGGTAGCGTCCAATATGCTCTGCAAAGAATTTGTAGGGGTTTATAAGGTTCGTATATTGAGAGATGCAGAGAGAAATCACTTCATTAACGGTTGTCCCGTGGCTCTCACAATGTTTCTCAAAGTCGCTCCAGAACAACTCCACGTCATTGCTATTCCCGCCGATATAAAACCGGGACTGTCCGTCCATCGTAAACACCGGCATATCCTGATTTACAAAGACAATACCAAAGAAGTAATCAGGACCGAGATACCGCTTCGGGAGCAGCACCGCCGGCAGTCTCTCCGGCATCGCTAACTGATTCAGGTAAATGGGAGTAAAATCCTGTGTAAGAGAGTCACCAATTGAAATAGGATCACCAACGCTAACGCTTGCAGTTCGTCCTGGTAAGAGCTCATAAGAGTTTTTATCTGTTGTAATCTGTGTCTCTGTAACCTCTGTAACAGTCTCACTCTCCTTAGAGACAATATTCCCGGTCACAGCCGCTAAAATCGCAAAAATGTCTACCGCCGCAGAGCCGTCGATATACGCATTGAAAATATCATCCACCACCTGCCGGTACAGAGGACAAGACTTTGACTCTAGGTCGAGCAGATAACCGAAATGCCGATAAATCCACTTAAAGTCCTGCTTGACGTTAATCAGGAAAAACTCCTTTGACTTACCGTCCATACAAGGGTCAGAATAAAACTGCACCGAATCCCAGAGTATGTCAAAGTCCTTACCCGGAAACAGTTCTACGGTCGGATTAACGGGATTATCGACGATCTTTTCAATAGAGACCACCGAAGAGAGCGGAAGTTTATACCACGCATTAAGCAGACTCGGAACACCGTAACGGTCGCACATACTCAGCCAGTTCGGGTTTATCCCCGGACTCAGGAAGTAAGCGCGAGGAGTGTTAAACCGCACCAGAGAAGCCTCACAGGTATTCTTATTTTTAGGATCCAGAAGAAGCGTATAAACGTGCTCCGTATGATAGACCGGAATATGCTTCCGATACGCCGAAAGAGCGAGTTCCTCCCAGTTCGTATCGACCTGCTTCTGGAGCGCAAGAGTCCCCTCCAGAAGACCCTGCATAAAAAGGTCTTCCTGATAGTTCTTGGACCAATAAGTTCCTAGCATCCCTAGGAGTTGTTTACGTGTCAGCATTCTCCAAACATTTCTTTCATAACTTCCCGCATCTCCGGTGCGTATTTCCGCACCCGACGCTTGAATTCGTCAAGATCAAACTCATCCCCGGTATCGAAAGAACAATGCCGCGTGACTCCAGCTATAACGGGGTTGCTCATCGCGCGCTCAATAGCCTCCGTATCCTTCAATATCCGCTCTTCCATCGCTTGTTTATGCCACGCGGCAACTGTATCACCATCCTTAATTACAATCATCTCACCGTCCGCAGTTTCACGGGCACGACGCTGCTCCGCTAACCGGTCTATCATAAACACTTTTGCACGCCTAAGATCGCGCTCTAAGTTAGGATGAGCACACATTAGTCCCCAAACCATATAAGCGTCTAATTCCACTCCTTCAAAAATTATCTGATTTGTATTGCTCATCTCGTTATTCGTTCAAAATTTAACCCTGCTTAAAAACCATACTATAATCCCCTTCTCGCCTGCGCTGCTCTACCAGCTCCATAAACTCCAACTCCTCAATCTTCCGTCTACGCCGCTCTGCCAACTCCAACTGCTCCATCTCCTCAATCGTCCGTCCCATATGACACGATAGTTGCTTTTTCAAATCCTGAACCTCTGGATCGTTTTGATAATCTTTACCTTTCCACCCGTCATACGTTTCCAAATCCTCCGAAGTCGGCGGCATATTATACTGATTAAGTTTCTTCGTTTCCTCACTCAACTTATCATCCATGAACACAAAGGTCGACTCCGGCGACACCTCAACACTTCCCACCAGCCACTTACCGCCAAAAATTGCGGTCGCACCGGCACCCACCACCTGTAAAAACTTTCTTCTTAACATTTTCTATTCTCCTCAAAATCATTCAAAATACGATCACATCTCTGTATTATACCCATTGCCATCTGTTTTAGATATTTGATAGCGTCCAAAGCTACTAAAACCTGACTCTCACTCTCTTCTCGTCTCTTCTCCGCATCATCATTCATCATTGCCAATAGCTTGTCAACTTCTTCCGAAGTAAAAACAGCAGCAACGCCGCTATACGTCTCTCCGCTCGCCGCCTCTTTCGCTCTCTGTTCTTCCTGAATACCCTCAAATAATTCCCTTCCCTCTGGACTACACGACAGAACAGCAGGCTCTCCGAATAACTGCTTTAATTCCTCCGCCGAGAGACCAGCACCTCCAAACCCATCCATCACATTCATCATCGGATCATAGTTCGGATCGTTATATTTAATAATGTACCCGATAATCTTCTGAACAGCCCGCGTAAAGCACCGATCAATATCTTCAAGAGTCAACGGGCTTAGTCCCTCACAATGATCGCCATAAGCAAAGATAAAAGCGACGGAGAGTTCGCAATCTTTGTAAACAGCATCAACCGCCTCTTCCGTCAGTTCAAGCCCCGCACTCTCAAAAGCGCGTCGCAACTCCTCCACTCTCTTTTCAGAGTGAATATAGGGGATCACTTCCTTGTCCCAATCAAACTCTCTACTTTCGCTCATTCAGACTCTCCAACAATTCTTCTGTACTACCGTTCGCTAACCGTAACTGCCCCATTTGATACTTCCACGCATTCAGATTAGAGACTACTTCATCATTCACATCCTGCAACCTCTGAAAGATACCCTCCATCGTATCCGGGTCCGAAGCCACCATATCGTCAAACTTCGGCTCTGGAAGAATATTGACCAGAGAATTAGGAACCCCTCTGACTCCCTGCCATTTAAGACATTCTTCCATATAGCCGATGATTTCCTCACTAAACGTCTCCGACTCCGAGGGCGGGTACAATAGAGACATCTCTAAAACCCCCCACGACATATCCGCTGGGTCAATCGGCTGAGAGACTGGCGTATCACATCCGTCCCCATTAAGAGCATTGATCAGAGTAATAAAAGACGGCAGTTCTCTAAACGCTAAATCGGTGGTTACAATCGTTCTCGCGGCTAATATCTTATCAAAAAGATCAGGTTCAACCTGCACCCCAAACTCATCCCGGATTTCTAACTGAACCGTCTTCGGCTCCCAAGAGAGCCACTCGTAACCCCAGATGTCCGATAAGCCCAAAAAAGCCACCGAACCATAAGTCGAGGACTGTCTCAAAAGAGTCGAAAGGACACGGCGGGATTGATGTTCCGAATTAGAAGACATAGTACCATTATAACAGAAACGCTAATCCCAGATAAACTCCGCTACTTCACGCTCTAATTGTTGGATAATCGACTCCTGCGAGACTTCCGAAAAAGCGGACCACTCCTCCTCCGAAGCCTGACACTCCGGAGCCCGCGTCCCCCTCTCCACCGTCTGTTTGTACAACTCATCATACTTGGAGTATTCCATAAATCACCTACTCTGCATCTGTTTCCGCAACGCCATCGTCTTCACTCATTCCTCTCGCAGTCTTATAACCTGCATATTTTTGGTCAATCAGCACCTCATCTGCGTCCGTCTCCGCAATGATAGTGTAAGTACCTGCCTCTTCGTCCTCTGACTCTTTGATGATAGTCCACTCAACGCCCAAACGAGGACCAATAAGCAGTACCTCGTTGATAGCCTTAGACCTACCGTTTGTTTCCCACACCTGGTCTCTGCGTGAGAGTTCGTCAACAATATCACACGCTCTAAATACGAGCGTATGCTTAAACCTGACAGGCCGTACTTCTTCGACAACCTCTTCAACTGGTTGTTCTTCAACCGCTTGTTCTACTTTGTTTTTAGCCATCGTGATTGCTCCTTTAGGTTACTGTATAGGAATAAATCACGCGCAAAATGTTATTCCCAGTTTTATGAAATGGTTCTGCGAGCACCATCCCCGATAGAACCTGAGTGATATTAGCGTAATAAGGTGTCGCCGCTGTGTACAAGCAATAAGCAATGCCGTTATCTGTTCTTACCGGACAGAAAGAGCCTGTATTCACCACTGCTCCGCCAGCATTATTTGTACCCGAAGATGCGGCAATCCACTCTCCAACAATGTTCATATTGTTGTCAAAGATATACCCTGGGCAGAAACTCCCTTCAGCAGCCGTTCCCACATACCCTGCTGTCATCAAACTACCGTTCACCGGATTCGCCTTGGCATAACACGGCAAGTAATATCTCTGTGTCAAATGGTCATAAAACCCTAATCCTCTACACTGACCCGGTGCAGCCGGTGATATTTGCTTGATACCCAAATCCGTAACGGTTGCCACAATCGCATCCATCGCTGCCTGATTAGCGGCTGCGGTCCTATTTGAAGGCAGGTTGCTGAACACAATCTTTTTAAGGTTGATACCGCCAGTGCCAGAGAACATACCGTGAGAAACGGACACAAATGCTTCAATCGTATTGTTATCAGGACGATAGACAATAGTGGGATGCATCGTCATTGCCGTAGTGCCCGGCTCTATATTGATTGTTACAGCCTTCTGGTTTGTTGCCGGTGCTGTAACTGCTGTTGTCCACATCGACAGCGTTACTGTTACCGATGTACCGGTTACGTTTGATGTGTAGTCAACACGATACGGGTTTCCATTGGCGACTACGCTACCGGCTGCCCCTGTCACAGCAGTTGTGAGAACCGCCATTATGTTAGCAGCCGTCAATCCCGTTCCGGCAATGGCGGGAACCACACTGCCGCTGTGTAAATCCTTCGTCAACAAATCCAGAAATCTAATCTGACTTGTTGTCTGGTTCTTCCACAGAATAGTCCTGTCCAGCGTGTGTTGCACTGCCGTACCTGCCGTACCCAGGATCCATCCGGCTTGATGGGCAAACTCACCCAGAAGAACACCATGAGTGGACAGAGGAGTAGCGTGGTCTCGACCAAAGATCACAGACCGCACCGTTCCTGTCCCGGTATTCTTAATGTACTCTATCGTCAGTGTATTGTCCCCCTCTACATAGTTATACCCCGACCGTGCGTCCGCAGGAACCATTTCCATATTGGTTTCGGTCGTGGTCGCACCGGCATTAAAGAACGTTACATCACTACTGAGAGTATTATGTTCCGCCAGATAAGGGGGAATCTTGGTGTTCTTATTAACAGGTGTCTCTGTACTCAAAGCATAAATGCCCCACTTACCCGTCGAAATCGGCGATATATACTGCCCAGGAGGTACACTCTCCGTCTTAGAGCCGCCACGCAAGGCAGTGCCAACAGTTGTTACTGTGTGCCCCATATGAGCAAGCATCGACATTAAAAACGGATCAGTAATGGCATTATCTTTCGTTTCTTCTTTGATAAGTTTACCTAATACAGGCTTGCCCTTATCGTCAAATAACTGATTCCCGTTGTTATCGTAAACCTTTTCGTTTAACGCAACTGTGACTCGTCCTTTTGCTTTAATCGCTTCTTTGAACATATAAAATCTCCTAAACTGGTATCTTCCATTGAAGGAAGGGTAAATTATTAGTATCTTCCGTTGGATTTGGTATCCACTTGATTTCACAATTATCCGAACACCCTATTGTTTCTTGCGGTGTAGCCCTTAAAACAGCAGGTGTCAATATCACACAATTATCTGAGGCACCAACAGCACTTTCCTCAAACTCTATTTCCCTTATCGGCAATCTCACAGAGTCTATCAACTGAAGGACTTCACCCGTAATTGCCGCTAAATAGTCTGGTCTGACTATTTGTACATCATCTAACGCTGTAATATATTCTCTGAGTATATCGGGTCTTGCAGGCACTCTTAAATTATCTGTTGCCGTAATGTACTCACGTATCTCGATGACGGGTATTGTTTCAATGATAACATGACATCTATCCTCAACCGTGACCTTCTCTTCAAACTTTAGAACACCGCCCGAAACATCGACCCCTGTTGTCCACAATCTCAATAAAAGATGCAGTAACTCTCTGATGGTTGTGGGGTAAGTGCCTTCATATTCGTATTTATGCAGTGTATCCAGACCTTCTTCCAACTCCTCAATCCAGAGTGACTTCTCCGTATTTGTACTGGTTGTTAATGAGTTGATTAAGTCTTGCTTTGACATTATTCGGTCACTTTTGGAATTTCAAACCCTCTCGCGTCGCAATACCGGCAAGCCGCCTGTAAATAAGTATTACAGTCTGTTTTCACTGTAACAGTCGATAAATCATCCTTGTCCGCTCCGATTGTTACAGATAGTGGGAGTGTGTACACGTTACCCAAAATCATCAAGATCGTGTAACGGTCCAACTCTTCAGAAGTAGCACCTAGCCTATTCCCACGCTGTACCTCTAATTCCTGCGTATAATCCGCAGTTCTGATTGTAAATGTAAAACTCATATTATTCTCTCTGTGAAGGGTTTAGTTGAATTTAAAATCGTAGACGACCTCAAGAATATTGCCCTGTGTTTTAACATACGGCTCCGCAAAGTTAGCCCCGGCAATGATACCTGATCCCCAAAAATAGTAATAGGTCGTTGTATTTGCCCGGCACTGTAACACCCCGTGATTGGTCAATACGGGCGAGTTAACATTATTACCTGTTCTCGCATAGTAGTGCTTGATAACGTTTGTAAAAGTATTGTCAAATACCACACCCGGTTGATAATTGGCAGTCTGCACAGAAATCAATGTATTCCCTGCACCAACTCGTTGAGTGTACGGCAGCCAATATTGCTGTTTAGCCACATCATAATAACCAGTAACATATTGAGCATTAGCCGTTCGTTCTTCCGAGGAAATCAGGTAGTCTATCTCACACGCATCCGATATAACCACATCGGCATTGTTTAACCCAGTAGAAAAGTTTGTGATAGTTGCCTTTTTGATGACGCACTTGTTGTTCGCAACTTCCATTGCCATAAATACTTCATACGCCGTCTGGTCAGGGCGGGCAACCAATACAGGATAATTGATTCGAGTAGTGTTCAGATCAACACCTGTAAAAACAATGTCCTTTGTCGTTAGGGTGGTTGCCGTAGTAAAATCGCTCACACCCGTCAGTCTAACGGTCACAGAAGTATCGGTGCTCTCGGTACGAGTCGCTTTACACACGGTGTTTCCAATCACCAAGCCACCCGTTAATGTAGCAAGTGCTATATTGGTATGTAGATTGGCAGAGGTATAAGCGTTAGATTGCTTATCGAGTAGGTCAAGCCATGCTTGTGCAGTAGCACTACTTGTTTTCCAAAGCCGTGTCCGGTCAATTCTGTGCTCTAAAAAATAATTCGCAGTGCCTGTGATGCCGGGAGAATACTCACCTAACAGATAACCCTGTAACGCCTGTGGGGTTGCGTAATCACGCCCAAACATTATAGAGTTAATCTGTGCCTCACCGCTGTTCTTGACATATTTAACGGTGTAAACCGAATTGCTCGGATCATAACTAAAAACACACCGAGGGTCAGCCGCCAGCATAACCTTGGAGTCCTCCACCAAAGCGTTATTAACGTTGTAAAACGCTACTTTGTCGTTAATAGCGGCCTGCGATGCATCAACATAAGGAGGAATGACATCAATGTTGTCAATAGTGACATTTTCTGTCAACGCATAGATACCGAAAGTATTATCGCCCAATGCGGCATTGTACTGACCAGTCTCCGGTTTAGAAACACCTCGCAATGCGATACCGGGATTACCTGTACTTGCCGTGAGTATAGCACTACGCATCCGCCAAATATCTGTTACGGTATTTTTATGCCGTCCTCTACGGATAATTTCGCCTGTCTCTTTGTCACGTAACGTAACTTCAATTTCGCCTGTAAGTTTCATATGATTTTTACCTTAGGGTTGTAGTTTTAGTTCTCCAATTACATTGTCTGATTGTGTCATCGCACTGCTTCCAAATACTCTTGCAGCGTAAGACCCATCAGATATATCTGTAATTCCAATCATTCTTGTACTACTGCTCAATGTTGCTGCACTGGACAATAGTGATACTTCTTTAGGTGGTAATGTCGCCTTATAATTCCAAGCCAATGCTGTGTGACTCATTCTTACATCACTACCCACTGTTCTCTTATCCGCCCTGGAGCCGATGTATGTATCACTAATTACAGTTGCAGATACAGTGTCCGTCAAATGTTGAGTCGATACAAGTTTGCTTTCTGGCTGTGGAATTGGTGTTTCTACTGTATCCCAAGCATAAGCGGTACCTCTGATAGATACCGTACTGCCCGTTGTTATTTTATCCGCCCGTGACCCATCGTAAACGTCACTAATTATTGTTCCGTCTGTTTCGCCTTCGGATGTAATAATACTGCGTAAACCCCAATCAGGTTCAGGCGGTAAAGGTTCACCTTCGTAAACCGATGTTTCGTCTATGACATTTATGTCACTGGATACGTTTGCCACTAGCAAATAACTGCCGTCACTTCCAACACCGCCTAACCTAATTTCCCCTATCTTCTCAACAAGTTCTGCAAGTGTTTCGGTGTATTCGCCCCATACATTCTTACTACGCAAATGAACAACCGCACTACCACGAATCTCAACAGAGCGTTCAAGTAATGCTAAAACTTCATCCCGTAATTCATCAACATGGTTTTGACTCATCCAAATAATGCAACATGCATCTTTGCAACGGAAATAGTATTGGTGGTTGTGGCTGCGGTGACAGAGGGTGCCAGGATGCCTCTCCAATGATAAGTTGTAGTCGAATTTGCCGCCCTTCGTATGAATAGGCTTAATACACCCTCTGCGGTAACAGTACCAAACGTATGCATACTGTTGTTATTAGTAGGTGCAGCAAATTCACATACAGTTCTGGTATTGTTCGCCGTCCAGTTCAAACTAGGGCTATCAAAGTTTGTAAATGTTAACGTACCCCACGCATTAGCGGTTACTTGTGCTGCAGTAGTATGTGTGCCAAACGTAGTCGTGAGGCTTTTCCAGCCTACCAGAGTATAACCCCGTACTAAATCAAGCCTATCAAACCCTTCGATTTTAGGGACTACCGCAGCAGTAGGTGTCGGGGGTGTTGCCGTAAATGTCGCAGTTCCTGATGCCTCTGCCAATAACGGAATCAAAGATGCGGCTGCGGAGTTAGCCTGTACGTTGTTCGTGGTCACATTCATCGTAACAGAGCCATAACCTAAAAACCGCAACGGGTCTATATTAGGCTTTCCAATTAACTGAACCTTACCCACTAGCCTAGCCATAGTCTCATTGGCATTAGCAGGGATGCCATGTACGTTGAGATTACTCGCAAGCCTATCTCTTAATTGCCAGTTCAGTAATTCATCCGGTGTTAAACCAGTCGGTGGTGTACTCATCCCAAAACCTCCTTCAAACTCGTTATCGCTTCTTGTAACCCTGTCAAATCAATATCTTCCTGATTCTCCAAAATATCCACTATATCATCCAACCGCCCCGTAACATTATCCAAAGCAGCAGTGAGTGCCGGATTAGCACCTGCTTCGATTTCATCTGTTATCTGGTCTTTTCTTAATTTCGTGTCCATTATTCATTAAGCAACAGGGTAAACAATCTGAAAAGCAAAGTGCGTGCCAGCGGGATAGTCTCCTTCACGGAAGCCGTGTAACAATATGTTTCCATTAGTATGCACCTGTAATTCACAAGGTCTTTTACCGGGTACGCCTACAAAACCGCTGCCCTCCGCTTGCCCCGTATTCGATAAAATACAGTAACAAGAGACTCCGATGGCAGGTCTAAACCCTTCTGGAACATTTCCAAGTATCACTCCACTCGACAGTCTCGTAACGCTGCCAAGCATCGCCGCATTGCTGCTTATCACTGCCCAGCCGTTCTTTCGTGTGAGCGTGAAAAACCTACCGTCCGCCCAATTTATACCAGGTTCTCTCGACAAAGTCCCAACCGCCACTTGCTGGTCAGTTAAGTTCGTTATCTGCGATGTTACTTGATCCTGACGGAATTTCGTGTCCATTGGATTATCCTAATCTAAACTGTAAACTGCCTTCAAGTCTTTGTGGTGCGGTTACTGTTGCGTCAAAATTAGAGACATGTTCGCAATTCACCTTCAATACAATATCGCCATTAGCCAGCAACTCTAGCGACGAAGACATCTCCAAATCTGTACCAGAACCTACACTTTCCTGCCATTCCCATGTGAGGATGACTCCGCCTTGAGACAAAGCCGAACTTCCGACTGCTCCGCCAATACTATGATCAGACTGTTGTCCCCAAGACTCATCATCATTCCATACCCCGCCCTTTCCTTCAAAAGTCGCACTAGGCATTTGTAATACACGTGTGGGTATCTGCCCCAAATAACTAGCCAAATTATTACCAGCGGTGGTATTAAGACGATACGTCCAAGAAACACTCACACCATCAATGCCGTGCTCCAATATCTGATCAGCGTTCCCTTGTCTATTCCAAAAACTACCATTGATAGTCAAAGGTGCCTCTTGTGTTGCCATCGCCCTCATCATATTCAGTGCCATTGTTGCATCTCCGTTTGAACCAGTTCCGCCCTGCGAAGCAAGGCTTGCCATTACAAATGCAGTCGTTGCCAACTGCTGGGTATTCGTACCCAGAGCAGGAGTCGGTGCTTGCGGTACTCCTGTAAATGTAGGATTGTTTTTCGGGGCATAATCATTAAACAAACCGCTGTGAGCCGACGCACTTGCATTGTGTGCCGTAATCGCTCCGCTAATATCGCCCCCGCCCGGCATACTACTCGAATCAATCGACCTAATCGCATCCAGGAGTTCCTTATTGTCCCAACGTTTGTAGTTTGAAACAGAAAGCGACGTAACCGCAACGAAAACATCATCCCACTCATCGCCGGAGACACTCACAAAAACATCGTCGATGGGAACACGAGACATAGCAAAAGAACCGTCATGCTCTACGACGGGATGTTCAATGCCCTCCTTATCCACGTATGTAATCGTATTGGATTGTCCTGACGGACAATAAAGTCTTGAATTTTCAAAGATGACCTCACTGCCGGGAGACACACCGCCAACGCTGGTAGCGTCAAAATAATGAACCGTATCACCCGGAGAGAGTTCATCAATCCTCGATGTCTGTTCAGCGGTACTCAAATCCTCGACATAAACCCGGCTATCACCACCGCCGCCACCGGCAATGTTACTAATCTCCACAACTATCAGGTTCCGCCCCTCATCACTGTCCCAGGGATCAGTAGTGAGTGAAGTAATCGTATGAGCCGCATAATCAACGGTATAATTCACGTCGGCGACTAACCGCTGACCGCCGTAATAAACAACCAGACTGCTGGCATTCGTAATACTGGGGTCAATATCAAAAACAGTAGCAACACCATCCAATTGACTGGTAAGATTATACTCCTGATAAGTACCGCCTCCGGTACAATCACACGAACCGCCGCTCACTCCAAACGGTGCTCTCACCGCCATCGCCCGAAAACCCTGACCGGTTTCATCCGGCTGCGGGGTATAACTGTCCGGGCGAGTTTCACTGGCGACAGCAACATACATCCCGTCTCCGTAGCAAATACTATTCCAATTTCCAAAAGGAACACGATGACTCGTCCATGTCTCTCCGTCAGGACTGGTCATCAGCCGCCCGCTCTTGATATGCCGCATTTCTTGCGCTTCAGGCTGCCCCGCCACCGCTACAAAAAGACCATCCTGATAAATAATATCATTCCACCTATTTCGTGGAGCGGTATGCTCTGTCCAATTCACCCCGTCAGGGCTGGTAAAGACATGACATTCCGGCGACACCAGAGATGGAGTACCAGAGGTATTCAATCCCATCACCACAAACTTACCAGCACCAAATCTGCATAAGTCAATACGATCTGAACGGAAATCCGACTCTGTCCAGTTCATACCATCGGTACTGGTCATCATCATCCTCACCGGTGCGGCACCGCCGCCGGGGGTAATCACTCGCTGTGTCGCTACAAATAAACCGTTCCCATAAGCGACTTGATTCCAGCCGCTCCCCGTACCCTGCAAAATATTAGTAGCACGAGTCCACGTCACTCCGTCAGGACTGGTCGCTATTCTGGATTGCGTTCCAAAATCACCCGTCGCTACAAAGAGACCGTTACCATGACAGCGAACATGCCAAGTTGTCTCCGAGGTACTAACATTAAACCCGGCACCTGCTACGTTCCAGACCAACCCGTCATCACTGTATAAGATGCGGGCATTCGTCGCAATACTCGCATTATATCCGGCTGCCACAAACCTGCCATCGGCAAAAATAACAGACCTCAAACTTAACGTCTGAGGCATCTGGTCGGACGGTATATTAAACTCTAATCCCTCATCCGTCCAATTCGCCCCATCGGTACTGGTCAACATCTTCACGGTGGTATCACTACTCACCGCCACAAACCGACCATTTCCATAAGCAACACCCTGCCACTCAAAATCACCGATACGCTGCAACGACCAATAGCCGGAAGCCACATTACCACTAGCAACCGGAAGATTTCGCCACTGGGCAGCATAATCCTGAACATTAGAAAGTTTCATGAGCACCTGCCCAGCCAAACCGCCAGCAGGGACACTCTCACTCACACTCCAATCACCATCTTTCCGTACATACCCCTTACCGTCTTCCGGGGCTTCGGAAACACCGCCCTCACACTCTTCCAGTTTCTCCGTAATCTTCTGACTAGACCAAGTAGAGACCAGTGTTACACTACTATCATCTATTTCCGTACCTCCGCCACCGGCACCAGGTATTACTCTGGCTACTTTGGTTTCAGGGTTCCACGTTATTTCACCGGGCAGTGTTCCTGATTGCAGGTCTGCACCCTCAATGAACATGGGGGCTACGGTTTTCGGCGGAATAAACCTTATCTGTGTACTTCCTATCGTTCCACCGCTCACCGATAAATTAACAGTATCGCCTGCGGATACCTTGTAAATTCCTGATGCGATTGCCGTATTTGAACCAATATACCCCATTATGTAGGTATTGCCGTTTATAACAACATTCCCAGTACCGTTGGCAACATTTGAACTAACCTGACAATAAACATATCCATCACGGGTTATTTGTACCGGCGTTGTGGTACTCACGTAACTGTTCGACTCCATCCTCGCATAGTCCGGCTGTCCTATCAGATTAACATTGAACTTTGTAGCGTCAGAGGATGCCCATACTATGCGGGGAGGGATAAATGATATAAGTCTTGAAGTGGTAGATTCAACTGTAACTACATCGCCGATTTTTACTTCGTGAACTGAACGCAAATTACCGCCATATATACCGCCTGACGGCAGCATAGAGGTTGCCACAATAGAGTCATTTATCCTCGCTGTATAGCCGTGACCCGGAGCAGAACCGTTAGTGCCAACTTGCACAAAACCATCTTCATCGACTGTCCATGTCCCAATGTTACCAGTTATGGAAGGTGTTCTTTCAGATATTTTTTCATAATCCGGCACCACCGTAAACGTGTTAATCGGATTCTGCACCCGCATCACTTTTGTAACAGGGTCAATCGAAACCTCACCGGGTAAGTCGCTCGATACCAAATCCGCCTCTGTGACGAACATCGGTGCAACGGCTTTGGGTGGGATGAAGTAGCAGGCGAACTCCATGGTATAGGGGTCGCTGTTAATACTCAATTGAACGACATCACCTTTAGACACCGGGAAAGTATCGCTGTAATGCCTGTTTTCTGCTATTTGCCCATTTATTTGAGAAGTGGTTGAACTCGCAACGATTTTACCGTTGATTCTCACTGTAACAACGTGCCACCAACCATTTGCAGTAGTTAATATTTTTCCCTGCACAAAAACATAACCGTCCCTATCCGCCGTCCACTCACCATTGTTGGCAGATATACGGTTAGTGGTTTCCATATTCGCATAATCAGGCTGTCCAATGAGCCGATTATGAAACTCTGTCGCCGGTGTAGTTGCCCAGATAATTTTAGCAGGGATAAAGTAACAGCCGAACCAAACCCCATCTGAAGTAAATGGACTTATGTTATTGTTGGTATTTACAGAGGCTCCTGATAATTGTATAACATCGCCTCCCTTGACCATAAACATAACATCATGCACCTGTCCGCTGGTTGAACCAAACCCTGTGGATACGCTCACCCCATTTTTTTTAATCGTTACATAATGAGTGGGTGTATTGGGCTGTATCCCACACCGGACATAACCAAACTTAACATCCGCTGGAACTGTCCATGTACCACCATTAGCCGTTATTTTATTCTCTGGGTCATAATTGGCTATATCAGGAATAGTCGTAAACGTATTACGCTCCGTCAGATTATTCACATTCGCCACCGCACCCCACGCCCGTTTATTCTCACCGGTCGTTGCACAGAGAGTAGGAAACACATAACTCTCATACCGCCGTGCATTCCCCGCCGTACCCGTAAAAGAATAAATAGCCGGAGTATGAGCATCATTCGTATGCCGTATAATCTCCCCCCGTGTGACCTCCACCTGACCTAGGTTATCTGCAAAACTCTCACCGTCAAAGTTTTTCGTCAGACCATACCAGATACTATCAGGGTCAGGGTCAAACTCACCCAATCCATCCATCTGGAACAACAGACGGGTATTAACGGGCATCACCGCTGCCAACTGCTCCCAACTATACTCTCTACGCTCATCCAGCGTCAGAGCATCATAGTCATCCTCACCCAGCAACTCACGCAGACTCTTATACGTCGTGGTATAAGTCTCCTCATCACCGGCACCAGAGACAAAGGGAAGTTCACGGAAAATAGTAATACCATCACCTATCTTGAGACGCATCGCTCCCTTATCGTCCAAGACCGCTGCCGGTTCACCAAACGCAAGGATTACAGTATCTTCGACAGATTGCCATTCAGTCTCACTGCCACGTCTGATTTGAATTCTGGATAGTAATGTCATATTTAGTAACTACTCGGCGTACCGCCGTCTATTGTGTTAAATTCTAATCCCTCTCCCGTCGGGTCTCCGCCGTCCACAGCAAAACTATTATGAAACGGAACATACCGCTGACCGTTCCACCAGTAATGATTTCTTCCAATCAATACGGGCGTTCCCAGCGGCTTAAACTCCGCACCCAGAGCCGTAGCCATATCCGCTTGAACCGTTCTCAGGTCAAGAGGATCATCAGTACCGGGATTAAAGCCTGCTATAATATCTATCATAATCGTTAACTGAAGTTATAGTGCATCGTAAAGGCAGTTTGACTGGTAACGTTTCTGGCAATAAACAACCTTCCCGGAACATTCTCTCCGGCAAGATTCTCCACCATCAGCGGCGCACTCTCAAAAGAATTGGTATTATCAAAACCATTCTGATCTAAAATACGGGGACTGCCCCAATCATCCGGTGCCCAAATCGCGAACTTGCTCAAAGTCACCGTGTACGCCACCGTCTGATTCGACCGAAGAACCACCCGCTTCTGCATCGTCGCCGAAATAACATCCGCCTCCGTCGCATTCGCGGCATTCACCGTACCGGGTAAATACCCAATCCAAATAGGATTCGTAAACGTATAAGAACCGCTGGCTTCAGATTCCAATCCCTCAGAGTCGGCAAGCACACCTCTAAATGTTACATTACTCGTCCCATCAAGATCCGCAGGATTACTAATATAAGTACCGCCATTGGCATCCAAAGTCCCCGTAGTATCCTCAAAATCTACTTCAACAGCGTTCTGATAAACCGTCAGGTCTGCCAAAGGATACTTCGTCTTGCCATAAGCAAAATTAAGATCAATCCCGGCAACCGCATCTCCGCGCTCTCTCAGTCCAAACGCTGGCGAAGCTGTCAGAGCAAGCGTACCCGGAATATCTGGGTTGACCTGCATCTCCATCATTTCTGCAAAGGTTAAATTGTCCAAATTAGTACCCGCAGGGATATTACCAAAAGCCGCTAATGTCGCCGCAGTCGTAAACGTATCCGCAGAAGCACTCTCCCAATACGCCACATCATCATCAAACGTACCCGTATCAGTAGAAGTATGAGTCGCCGCCGCACGCCAGAGCGTTCCCCCTTGCCACACAATCTGACCTTCAACATAGTCAGTATCCTGCGACCATACCGGAAGTATCGTATCACTCACAGCTCCTTTGACTTCCCAATCAGCATCTGTAAGACCATTCTTGAGCCAATACTCTAATCTCTCGTCCAGTACAATAACCGTCCGGCACAAATACCGCAAGTTTTCGCCAAAGACTCCGCCATTACTCGGAAGATTAAGGTCTTGTCTTGTTTCGACAATACCATACATATCTTGCGACACCGGAGAATTCACCGCAAAACCGGCATTAACTTCTATACCGCCCTGAAAAACGAAACCCATATTCTGATACTCCTATTGAAAGTTGTTAATTAAAAATAAAACGTCATCCCCATTCCCGCTGCTGAGGGACTCGTAGAGGTAAAATAAGTCAAAACATTGTACTCTCCGTTCAGACTGCCAAACGGCAGCGTCGCCGTAAACCGGTTACTAAACGAAGACAAGTTCTCAAAATTATTCTGATCTCTTATACTCGTCGGCAATCCCCACGCCACCGGAAATGCGGCACACATAAAATGACCAAACTCATGAATATACGTATGTTGAATATCCGACCTTCTCACAAGCCTACGATCCAACATCAATAACTCAGAATTAGACGGAGAAGCACTACTCACCGAACCGACAATCGCCGGGAAAATCAATTCCACCGTCCCCGTAGAAGACACCGACAACCCATTCGCATCCACCAAATCCACTCTATAAACTCTCGTACCATTGTTAATACCGACAGCATGAGTAATCGTTGCAGACGTATCCGCGGTTCCGGGAAGAGTCGTCTCAATAAGAGAGTCATTCGCATACCATCTTATCTGAGTCACATTACTCGTCCCTCTCGTCCAATTCACCGTCAGCGCAAAAGAATTAACCGTCTGTCCCGCTTCTCTTAATCCAAACGCCGGAGCAGAAGTAAAAGAAGTAACACGCGGAGGCTGCGCCGGAGTCAACATCTGACGAAACACCGTAGTCGTCGAAGTCCCGGACGGAAGCGTCGTTCCAGTCGGGATACCGCCGACCGAAATCGTCGACGTAATCGACTGACTCAGACCTTCACTCAATCCGCCCAACTCATCAATCACATCCAACACCACCTGCTTCTGAATCTCATCCGCCGAAGCCACCACATTTCGGGAAGCTTTGACCTTATAAACAATATCCGAAACAGGAATATGCTTAAGAACCGCCATCAACACCAGCGGGACACTACGCTGATGACAAATCACCTCATAACCAACGACCCGATACCGGCTGCCGGTCGTCTCATCGACCCAGACATCATTCTGCTCAGGAAAATAAAGAGCCGTAATCCTTCCCTGTACCTGCTTATCATTCACCGAACCACGGTCAGGATCAATCCGGTGATTACTTCCCTTCACCGTAATCTCCATTCCGCAAGGGATCGGCTCAAAATAACCGCCGATAAACCCCGTATGATAACAAATAGGACACTGATCATTCGTCGAAAGACCCGTCAACAAATCCACACACGCCGTACACTGAGTGCCCAGCTGCTTTCTCTTCAACAAAAATCCCGGCGACTTATGATAAATCTGCCTATTCTCCGCCCGGATAATCCGAAGAGCCGTTCGATACTCCGTAAACGTCAACTTCTGAAACAATCGGATAGGCTCCGACACATGCTCAAACTCAGAACTGACCAAACGTATCCGGTAAAAACCATCCACCGTCTGACCCTGATAACGATTCACCGTATCTTCCAAATAATACGCCACCGGACTCTCAGAGACCAATATCCAACTATTCGGGGCTAAATCATACGAAAACTCCAGAACAAGAACCGTATCACTCGGCAACAACTGCTTAAATAACGTATTCTGCTTCCAAGTAATCACCGTGGCACCATACATCATCGGCCACACATCCACATCCGCAAAAGGAGTCGACGGATCCGCGGTCGGAGCCGTAGGACTACGCATCTGAGGAGAAGTCAACGATGCCGGATGCACCGGTTGATGAATGGGAGACGGAGTCGCCGCACTCGGAGAGCCCATCACATTCTTAGACGATGCAGCATATTCTTGAAGTAATCTCGTCGGCATAACGACTATTATACAGACCGACAATAGCAGAACTGACCAATTTAAGAAAAAGTGAACGAGGCGGTTATGAAAAATTACGTAACTCGGGAAAAGTACTGGTGCCTCGTTCACCTATAAGAACGCGCAGAAAGGCTGAAAGGAGCAAAAAGACCGTTTCTGCGCCGCCTGAATGTCCCACCCATCAAAGAACAGACAGACAAGTATAAATAACCCGGACAGCATCCGCCGACTCAAAATGCTCGGCAGACTCTCCGTCCTTCATATAATGCAATCGGGATATATCACTCCATCCCGTTGATCGGTTCGTAATCCTAGACGCTTCCCGAATCACCATCCTTTTAATATCGTCTAATCGAAAAAACTCTTCCAGATCATAACCCCTGCCAAAACCCTCAATCGGCAACTCCACTGTTACCTTTACCTTCGTACCAGAAGAAGAAGGATCCTCCTCCACTCCGACCACTTTAAGCAACTCCAGCTTCTTCGTCACCTCTTCTCGTGCACCTGCGGCACCCATCATCACTGTCATAATAATTTACCTTACTATTGTTTGAATTTGTCCTCTAATATCCACATACGTAATATGAAGCTTCTCCACATTCACCATACGCTTAAACTCTTCTATCTCTGTCTCCGGGATCGTCGCTAATATCTTCGACGCTTCATTAACCTGATCCGTAAACTGCCGTACCTGCGCCTTCTGTCCGCAAGAGGTACAATCCTGCGTTTGAACTCTATACCTATTCGCCAACGTCCGCAAAAAAGGAAACCGCTGCACAATGTCAGGATACCTCGTTAAACCGACTAGCCAATTCTGAGTCACACGCATAGCACCATTATATCAAGTCTTCCTTCTGACACCAATTCCGCCAGTAATCTACTCCAAAACTATGAGCTGTCACCGAACTATGAATAATACTGGCATTATTAGGCTTCCCCGATAAATTACCGCGGGCACGCATATTCGCCAACGATTCCGAATGCTCCTGTGTCCACGCAAACAAATAACGCTCGTCATCTGTTCTTAGTAACTCAGGATAATAAAGCGAAGTCATCAGAAGCAACAACTGATCATCATTAATAAACTTAGGGAGCTTCTCATAAAAATTCGCTCTGTCGCGCATACAATACTCTGCAATACCGGCTCTTGGAGCATCTGCCATTAGTTCCCTCTGCAACTCCAACACCAGCATAAACACCTTCTCAAACGCTTCCAGAGAACCAAAACAAGCGCCCGCGTTCAGGTGAACTCCCTCTGCCAAAATCGTATTCGTAAAATACTCATCCTTATACGGAAATATATGCCCCGTAAGTTCCCTGTTATAGAGGATCGTCCCCTTCTCATAAATCTTATTAGCCTTATCGCAAAGAGTCTGAAGATCGTCCGTAAACACTATATCAAAAGCGTCTAACAGAAAAGCATAACGGAAACCTTGCTCTCGTAAATAAGGCATCTGACGCAGGAACTGCCACAGTTTATGATACGTAAAACCGTGCCACTGCTCCCGGAACGAAAGCCATCGGAGCGGGATATTCTGCTTACGGGCAGAACGCATAAAAACCTCTGTCTTTCTATAAGAATCATTCTCATAAGCCGCCACCGAAAGCACCGCTGTATTCGCCGGCGAGACTATATTATCCGATTGCTCCTGCAAATACACCTCTCTTCGGAAAGGCTTATTAGGGACTACATTATGATACGGGGCTTTAAGCTGCACATTTATCGTCGCACCATACTGCTGCATCGCCTGAGCGAACTTCACATTCTCAATCATCAGAAACACCTATAATACAAGAGTAATAGTAATCTTATCGAGAAGTCCTTCTGTGTCAACTCTTCATTTTCTGGGGCTAGACACTCTCGTACGACTACCGCATCCGCAACGCTTTACTACCTGTGTTTTAGAGGACTTAACAGGGGTCGTTCTAATAGGGGCAGCGGTCAACTGTCTGGGTGCAACTGTCTCGCGCGAGAGTTTGTTTGTGCGGAAACTGGAACAAGACGGCGAGCATTGAGCCGAACAAGAGGTCGATTCTCCCTTCGTACAGATTATCTGCCACCCTCCCTCACACTTTGTAGGCTTAAGTCGGGCGTAAATACACTGAAACAAAGGCATTTGCGGAAATAGAACCACAAGGCACAGGTTGGTGCCGTTGTGGTCAAACAGGAGACATCATTTCTTCATTTTACTCTTCTATTTTATTATTTTGTACGAAAAACGAGCGGGGATAATGTTTATTTATTATCTTCTGGACTTTTATTCTGTTTTTTTCTTCTCTGATGTCTTCCTGTATTCTTACTTTTCTTACTATTCTTATTATTCGATTTTTCTTTTCTGTTCTTCTATTCTTACTGTTCTTCTATTCTGTTCTTTTTATTTCTTACTATTCTTTACTTTTCGTTCTATTCTTTTGTTTCTTTATTTTTCGTTTTATTATTCCCGTCTCGTTAATCAGCATTATACCAAAAGTATTTTAGGTGCAAAGCCAAAATTTAGTTTTAGTGATGATCACAATCGTCATCGTGGTTATGATGCGTACCCGGCGGAATATACGCATTTTGTGGCTCCTCGATTGCAGCTCCCCACCTATAGTAGAATGATCCGCTAAAAACATAAGCTGAACCGCTAGAATAGAAAGAGCCTGAATTGTAAGGTCCGGAACCACTCGGTGTAAAACCAGAGTATGAGCCTACGCCTGAGCCACTCCACGCACCGGAACCGCTCGGTGTAAGGCCAGAATATGAACCTACTCCTGAGCCGCTCCATGCCCCAGAGCCGCTTCCCCATCCGTCTTCGCAATACCAGATTAGCTGACGGTCCGGCGGGATGGGATTATATAAGAAGTAATCACAGGAAGGACTACCACAGTAACAAATCCAGCGACATCGCTGACAATTGCATTCAAAGGTCTGTGCCGGGATAGAAACTTCCACGACTTTCTCCACGTACTCATCGCCCTCCGTATAGCCGTCTTCGTGAGCACAGATACTGTACGTGACCGTCATCGTTCCACCCTCTATTTCCAGAGTCTGTCCGTTTGGAATTACAAACGTTGTACCAGTCGCGCCTACATCGAAGGGGAGTATTTCACCCTCTTCATCAATGAAATATCCGTCAATTTCATAATCTCGTGTATTCCCCGGAATAATCTGCCACCGGTCGCCGTCTTCACATCCGTTAAAGCGAATACGGGCAGTCGCAACACAGTAAGGATCTTCGTACTCTAAATCACCAAGAGTCATTCCAGAGCCATAATCCGGGGGATTATAAACACACTCTATATCGTCCCAAGTGTACTCAGGATCAGGGTAACAACAATAACGCTCCGGACCAGAGCCAAAACCGGGGCACTCTAGGTGATGCGCACCTAATACTTCCCCATCCGCAACCATTCGGGTAATACCGCATTCATCCGTGTACTCATAAATACCAAAATACTCAGGGAAACTCGTAATCAGAAGGTCTTCTCCCGGCTCTAAATGGATCTCACCCAGATACTCAGAGCGAATATCTCCCTCGCCGGTGTTACACATCAACCCCCAGTGCAATCCATAATGGAAAGTGCAACCCTCCGGGGAAGGATTAATAAGATCATGCTCATAACCCCAAGAAGTCAACGCCACCGGCTGCTTCTTCCAATGCTCACACTGTAACCACGGACCGTCTAACGCAAGCCTTACAGAAACTCCATTTATCTGAAGCTCCGGATACCACCATCTCGAAGTAGTCCATTCGTGATCTATCTCTCCATCCTCCGTCATTATCTCGCCATAGCCAGGGCCGTAATGCCCTATATCACTATAATCACAACAATTGAACGGAGGAACAGCGTCACTAAGCTGCGCTTGTACACTGTTAAATAGCGCCCAGTGCTCTGGATTGGAGTAATATGCTTGCTGTGAAAAACCGTCCTGGTCATAAAGATAGAAACCTGCGGCATGGGGGCTACCACACAGACACGGTTCATTCGGATCATTTGAGCAAGATAGTCCGCCTACTACTACCATATAAAGTTTGAACTCTCCCGACCCCGCGCTACCTGCTGAACCAGCCGACCCCGCGCTACCTGCTGAACCAGCCGACCCCGCGCTACCTGCTGAGCCCCCTGAACAGTCAGGACAACTGCAACACTCACAACATTCGCAAGAGGGACACACCGGGTCTGGGCAACAACTCGGCTCCGGACAACCGCTCGGATCACCCCCACTCCCACTTCCGCTACCGCTATGACAGGCACATCCTGCCGCGAACATCGGATACGCAGCACCCGGAGAACAGACCTTACAATCATTTATCGACTGCGGCATCTGTAAATAAGCCGTCGCTGTATCGTCGCACTCTACAAACAGCGACTCCACCTCGGAATGTATATTCCCTAGTGAATCTGTGCACGTCAACGTCCCCACGCACTGCTGCCCGCACTCCTCATCCGTTTGACAATCCACAGAAAAAGAACACGTCACCTCATTCGGGCACGAAACACAAAGAGGAAACTGTCGAGTACATAAAACCTCATCCTCATAGACCCACTGCGCCGTAACAGTTTCACAGTGCGGATGACACAAATCTTCAACTAAGAGTCTCTCCGGCGATACAATCACCTCACCACAAGGCACCGGACTGCCCTCAACAGCCACTTCCGCCTCACAGTCGCCGTACTCACAAGGACCACGCGTAATCCCTATATTACACCAATCACAAATCTCCACATAACCGCGAAGATCCACGATGCGCTGAATCTGCTCCGACCACTTCACCGCGTTATTAGGCGTATGAACCTCTAACTGCAACGTCACTAAGTGCGGACCGCCGTAAATTGGCACACGCATCCGGTTCGGCAATATCACATAATAATCACCGGTGATCACATTATCACAGTCGCATCTCGTCCCGTGAGGCTTTGAGAACGTATAAAACTCCACCTCTACAGTACAAAACATATCCAGAGTCGGGCAATCCACCGTAAACTCAATATGCGGATCATAGGGCACTTCCGGGACACAAATCTCCGGGTCTGGAATCAGCGGAATATTATTTTGAGGGAAAACATACGTATCCGTTGGGGCGAACTCGCAGCATGGAAGCGGCTCTATCGGCTTCACCAGCGGCATCGGAGAGGGACTACAATCCCGTATGTGTACTACTTCACTCATTGATTGTTTGTGCTAAAGCCGGACAAAGAACTCTGCCAAAAGTATCTGCAAAATTCATCTTAATCTCCGTAACGGTCTCTGTACTCTCTAAGGGATTCAGCAGCGATGACGTGAGACTCAACCAGAGATTAAAGGACTCTCCGCCCTGCATATTGATTCTGTACTGATAATGGGCAAAAGGAGGATTCTCCGGGTCACTAAACGTAATATCATAACCAACCCGGAAACTCACTCCCGTAATCCACCGCCTGCCCTCAATAAAACTGGTAATATATCTTAAATCCCTAAACTCAAATCCGGCATACGTTTCCAGCGTCTCTCCCTCTTGTTCCGCAACACCAGAATTCGTCAATACCGAAATTAAATTCACCTGAAGACTCGGCAAACGCGTATCCAACATCGGCTCCGTAAAGAGCACCTTTGCTTCCAGCGTCCCCGCATAAAGACCTCTTGGAATCACTTGAAGACTACAATTCACCTCTGACTCTGACTCCCCAGAGGAACTGGAACTGCCGCTCGGCGGGTCAATCGGCTCCGGAGCCGACCCCTCATAACAAGGAGGCAACTCCGCCGCTAAAATAGGTACACAATCAAAATCCTCCTGCCGTACATAAGTAATCAACAACACATCCAGATCGCACTCATTTTCCTCCGGCGAAGGCATCTTCACGGTCTCTGCAACAAAATTATTATCTGTCGAAAGAAGAACATAATCACCAAACGCACCGGCAACACTCTTCGCATACGGCGGTCGCTCTCTGATTAAATCGTAACGCTCGTTACCCCCCAGCAACTCAAACTCACCATTCTCCTCATAACCAAGACCGACCGGACGAGCCACAGCCCCCATCCCTGCAAGCGGCACTGGGCGTATCTGTATCAAGTTCTCCGTCTCCGAAAAAGTTAAATGGCAATTATAACCCGCCTTAAAAACAATATCCCCCTCCGTAATCTTTCCATAAGACCACCTGCCCGGACGCTCCCCTATCAAATCAGGATGACACTCATCAAAAGGAATATAACGGTCATTATTAAGAATCTCCAAAGAGTTTACCTGTCGGTTACTTAGCCACTTCACACATCCGCGATAGACCGGTACGTTTACCAAAGGCGTGGTATATTTCGACCACACATCCAGAAACCCTAAGGTGAGAAAGCCGTAAACATCGGCTCCATTACTACTCTTCAACGTCGTAAAATCACGAATTCCGTCCGCAAGCGAAAACGTAAACTCCAACTCATACTCCGCCTCTTCACACGTCGCCGTTATCTTAACAGAGAAGAACTCCCCTTCCTTGGAAATATCACAAAAAGTCTGTATCGCCCCCTGGCAGGAACTCTCCGTATGAATCAAGACCCCTAAATCCACCATTCCCTGCCGAAGAATATCCAATCCGCACTCACTATACGCAGCAATATACTCATCCCTGCGTGATTCCACCTGAATCTCGTCAAAAGGATAAAAACGTCCCGTATTCTGTGAATAAAATGAAGTAAACATTATTTTTTGGCAAGACTAATATCCAGTCTCGCGTAGCCGCCCTTTAACCGCAGCGCGTCTCCATAAAGCAATAAACTGTTCGTATAAATAGGAATGTTTCCGTTAGCGTCCGGGGAAATAATCAGCGAATGGTTGTGCTCTGGATGAAGTGTATTATGCACACTAAGCAAAATTCGGGAAATATACCGGTTAAAATACTCCTCCCCATAATCAGCTCTGCGCCAGAGTGCGTAATACGGCTCTCCCGTAAAATGAATGATCACCGTATTTCCGTCCCGCTCTAAAATCACCCCCTGAGTCCCGATAAACTCCACTTCACCGCTGACCAGTTTACCATTCACCGCAAAACCGCTAACAAAATCACCCTCCACAAATAAATGACACGACACCTCAAACCGTGCGGAACCCCGCTGAAGCCGGTAATCACCATCCGGAAAAAACAAAAACGCCTCCGCCGACTTTACTACCATCACCCCGGCACGCCTGCCGTACGTATCAAACAAATCAATATGATCCTCTCTGTCCGTCAGAGAATACTGCCCTGTAATCAACGCCGGATGAAAAGGCGGACCAATCACAAAAAGAAGGTCGTTCTCCTTCTTAATAATACGGGTAATTTCATACGTTTCCCCTCTCTCCGCGTAAAGATGGGCATCCGTAATAAAATCAACCGGAAATCTCAGCGTCTCATTGATACGAAACGTGGACGTTTCGCTAAACGGATACTTTGCCGATTCTTCATAAGGAAATGGACGAGGATACATGAAAATTAGGTGTAGTTAGTAATAGTCGTAACAGGCTCCGGATGTAAAAGCAGGAAGTTATACAACGGTGCCAAATCCGTTCCGCACTGAATCACCATAAACGACCACGCCACGATGAAACTAATACGCCGCCACTCTTGTTCGCAGAACGCACGATTCGACCCTGTCGATGAAAAAGTAAACTCAGTTCCGATATTATAAACAGCCTGATTCTGTACATTGAGCATCATTGCCCCCGTAGCAGGGTCAACAGTCCAGGGATTAGGATTCGCAAGCGGGAACATATTGCGTAAACGTCTTTCTCGTAAAGTGCTCATATCAAATACACAGCCGTCCCTCGAATTCACTAGACATCCTACCGACGAAAAATCACTCCCGTCCGGCGTACACGAACCGACCTCTGCCGTACCGGGTCGAATCTCATAACCGCTTCCTCTCGACATCACACTAAACGGAGTCGCCTTATATCCTAGCACTTTATCATAATGTCCCTGACAGCCGAACAAAGAAAGGTAAGCCAGCGAAGTTCCAGGACTCGCAACATAAACCGGAACCACCACCTCTCCAAGACCATTCGGAATATGCGTATGCAGATTATGCTCACTCACCACGACATCCACCGCAACCGAAGCATAAGAAGCATGCGTACATCGGTTCTGAACCCGGATCACATACCGAGTCGCCTGTCCCGGAATCTGGACAAAACTATGACTAAACGTCTTCGTAAAAACGTTCCCTTGCGGCAGGAGTTCATCAACCGCAAAAGGAGTCACCGTACCGTTCCCCCAACTGATATACAATCCCTGACCCGCCGTTGCCTGTCTTAAACACTCCAAATCCGGCAACTGAAAGGACACCATTATCTCAATATCATTCTCCCCGCTGCACCACCGGCTCACATCCGCAACTGCTAGTTGAACACAACGAGCCGCAGCACTAATTACTTGGTCATTACAATCACTCAGCGTAATTTTCGGAATACACGCTAAACTAGAACCGCCGGAACCGGCAGTACCAGAAGAGACTTCCATCGTCTCAAAATCCACACACTCCGGCTCATACGGCGGCAATGCCTCACAATAAAGCCCAATATCCGGAATACCAATATCCTGACTCGTATCCCCGACATCACAAAGATCCTCCAAAGACACATCCACTCCGATATTCGCCCCTACGGTATTCCCCTCTTCATCAGTAATCGCCGCAAGCGTAAAAGGACCATTAAAGACCACCGCCAAATTACCCTGATCATCAGGACATGCCCCGCCGATACATCCAACCGCCTGCGTCGGCTGCGTCTGATACTGCGAAAAGAAGTTCACCCCATTCGCACAAAGTTGCTTATTGCGGTCGTCTAAGGTAAAAAAAACCTGATTCTTATAAGCATTTAAGGAGAGTCCGCCAAGCCCCCGTAACGAAACCGTCCCTGTGAGACTCGTTCCGTCCACTGCACTCACCGCCTTACCCACCTTACTCATTAACCGAAAAAGACACCTTTCGGCAATCTGCGATTGAGCCGGTGCGGAATAAGAATGAATCACCGGAGCCTCATTTAGATTCAATCTGCCCGGAGTAATCCACCCGCTATATCCCGAAGCCAACGGGTCAAGAAAAATAGGCTTTCCATAATTCCAATCTTTTTTAAGAGCCGTAAATGCCAATATCGGCGAAAAGGTAAGTTCTGAATCCTTCTCAGCGGCATTCATCAAGATTCCACTAATCAATTCCTTCCCGATATTGATACTCCCCAAATAAGGAACATCCCCCGGCTTACAACTCACCGACAAATCAGAAATAAAATCAAGCGGGCGGATCGTACCAGAGTCGTCAATACCCGTAGCAGAAGGGTCCAGAATATAACTTCGGTCCTCATTCGCCGGGAGATAATTAAGATGATTTTTGTCTAATGCCACACCTTCATTATAACGGATCGTCCGTGCGATTATGGTCAGAATCTACGATACCTCGTGGTAAAATAGAGATATGCGAAATGATATTGTCGGTGCGGGTATTGCGTTACTAGGTAAACCAATGAAAAAGGAGGCCTGCGCAGGTCTCAGGCGTTTGCTCCCTTTTTCTGTGAGATTTCCGGGCTTGTATTCTCTATCAGAAGAATATATGCAGAAAGAAGCTTCGACAGCGCACGCCCTGAGACAGTTAAAAGCCCTCAATAAACTACGCGATCTGGTTCGTAGCGGTAAGCAACTAACAGATGCACAGTCAAAGAGTTTAGCGGGATTGTCTAAAAAAGACCTTAAAGAGAACCTATTAAACATTATCAGCCATAAAACCGACAAAAGCAATTATCGGCTTGTAGGTCTTAAAATAGATAGCGATAAAAGCGACGTAGCGGAAAAGTTTGATAAGCTTTACGGAATCAGAGGTCTCGCAGAGCAACGTCTCAATGACTGGAGCACTATGACTTTTACTCACAAAAGTCAGCGGATACCCTCTATTTTACGATGGGGACTGCTCAAGAGAATCTACGAACATCTTCATCGTCAAAAAGCCAACAACCTCATGGCTGAGCAGGATAAACTTAAAGAGTTTGGAAAGGATTTTGCGAAAATACGTAAAACTATTCCCAGAGAACTGTGGCCCAGTAATGACGAGGTAAAAGAGGCACGCCGATACGCTGAGGAGATTAGAAGACGGTACGGTATTCACTCACAAGTACCAAATACTCATAATAGTTTGTTTAAGCGTCGCGAACCAGCAGCATCAGGAATATACAATCCTGCGAACCATAAGGTTATTTTTTATCCCGAGATTGAATTCAATCGCAGCCTATCAAAAAATAATACTGCCTGGCACGAGATTGTAGGTCACGGAATGGATCCGCGTATGGCTCCGCGTCGCAGGCCATCTAGGGCGGAAGAGGAATCATTCGCAACTATCGTTGGTAGTTTAGGTACATTCCGACCCGGACAAGCGAGTAACATGTCGAATCAAGCAAAACAAAATCTTTCAAGACATTGGTACGAGTCCTATCCTCAAAGTCCAGACTTGGGCGCTCCTCCTTTGCCTAAAGGCTATAATTTCCCAAGTACAAATGACATCTATGAAGAGGCGATAAAAGTCTATAATCAAATATACCCAAATAAACCTTTTCCAATAAAACCTGCTCTGCCGCCTGAGCCTGCACCGCCGCAAGTAAACCCTCTGGCGCTGGTGGAGAAATGGCGTAAATTTTTAGACGGTAACTAAAAAAAATCTCACAGCAGCGTGAGATTTTTTGCACGCTCAACAAAACAGAAACCGAGGACCCCAGCCATCTGCTTGGTGTGCGCTGAACATAGTTACATCTGGCAGATACGGAAGGATACAGAAACCGTTCGTGTAATCATATTGCTGAACAAGATCCTTCGCCAAAATCTGCTTATCAAGCATAGAGAGTTGATCCCAGTAAGCCCTGAATGACCAATCCGTCCTCGTCGGATTGTTTTTCTGAACAGTCTCGTAAAAAGCCTCTGCCTCCTCTAGCGACAGCTTCCTAAACTTTTCCATCCTTTGATCTATCGTAACCTGACCGGCTGCTGGTCGCAACTTCGGATCGAACAGCTCCTCTGGTGTTGTCCCGAAATCCGCTGCCACTCGAATCTGAGCCTCAGTCCATTTCTCTTTTTTGGTCGTCATCCATTTTATTATACGTCTTATGCTTGCTAAGCATCGACGTTTCCACTGCACATAGCGCTCGTAACAGTCAAAACAGCGACAGAGACACTTGAAAATAAAGTCTTCCATAATACACCTCCATTGTTAAGAAGAGACCCATTTCTCTTCACTATCATTTACCTTAAAATCCCCTTTAATTTAACACGGTTGACCCAGAAATCAATCCCCGGATAATAAAGGTAAAGATCATCAACCACTTATTAAAAATGACCGACTCAAACGATCTGGTAATGGCGCAGGCAAAACTCGAAAGAGCAAAAAGAATGCTTGATAAGAAAAAAAATACCGACGGGGGACCGACCACAGCAGACCTCACAAATTACCTCGAAGCCAAAATTAGATTGAAGGACTGCCTTAAAGCTGTCGATAAAAAGGGCATGCCTAACATACCTGTTGCCAAAGACTGGATGAAGCTTGCTCACACATTTCTACGTGCCGTGATCGAATTTCAAGACAAAGACGGTACGGCTAAACTTTCAGATGAGACCTGGGAAGAGCATCCGCAATTTGCCTGGATAGGCAACATACTCGCTCAAGACGGCTTTATAAGGCAAATAAAAATATCTGCGACGGGTGAAAACGTCTTTCAATACCGTATCACTACCAAAGGACTGGCACTCTTTTCAACGCTGGAAACGATTGATAGTTATTACGAAGAAACAGTCACAAAAAAAGAGCGGGAAAAAGCGATTAAAGAATACGGACTAAAAATCCTAGCCGCTCTGTCCGGTCTGTCCGCAACGAGCGAAGAATGATGAACTCAAAACGAGAAAAACTGGAATACGCTTTCAACAGTTGGCTTGACATCCCTCTCTTCTTTGAGTTTAAGGACATCAAGCCCGTTCTCAACTGGCTAAACAAACTCCAAAGCGAGAACATCGCCTCCAAGATACTCGGTCTTTTAATTACAGAAAAGGAAATCCGTCTCCTCGTCGAACTCCACCGCACCGTCTCCTGCTGTGGACTGCCGGCGGTACAGTCCTGCAAAATATGGTGCTTCTACGCTAGTAAGCAAAACTGCACCAGCGTATTTTTGAATTGGTGAAATAATCGAACATGTGATAAAACGGACGCAGTCTCGCTTCTAACTTTGCCAACAAGTCCGGTTTATCATTTCGGGCACTCAGAAAACGAGAAATCGTCTCTGCCTTAAATAACCGGTTATTCAGTCCCGTAAACACCCTCTCCCAATCCGGCACCACACGGTCAAATCCATACCCGTACTCCTTCTTCTCTCCAGAAAACAAAATACCATACTTTCCATCGTCCAATATTTCCCGATAAAGCGGCTGGTCAAATCCGGCAACAAACAACCCCTGATGCAACGCCGCCGTCATTAAATAGCCCACTCCATTCACTGGGTTCAAATCCACAAACACATCATTCTGCCGCAAGATATTCAGATACTCATAATCACTAAAATTATTCACAATCACACACCTGTCCGAATACTCTAATCCTATCTTCTCTGTCACCTCCCGCTCATTCTTAAATGAGTGTCCGTCCATCAATAAAGTAACAAATAAATCATCACGGGTGCTCACAATTCGTTCAACATTATCCAATATCGCAAATCTATTCGTGGGGTTATTAAGACTGCACATGGAAATCACCACCCCAATCCGGCTGTCATCCTTTATCGTACTTCTCATCGTCGCCATCGCCCGATAAGACCCAGTAAAAACAGCGTGATTACTAAAACAAGAAACCAGAGACATCATCCGGTGCGAAATTTGTGTTCCTGGAAAGATTACCGTATCATAATGCTCCGATGTTTTCATCCTATCCGCATCCCACTTCGTAAAATCTCCAAATAAATAATTTTTATACGGCGACGGAGAATAACGGTCTTTACAGCCGGAATGCTTAAGATACTCGGTATAGTCATCAAACCAATAAATGGCTTTACAATGGTCTAAATAAGCAGAGAAATCATTCGGAGAGACCACTCGATGAACATAAGGATCAACAAAGGGAGAACAGAAATCAGAGACGGGATCACAGGTAAGATACTTAAACTCATAGCGTCTTATTTCCTTCAGTTTTCTGCTAATAAAAGAAGCCATCGCCACGGCGAATAAAGAAGTTTCATTTTGACGATAAGGAGCAAAAAATATTATTTTTTTAGGTCGTTTGCCCTTTTTTTTAGGTCTAGAATACATTTTAGACCGTTTTGATTTAGACCGTTTAAGCGGCGGAGTCGCAGTTCGATAAGACATAGAAAAAATGGGGTAAATAGAAGAATTAAGAAAAGTTTGCTACTTACCAGTGTAGCGCACCGAGGCGCGCTGTCAAGAGGGAGACACCCTCGCGCGAGAGCGTTTAAGAGCCTACCGCCTGAGCATATTGCTCAGGGTACATGCCTTGAAGAATATTGTCGGCAATCAAATTCCGAAGACTAATAGGGCCGCCCATTACAGGACAGGGCGCGGCGGCAGTGGTCGGCGCTGCTACGGTCTCTGCTACTAAGAGAGGCTTCACAACCGGCTCCGCAGCAACCGCTACGGCTGTCTGCGAGGCGGCAAGAGGGGCAGCCACAGCAAGTGCTGCTATTTTCAAAAATTCACGTCTCGTTGTTTTTGTTTCGCTCATTAGTTTGTTCCTCAGAAAACTCCACTAGATCGGGACTGTAATACGCCGTGATTATACCCTCTAACCACACTTTTGCAACCTCTGCCGCCGCTCCCTCAAAAGTTTCCGACACATCCACCTGCCTGCCCCTTCCCGGTGCCCAGCGAAAGTTAGCCTTCGTAATAACTTCACCGGTCGGTACAGGGCGTATGGAAACAGAAGCCATCACATGCTTGTAGTCGGCAACATACGAATAGGCGATGTAGTTGCTGTTATCCACCTGTCTCCAAACAACGCTGAGTTTCTGCATTTTTTATCCCATCTCACAAAGGGCAACATACCAGATTCCATAACGGAACCCACCTGCCGCCGCTATTTTCTTAAAATTAGCCTCATCCACCCATAACCCAGGTTGCCGGTCAGGATGTAACGAATCCCCCACGTAACGCGCTCCGTGAGTGTTCTCCAGATACACATAACGCTTGCCAGAAGCAACCCGCCACGCCCCCACAAAACTCATTGCATGTCCTCCGCTTCTCCAATCCTTGGGTTCCGCGAGTCTGTCGTTACCGAGTATCGCGCTGGTAGGATAGACACCGGTACCCATATTGATTCCAAACCCCGCGTCACACACAGAAAACACATAGTCGAACTTCGGCTCCGGCAGATAGACTATCACCGACTGTGTTTTAAGGGCATTGGCACACGCCGGAGAACCTTTTCTCCATTTAGAAGCATTATTACCCCCATCATACCGACCAAAGTCCTCTACCCAAAAATTGCCGACTGTTGCCGACCACTTCGCCATCGGATTCAAATTCAGACCGTTGCCCATCTGCATCTTGCCATTACCGCGTGCAATGCCGTAAGCAATAGACGAAGCAATCTCGCGTGGATACATCCCTAAACGAGCCGCCATTGTAAGCTTTGACCGCTTGGTCGCATTACGATGAGATTCTCCACAACAATCGCCACGTAGTTGCCTGTAGTTATACCCATCAAGCCACCGCACGCCCAAAGACTTATAAAGATTCCAAGGTAAAAATTTCTCCCTGCCCTCTTCTTTAATCAAGTCGGCACTATGCTGTAAATATCGTTCAAAAGCAGAGTCCCACTGCAAGCACTTTACAGCATTGTCCAAGTCAGCCCAATGCGCCGTAAAAGGCACGGACATACTCATCAACTCATCAAAACACTCTTGATCCTCTTCGGTGGTCTCTGTAAGACCGTCAATAAATTCATAATTCTCGCTCATCGTTCACCCCCTGTACTTCATCAGTAAATGTTTTTTGCGACTCGAACGTAAAACCGAGCCACTCCCACCCCTCCATAAGCGTACCGAGCAGCCATGGCGTGGATACGCTCACATACTTTAACATCACCTCTACGTCCACATGGTCAACAAAAAACTCGGTATTTATTGCCGCACACTTCGACGTAATACTCAACTCACACCCCGCGTTAACATAAGGCACACCTACAGCACCTAAGCGACGTATCACGGCGATATTCCTTTTTATTCTGCCAGGATCGCATCGCCGTTGCGTCGCCCGCTCTAACGCACGAATTGCGTAGGGATTTGCACTAATCAAACCCCACGCAGTACACTTCTCCACCTCGTTACAAACGCCATGAAGCAATCTTTGGGCAATGCGGTTGCGACGAAAATTCTGACTCACCACTAACTGCGTTGTCCATGCGATTTTTTTTGTTTTAGACTGTGGTACTATTATTGCAATAGCATAACCAACCAATTTACCCTCGTATCGAGCGCAATAAATTAATGCACCATCAGCTCGGAGCAATTCCGCTATTCTTTCAGGGGACAGCCGTACATTTCTACTTCGCAAACAAGTCTCTGGATGACACGAACTCCACGTTCCGTAATGTTTAGAAAACAATGCCGCACACTCCTCTAACAGTGCCACGTCTACCGCAGCGTACTCTCCAAGTGTCCACTCGAATCCTATATTCATTTGTCCCCTCTTTCATGCTTCCAGCGATACGTAACATTCATTTTACAACAATTTTTCCTTCGAGCACCTCTAGCGCATCCCGCATATAACTCAACTCCGGATTCCCCAACGCCTTCATCACGTCCTCTCTCACTGTTGTTGGTAAGTGGGCGTACAGCGCTTGTTTCACTAATTCCGCGGTACGGTAGCCGTCCCTCTCCAATTCCTCCTGCACCAAATTAATCGCCTGTCGCGTAAGCTTGGCTTGCTCGCTCGTCATCACCAGCGCGTCGCCGGAAGGAACCAGAAAAGAAGAGGGTATCTTCGTAAAAATGCCCTGGTGGTATCCTACAATAACGAATGCCAGTGCAAAAAGCACTGCGTACCGCACAAAGTCTTTCGGGATTCTAATTGTATTGTCCATCGTTTCTTCTTGTTATTGTTGTCCCGTTAATTATCCGCATCTTGATTTCCACGTCAAATAGATTAAATTTAGGAAGATTTTTCAAAAGGAACTCAACTTATGGACGAACAAGAAAGAGATCGGCGTTTGAATGAATTGGAGCCTCTGCATAAGTTTATTGCAGAAGAAGAGACGAAATTTAAACAGGCGGAACGTGAGGGTACGTTAAAAGGCGATAAGCTTGCTAGTGCCTACGCCACTGACAACGCTTGGCGGGCTAATGTACGGCGGCGGGAGGAGAAGATTGTGGACGAATGGCGCGAGTCTCAGGGAATCGAAAAAGAAGAGCAATAGCTTCATTTACTCGATGTGCATTTTCGCACCACTGCCGAAATAATTCCTTCTTTTTCTCTGGATCACTCTCATTATCCTCCTGCGCACTTATAGCCTCCGCTTTTGCAATCAAATTATCGCAGGCGTTAGCGAGCTCATCAAAACGAGCCTCTTCTTCTGACGTTAGCCTAGGTCCCCCGTCGGGATATTTTTCAGCATAATAAAGTTCTATCCCTTTAAGGCGGACTTCATGTCGTTCCTCCGAAACACGACCAATTTGATGCAATAACTCCATTCTTTTGTCCATATCGTATTCATTTCTCTTTCGCTCTTCTAAATCCCTTAACTTCTCTGTTAAACGGTCGTATTCGCCCATATGTTTTGTCCAAATCGGACATTCGTCAACGGTATTTTCTTCGCTCATAAGCTCATTATCCGACTATTGATTTCCCTGTCAAATCTGTTAAATTTAAGGCTGTTTTACGGTGAGAGAATATAAATGGAAACTAAAACAGCACAAAAAATACAAGCAACAGAGATTGCGCTAGAACGAATTGAACAAAGGATAGAAAACTGGTGGCGGTTATCGGATCAGGAGCGTTTGCAGGTACAAAAGACTGCGCGAGCAAAAGACCCAGATAGATCAGATTGGAGCGTACCTGCGTATTTAGCGCAATTAACGCAAGAAGAGCAGAACGCTATAGCTAAAAAGGACTTCATTGCTGCGTGCGGCGATTGGTACAGCACAATCGCTGCGACCTCTGAGGGGTGGGGTCCTCTGCCTTACGATGAATACGAATGATATACTGTTTTTTGATTATAAATACGGCAGCCACGGTTGTTGGTGTAATTTAGTGGCTGCGCTGTGAGGATCTGACGTAGGTAGAAATTTGAATAACCCTGAAAGTGACGGCGCTCCCTCGGACTGTGCATTTGTTTGATAGGCTCTGTTCGCCAAACGTTGCATGTATTCTGAGTTAAGCGGATCAATAGCGTTTACATTCTTACTAAATTGGTCATACCAAGACTGCCGAAACATGCCATAGTTACCGTAGATGGATGCTAGTGATTCAGCGGAAGCTCTATCTGGTTTATTGGTGAGTCGCTCCAATGGAGTAAGACCTTGACGAAATCGGCTGTCCAATCCGTGTCCGCCAGCCTCATGCCACAGCGTGTTAATATTGCCTAATTCGCGTAAATGTTCGTCCGGCATGCTTTTTGGTATGCCGTAGTATTTACGATAGTGACTTAATGCCACTTCATCCGTCGGATATAGAAATGAACGGCTTCGAGATGGGTCTAACGCTCCGCTCACGTGCGAGCCTGCTGAGATACGTGAATTGCTTAAAGACTCCAGCAGAGGTGTATCTGCTGGACGTGATGAAGAGCCCCAACCGCCGAAATTATCGTTCTTATTAGAGAATAACCGTCGATGTATATTTATTGGGTATTGCTTAGGATCCAATCCCTCTAACGTTCTAACGGCGCGAATATGCTTTTTAATAGCTTCTATCTCTGCATTACTTGCCCAGTAGTTCCTAGGAATATTTTCTCGCACTTTTGCAAAATTCTGTCCGTGCCGATGCAACCGCTGTTGAACCTGTAAGCTATCATCTAACGAATTAATGCCAGATATGCCTTTACCTTGATTTATCGCGCGAATATAGTTAATAGGCTTTTGTATGCCGATCTGCCGTAACTTATTCGACATGTCGCCAATATTCGAATTGTCAACTAAACTCTGTAGGCGATCAGCCGATGACCGTGTCTTGTTTATAAGAGTATTAATCAGTTCTTGCGACACCGGTAATCCTTTACGTTGTAGGGAAATAATGTAGCGGATAAGTTTAGCAGCTGACGCTTCTTTGTGTAATCCCGCCAGTTTCGCGAGTCCAGCTATTGGACTCTGCACTAATAATTCAATCCCTTTTCCCGGTATATAGTTTTTCATACCTCCATTATATCAGATACAATAGAGTAATCGTGCCATCAATCACCGACCTCGATTTCTCAAGTTTATCAACGGTCGCCAAGACTGCCGCACCGGTGCCGACTGCACCTCCGAAGACGCTTCTTTCTCCTCACTAACCGTCTCCTCGTCAGCGTCTATTACCGGCGATGACAATACAACAGTCGCGTGTGCTCCGTAAAACAAACCTATCAAAACGTGCAGTCGCTCAAACACTTTCTCAAAATCAGGAACCTCTCCTCCTTCTGCGCTCTGGAAATAAGCCGTATTGAAAAGACTCAATTCCCGTGTCAGTGCCATCACCGCCCGGCTTACTTCATCTCTATCAGGACTGCCACTCTGAGAAAGAGTTTCCAGAGCGACATTCACCGGCGGCGGTTCCGACGGGACAATCGGCTCGGACTGCTCCAATCGTGCTTCTCGACGCTCCTGAAGCCGGCCAGACAGCGAACACGCCTCTGCCGTTGCCATCAAAGAAGGCAGGGTAAGAGAGGAAACTTTCGGCGGCTCTTTTTGGCTGCCTAAAAAAGCAAACAACACCCAAAGACTCGCCACAATCACCGCAAAGGGCACCACCCAATTCCAGAAGAACTGCTTAATCGGACCAGTCTCTACGCTCCACTCCTCACGCACAGGATTACCGTTGATGTACCTTGCTGATCCTCTCGTAGGAAAAGAGACCTGAACAGATTCCCCTAACTCTTTTAGTTCACCAATCGCTTCTGCAAGCGTTTTTTTCAAATCAGCGATCTTTTGATCGATTCGCCTCTTCTCCTCTAGCGTTTTTTTTAACTCTTCGCGTAATCGCTCTAATGCACCAACTGTATTACTCATGTTCTTCATTTTATTAAAAATTATTCTTCAACTTTGTACGCCCAAATAGTATGCGCGCTGTTATTCGATGACCCATTCAATATAATCTCCAGTAAATGCTCATCGGGCCACAGCACAAAAGAGCCATACTGATCGTCCGTACTGCTTCCCGGACCAGCGACTTGTCCAATATAATTACCCGTCGCATAGAAAGTCACCGGATTCTTTGGCGAACTCCCTGTGTTAAAAAAACCAGCCAAACGAATCGGCTTTGTATTTCTTATAAGTATAGCAGAGGGTGCGTGGGCACTGATAAAGTTCCAACCAGAAAGACTCTTCGGCGGCACCAGAGTACCACCATAACCCGTAACGCCTCCGAAGCCTATTCTTCCAAATCCCACAGTGTGCCATAGAATCTGCACCGTATCATCCAGCTTTATTACCGGCGGTTCCGCCAGTGTTGCCGCAGTATAGTCCACTGCCGGAGCTTCACCATGCACGCCGGGCAACTGACCGCCATAAATCGCCGAAATATCCACCGTGCCGTCATTGCGCGTAACCGCCGCATGACTCTGTAGCGGCATCGTGACTTTTTGTGTGTGCGTTTTACCGCAATTTCCACACGTTTTACCGATCTGCGCAATAGCTGCCGTACCAGCCATTGGCATCAGAGGTGTCCCTAAAACTATATTACCCGCTGCATCTCTAAACGGTATCTCCTGTGGTACCTGATTGCCTGATAACGGAGCAGTCGGAGGTGTACGCACCGGAACCACATTACGCGGCAACGCCGGCGGCGACATTTGCGCCACAGTAGTATTCGGCGTTACATCGATTATTTGATTCGCAGCTGGCTGTACGTTTTTAAAACTTTCAGGCGGTAGGGTCATACAATAATGTGTTTACAAAATTTTCCAAAGGTTTTCCTGTCCTAAATACAGGCGAGCCATGCAGAATACAAGCATCGCCGATATAGGAAGTAATACGCTCTTTATCCTTAAATGTTCTCATCTCTGACACCGTAACATTCGGGTCAGTACCCAGATAATTAGAAAAGAGTCTCTGACCTACATCAGGTATCACAGAAGCAGGCTCCTTAACCTGCCTCAAATGACAAAGTATCTGGTCGCAGTTATGCTTAAAAGCTCTATCCGTTAAATCGCTAAATTGTTCTAAATCGTATTCCCTGGCAAGAGCTTTACTGTTCTTACGCCACGCAGTATGCATAGCGGTAATTACTTGATAATGTGAAATATATGCGTCGATATGTCCAAAAATCAAACCCATACACGAGTAGCCCGGTACTTTGTTCACCATCGAAATACCGGCACCCCGTAGAACAGGATCTTCATTAGCGTACCCAAAACTGTACGGATGGAACCAATCAACACAGGTTAGCAGCGAATTCTTCGGAAGATTAATAGTTTGAGCCGCCTCAAGAAACTCAGAAAAAGGACTGACGCACACGCTGTCCGAAGCGTCACACCACACCAAATACTCTATTCCAAGATCCCTGAGCTGCCTCTCGTTATCAACTACAGACTTATACTTTATGTCCGACCAACTCTTGAAACTGTCTCTCCAATGTAAAAAATGGATCGGATACCCGAACTTTCTCGCAGATAAGGCAAATTGCCGAGTGATCGAAAAAACGTCACTACTAGGATAACTAGCACCTGAGATTAGGACAGTATTTTTTTCCGTGCAGTTCATTTTATTTATTCTATTGGGAGAGTAACCGGAGTCAACGGTTGTTTACTCGAAATTTGCATTGCTTCAAAAGTTTTAAGCATTTTCTCGATTTCAGCCGAGTGCTCGATGGGCTCCGTGCCGCGCAACAAATGAGACCGCCCGCACACGTTAGAAACGTGACACCCGCGCACATAGACTTCTGGGTCATTATTCAGCCGAATCTGCCTAGAAAACTTCTCATCAAAAACTTTATCAACATACTTCGTTTGCGGCGTATATCGCTGCCCATTTAACCGATAGAGAGAACCGCCTCCCACAAAATACCTGACATAGGATTTTTGTGTACACCAATCATAACAAGCCGACCAATCTAAGGCGACAAAATCTACATTATCATTCATGAACGACATCTGATAAGAAAGCCTGTCAGCACGACTCCAATCGTCATCATCAAATATCGCCATAAACGGCGTGTTCGCATTGTCCAAGCCGATATTTAGAAGGTCTCCCAGTGTTTTGCGACCAGTTTCACATAACACCTCTCTAATCAGAGGATGTGAGATATTGAACGGCTGAACTTTATCAGGGCTTTGATTGACAATGACCAAAAACCGGTCTTCGTAAGTTTGTTGTTTGAAGGATTCAATAGCCAGAAGAGCGAGTGGTCTTCTCTCCGGTAGGTGCCCTGTCACCATTATGCACGTTACGCCTCTATTCATTGAACGCCTCCCAGTACTGCATCAATTCCGTTTCCGTCATCTGCGACTGCGCTACCTGCTCCAAATCTTCAAAACACAAACAACATTCGTCATACGGCATATCCATCAAATACGCGAGGATTTCTGTGCTCGTCGAGGATTCCAGATCAATACCATCCCACCGCAATACCTCGTCCACAAAATCTTTCTGTGTCGCGCTGCCATGTTTACACAGACTGTATCGGGCTGCCTGAATACCGCATCGAAACAGTTTCCCATCAACAATCGCTCTGCATCTGCTTTTAAAACAAGCCCCACTGCCATCGCCGGCGTTGCCAGTCTTCCACGCGGCATACTTGTCCGATTTATGGAAACCTGCGGGCTTAACGACAAACGGATAAAGCGACCGGATCTCATGCCGCAAGTTATTCTCCTCTAACCATTTTTTTGTTTCGGGTATCGGGATGTGCTCACTGACAATGAAATCAAAATGCGGATACTTTTCGTGTAGTTCCAAAAGAATATTCGTATGCTTATGCGAGGACAAACCTACGCCGTTTGTGACTAACGTCACTCGCGCTGCAAAATCCCGATGCTCACATACGGTATTAACGATAAGCGGCAGGTCAGGGTGCAACAACGGCTCGCCCACGCCACAGATAGGAAACCACTCCACCTTCAAACGCTGCTGTGCCGCCCAGAGTGTTCGTAAAATACTCTCCGTCGAACCTATCCAGGCTTGTAGCGGCGCAAAATACTGGCAGTGATTGCAGCGTAAATTACATTGACCGCAGACATGTATCTCACAGTGATGCATGGCGACGAGCCCATTATCCAAAATAGTTGCTTCATTATTAATCATGACCAATCGTAATTATCCTGTTCGACGAGACTCGTTTGCTGAATCTCAACTTCGTGCTTCATCACTTCCTCTGTTTGAGCCGCGACCTTTATAAACGGAGTGATCTCTAAAATCCCTACGTCAAACTTTGCATCTCCCCACAACGCGCCCTGAAACGTTTGCCCAGAAATAGAAAGGGTGAACAACACATCGCCCATTTTGGGAATAAATCTCCCAAACTTACATCTCTTATCGAAGGCTAAATAAACTATCGCCGAACTGTCAAAAAGGTAGTGATAATAGGTCTCAAAATCCCCATGTTCCGAGGAAAACTGGGCTAATAGTTTGGGATCCGTCGGCGTTTCCGGTAGCCACTCCATCTTAATCGCACGAAAATCCGGGACTTTCTTTTCACGGGTTTTTGCCACGCCGGTCGCTTTCGGCGGCGGCGGACTCGTGGGCACACTCGGAGTATAATTCCCGCTCAACACCTCTTCTAACTCCTGCTCTAAATTATCCGGTTCCTGCTGTTTTTTTGGTGCGTTAAACTTCACTCCGTTGGACCGTATCGGAATACTGCGCTCCCCCATCGTGTCCGGAGGCTTCACCACCGGTACGTTCTTGATGAGACCTCCCGCCTTCATTGCCGTTGCAATATCCTCGTGCGAACTGATCTCGCCTAAATCCTTCGTGACTCCTCCGCGTGTTACCGTAAGATGCAACTTTTGACCTCTTACATCGTTGTACCATTTAGACGGAGCAATCGCCTGGTCAAAATCCACTCCAACACCATTCTCATCGCTGCCCATCGCCGCGGCAAACACTTCTGGATCTTTAAGTCTAATCGCTTTCGTCGCCATTACAATAAATTGTCTAAATTAACCTTCTCCACCTCAACACCAAACTCCCCCTCATCATTAATCGGCTTTCTCACGCTCCATCCATCCGTGATTGGCACTTCCTCACCATCCATATTTGTCACAAAAAGATTCTGTCCACTCGAATCAGTTGTTACCGGCAACTCATAACCGTAATAAACGTGGATACGCCCTAGCGTTAATTTACTCACGCTCTTCGTGAGTTCCCTTCTCAAAGAATCAAAATCATCAAAGGAAAACGTCTTTTGCCCAATCAACGGAGAAGAAACACAACAATGCCACTTCATCACCGGAGTCGGCTTTTCCGCAAACATCTTCGCCTGCGCATAAAGACTGCCTACCGTCGACGGCTGTAAACTGCTAATAAGTTCTAGGGTATCCGACATTCTTAAAATTCAGTAGTGAGGGCTTCTCTATTATCAAAAATCTGCCTGTAATACTCAGACAACTCCACAAAACGCTTTCTCTGTGCCTTCGTTAAATCCCCCACGGCACACACTTCCGGTTGCTCCACCTTCAAAGGACTTCTCGGCTTAATCACTAAGTCGTTCGTCGCCTCACTGTCCTCTGCTAAAAACTTTTCCGCAAACGCCTTAATGTTTGGATCCGGCTTCAGTCGAGCAACAGACAGAGTAGTCGTATCCAGAGACTCCGACATCACGATAGAATACTGATTCGTATGGATGTCAACATGAGCCACTGAAATAAAACCGGACTGCCGACCCTTCACTTTCGCCAACACATCCTCCGCATTACACACGCCGACACTAAACATCACCACCATCTGCTGTTTTGTGTCAAAATACCCCTTCCCGCCGATTTGCTTACAGAAAGGCACCCATAAATCAGCGTGGATCGTCCAAAGAGTACGGTTCCAGTACGCCTGTGTACCATAAAAACCGTCCAAAGTATCCAGAGGCAGCGGAGAAAGTTTCTTTATGTGTTTGAGATACTTCTCCGGCAGTTCAGAAAAGAGAGGATCAAAATCGATATGATTCTCATAAAACCACACATACGGCAGGGCAGGGGTAAAAAAAATCTGCTGGTGATTTTCCTGAAACTCTTTAAGAGTCGATAATTTCCCAATAGGAATAGTGTCCAGTTTGACACTATTCACTACTTCAAAATCGGTATTAGAAATACCCGGCACTAAAAACTCAGACATAAGTCTTATTCTAGCGCCGGCTTAATCAGCGTCAAACTTAATCACCGCACAGGGCTCTACACAGATCTACGGGAGCCTCAGTGTCTGCGAAGTGAACTTCCACTTTTGTCACAACAAACTCAAAACTGCTTGGGTTCATAAGGGTTACTTCCACCCTACTACACTCATCTCTCACATACCACCCGACCTTTATAATGTCTTCCGACCCATATTTGGTATCATCAAGCGTATAAGCACTAAAACCGTATTTTTTACCAGATATACCGTGTTCCTTAGCCAGCTCGGAAAGCTCAGAAAGAGTTGTTATTCCGGTTGCAATATCGAAAGCAAACGCTCTAAGCGCCGCGTCCTTCGCGTGGGCTTTCTTCGCCGTCTTTTTTGCTGTTTTCTTCACCGTCTTTTTTGTGACTTTTTTAGTCGTTCGTTTCTGTGTTGTTTTCATAAATACTCCTACTTTCGTTAAATTGTGTAATAAGTTCTCTCGTCTCTGGAGACATCTCCAGGCCTAAATTAAGTTTAATCTGCTCCACATGCCGCAACTCTGCTGCACCGACGAGCAATGCCGCTTTATCCAAATCCTGCTCCGCTAACTTCGTGAGTTCCGCTTTCACATCCTCACCAATAAGCGGACGCACTGCGGCGAGCGCGCGCTGTACATTCTGTAAAATATCCGTATTCCCCGCCTGCATCGATCTCGTTGCAAGATCCAACGCAAGTTTCAAAAATTCTCCCTCTGTCTTATTGAGTTTTCGACGAGAATGCCCCATCAGAGCACCCTCGTTAGAAATACTCATTTCAAGCGCTTTTTGAATAAACGTCTCGGCGAGTTCTTTATGCTGCGGCTTTGCGTCCGTTGTTAGAAATCCAGTCGAGAATAACTCCAGAGCAACAATGCCGCCGTGATAACCAAACATCCGATAAGCGCATGCTCTGTCGTAACTTGGTGATAATTTGAAGTTTGCATGACCGGGATAATTATTTCCACGTATAACCTCCGTCTCTATCCAAAAGTTTGACTCTCTACGTGACCACGAATCAAAAAATAACTGCTCATACCACGCCACCGTCGCCGGGCTTAAACTGAACTTATCAGAGAGCCAGCCTAAGTCCACCTCCGTCAGTAAGTACCCCTCCAGTAACCCCAGAGTATCCAACGAAGTGTACTTTCGTAACTGCATCGCCTCATAAATACCCGGATACTTCTTTTTTAGAACATACTTCTCTTCGGGAGTCTCCGCCTTCGCAAAGTCCTGACAGAAAAGATAGAAGACACGGGAGGCAATGTCATCATCCTGAATAAAGACCTGATAATCCTCTGCCTTACTCAAAACGTACTTTACACGTTCATACCGCCAGTAAGGAGGACGGTGGGCATCTTTGAGGGTATAAAGGACGTAGGGAGTGGCCTTTTTCGGTTTATCCTCTGCGTCCTTCAGTGGTGTTACTTCATTGCTCTGCATCTTCTTCCGTTACCGGCACTCTCACCGCCGTTTGCCGCCGCACGAGACCGAGGGGTCCTCTTTGGGTGCGGTACACTGTTTTGTATTGGACAGAGGACGCACTTGCCGTACGCATCATCGCCAGATCAGACTCAGGGTCTTCTCCTCTATGATAATTTTCCATTGTACTCACCGCACGATAAGTCCAATAGACTCCGTCTCTTCCGATACCGCCGTATTGATCATTTCGGCTGAGCAACTTTGCATTATGTCCAGGAGACCCACGCCAGACACTAAAGACACGGGCACCCGTCTCCATACCAGAGGCACAGTTCTCAAAAGGAGCACCGTGATAAATACGCTTCGTTCGGTTCATATGTTTCGACCATCTTCGACTGTCCTCCACAATCTCCGAAACCAACGTTATTTTGGGTAAGTCCCGCTGCTCCCGCAACTCATCAAGTTTATCAATGAATACTCTCTCTTCCTCTGTTAGAGACAAATAAACAGGGCACTCGATTCTTTCACTCTCCGAAACTTCCGCAGAAGCAATAGAGATCGCAATGAAAAGACCTAAGAGAAAAGCAATACAGCAACCAATGATTTGTTTATAATTCATAATTTGTGATTTGTGAAAAAGAAAGGGCGCAAGACTGCGCCCGTTAAGTCAACACCCGTTAGCGAACTTCTACAGAGACGGACGGTCGTCTCGGAAATACAATGCGATCGCGGAACACCCCTCTCACAACGGGCGGTCGGGGCTGTTCAACAATCTGATAGACGGGGGTGCGAGTCTCCACCGCCAGCACCGGGCGCGGCACAGCGACATAGACACGAGGCGTGGCGACCACCACCCGCGGAGCCGGTCTCACATACGTCACCGCAGCACCGCTCGGTGCCGCCTGCACTTCGGCAACAACAGGTGCAGAATAAACTTCTGAGGCATCCGCCGTAAGGCTGAATGCCGCTAATCCAAGAAAGAGAACGCCCAATACAATAATCATACTCAAATTCTTCATAACAATACTCCTTATATCAAGGGATGACTACGCTTATCTAGCCAGACTCTCTGACTATAAAAACAAGCGTAGAAAAATTTATCAGCCAGAGCCGCACATAGCTCCGTTAACGCCTGCGTTTCTAAGAGCATTTATAAGCCTGCTCATTTATAAAACTGCCATTAGGCGAAGTTTCATCAGTGCCTAAGACACTGACAATCGCCGTAAACAAATAATCTTTATACCGCTGCTCCAATGGCAGTTCCAAATAAGGTTTCATACAGGGGTGCTGCTTCTTCTCCGGGTCTTTGACCTCCCCGTATGTCCAGCCTTCACTCTCCTTTTGTTTCAACCAGTTTTTATGAGAACACTCCGGCGTTGTTCCCTCATTCTCAAGATGGAACCTCACGCCATTTATAGCGCTCTCTTTCTGCCAATCAGGAGCCGACTCCCAGTCCGGCTGACTGTAATCTCCAAGAATTTCACAATAGGCTTTGTTCACCGTGTGGCACACCCGTGCAATCTCTTCGTGTGTAAATTTTCTTTGCATTTTATAAAAGGTTAAAAGTTTATCCTCAAATTATACGCCACTACCCTTGGGGAGCAAGTTGAATAAAAACTTAGTCGTGATCGGCTCAATATTGCTTAATACGTCCGCACTCGTGAGAGTCTGCATATAAGCCGTAGAGGCAGTCTTATCCCATACGCCCGCAACAACGCCAGACTGACCCAGTCGCTGATACGTCGAATTATGAATAATCGAAGGTTTATAGAGAAACACGCGATCAATCCCAACAGCACCGATAACACTAAAATAGAAACGATAGTTATCAACGTCACTCGGTAAAACGACTTTACCCACTAATTTTCGCCATGTCACTGCGTGAATCTTATCCGTCATCGGATAGTATGTGCCGTAACTGTTTGACGAATGATAGGGTTTTAATTTACCGGTGTTCAAATCCCATCGGTACACAAGTATATGATAGCTACTAGGGTCCTGCGGAATAACAAAAAGAAATCTTTCAGGTTTTTGCATAGTAACACCTTGCGAAAAAACAAATTAAACCAACCCCTAACGCCACAATGCCGATAGTTGCCGGAGCAGGTACAACAGATACGATGCGTTCCTGCTCAGGAAGACGAGGCGATGGGGGTATTGTGCCGCGATCACTTGAAAGAGGCGGTGAAATCAACGAAGTGACAGGCTCTAGTCTCTCCGCAACATCTGATAAACGATAAGGCGTGTCCGGTATCGGCAGAGGGGGCAATGCCAATATAACATCCGATAGGCCGCCGCCCGGAGTCATAGCACAGGACATCTGCGCCTGCTCTGTAAACTCATTATCAAAGATCAAAGGAGGCAGCGTGATCGCATTATCGCCAATGTCGAGCGTAAACGTCAACGGAGCAATGTTTGACTCTACATCTGCAAATAATAAAGGAGCGGCTGCTGCCAGAAACATACAGACGGCTATTTGTACGGTTTTCATAGTAGTTAAAAAACGAGAAACATTGAATCTTATTATACAAGAACAAAAATCTGTGCTATTAAGGACAATGAATCTTTATTCAAAATTACATCCTTAATAGCCCAGATTACCATTCAAAAAAAGAAGCAGATAAAAATCGATAACCTTTCAAGCGTTCTAACCAATTGAACTACTTCCCCGCGAGCGAGAAAGGGCGGACTCGAACCGCCAACAGCTAGTTCTCAAGACTAAAGTAAGGCTATCTGCATTCTGCTCCCTATTTTTTAGATCTCCACGCTGTTAATCAAATTAACAAACGTGTCTTTCCCGCTCCCGCGAGCCACCGCCGCCAATAAGTCGAAAACAGCATCCGAGAAACCACCGACATTGATAATGTCAGCGCTCTCTTTCAACTGCGTCGCATTCGTCGGTTGTATATCTATGCATACGCATTTTGCTCCGGGGTTATTGTAGTTGAACGTCGTCCACTCCTGTTGAGCAGGCGTGCTCATACGGTAATCCCAGCGGCTGCCACTGTTAAACCAGGACATATCGTCCGATACAATGACCAACAAATCACCTCGGATGTTATTGTCATTGAGGTACTTAATGGCGCAGCCCGTATCCGTTCCGCCGCCGTTGCGACTTAACTTCTGAGCATTTGTCATGACACTATCGCGAGGATTAATCTTCTCCCAGTGTACCACTGTGTCAAAAGAAATGATCACGGCATCCGTGTTCATTCTCTTGATAGCTGCACCCATCAGTCCTGCAACATCAACACATTTCACCATAGTAGTTCCGCTGCCGCGGCTCCCTGTGACTGGATGCTGCATTGAGCCAGAGACATCGATTGCAACAATCACCTTGCCCTCAATCTTCGGCACGTTACTGATGCTTAGTTCCATAGCATCTTGTAGCGCTTCACGCACTTTATGAGGAATTGTCTCCGTCATAATATAAGCGGACAGAAGCGTATAAGGAAAAATTTTTGACTTCGCGATCTCCTCTGGATTCCGCAAACGGTCAAAGATCATGTTGACGAGCACCGGATCTTCTCCATTACGGTCGAAAACTCCGTTACGCTGAAAAGCGTTAAGGTTCATTCGTGTCGTTTGCCAAGACGCATCTTTTGCTATGCTCACCCAATTCTCCCGTGTCAACGGCACAGAGGTAAGGTACTGAAAGTTTATATTGGGCAGCGCATCCCACGATTTACCCTCCGCGTAATCCTTCTTAAAATGCTCGTAAAGTCGAACATTCGCAGGAAGCTTCGCTGGATCGTGCGGAAAACCACACAAATACGCAAACAAGGCACTGAACGTTTCATCCTTCGGCTTCGGATGCGCCAGTCGGATAATGTCTGCAAGAGATGGATTACTCCCAACCGAGGAATTGAACAATTTGTCCGCATCGTCCCAACTATCGAACCAGTTACGGATACAGTTAGTAACAACCGTCCCAAAGGACTTTCTGCCCAGAGCGCCAGACCGTAATATTTGAACGAACGAGCGGAGCATCTTTACATTGTCGATGACCTTCGGAAAAATGCGTTTGAACAGCGATGTGTCCTTCGTTAGAAGAACAGCCAGCAATAGGCATGGCATATCCTTCATGTAGCCTTTTGTTCTCGCATAAACTGCCGTCTTTGCGATGAACTCCGGACTGACCTTTTCACACATCTGCAACACGTCCGAGAACTGCTGTTCCGCAGTCGTATAGAACGTATTGTTAATAGTGCCGGTGCAAGCGTACGTGGCTAGCGCCTGTTCAGGACTTAGTGCATACGCAACACCGCCGGCGGCGTTTACAGCGTCCGTCTGTGGGATAACTTTGCCCTTCGGGGCGCGAGGAAATACATTTGAATTTGGCATAAAAACTCCTTTCTGGTTTGCCGGTTTCAATGAGAAAAAGTGATAACCAACGCGGTTATCTTGTGCGAAAAAAGGGCGAATGAAAACTATCTGAACTGTTACAATTAGGCAGTGTAAGTACAGAAAACATTTCGCCCAAGCTAGTAACCCTCTAAAGGAACTAGAGTTTCAGAACCTTACGAATCGGTAAGGCTGCTGTATCAAAAAAGAGACTGAATGAAAGTTTGGTAATCATGTAAGGCTATCGCCTAAGGATTTACAATCCTCTCAGTAATGAATGTAGATCACCAGGCATTTCAGTCCCAAAATACGATGACTTCAATAAAAATGTATTAGCACTTGCAGCCCTATGGACTGCAAAATTGCCATCAATCTCCAAGGACTTTAGGAGCGTGCGGCTCAGCCGCCAAGGGTTTCCTTCTGCGGAAAAGTCCGCAGCGTACAATATCACCAATACTGCACTCAATAGGAACGTGTCAATGTATGCCAATACGCATTTGAAGCCAATGGCGGAGGCGGGATTTGAACCTGCGACCTAAAGGTTATGAGCCTTTCGAGCTAACCAACTGCTCCACTCCGCTACAACACAAAAAAATAAGGCGAATGAAAAAAGTCTTAGCCTTTACAAACCAAAAATGTAAGCCAAGACAGCATTTCGCCCCAATACGATTAAGGATTAGACAACCGACTCGCCTCCAGAAGCGGTAGTTGTGCCTCTGTGGGGATATATATGATCTGTCTATTTGTCCCCTCGGAAAGTGTCTGCACCCAGAGATAGCGGAGGTAAGCCTCGCTATTCTCTAAAGACTCGCCGATAATTCGGTTCGCCTCTGCAACACCTTTCGCTCTTTCAATCTCCGCTTCGGCAAGAAGTTTCGCCGACTCCATTTGAGCCCGCGCTTCTTCGATGCGAATTTGTTTATTCTGCTCCGCCTGCCGAAGCTCCGCTTCGCCGGCTTTTCCGGCTGTCCATACTTTGTACAAAGGAAGACCAAACATTGCTGCGGCTATTAAGATAACCACACACGCAGTAATCACAACAATAACAAATCCGTCAACATTTCCGTTTCTTTTCATCGTGTTATTTATTAACAAGTTAAGCATAGTTATTTACCGTAAATCAGCCACTTTTTGAAGTTTATCAACTTTGAGATTCAGTGTCAAGTGTTATGGACAAAACATTGATGCCGCAGGCTTACTTGCAATTTAATAGGACTCTCCTGGTCGCTACGAAACACTAACCAAAAGCCTCTGCCCTCTAACTGCAAACGTCCGGTGTTATAACAAATCCCCGGAAGAACAGGAGGCATCGAAAATATCGCCGTATTCTCCAGGACTGGAAAATCATCAAAGTCATAAGCACCGCGCCGCAACAGTCCCACATTTTGGGCGAGTAACTGCTCCATCACCGGAAAAGTCCACTGAGGTTCCGATTCCAACATCCAAATATGCGGTATTTTCGTCAGCATACTGCTCTCGTAAGTAGTCTCTGAAAAGGCAAGTACCCACCACTGCTGTAACAGTCCGCTGACATCAGAGTAAGTGCCGATATGCCCTTCCAGCCCTTTTATTTCTTTATTAGGCAAAAAGGCGACATGATAATTAAATGGCTGGAAGACAGGACTACCGCTATCATCCTCTAATTTCGCAGTGCGTACCTCCGTGTCGACATTCCATAAGGTAAATAATGATTTTGAAAAAGAATAGCTCATACGAGTTGTTTTATATTTTTACTTTTAGCCGGTCGAGCAGGCTGAACAGATTGTGCAGCCGGCTCCGTGTTCAAAGAAGGTAATTCTACTGGTCCAATAATATCTGAAGATAACTGCTCATTCACAAGATTAAGTTTGTCGCTCAATTCCACTAAACACCGCAAATCCGTCTTAGAGCATTTATGCGGCTCGTAAGCGGGAGACACCGGTATTTTTAAGCCCTGAAGTAGGTCTCTCGGTTCAATCGGTTCATTCGCCATCACAAACTTTGTGACGTCGAATACACGGGTCATACCGGAACAATACCAAACTGCCGGGATAAACCGGCAACCTCTCCTCGCCGCGTACCCGGCTATCCGTCTCACCAAATAGAGCGCATCGAAACCCAGAATAATAGGCGGTACAGCCTCACTGAACGCCCAGGAATTTAGCGTCACACAAATATCCTCTATGTCGTCTGGACTGACAAGCACCCAGTGTTTTACCTTCATAAACTCCTCACGGGAAGCCCCGCAACGGATATGACACGCCGAAACTGCCCGTAAATCATCGACGAGCAACGGCGTGTCCGCATCCATGGGATGTTCATTAGAGGTTGCGGATAGAAAAATAATGTGCGTCATGACCACACCATTATACCACTAGGACGTTAAAAACTTCAATTTTTCTCTGAGATGAACGTCCTCTTTGCGAAGGTTGTAGATAATTGCGTCCAGCGCAGCCTGACTGTTAAAATAACCGGACACACTGCTCCACCGATAGGCAGGATGCGTAAACACCGGCTCCTCGTACTGCCAAAATCGTTTGTTTCTGACGATTTTAAATGAATCAGCGACGAGCCTACAAAATGCCTCGTAATCGGGAATGTCCTTGCATATCGCCAGATTAAGTGTCTTACTTCTATCGAGCGCCAGAGTGTCATCCCAGGGGTACGATCCTCTTAAAGGCTCCGACAAAATGTGATTGCTGAAATAACGGCGACCAACCTTCACACTGTAAATCTTAGTAGTTAAATGAGGAATCTTGTAATCATGCGGTAAGAGAAGGAAAAGTCGGTGCATTACATAAAGTCATCAGTTAAGATTGTTGCAGAGCCCACGAACTCCACGAGAGCGCTAAGCAAAACCCAATGCGAACTCACAATATCACAACGTCTGATCGCATTCAACTGAGCCCATCGCAACTCTGCAATATCGTCGTTCGGTGCCGGCTCCATGCCGGGCACTGCTTCTGCTGTGAAAAACGTCGTGATCACTTTATCTATCTCATTACGGTAACGACCATCCGCAATCTTATAATTACCGACATACTTAATATTCATGATTTCAAGACCGGTCTCCTCCCGCGCCTCTCTTGCCGCCGCTTCTTCAAAGCTATCGTCAGACGGATCCACAAAGCCTCCGATAAGGCGGTACTCTTCATCAGTCGACTTCTTACCGAGGAGCACCTCCTGACGACCCTCCTCTGTCGTCCTCAATATCGCCACGTCCACCGTCGGATGAACCTTGTCAAACTGATTCTGAGTTGCCCAGATCACACCAGCGCGCCATGCCGGGGAGTCACTGACTAACTTACCCCAATGTTCACGAGCAGCTGATGCCGAACAGTAAACTCTCTGCTGGTACGCCTCGGCTTTGTACTTGCCGCAATAACAGGACACAAAACTGTCCCTCGAGCCGTATAGAACAACATCCCTGCTAGTTGCCAGCCCTTCAACAAGCGCATCGAGCCGTTTTGACCACTCCAGGTCATTCTCCGCAACATCTTCGAGATAGGTGAGCGCGAACTTGCCGGGATAAACCTCATTGATCATCCGCATCCGAGCATCCACGTCTAAGGGATTCCGCTTTGTCGGCTGTCCCGCAGAGGACTTACCCAACACAACAATATTCAAATTGTGCTCTTTCGCAAGCACATGATCAAATAATTCTCTATGCCCAGAGTGAAGTGTGGCAGTTTGAAACCTGCCCACAATCACACCAACTGTTTCGTTCGTTTTATCGCTCATTTCGCGTTCCTCCGCACCTCCTCAAAGGTGTACTCTTCAAGAATTTCACCGTTCTCAAAAACTTTATTCATGCCAAGCTCCCAACCATCCATTCGTCCCAAACACGTCTCGGCATTTCCAATAGTAAAGTTGTGATCTACTAATGTTCGGAAGCCACCTTCCTTTGACCGGA
>Ga0099364_10000169_pt1 | contig 109139 bp, 89 predicted proteins | sample TergutTh196P3_FD_73070 | JGI IMG/M metagenome (GOLD analysis project Ga0099364, IMG submission 73070) | Microcerotermes parvus P3 segment gut microbial communities from Pointe-Noire, Republic of the Congo - Th196 P3 | ecosystem: Host-associated > Arthropoda: Insects > Digestive system > Gut ...
ATGACAATCGCCCGCAAAATGACAATCGCCCGCAAAATGACAATCGCCCGCAAAATGACAATCGCCCGCAAAATGACAATCGCCCGCAAAATGACAATCGCCCGCAAAATGACAATCGCCCGCAAAACGACAATCGCCCGCAAAACGATAATCGTCCACCAAACGACAATAACCACTGTATACAATTGTCCGAATATGGTAAATTTTCCGAAACCGCAATAAAACAATTGGACAGCCGAATCCATGTTGATTGTTATGTTATTATGCCGAATCATATTCATATGATAATTGTCATTGCAGAAAGCGGGCGAACGGAGTTCGCCCCTACGGTGGTACCATCAATCGTGCGAACGGAATCCGCCCATACGGTACCATCAAACGAGCGAACGGAATCCGCCCGTACGGTACCATCAATCGTGCGAACGGAATCCGCCCGTACGGTATCATCAATCGTGCGGTATATTAAATCATATGTAACCAAACGAATCGGATTTTCACCGTGGCAAAAATCATTCCATGACCGCATTGTACGCAACGAACAGGAATATTACAAAATTACCGAATATATCGAAAACAATCCATCAAAATGGGAGGAAGATTGCTTTTATGAAGTACAGCATCGTTTCAAGCGATAACGAATCAACCGTTGTTGCGGAATACACGCCAGACCCACGGAGAGATGATTTCTACCAGTCCGAAGCTCAATTGGAGCAGGATTTTATCAAGCGGCTCGTGGGGCAGGGCTATGAATTTATCTCCGTTACTGATGAAGCGGGAATGATTTCTAATTTGCGTTGTCAGCTTGAAGCACTTAACGGGTACACCTTCACCGATTCCGAATGGACGCGATTCTTTTCTGATTGCCTTGCAAATAAGAATGAGGGTATCGTTGAAAAAACTCGCAAGATACAAGACGACTATGTGCAAATCCTCAAGCGTGATGACGGCACGACTAAAAATATCCACTTAATTGACAAGAGGAATATACACAATAACCGTTTGCAGGTATTGAACCAGTATGCTGTAGAGGCGAATGGAATCCGCCCGAATACTGACACCCAAGCGGACGGTTGGAGCGCGGACGGTTGGAGCGCGGACGGTTGGAAAGCGGGCGGTTGGAGCGCGGACGGTTGGAAAACGGGCGGTTGGAAACCGCCCCTACATGCCAACCGTTACGATGTAACTGTGTTGGTGAACGGTCTGCCGCTTGTGCATATCGAGCTAAAACGGCGCGGTGTGGCAATCAGTGAAGCGTTTAATGAGATTAACCGTTATCAGCGTGAGAGCTTTTGGGCGGCGAGCGGTCTGTTTGAGTATGTGCAATTATTTGTTATCAGCAACGGAACACATACGAAATATTACAGCAACACAACCCGCTTCCAACACATCAAAGAATCCACCGTAGGGGCGATTTCCAATCGCCCGATGTCTAATCCCCCAATTTCTAATCCCCCGACAAAGAAAAAAACCAGTAACAGCTTTGAATTTACGTCCTACTGGGCGGACGGTACAAACAAGGTTATAGCCGACCTCGAGGACTTTACAAAGACCTTTTTTGCCAAGCACACGATTTTGAATATTCTTACGCGATACTGCGTGTTTACCGCCGAGGAGCTTCTGCTTGTCATGCGTCCGTACCAAATCGCCGCAACCGAGCGAATTTTGAACCGCATCGGAGTGGCGAATAATTATAAGAAATATGGCGGTGTGGAGGGCGGCGGCTATATTTGGCATACCACAGGTAGCGGCAAAACACTTACTAGCTTTAAGACGGCACAGCTTGCAAAGGCTCTGCCTTACATAGATAAGGTGCTGTTTGTCGTTGACCGAAAAGACCTCGATTACCAAACCATGAGAGAATACGACCGCTTTGAAAAAGGCGCGGCAAGCTCCAGTACATCAACAGCTGTATTGAAAAAACAGCTTGATGACCCAAATGTTAAGATTATCATAACAACAATCCAAAAATTGGATAGATTTATTAGCAAGAACAAGAGCAATGATGTTTTCGGCAAACGCATCGTTCTGATTTTTGACGAATGTCATCGCTCTCAATTCGGCGATATGCACCAAGCGATAACAAGGGCGTTTAAAAAATACCACATCTTCGGCTTTACAGGTACGCCGATATTCCCAAGCAACGCCGGACACAGCGGTAGCCCGCTCCTGCGTACAACAGAGCAAGCCTTCGGTGATAAGCTCCATACCTATACCATCGTTGACGCTATCAATGACGGCAATGTTTTGCCATTCCGCATAGACTATGTCAATACAATCAAGATGCCCGACAACATTCAAGACACAAGGGTACGAGCAATCGACACAGAAAGAGCGATGGCGGCACCAGAGCGCATTACTGGTGTAGTAGCTTACATTCTTGACCATTTCGACCAAAAAACCAAACGCCAGAGCTTTTACTCTCACAAGCGTGTTGTAAACGTGGAAGAGGTCGCAAGGGATAAAGCTCACACATTGGAAAACCGCGTAAAGGAGGACAAAAAATCATTCCGTGTTGGCGGCTACAATTCGATTTTTGCAGTATCCAACTCAATTATGATTGAGGGGACACGAGTGCTGCCCGTTAAACTTTATTACGACGAGTTTAAACGGCAACTGAGCGAACGCAACAGCGATTTACGCATAGCTACAATTTTCAGCTTTGCGGCAAACGAGGAAGAGCTTGATACCACTGTACCCGATGAAGACTTTGATAATGATAGGCTCGACCAGTCCTCTCACGACTTCCTTAAACGGGCAATTGTTGATTACAATGCAATGTTTGGGACAGCGTATGACACCTCAGCAGATAAATTCCCAAGCTATTATAAAGACATTTCCTTGCGAATGAAAAATCGTGAAATCGACATTCTTATTGTGGTTAATATGTTTCTGACAGGCTTTGATGCAACCACAATGAATACCCTATGGGTAGATAAGGGTCTAAAGCATCACGGACTGATTCAAGCGTTTTCACGCACCAACCGAATCCTTAACAGCGTTAAGACGTTTGGTAACATAATCTGCTTCCGCGATTTAAAAAAAGCCACCGACGACGCTATCGCTCTGTTTGGCGACCGTGAAGCGGGCGGTATCGTCCTCTTGAAAACATACGATGATTACTACAACGGCTACGAGCAGGACGGCAAGCAAAGGGTAGGCTACAAAGACTTAATCGAGCGGCTTCTTGCGGAATATCCCCTCGGAATAGCCATACTCGGCGAAACGGCAAAAAAGGCGTTCATTGCTTTGTTTGGTGCAATTCTGCGGCTTCGTAATATCCTTACATCGTTTGACGATTTCGCAGGTAACGAAATTTTGTCGGCACGGGACTTTCAAGACTATCAAAGCCTTTACATCGACCTGTACCAGGAGTTTCGCCCGAAAGACGGCGGCGACAAGGAAAATATAAACGACGATATTATTTTCGAGATTGAACTCATAAAGCAAATTGAGGTCAACATCGATTATATTTTGATGCTCGTTGCCAAATTCCATGAAAGCAATTGCACCGACAAGGAAATCCTTACCGCCATCGACAAGGCGGTTAATTCGAGCATTGAGCTTCGCAGTAAAAAAGAACTCATAAAGGTCTTTATCTCCCGCGTAAACACCTCTACGCAAGTAGATGATGATTGGCAAAAATTCGTACATGAACAAAAAGAAACCGACCTCGCCGACCTTATTGCCAATGAGAAGCTCAAGGAGGACGAGGCTCGGCGATTTATTGATAACTCATTCCGCGACGGCGTGCTTAAAACGACTGGCACGGATATTGATAGAATTTTGCCCCCCGTGTCACGCTTCGGCGGCGGAAACAGGCAGGACAAGAAGCAGAGCGTGATTGCAAAATTATGTGGTTTCTTTGAGAAGTATTTAGGGCTGGTATAATATGGGAGGTCGCGGAGATGAGTAAATTAAAAGCAACGGAAAATCCGAGGTGTAGACAAGGCTCTGAGGGTCGGCAATTGCTTGTGTGTATTCGACAATCGAACAAATATTCGGATTTCTCATAGCTTACAGGTGGTATTGCCCTGTCGTTGTCTTTAGTGACACACTAATCTCGATTAAAAATCCACTCATACGGTACGGCAAAACTGCGGAAAACACGGCTTTGCCGTGCCTATTCGAGATTTTAATCTGAGATTAGCACCATCTGGCATAATTTCCCTCATATGGAAATGCCTACCCTGTGTTTGACATATTAAGGCAAAACAGCTATATTATAGGGAAGCAACTCAACAACTCTTGGCTGGCGTGCGGTATTGTCGTAGATAGTGCCTTACTGCCCGCTTGTTTGGCGTACGGTATTTTCTAAGAACCCCCTAGAACAGGCTCTTAGGCAATACCTTACCGCCTATTTCTCGGAGCGACCCCATGAAAACACACCCCCAAACCACCCCAACCCAACCCAAAAAAACACGCGGCGGCGCGTATGTAATAGTTGTCGGCGCGTTTTCTTTTGTACTCGCCACGGCGCTTGTGCTGCTTACTATCACCGCCGCGAGCAGGAACACCACTGCGAGTTACGGCGACTTTTACGGCATGTACGACATTGCCGTTGCCGCTACCGAGCAAGCCTTTAACGCCCTAAAAAACGGCGAGCCGCAAAAAAACGAATGGGAGCTTTCCATTGACTTCCCCGATTATGCTTTACAGGACACATTTACAACGAGTACAATTATCACTGACAACGGCTATGAAATTCTCATAGAAACGCAGGTAACCAAACAAAATAGCGGCGGCGAAACGCAAGCCGCGGCTACTGTACACGCGCGCGCGTTACGGCACGAAAACGGCTCGCTTGCTATGACGGGGTTGTATCGTGTGGCTGGATAAGAGCCTGTTCGGTAGTGTAAAGTCGCACATGAAAAATCGCCGAAGGCGAGCCAAAAAAAGAGGTGCAAAAATGAGAGCGTTAGCGACGACATCATTAAAGCAATGGGGCGATAGTACAGCCGTTAGGATTCCCCAGGAAGCCCTCGAACAAAGCCATTTGCAGGAAACTGACACCCTAGATGTATTTGTGTCAAATGGCGTTATCATGCTTCAAAAGCAAGGGAAACGAAAGTATAGCGACATTGTCAAGCCGCTGTTCGATACCTCCGACTGGAAGTTTGATAGGGAGGAAGCGAATGAGCGTTAGAACCTTTGCTGACACAAATATTCATGTATACGCCCATACGTACAGCTTAAACCCACTGGACATAAGCAAGCGGAATATCGCGCTAAAATATCTTGACGAGTGCCGTTTAGTTATATCCACACAGGTTATACGCGAATTTGTGAACGTAATGGCAAAAAAAGGCAAACGAACGGTATCGGAAATGGAAGAACACACCGAACGCATAGTCGAGGTAGCCGAGCTTGTTGTTGAGGAAGATTTACAGCTAATTCGTAAAGCCTTTGTAATAAATGGGGCATACGGCTATAGTTATTTTGATAGCCTAATAATAGCCGCCGCCCTCAAAGCCGATTGCGAAATATTATTGAGTGAGGATATGCAACACGGACAGCTCATAGAGGGCACACTAAAAATCGTCAATCCATTCAAGGACGTTTGAGTATAAAAAATGACAGTCATGTACAGGGGCAATTTCAATTTTACGCAGATTTTCACGGATTTTAATTCCCCCACGAACGAATCCGTCAAATCCGTGTCCCATATAACCCAAAACGGCATTTTGTGAAAAACCAAACACGGATTTTTACGGATTTACACGGATTACGCGGATTTTCCCCGAGTTAATCCACTGTCAACAGGTTAAGGTTTGAGTTTGATGACGGTTACTTGTAGGGGACGGATTTATCCGTCCCGAGGTATGCACGTTCTATAATTTAGGGCGGGTAACGTCCATTAACGCAGAGCGAGGTAGCCTCGGGACGGATAAATCCGTCCCCTACAAAAAACACGACAAACGCACGAAGCCAAAATTTATAAATTAAACGCAGATTATGCGGATTTACGCAGATTTTCACGGATTTTAATTCCCCCACGAACGAATCCGCACAATCCGTGAAAATCCGTTAAATCCGTGTTTAACAAGCAATAAAGCACGAAAGATATAAAAAATCACCACATAAACCAAAACCCCCAAAAGAGAGGAAAATACCCATGAAAACAATGGAAACAAAAACCAAATTCACCCTCACCCCCCTACTAACCCTACTCTTCACCCTAACCCTAGCCCTACTACTCTACCCCCACCCCACCCACGCCGCCTCAATCACCCTAGACCTAGACAACCTAGACTACACAAACTCCAGCGGCTACACCGTAGACACCGCCGACAACTCTATCCGTATAAACGGCACAGACCCCGTCACCATAAAAGGCGACGGCACAAACGGCGGCGATGGCTGGGAGATTGTCACCTATAGCACGGAAATCTATATCGAAAGCGGCACAACCCTGCTAGCCCCTAGCACTTATTCCGCCTTAATGTTAGGAAATGACGCGAGGCTCGTTGGCTTGGGTGATAATATCACAATAACCGCCCCTGCCCGTACCGCCATCGACGGATACCGTACAGTCACCATAGACGGTACAATAGATACCATCTCTTCTGGCGATATGTATGGGATTCGTGCGGCGAATAATATAGAAATCGCAGGCACGGTAAACGCCATTAGCTCCGCAACACTACAGGCCATCCGCTCAGAGGTCGGTAACATCACCATTAGCGGCACAGTGGGTACTATCGTCGGCGCCAGCAATATCAGCAGCGGCAACCCAATGTCTGCCATTGCTGCTCGTTTCATTATCATCAGCGGTACGGTAGGCTCTGTCAGCGGCTATATGCGCGATTACAGCGGTATAGTGGTGAGAGGCGACAGCCTCACGTTATACGGCGGTGCCAGCTTAACCAACCAGAACCAAGATTTAACCATAGAAAACGGACAAACCCTAACCATACACGCAGACGCGAGCTTATACATCGGGGGGCCTCCCCCTGTCGATTGGAACGTAACATTAACCAACTACGGCACTATTATAAACGAGGGTTATATTAGTGTTATGCACGGAACTATTACCAACCACGGCACAGTTATCAACAACGGCACGATTGCCAACTATGGCACAATCAACGGCGACATTAGCGGCGAGGCTGTGCAGGGCGTTGTCTTAGACCTAGACGACATATTCTTCTACAGCGGCTGGTATGCCGGCTACACCCTCGGCGACACACCCAACACTCTCGTTATAAACAGCACAAGCCCAGTTACCATAAAAGGCAACGGCACAAACAACGGCAACGGCTGGCATATCGAACTAACAAACGCTACAGAAGTCTTTATAGAACCGAATACAACCCTAAAAGGCAGAGCCAACGGAAACGCCCTTTATTTTCCCAAAAGTGCGACAATCACTGGCTTGGGCGAAAATATAACCATTGACGGCAGTGTTACCTCAGCCAAAAATCTTACCATAGACGGCACAATCGACACCATTTCTAACAGCAACGGCTCTGCCATTTATACATCTGACAATGTATACATCTTAGGCACAATAAACAAAATTATTTCCGAAAATGGGGTTGGCATTTACGCATACAGTGATGTCATAATAAGCGGTACGGTAGACTCTGTTAGCAGTAGCACCCTTGACGGCATTTTCGCACTCAATAATATCTCAATAACTGGCACAGTAGGCACAATTACTGCCGTACACGGCATTACCGCACACGATAGTATCTCAATCACTGGTACAGTAGGCACAATTACTGCCAACGTATGCGGCATTTTGGCAACCAACGACATATCAATCACTGGTACAGTAGACACAGTCAACGGCGACATAGTAGGCATTGCTACGAGAAACGGCTCTGTTGCGATAAAAGACGACACCGTGCTTTACACCTCTAGCATAATGAAAGATGCCACTGGCGACCTTATTCCCATACAACCCTCCGCCGCCTCACAGGGCATTCTATTCATAGGCGACAAAGGCACAGTATACGGCGAGGTCACTCTACAAAACGACCTCACTATCGAAAGCGGCTCAACGCTAACCATTCCACAAAACATGAGCCTAACCGTGCCTAGCGGTATAGCTCTCACCAACCACGGCACGATTTACAACTACGGCATACTAAGCGGCGACATCATAGGCAACGGCGTTATCATTGGCGTAACCCTAGACCTAGACGACATAGACCACACAGGCGACAGCGGCTACAACATAACGGACGGCGGCCGCGTTATCTATATAACCAGCACAAGCCCAGTTACCATAAAGGGCGACGGCACAAGCAACGGCGACGGCTGGGCTATTATAATGAGAAACGCTACAGAAATAAATATAGAGGGCAATACAACCCTATACAACAGCTACTATATTTTTTCCGCCCTACACCTACAGGGCGAGGGCGAGCAGGGCGTAAGCATAAACGGACTAGGCGGCAATATCACGATTGACGGCGGCCCGTCGTTCGCCATTGCGTCAGTTGACACTCTAACTATAAACGGCACAATAGACACTATTTCTGGTGATAGCGGAGGAATCAACTCGGGGCATGGCGTAGAAATTACAGGTACAATAAACAGGATTGTTTCAAAAAACCGCAGGGGCATTTTTACAAATAAGGGGCGTACTACCATTACTGGCACGGTAGGCTATATTTTCGGCGGCATAGACGGTATTTCCACACAAAATGTAGACTATGTCGTACTCGGAAACAACGCCCTAGCGTACACCTCTAGCCTAGACCCCGATACAACCGTGCTAGACAGCTCCCAGGGCATATTATTTGTCGGCGGTCACGGCACAGTATACGGCGAGGTCACGCTACAAAACGACCTCACTATCGAAAGCGGCTCAACGCTCACCATTCCCGCAGGCGCGAGCCTAGCCGTGCCTAGCGGTATAACGCTAACCAACCACGGCAGTATAACCAACCGCGGCAGTATCGCAGGCGAGGGCGGCATAACCAACAACAGCCAAATAGACTGCTATACAGGCAATATCTCAAGCGCAATCGCAGGAAACAGGGCGCAGCTCGTTGATGTCGTCATTGTGTGGCCTACAGACCTAACGGCGGAAGCAGGTCAAGCCCTCGCGGACATTGACCTAACAAACGGAATAGCTCCATTCGGCGCGTTTGTATGGCAAACGCCAACAGACCTAGCAGAGGACGGCATAGACGGCGAAGCTCGGCATATTATGAATCTAGCTTGGGCTAACAGCGAAAACTATGACACCATACAGAGCATGATAGATATTGATATTGTTGAAAGCGGCAATGATAACGGCGAGGATAACAACGGCGAGGATAACAACGGCGAGGATAACAACGGCGAGGATAACAACGGCGAGGACAACAACGAGGACAACAACAACGGCGGCGACATTCCCAAGGGAGGCGGAGGCGGAGCGTTCGGCTTTGTATCGCCCAACGCGCCCGTTATACCCATTGTACCCTCTACCGACTACTCCCCCGAAATTTCATTTTCCACGGAAACGCCCAGCGGAGCGGCTATAGATAGCCCTACAGGCTTAGTATTTACCGATATTTCCGTAAACGACTGGTTCTATAATGCGGTAGTCTTTGTTACTGACCTAGGGCTATTCCACGGCTACGGCGGCGGCATTTTCGCGCCGCACGATAGCATGACTCGCGCCATGTTTGTCACCGTGTTGCACAACCTAGAGGGCAGACCTGCGCCAAGCGGCACGGCGCGGTTTACCGATGTAGCCGTTACAGCGTGGGAGCATGATTCCGTACAGTGGGCGGCGGAGCAAGGCATAGTAAGCGGTATCGGCGGCGACCTATTCGCGCCTAGCCGTATCATCAACCGCCAAGAAATGGCAAGCATACTAAGCCACTACGCCGACTACAAGGGCATAGAGCTACCCACGCTACGCGACATAACAACCTTCACTGATATAGAGGAAATAGACGACTGGGCAAAAATGTCAGTAGTGCGGCTAGTGCAGGCAGGCGTAATAAACGGCGACAATAACGCGATCATGCCAAAAAAAGAAGCCACACGCGCCGAGGTCGCGCAGGTGTTTATGAATTTTATGAGGGTTGTGGGCGACCTCCGAAAATAAAGGAGCAATTTCAATGTATAGAAAAATAGAACCTACTCTACGCATGACCGCCACGGAAGCATCTGAAAAATACGCGGACGAATTTATTTTAATGCGTATGGATAGCATGAACCCATCAGACGATATGGGGGATATTCTCTATATCGGGGACGATGGCGACGAATTATATTCGCTTGTAATGAAGCTGGACGACCGCTCAAACTGCGGCGTTGTTGAGGGCTTGAACCATATGCGGAGCTTAGGGGGCATTGTCGTTGGCTTATAAAATCAACCTAAATTCGTTTGGCTTTGCCATAATCCGTGTCTATATTCGCCCGAAAGACAGCACCACAATGGCGTATGCTTATTACAAGGTAGACACTGGCGCGAACTGTACAACCATAAGCAGTACGCGCCTTGCGGAGCTTGGCTATGACAAGACGTGGATAAAAGCAGGAAAACGGCTTGTGGGCAACGAACGCCCGACTGTAGCCTCTGGGCTTGTTGTGGACGATTGCTACAGAGTAATTTTGCCCGAAATACGGATAGGCGATTGGGTCGGCTACAATTGGCCTGTGCTAACTAGCCTTAGCGTTCCTTTCAAGTTTTTAATGGGAACAGATTCCATGCAGTTTTTCAACTGGAATTTAGACTATGAAAACAATATTTGCAGGTTTGAACTAATCCCAAACAAGCGGAAGCTACTATTTAATCAACAAGAGCAATCCATTCATGCGATTGACGAAACGGAATAATAAGGAGGAACTCACCATGGACTACAAACAAAAATCCAAGGAACTAATTTCACAAATGAATCTATCAGAAAAGGTATCACAGCTACTGCACTACGCCGCGGAAATAGAACGGCTAGGCATACCTGCCTACAACTGGTGGAGCGAGGCGTTGCACGGCGTAGCTCGCGCGGGCGTAAGCACCATGTTTCCGCAAGCAATTGCGATGGCGGCTACGTTCGACAAGGAGCTGTTGAAGGCTGTCGCGGATTGCATTTCCACGGAGGGGCGGGCTAAGTATCACGCCTTTGTGAAAGAGGACGACCGCGATATTTACAAGGGGCTTTCGTTTTGGTCGCCGAATATAAATATTTTCCGTGACCCTCGGTGGGGGCGCGGCCACGAAACCTACGGCGAGGACCCGTATTTGACTGCGGAGCTTGGCGTGGCGTTCATACAGGGCATACAAGGGGACGACAAAAAAACGCTTAAAGCGATAGCTTGTGCCAAGCATTTTGCGGTACACAGCGGCCCCGAGAAAGACCGCCACAGCTTTGATGCGATTTGCGACTCGTACGACCTCTGGAATACGTATCTTCCGCAGTTTGAGGCGGCGGTAAACGCTGGCGTGGAGTCTGTCATGGGCGCGTACAACCGCTTTTTGGGCGAGCCGTGCTGCGGTTCGCAGCTACTTCTTGTAGACATTCTCAGGGGAAAATGGAAATTTGACGGCCATGTTGTTTCCGATTGCTGGGCAATCGAGGACTTTCACAAGCACCACTATGTAACCGCAACGCCAGCGGATTCCGTGGCAATGGCAGTACAAAAGGGCTGTGACCTTTGTTGCGGCGATGTAATGATTATGGCGGCGGAAGCGGTAAATTCTGGCAAGCTGTCGGAGGAAGCCATAGACACCGCTGTCGAACGCTTGCTTGTTTCTCGCATGAAGCTAGGGCTTTTGGGCGGCAAGGAAAACAAAAAATACACAAAAATTCCATATGAAGTAGTAGATTGTGACGAACACAACGAGCTTAACCTAGAAATCACTCGCCGTTCGCCTATATTGCTAAAAAATGACGGCGCGTTGCCGCTTGACTTCAAGGCGTTGAAAAAAATCGCCGTAATCGGGCCGAACGCCGACAGCCGCCGCGCCCTAGAGGGCAACTACAACGGCACAGCCACGCGTTATGTCACCGTTCTCGAAGGCATACGCGCAATCGCCGAAAAAACGAAAACGCAGGTCTTGTTCTCCGAGGGCTGTCACCTATTCCGCCCAAAAACCTCTGTACTCGCCAAGGACGACAACCGCGTTTCCGAGGCGGTAATCGCCGCCAAGGAAAGTGACGCGGTCGTGCTTGTGCTTGGGCTTGACGCGGACATCGAGGGCGAGGAGGGCGACACAGGCAACGAGTTCGCCAGCGGCGACAAAATCGACCTGAATCTGACTGGCCGCCAGCAGTATTTATTGGAAAGGGTAACGGAAGCCGCCGCAGGCAAGCCCGTAATTCTTGTAATGATTACAGGCTCGGCCATGGCAATAAGCTACGCGGACACGCATTGCAACGGCATAATCCAGGCGTTTTATCCAGGCGCGCTGGGCGGTCAGGCGATTGCGGAAATTATCGCAGGCAAGGTAAACCCGTCGGGCAAGCTACCCATCACCTTCTACCGCTCCACAGACGATTTGCCGCCGTTTTGGAACTATTCCATGGACAACCGCACCTACCGCTACTACCAAGGCGAAACGCTGTATCCCTTTGGCTTTGGGCTTTCGTATACGAAATTTTCGGTAGAGGACTTGGAAGTATCGGCGGACAGCAGGAGCGTTTCCGTAAAAGTAAAAAACATAGGCAAAAAAGCGGGACGAGAGGTAGTACAGGTGTATGTACAATCGCCTAACCAAAAGGAAAAATACAGGCTCGTGGGCATTGCACCAGTACAGCTCGCCACGAATAAGTCTAAAAAGCTGACTATTGAGCTTGCGACAGATACCTTTAGCAGACGTGACTGGAAGGGCGATTTTTATACCTTGGAGGGTGGTCATGTTTTGCATGTTGGGTTTGGGCAGCCTGATGGGCGTAGTGTGGAGTTGGTGGGGGTAACGCCGTTGAGCGTGGAGGTTGTGGTTTGAAAAATCGAAAAAAAAGGAAGTAAGCGAATGAAATTCTTATATGAAACCCACATGCACACGCACCCTGTAAGCGCGTGCGCTGTTTCTTCGCCCGAGGAAATGGTACGTTATTACAAGGAGCAGGGCTTTACGGGCATTGTAGTCACCGACCATTTTATCAACGGAAACACCAACTGCCCGCAGCATTTTTCTTGGGAAAAGAAAATCGAATTTTACGCGTCGGGCTACAATCGCGCCAAAATCGAGGGCGATAAATGCGGACTTGACGTGTTTTTTGGGCTGGAATACAGCTACCAAGGCACAGATTTTCTTGTTTACGGCATAACGCTGGAACAACTCACCAACCACCCAGATTTTGACAAGCTAGGCTTCAAGGAATTTTCCGCCGCCGTACGCGAAAAAGGCGCGTTCCTTGCACAAGCGCACCCCTTTAGAACCGCGTGGTGGATAGCCGACCCATCGCCCGCCGAGCCAGAATACATCGACGCAATCGAGGTACACAACGCCGCCATGCCGCCCGACGTAAACAAAAAAGCCCTAAAATACGCAAAAAAACACAACCTGCCGCAAATGGCAGGCAGTGACGCACATAGCGTGTCCTCGCACGCGCCCTCTGGCATCGTGCTGAAAAAACGCGCCGAGAGTATTTTTGATATTGTTGAGGCTATTCGGGGCGGGGTTGAGTTGGTTAGGAATTGAGGCTTCCCACGCACTTGACAAATTTATTGAGTATAAAGGGGTGTTTTTGAGCGGAAAAAGTGAAAGAAACTAACATAAAAACTTTACGACAAGGCTTAGCATATTTCATTATCGCATAAAGTCGAATCTATTATTATAACCAAATATACAAATATTATTCATCAATTAAAGTCTTATTATAAAAGAATTTTTTTTTGAAATTTTTGTATCAATAGATATAATAAGGCATATACTGGATATTCAATATTTTAGTTTTCTCGTGGAGGGGGAACGATGCTCAAAAACATACTGACGAAAATAAGAATGGGCGAGCATTTTATGAGTAAAAAGGATTTTGCCGCTTTCTTAGAAGTGACAGAAATGCAAATAAATCGTTATGAAAAATCGGCACAACAGCCACCACTAGAAACCGCAATTAAAATATCTAACAAGTTAAATAAAACCGTTAATGAAATATGGAGTATTATAAAAGAGTAGTGAAGAATAATCTTTAAAAGTTATTTTATATCTAATTGTCTTAATTAGGTATAAATTCACCTCCGAGGGCATAAACTAACCTCATAGGGAATATAATGGAACAGAGGACGTTCATGTTTTATTTATTCTAAGGAGGTTGATTTAAAATGAAATGGAAAAAAAGGCAGATTCAAGAAAAAACTGCACGAAAGAGCAAAAGAAAAATTACTTTTTTAAGAATGAAAGTATGTAAATGTTTTCTTAAAGTGGAATCATTTTTGAGAACAAAAAAAGTACAGATGATTGTTTATTATGTCAAAAAGAGTTTAATTTACTACCTCGTGTTCTCCACAGCTATGCAACATATCAATTATGCCTGTGAATTACTTAATACTGCATTTAGCTGGTAACAAATGGGTGTTTATTGATTGGGTACTCACACTCTCATATATATTGCAACTTTTACCACTCCCCCTAGTCTAAACCTCAAATTCCTTTCGTATAAATGTATAAGGCACTTGCCTAATACCCAAACCCCACAACGAAAGGAATTTTTTTATGCAAAAAAAACACAAAAAACCCCTGCTCACTCTCCTCCTCACCCTCCTCCTAGCCCTCTCCGCCTGCACCACCCAAGACCTACGCCCGCCCACAGCCCCGCAGGAGCTAAGCGCGTTTGAAAAGGTACAGCGAATGTTGACGGAGCTGGAAAATTATCGCGCTATCGCCACGGTGGAATACCGCTCGAACAAGGGGACAAACACGTACGAAACGATACAGCACGCAAGGATTACGGGCGAATATCGCGTGGAAGTAACCGCGCCCGAGCATGTGGCGGGCAGCGTTACCACCTCGGATAATACGCAGATTTGCCAGTTTAATAGCCGCGTAAATGGCAGAATAAACCTGCTTGTAAAGGAAACCGCCGAGCGCTCGGAAATTTTTCTCACAAGTTTTATAAAAAACTATTTGCAAAGTGATGAAATTTCTGTTAGTGTGTCTGATATGAGTGAGGGCGTGTGTACCGTCCTGGAGGCAAACATCTCTGGCGAACACCCATACCTCGCTACTTCACGGCTGTTTGTGGACAACGAAACCCTCAGCCCCGTGAAAATGGTCATTTTTGACCGCGACGGTGCAGAGCGGATTATTGTTACATATCATGTGTTCGAGAAAAACGTAGAACTGCACGAGGCTTTGTTTTCGGTAGACCTGCCGTAGGTTTAGTATAAGTAGGTGAACCATGAAATACCAAAGAGCGTGGGCGGAAATAAACCTGTCCCACCTGTCACACAATGTAACAGCCCTAAAAAAACATACCCCAAGCCACACCTCCATCATGGGCATAGTAAAAGCAGACGGCTACGGTCACGGAGCTGTAGCTGTGGCTAATACGCTATTGCCGCATGTGCAATCGCTTGGCGTAGCCATTTGCGAGGAGGGCGTAGCCCTGCGCGAAAGCGGCATAACTGCGCCTATTCTTATTATGGGCTTTACTCCCGAGCCTTTGTTACCCTATGTGTTGGAAAATAATTTAAAGCAAACAATATTTTCGTCGGAGGGCGCGAAGATATTAGCTTCCTATGCCGCCGCGCATGGCAAAAGGGCGGCAGTACATATCAAGATTGATACTGGAATGAGCCGCCTGGGCTTTTTGCCCCATGAAAAAAGCATACAAGCTATACTGGAAATTGCCGAAGAACCCCATCTGTCGATTGCGGGAATTTATACGCATTTTGCTACGTCTGACGCGCTGGAAAATGGCTTCATGCACGAACAGCAAGCGCGCTTTATGTGGCTTGTAAACGAGCTGGAACGCCGCGGGCTTCGTGTTGCCGAAAAGCACTGGGCAAACTCGGGCGCGTTGACACAAAGACTGCGCGGGCAGGACGTGCCGTTGCTGGATACTGTGCGGCTAGGCATTTTATTGTACGGCTACGCGCCGTCCGCCGAAATGAGCGAGGTCTGCAAGCCGCTTGGCTTAAAGCCCGTGATGAAATTCATGTCGCAGGTAAGCATGGTTAAACAGCTTCCGCAGGACGTGGGCGTAAGCTACGGCCACATCTACAAAACACAGCGGCCGAGCAAAATCGCCGTCGTTCCCGTGGGCTATGCGGACGGCTTTCCGCGTAGGCTTTCCCGCCGCGGCACAGTGCAAATAAACGGCAAAACCGCGCCCATTGCAGGCACAATATGTATGGACCAGTTTATGGTAGACGTTACGGACATTCCAGACGTAAAGGCAGGCGACACGGTCGCACTGCTCGACACCAACGCCGAAGCCCTAGCCGAAGCCGTAGGCACTATAAGCTACGACATTTTGTGCGGTATAGGAAAAAGAGTTCCGCGAACGTATATATCAACGTAAGATTGGCAATATTCAAAGTGAGGTGGTAAAAAATGCAAGTATGGAGAGGCGAAATATTTTACGCAGACCTTAGCCCTGTAGTCGGTTCGGAACAAGGCGGAGTACGCCCTGTGCTAATTCTACAAAATGATGTCGGCAACAAGTACAGCCCGACTGTTATTTGTGCGGCGATTACTTCGCAAATAAACAAGGCAAAGCTGCCTACGCACATAGAAATAGATTCCGAGCAATCCACGCTAGTGAAGGATTCTGTCATTTTGCTGGAACAAATCCGCACCATAGACAAAAAAAGACTACGCGAAAAAATTTGCCGCATAGACGATTCGCATATGCGGCGCGTAAATCGCGCAGTTATGATTAGCCTAGGATTAGATACATAAGCCTACGGCTTTTTCGACAGTTTTAGTGATGTACATACACCTAAAACAAATACTACACATGTAGAAGCAATCAGCAACGGCGTAATCGTATCATGGCTTTGGTAGGTTTCCGCATTATTGAAAACAACAAACACCGTACCGAGAATAAGCCCAAAAATAACAAAATAGGTCTCACTGCAAAATTTTTCCAAAAGCATGGCGATTAGCTTTGTGCCGAGCAAAATTCCTGCCACTATTCCCAAGCCAAGCGGCGCGACAATAAAAATAATTTCCCCAAGCAGCTGAAAATCTGACGGCGACATTAAAAATTCGCGTATAGCAGTAATCGTGCTAAGCGCAATCGGGTACAAGCCAAGCAATATAAGCACCATTGCGCCGCTTATGCCAGGTATAACCATAGCCGCCGCCGCAAAAACGCCGCCGATAAACAAATGCACCGCCAGCCCCGCGCTTGCCGTGGCAGACGCGGCTTCTACAGAGGTATCTGGGGAAATTAGGGAGAGGAAAATCACCGTGAATGTGCCTATGGCGGCTAGGGCGTAGTATTTGTATGGGCTTCTTGACGGCTCGTTGATGTTTTGCGTTTCACGCAAAGCATCAACTGGCGAATCGGGGGAATGGGGCAACGCCCCTTTTATACCCGCTACAGCCTGCGTATAAATAAACGGCAAGCTACCTGCCATAAGCCCTGCCATAAGTCCGCCAGTCTGCAACGAAAACCGTTCGAGCAAAAACTTTGCCACCTCGCCGATTGCAAAAATCCCCAGCACCATGCCAAGCCCTATAGGAATCAATACCCTTAGCGAGCCTTTCATGTCCTTAAATAAATTGTTTACGGCTTTAATCATTACATCGTATACCCTAAGAATTACCGCGACAGTCGCGCCGCTTATCCCAGGCATTACGTTAGAGCCGCCGATTGCCATTCCTTTTAGTAGTAGCGTTATTATATTCATGGGGTTTTTTTCTCCTCCTATGGTGTTTTATTATGGAACGCGGATTTTTTAAAGGCATGGAACGCGGATTTTACGGATTCTCGCGGATTCGTTCATGCTTCTGCTGTGCCTCGCTCCCTCTGTGCCTCTGTGCCTCTGTGTGAAAAATCTTTTAAACTAAAGAACGAGGCTTTACATTCTACCTAAGTTTTTTATTTGTCAAAAAGATTTTCACACAGAGGCACAGAGGCACAGAGGGCGGGAGGCACAGCAGAAATACGAACGAATCCACATTCCATAATTCAATGCCAACAGGCTAAGACGTAGGCTTGGCTACTCGTAGGGGACGGATTTATCCGTCCCGAGGCAACCTCGCTCTGTGTTAATGGACGGTACCCACCCCAAATTGACGAACGTGCAAACCTCGGGACGGATAAATCCGTCCCCTACAAAGACCATGCAAAAACCCTACAAATTAACGCAGATTTTCCCACGAGCCAATCCGCCAAATCCGCATTCCATAAATCTACAACCAATGCGACCTCAGCAAGGAACAACCACCAAAAACACCGCCCCACCCTCATTCCTCACCGATATTCCGCCGCCAAGCCCTCTAACTATCTCTTGACTAATCGCAAGCCCAAGCCCGATGTTGCCGTTTTCGCCCTTGTAAAACCGCTTGAAAATGTGGGGTAGCTCGCTTGGCTTTATTCCGTCGCCGTCGTCTTTTATTTCTATTTTCAATTCGCCGTTTTCATGCGTACAATTTATATGCACCTCTTTTTTGGCGTGGCGTATGGCGTTGGCGAGTATGTTTATTACGGCTCGTTCCAGCCGTTCCTCGTCTGTTTCTATTATTATGCCCTCAGGCGAGGAAATACTTATTGTTATATCGCGGTTTTTGGCTATGGGCAAGACCCGCTCGCGGCAATTATACGCCAAATTCTTTATGTCTACCAGTGAAATAATTTCGGGCATTTCGTTTTGGCGTGAAAGGTACAAAAGACTGCTTACCAGCTCGGTCATTTTTTGCCCCTCCTGCAAAATAATTTGCGCCGCCTCGTCCTTGCAGAACACGCCCTGCAAAATGCCCTCGGCGTAGCCCTTTATGGACATTAGCGGCGTTCGCATTTCGTGGGAAGCGTTCTGGAAGAATTTTTTTTGGTCGTCCTCGTATAGCTTTAGCATGTTTGACATGTCGTTCATGCTTGTGGAAAGCCGCACAAATTCCAAGTCCTTAAATACGCCGGGGTTTTCGTAAAAATTGCCCTGCCCTATGGTGTCGGCATAGTGGCAAAGTCTGCCAATTGCGTTTTTGAACCGCGCGGAAATAATCAGCGAGGTAATAACGCCCGCTATGCCCGAAACAATCAGCAGTGCGCCCAACATTCTATTCATTCGCGTAACAAAATCCATGACCTGGCTAACGTCGGAATACAGCAAAATCGACCTGCCGATACTCTGCCTATCCACCAGCGAACGCAAATAAAACGTGCCGCCGACTTCGTCCGTGAGCATTACCATACTGCCCTCGGTAAACCGCTCGGGGTTTGTCACAAAATAATCTGCAACGTACTTGACCTCGTTCTGCTTGGCTTCGTTCAAATCGTGCAAGCGCGGCATGACGATTTCGTTCAAGCTACCGATGATGATTACGTCCGTGTTTATGAACGAGCGGCGCGGCGCGGACATGGACAAATACACCTGCGTATCGTCCGTCACCTGCGAGTGTGCAATCCTTACGCGGTGACCTGGCTGTGCCACATAAAAGGAAAGAATACTGCCGTCCACTTCCATTATTGTCATTTCGGTCGGCTGAAAATGCCAGTCCTCCATAGCCTCGTTGGGAAACGCCCGAATCCTCACGTCCTCGCGAGTAAATTCGCCGCTTTCGCCTATTTCCCTCGCCGTGGTAAACTCCCGCTCCGTTTCCGAACGAATATACGCCCTAACCATTACATTAAACAGCACATAAACAACAAGGAAGCCGATGAAGATGATTCCCGTGTAGGTTAGGACTAGTTTTTTTGTGAAGCTGTTCATGGTTGGTTCGCCCCAATCCTAAACCCATACCCCCACACCGTTTCAATCAAAACCTCACTGCCTGCCTGCGTTAGCTTTTGCCGCAAACGCTTTACCGTTGCATCGGTGGCGCGTGTTTCCACGGCGTTGTCGTAGCCCCAAATTTTGTTTAACAATTCCTCGCGCGAAACAGCCCTGTCGCGGTTTTCCAACAAATACACAAACAGCGTAAACTCGGTATTCGTTAGGCCAAGCTCTTTTTCGTGACAATGGGCGGTTAGCTTGTCTTGGCAAATGCTAATATCGGCGTAGATTAGCGGGCTTACGCCGTTTTTTTCTGGCTCGGACATATCCACCCTGCGGAGCATGGCTTTTACGCGCATGGTGAGCTGTACAGGGCTAAACGGCTTGGTAAAATAGTCGTCACTGCCTAGCGATATGCCCGAAATATAGTCCTCCTCGGTGTCGCGCGCCGTTAGCATAATGATTGGCACGATTGAAATCGCGCGCAGCTTCGCACATACGACCAAGCCGCTGTTGCCTGGCATCATTATGTCTAAAATAACCAAATCGCAGGGCTTCGCCTCGAACGCCTCAAATAGCTTGTCGCCGTTTTCAAAGGCTATTACTTGGTAGCCCTCTTTTTCTAGGAATGATTTTATTAGATGGCGTATGTTTTTTTCATCGTCGGCGATGTAGATTAGTTTGGGTAAGGTTGACATATTTGACATCTCGATTCCTCCGTATTTCTGTTGTGCCACGCTCCCTCTGTGCCTCTGTGCCTCTGTGTGAAAATCTTTTTGACAAATAATGAATGTAGGTAAAGTGTAGAGCTTCTTCATTTAAGTTAAAAGATTTTCACACAGAGGCACAGAGGCACAGAGGGCGAGAGGCACGGCAGACACCATTGTATTTTGTAGGGGACGGATTTATCCGTCCCGAGGCTACCTCGCTCTGCGTTGGTCGGCGTGCGGTGTTGTCTAAGAAAATCACTTAGACAACACCTTACTGCCTGCTTAATGGACGGTACCCACCCCGAATTGACGAACGTGCGTACCTCGGGACGGATAAATCCGTCCCCTACAATTATCACCTTACCCCCAAAAACATATTGACAACTGCCTATACGTATTGTACACTACACATAGACATTTACAAATACGAGGTGAAAAATGGACAATAAATACTACCCAAACGCCTTATTATTCAAGGCATTCGCAGACACAAATAGGCTAATGATTGTGGATATGCTTTCATACGGCGAGCTGTGTGCCTGCAAAATTTTGGAGGGCTTGGGAATAGCACAGCCTACGCTATCTCACCACATGAAAATGCTTTGCGATTGCGGATTGGTGAGTAGCCGAAAGGACGGCAAATGGACGTATTATTCGCTAGACTCGGCAGCCGTGGAGCGGGTCAAGACATTCCTATCTATTGTAACAAGCCCTAATGAAAACTGCGTTTGCGAGGAGGTGAACCATGAGCTGCGCTAGTGTAAAGCAATGTGCCTGTCCGAAAACGACATGCCCGAACCACAAGAAATGCTGTGTTTGCGTGAAAAAGCACCGCGAAACCGACAGCCTGCCCTTTTGTCTGTTTCTTGACAACGAGGGCGACAAAAGTATGGAGAATTATAATCGAAAAAGGGAGGCATTACAATGAAACCTGTAGTAGACATGAAAAGATGCTATGCAAGCAAGGACGTGTGCATGGCAATAAAAATGTGTCCTGTAAAGGCGGTCAGCTACATAGAGGTTGACGAGCCGCTTATGGACAAGGCTTTGAGCTGTAATTGCAACGAACGCGAGGCACTGGGATTAACTCCCATGTCGGCGGACTATAGCGGCGGCTGTGATTGTGCAGGCGGCTGCGGCGGAAGCGACAACGACTTATACGCCTGCGGCGGCAGCCCCTACGGCAGAATTATATTTGACCATGACAAATGTATCAAGTGCGGTATTTGTGCAAGGGAGTGCTGTGGGGGGTGTGTTGAGATGGTGGACGAATAGGGGCTATAGTTGTTTAAGCTAAAAACGGCACTGTGCTTGCGGTCTTTTTGCCGCAATACTTCGTCGCAAAAAGCCTTGCGTGCCTCTAGCACGCGGCGGCTTTTGCTCCTCGTCTTGCGACAAAAATCCTCGCAATCACAGCACCGTTTTCAGCTTAAACAACTATATTACCTCGCCGGTTTTTCGTATATGGTCTAAAAACCCGCTTTGATTGCAGGTTTCGTCAAGCATATGCGGCTCTATATCAAGGCTTACACCTCGGCATAGCTTGACTAAATGTGTCCATGTATCAAAAAACTCATCACCAGTTTTTTCAAAAATAACGGCTATATCAATATCGCTGTATTCGTGCGGCTCGCCATTGATATACGAGCCAAAAAGAATAACCTGCTTTGGGTCGTATTCTTCTCTTACTCTGCTTGCGTATTTTGCGGCAAGCTCCCTAGCCGTTGCTTTGTCCAGCATACAAATTCCTCCGTGTGGGTTAATAATTGCCTACAATATGATTTGGTTAGCTTCGCGCTAACCTTTTCTTTATATTCGGGGTATCTGCCCTCTATTTGCAGAGGTGTAAGAATATCTAACAGCTCTTGTTGGTCTTTGTCCAATTCGTCATAAATATCGCCGATTTCAGCCAATCGGCTTAGCTTGTGAAGCCTTGGCGGAATTTCGCAGGTTTTTGATGCAATTATCGCCTTAATAGCCTTTTCTACAACAAGGTGACAAATAAAACCCGTCCATAAAAATTGATTTGCCTCAAGCATTGCCTTTGCCGCTTTTAAATCATTATCACAAAGCCCAAGCCAATATTCAGCCTTATTTAACATTTTATCAACCCCCTCCCCACCACTTGTCACAATTTTGTTACACTTTCATGCTAACTCTGACTAGCTATTCCCCTATTATAACCTAAAAGGCAACCTAAAACCATTCAGGAGGTAGTAATCTATGAAAATTCACTACAAACTATTTTTCTGCTTGACCCTGCTACTGCTCGCTCTATCGGCGTGCAGAACCAACACCGACACCGACCCGACCTACACCGCGGCGGCAAACGGCGAGGGGCGGTATATCGAAACGGATATTACGCCGCCCATGGACGCGGCCATGTTTATGAGCTTTGTAAACGACAACCACATAATCGCGGTAAAGCAGGACTTGAGCGAAAAATTCGCAAGCGCGGACAATGGCGTTACGTGGACGGCGTTGCCGTGGGACGTAACCCTGCCTAACGAGAATGTGTTGTACGCAAGCAGTGCCACGCTTCTGTCGGACGGCAGACTTTTGGCGTTTGTGCAGGACATGGGGCTTTTCCTCTTTTCAGAGGACGGCAACGCAGAGGAATTTGTGATACAGGAAATCGCCGAGGCTCTGGCAAACGAGGACATGGTACTTGTTTCGTATATGGACGCGTTGCGTGACGACAGACTGCTAATTTCCTACACAATCGTGGACAATAGCATGGGCTTGTATGGAATGAGAAGCGTGGGCGCACCTCGCACAAGCGGCACAGAAGCCGAAGAAACAGACGAAAACCAAGGGGAAAACGGCGAAAATCAAGAAAACAGCGAAAATCAAGCCCAAGGTCAAGCCCAACAAAACAGCGAAAACCAAGCCCGAGGTCAAGCCCAAGGCGAAACCCAACAAAACAGCGGAAACCAAGCCCAAGGTCAAGCCCAACAAAACAGCGAAAACCAAGCCCGAGGTCAAGCCCAAGGCGAAACCCAACAAAACAGCGGAAACCAAGCCCAAGGGCAAGCCCAACAAAACGGCGAAAACCAAACCCAAGGGCAACCACGCACCCGAATACAAGGCGAAGAAGCACCCCAAGAAAACGGAGAAGCCCAACCACGCACCCGAATACAAAGCGAGCAATCCCCCGAAGAAAACAACGAAACCCAACCACGCACCCGAATACAAGGCGAGCAAGCCCCCCAACAAAACAACGAAGCCCAAGGGGAAACCCAAGAAAACGGCGAATCCGAAGAATCCCAACAAAACGGCGAAGCCCAATACCAAAACCAACCTCAAGGGCAAACCCGCACCCAAACCAACGGACAAACCCAACCCCGACCCCAATCCCCACCCCAAGGCGGCCAACCCCAAAGACGAGAACAACGCGTACAAGGCGGCGGCGCAGCCGCCTCAGCCATGGGCTTCCGACAAAAAACCGCACTCATCGAGCTACCCACAGGCACACCCCTAGCAGAGCTAGACATACAAGGCACAGTCACAGGCTCGGCAATCAGCGGCGATACGTTCTATCTACTGAAACTAGAAACCTCTGGCAATACAAGCGAGGTCAAGCAATTCTCACTAGCAGACGGCACAGAAATCGCCGACCCTATCACGCTAGGCTCGCCGCTTTCGGGCATGGGCTTTACAGGCTTTGGAATGTCCGCCAACGCCAACCTATTGGCGGTAAACGCCAACGGCGAAATATTCGCAGTACACGCAGACAACCTAATGCGCGTGGCAGACGGCGCGGTCAGCACCTTCCTAGAGGGTACGGCATACGCCTTTGGCTCGCCGAACAGCCACATGAGCAGTGTAAACACGCTTTCTGACGGAAGCATTGTCATAGGCGTAATGGGCGAGGGCAGCCGACTATATAAGCTATATTGGGACGAAAACGCAAGAATAAACCCCGAACAGACTATTCGCATATGGTCACTGGAAAATAACAACCTCGTACGCGCCGCGATTGCAGAAATAAGAACGGCGTACCCAAATTCGTATATCACCTACGAGGTCGCGCTGTCGCAGGACGGCGGCATGTCCGCTTCTGATGCAATTAACACGCTAAACGTGGAGCTACTGGCAAACAAAGGCCCAGATATTCTAATTCTGGATGGCACGCCTGCCGAAAACTATATAAACAGGCGTATGCTGCTCGACCTATCGGAAATAGACACTAGTGCCATGTACGAAAATCTTCTCGCGCCGTATGTCGCACAAAACGGCGAAATATACGTGCTTCCCATGCAGCTTCTTATGCCGTTGCTTGCAAGCCCGTCAGACCTAGTCGCGCAAGCGCAGACGTTTGAAGCCCTAGTAAACCAAGTAGTTACAGGAAACGGCCGCGCCGCAATAAATCAGCGGTCGGGGCGCGCGTTCCAGAATGTAACCGCGGAGGAACGCTCCGCACTGCATTTTGATACCTTGCAGGAGCTTGCCTACATTATGTGGTGTGCAAACCTGCCCGCAATCGTTAGCAACAATCAGCTAAACTCAGACGCGCTAAGAGAGCATTTGACCGCAATAAAAGCAATAAGCGACAAATACGAGCTAGTAGCGCCAGTGGACGAAAACGCGCCGAGAATGAGCATGATGGTAAGCACCAGCAGGCGCGGTCGCGGTGCAGTGATGTCTGGCTCGATTATGCAATACATGATGCGTACCACCAACTACGCCGTATTTCCGCTGGAAAATCTTATGACGGTACTCATGCTTACTGGTTCTATGGGAAGAATGGCGTTCGTGGACGAAGCGGTCGAGCCTACACAGCTAGTACCGTTCCCTGGGCTAACCGCAGGGGTATGGCAGCCGTCCACCATGACCGCCGTGTCCGCAGGCACGAATGTGCCAGATTTTGCCAAGGAAATTGTCGGGGCGTTGCTTTCCCAGGAGGTTCAGCAGTCCAACCAAGGGGAGGGCTTGCCTGTTACCCGCGCAGGAATGGCACAGCAGGTTATTGACATCAACGACAGCATAACGCAGTTAAACGAAAGCAGAATGTTGGACGAGGAACAGCCATTGCTCGAAATTGATTTTGATGCGTTAATCGAACAGCTTACCACGCCTGCCTTGGTGGAGCGCGCTTTATATGAAATGGTTTATGCCACCAAGGAGCGGTTATGCTCGGGCGCGTTGGACTTAGACGGAGCTGTACGCGAAATCGAGCAGAATACGAGGAATTACCTTGCAGAACGCGGCTGAGCCGCGGCATTTTCGGCGGACTGTCGTGCAGGGACAAGCGACATCTCGAAAACAACCGAGTATGTTCAACGCTAACAAGGTTCGCGAGGGTCTGATTGCCCTTGCGTTCCTTGCTCCTAGCCTGCTAGGCATATCCATTTTTTTCCTTGTGCCGTTTGCGGACACCATTCGCAGGAGCTTTTATGATGTACGAGTCGTGAATTTTATCGGGCTAGAGAGCTATAGCTCGGTTATAAACAATACGGCGTTTAGGCTCGCCGCCGCAAATACCGCAAAATTTGTGGCGGTGTGCGTGCCGTTGCTGTTGCTTATAAGTCTAACCACCGCGTTGCTGTTGCGTTCCATTAAGCCGCTTGGCAGAATTTTCAAGACCTCGTTTTTGTTGCCTATGGCTGTGCCTGTGGCGAGTATTGTCTTGCTTTGGCAGGCGATGTTTAACTACGGCGGTATCGCCAACGGTGTCTTGGTTTGGCTTGGCTTTACGCCCATTGATTTTATGGCTACTAGCTCCGCCTTTTGGGTGCTTATATTTACTTATTTATGGAAAAACAACGGCTATAACATGGTTTTGTGGTTGGCAGGCTTGGACGGCATATCCGAAACCCTCTACGAAGCCGCCCGAGTAGACGGCGCGAACAGCTTCCAAGCGTTTAGGTACATTACAATGCCGTGCTTGTTGCCTACTGTGGGAATAGTTACCATTTTGTCGTTGCTTAACAGCTTCAAGGTGTTCCGCGAGGCGTATCTAGTGGCAGGTGCGTACCCCGAGAGCGATTCCATTTACCTGCTACAGCATTTGTTCAATAACTGGTTTCAGAACCTAGACATAAGCCGTCTTAGTGCGGCGGCGGCAATGCTGGCGGCTGTTTTGCTTGGCATAATTCTATTGATGCGGAGAACATTAGATGTGGACGAATAAAATTATTCACATACTCAAGTTTATACCTCTCACGCTACTTGCGTTTTTGGTGTGGTGGGTGCTTTGGTTTATGGTTATGGGCAGTCTTATGTCCTTGGAAGAGCTTACAGGCACTATCGGCGCGGCGATTTCGGGCGAGGGCGGCTATTCCTCGTGGCCGCTGTTGCCTGCGTGGCCTACCCTACAGCCCATAGCCGAATTATTGTTGGATACGCCGCAGTTTTTTGTCATGTTTTGGAATACGTTCAAGCTCGTTATTCCGTCCTTGGTGGGGCAGCTTGTGTTTGCCGCTCCTGCCGCGTGGGCGCTTAGCCGTTTCCGTTTCCGCGGACGGAAGCTACTGGTGACGGTGTATATCGCGCTTATGCTTCTGCCGTTCCAGGTGACAATGGTGCCTAACTTTATTGTTATTGATAGGCTGGGCTTGATGGATAGTATCTGGGCGGTTATTCTGCCGTTTGCGTTTTCGGCGTTTCCTGTTTTTATAATGCTTCGCGGCTTTGACGCGATACCGCGGGCGTTGTTGGAGGCCGCCGCCATAGACGGCGCAGGCGCGTTCCGCACATTTTGGCAAATAGGGCTGCCCTTGGGCGTGCCAAGCATTTTAGCGGCTATCGTGCTAGGCTTCTTGGAAATTTGGGGCGCGGTAGAACAGCCCATGACGTTCCTGAAAACGCCCTCAAACTGGCCGCTGTCGCTGTTTTTGCCGCAAATTGTCGCGGAGGAATTAGGCTTCGCAATGACTGCTTCGTTGTTTATGCTATTGCCCGCCGCGTTGTTTTTCTTTTTTGGGCAAAAATATTTGGAGCTGGGAATACAATCTGCTGGAGTGAAGGAGTAACCCCATGAAAATAACCGACCCGACCCAACGCCGTGCGTTATCGAATATCTTTAAATTTCTGGCACTTATGCTTGTTTTTACGCTTATTGTGCAGGGTACAAGCGGCGCGACTATGGCGCGAGTGAGCCTTGTCACGCCTAGCAGGAGTACCATTGTGGAAGCGATTACTGGCACGGCTTCTGTTTTTGCTACCGATAATCTGGAAATAACCGCGCCTGCGGGGCTTATGCTGCTAGAGGTATTTGTGGGCGTAGGGCAGGAAATAGGCGTAGGCGACGAAGCGGCGATTTTCGACATGGACGGCATAGACAGCATTTTTATTCGCGAGCAAGCGGCACTGGACAAAATGCGGCTGGATTTGGAAAATTTGCTGTTAAACGAGGGCATAGACACCACTGCGCTGACTAACGCGCAGCGTACGCTTGCACGCGTGCAGGAGGATTTTGAAAACACCGTACGCACAGGCGAGGAAAACATAGCCGAGGCGCGGGAAACACTGGAACAAATGCTTGCGGACGAGCATGATTCGTCTGCGGCGAGAGCCTTACGCCGCGCCATGGACGATTACGAGGCCGCCGCCGCAAAGGGCGAGGAAAACATACTTACGGCGGAGCAGGAATTGCTTGAAATACTAGAAACGCCTTTGAGTGAAACGGACGATACCGCGTTGCAGACCGCGCGGCGGAATTTTTCGCGTATACAAGAGGATTACAAAAACACCATGGAACAAACAGAAAGCGACATAGCCGAAGCCGAGGAAAAGCTACGCGAAGCGCGCACGCGCCTTTTTAGCGGCGAGGTGCAATGGAGCTTTGACGAGAATCGCGACAAGGAGGTCGAGGACGCAGAAAAGGCGTTGCAGGCCGTCAAGGAGCGCGCGGAAAGCACCATGCGTACAGCAAATAGACAGCTAGAAGATGCAACAATTAGTCTACAAAACGCGGAAAAAGCCTACGCGGACAACCAAGAGCGAGAGCAGGAAAACCGCGAAAAAGCAATCGAGCAGGCGCAGACTAAGCTAGAGCAAGCGCGAAACCAAGCCGCGGACAGCTTGCTTTCCGCCGCTCGCGCTGTAGAAAACGCCTCATATTCTGTAAGCGAGGAAGTGGACAGAGCCAGAACCGCGCTAGAAACTGCGATTACGCAAGCGGCTAATTCTCGTAACTCTGCCGCACGCCAAGTGGAAGATGCTACCACCTCGCTAAACACCGCGCAACGCAATTATCAAAACAATTTGCGACAGCACGAAACGACAACCGCACAGAACAATATTACGCTTGCCACCTTGGAGCTAGACATAGCTGCCAAGCAAGAAGCAGTCGCCTTAATAGGGGAAATTATCGAAAACGAGGGCATTTTGTATTCTGATGTAGCGGGCGTAGTCTTGGCGGTACAGCAGGCAGGCAGAGAAACCACCGCCGCGCCTGTGATTACCGTGCGTGACGGCGACGGCGGCTTTGAGGCGCGGTTGACAGTGACACAAGCCCAAGCGGAAACCCTAGCCGTGGGCAACGAGAGCGTGGTACGAACAAGCGGCGGCTCGATGTACTATACTCCGACAGTAACTGGCATAATATCCAGCATTCCGCAGCCCGACGAGAATGGCGGAGTGACCCTCACAATCAAGCTGCCGCAGGGCAACTGGTCTGCGGGGCAACGCGCCGAGGCACAAATCGTTTTAACCAGCGGCGTGTATGACTACAGCGTGCCGATTGCGGCGATTCGCTCCGACAACGAGGGCTATTTCCTGTACTCTATCGCACAAAAAAACACCGTGCTAGGACTGCAAAACGAGGTTGTTCGCATAAACGTGACGATTACGGCGCGTGATAGCGATAATGCGGCGGTGAGTGGGGGGCTAGGGAGAGATAGTAGTGTTATTGTTTCTAGTAATAAGGCGGTGACTAGTGGTGACCGTGTGAGGGTGGAATGATGAAAAAGCTGTTTTACTTCCTCCCATGGTGCATATTTGCCGTTTTGCTTATACTTGGCGTAAGGGAAGCCAGTACAATTTCCAAATTTTCCAAAATTTCCCTACGATACCAAAACGCAATAAGCGGACAGGCCGCTTACCGCGCAAGGGAATATTCGGCGGTGAACGCCGCCTTTTGGCTTATATTTTGGCGAGAAAGCACGGCGACCTTGTCCGTGGGCTTCGGCGATGTCGCGAGCGACACTATTTTATTTTCGGGCGATGCAAACCTGGTTTGGCACGCCGAATATGTAGCAGGTTATGCGCCTGGTGCGGAGGACGAGGCAGGCATAGCCGTGTCGCAGGCCTTGGCAAACCGACTTTGGGGCAGTACAAACATCATAGGGCAAGCCGTGGAAATAGACGAACAGACGCGCTTCGTACGCGGCGTTTTTGTCGGCGGCGCGAACCTTGCCTTGCTGTCGTTTCCGCTAGAGGACGTATCGCAGTCGTGGACGGGCGTGGAGCTGTACGGCGAGCAATTACATTTTGGCGCGGCTGAAGCCTTTGCGGCGGCTTCGGGCTTGGGTCGTCCCGAATATATTTTGACTGGCGAGGTTATTTCTCTGGCGTGGGCTTTCGCGCTGCTGCCCCTGCTTGTTCCTGCGGTTTACGCGCTGTTTTTGGTAATAAAATACATGCGTATGTACCACCCGCGTACGCTAATGCCGCTGTTTTTCGCGGGGCTGTTATTGTTTGCGGTTTTGTTGCCTGCGTTGTTGGATGCCCTGCCAGACTGGGTTGTGCCTACGCGGTGGAGCGACTTTTCCTTTTGGTCGTCGCTTGCAGAGCAGACTGGCGATAGCCTGCGAGTGTTTTTGAGTGCTGTGCCTACCATGAGAGATGTGGAGCTGAAGGTTAGGTTGCTGCGAGTGGTTGGGATTGGGTTTTTGGGGGTTTGTTTGGGGTTGGTGGGGGTTGGGTTTAGGCATCGTCCGAATTAAGAATTTCGTACCTGTCGTTTTTAGGAAACTCATTTGGGCGAAAGGTTTTAATAGAGTAGATGTTCTTATTGTCGAACTTTATCGTAACAGATTTTGTATGCCCGTCCCTATTGGGCGGTTTTTCGTCTATATAAAGACTTGCCTTATATTCCCTCATTATGTCAAATGAGGTCATAAAGCCTATGCCATGGTCGTCGGCGTTTTCATGGGTGGTTACACGCTTCTCGCCCAATGCTGCTAATGTGTCTACATTAAAAGGAATCCCTGTATCATGGACAGAAAAAGCATAAACGCCCCCTGTATACCCTAGGAATACCATTATGCTCTTGTGGGTATTTTCACTCGCTTTCACGGCATTTATCGCGTTATTTATGTGTGTGGCTATCAGGGTTTCAATTTTGGCGCTTGGTGCAGATTCCCATATCATTTCTACAATATCGCCACGTATAGCGAGATTGAAAGTAATTTCATCTTCTAAACACTTATCATTATAATAATCAAATAACACATCTATCATGCCCACGTTCGTTTTGGGCAATGCTTTGGCTATTTTACTTAAAGGAGTTCTAAGTTCGTTTTTTATTGCTTCTATGCTCTCTAATAGCGCATCGGTGTTAGACTGACCCTGCTTTTCAAGCACGCTTTTTTCTAAGGCGGCAAGGCGTGTATTGGAATCGTGATTGGCTATTCGTATTTCGTCCAAGGCTTTGCTTATTTTTCGGTTTTCTTTTTTTTCCTCTGTTAATTGTTTTTTTAACTGTTTAATTTCAGCTTCTGAGCTTTCTCTTACTTCGTTCAGTTGATTGCTAACTACACTGTGCTTGTCTTGCAAGGAAACTAATTCAGACCTTATTTTTTCTTTTTCTTTTTCTTTTTGTTTTTCTTTTTCAGTAATCAATGCTGCATAACGCTTCCCAGATTGTATAGTTTCTTGCAAAGACCGCACTTCGCGAAGATTTGCTATGCCAAGATTTATCAAAGACAAAATGCCTATACCGAGAAAAACAATTGTCAGTGATAGTATTATACCCTCGTCAAAGGCTGTTTCGGCAAAAATGGATAGGATATATCTATCGTTGGAATTAAAAACACTATCCAGTATTTCATACCACTGGTTAATATTTAAGCTGTTATAAACACTGTTTAAACAAAAAATAATACCACAGACACCTATAGCGGGAAGCACTGTACTATTCCTAGATAAAATATCATTCCAGCTTTTTAAGTTCCGCCCTATATATAGCAGGATAAAGGTAAAAACACATATAAGTGTAGCTAACAAAAAAAGCATGTTGTTTTGTGTGGTAATCGTGTGAATCGGCAAAGCTAGCATAATGTACTCTAACGCACGTACCACACCATAGGACAACAAAAAAGCCTTTATGATACGCAGGCTACCAAGAAAAGCCTTTTTTGTGAATTTATGGAGTACAGATAACGAAAGCACAAGTGCGAAAATGTCAATAATAGGTCTTAGGGCTAACATTGCCCCAAGGAGGTACATAACAGATATAAAAGAACAATATAAGACAGTGGCAATCCATATTTTAAAATGGGTGCGAGTGTCTTTTTGTGTCGGGGCGAGCAACGCAGGGGCAGCTTTTTTTAATATATTTAATGATAAATAAAATGACAATAAATGAATTGCCAATTCTTTGATGATGTCTAAGTAAATAGCTGTCATTTGCTCACCACCGCTTTACTAGGGATTAGAGATTATGCCCTTGTATATTTTGTCGAAAAAGAAATGAATAAATTCCGTAGGGGTCGGCACACCTAAACGCTTGTCTACCCTAGCCGTATAGGTTTTTAATTCCTCTTGGGTAGAGGCTAGCCATGTGTTATCAATTGCGGTTTTCATTCCTCTGATTACGGAGCTGTAGGAAATTTTGGCACTTTTGGCTACCTGCTGGATAACTGAAGCAGGGGGGACTGCTTGAGTCTTTTCAGTGGGGTTCAATTTCTCACGAAGCATAATAAATACAGCTTCCTCAATGTGTGCACGTCCTTTGTATCGAACATTTACTCCTATCAAATCCATTTCTTGGGTTATAGTGTTCCTAATCTCGCCTTTAAGTGATTCCCATTCTTTGACGGGGGTTTCGGTATTGCGTGCTAGTAAATCAGAGGGGATAAGCTCATCTGCAAATTCCATCAATGTATTTTCCAGATTTTTCAAGGATTCGCCTAAGGTATCGTTAGCTTCTAAAGGCGGGTCGTCGGATTCTTCGTCTATACTAAACAAAAACTCATTGCTTTCCTCAGTAGCCTCATTGCTCTCTTTAGTAGCTTCAGTATTATTGGCTATATCTTCGCCCTGCAAGGTGTCAAACAGGTCTAACAGCTCATTAAAGACTAGCTCTGGGCAATATGAGCGGTTTTGCTTTGAGTAGATAAAATCTACTCCGAGATTTCTTATGCTCGCAAAAACCAAGTCGGAACGTGTGTTTGTCGTGACAACGATAATGGGCTTATGCCCCAAATCTCGTATACGTTTTAGAAAATCTGTTCCGCTACCCTCGCCGTTGTGGTTAAGCTCCAAATCTAGTATTACTCCATCGCATTTGTGCTTTTTTACAAATGCTGATGCTTTTTCGCTTGAATTGAACATTGCCAAAAATTGTATCTTATTTATATATTCACCTTTTTTAGCGGAGTTAAAGAAGCTGGCACGGTCGTTGGCATTGTCCTCTACTAAAATAAGTCGCATTGGGGGGCTTTTCATTTTTCTAACCTCCTTGCCTTGTGGGGTAGTGTAGCGGTGCAATATAGGTGTGTGTCTTGCATGAAAATACCTATATCTATACTTAATACACTATAACTTAATCGCTACCCACAGAGTATACATAGTTATACACAAATCTGCACGAATTTGCAAGGGCTTTTTTGGTTGAACAGTGCTGCGAAGAAATGAAGTAGTCTGCAAGTGTGGTATTTTTTGTAAATTTCTACATGTTTCATACGTCTGTCAACGGCGATTTCACACCCATTTCAGATATTTAATGGCATAAATTAGCAACTATTGGGGCTCATTGGGCTTTGTACTAATGTGCTAATATGCCATATAATATACCCATAAAGTGTACTAAGTGAACTTAATGCTCGTTGAGGTAATGTTAACAAAAGAATTCAGAACAGTTTAGCGAAATTCACCGAAATGTTACGAAAGGGGATGAGTATTGTGGGAGGACTGCCTAACTTTAAAAAAACACCACAAACACATAAAGCAACTAAAGAAAAGCCTAAAAGAAAAACTAGAGAAAAAGGTGCGAATGTATTAACTCCCGAATATCAGCATAAACTACAAGAACTACGTATCGAAAAGGAGTTGAAGGTGAAAATTCGTAACCTAATGAAAGTTTGGAAACACATACAGGGTGATGACCGTTCGCAATTGGAAGCCTTGTTATCAAATGCACCCAAAAAAACAGTAGAAAATCTTCACAAGATTTTTTGTGAAGATTCAAGTGTTGTTATCTCATACGACAAAGAAAACGATTGTCGTTATGAGGCAACAGAAACAGAAGACATCACGGTTCTGCTTAACGATGGTTGGAGTCTAGTCATAAATGTTCGTTCTGTATTGTGTGGATATTCTGAAACGGGCATACCACAAAAAGAATTATCACTAGACGAGCCTAAAGACATATCCCGACAGTTTGTAATGCTATGTAAGGATTTTGACAAGCAAAAGCATTTGGACTTTGATTACAGGATAGGGGAATTGACTTTTCAATAGCAAAAGACCCTCTGTATGAATTTTCTAACTTTCAGAGGGTCTTTTGAATTTTGTCACAAACTAAAGACATATATTGTGGGGGGTAATCTTTTGAGTACAAAAGTATTCCTTATCGAAAACGGAGAACAGATAGAAACCATTAGTAAGTATTTGGATTATATGGACGTTACCCCTACGATGGTTGATGCACATGTTAAGTTTTCTGACAATGTAGCATATACTGGAGCGATTGAGGATGATAATGTCTTTATTTTTGATGCCAACTATGTAGCTAAGTTTCCGTGTTTTTTCAAAGATGTTACCCCGACGGTTTATGTAAACGATTATGTTAAGGATATTTTAACATGTGTTAATGGTAGTGGTTATTGGCTCTGTTGCTTAACTGCGTTTAACTGTGATGTTTGCCCTCATAATAAAAAGAAACCGCCAAAAATAGGACTGGTCGATAGCGAACTGACTAACAAATATAAAAAGCTATTAAATTACAGAGGACATGATAATATCAATCTGGTGGGTATACTTACCCTTTGTGCAATTGGTACATTTCTGCCAACGAATGGAACACGTTTCTTTTTACCTATTTGCGGGGGAATCAGTGAAAATATTCCATTCAAGGATAAGACAAGTAAGTTTATCAAAGCTATTTTTGATAAGGCTTTAAGAAAAGAGGATTCTCGAAAATTTATAGAAGACACGGTGTGCAAGCTAGGTCTTAATAGCATTGAAAGACTTGGTAATAACAGGATTCCTCAATGTGTCGCATTTGACGACTAGAGCCACCTTGTCTTACTTGCACTCCCCCCGCAACTGCCCGCAAGCCGCATCAATATCCGCGCCCAAGCTCCGCCTAACCGTCACAGGAATATTCCTATCCTCTAAAACAGCGGCAAAACCGCGCACCTCGTTTTGTGCCGCGGGCGAAAAGCCGCCGCGCGCTTTGTTTACAGGGATTAGGTTTACGTGGCAGAGCATACCGCGTAGTAATTTTGCCAAAGCCTTGGCGTGGGAAACGCTATCATTTACGCCCTTAATCAGCGCGTACTCGAATGTAATTCGGCGGCGCGTTTTTTCGTAGTATTTGCAAGCGCGCAGTAGCTCGTCCAGCGGATATTTTTTCGCGATTGGCATGATTGCGGCTCGTATTTCGTCCGTGGGCGCGTGCAGGGACACGGCTAGTGTGATTTTCAAATTTAGGTCGGCAAGCGCGTAAATCTGCGGTACGAGGCCGCAGGTGGAGAGCGTGATATTACGCTGGCTTAGGTTCAAGCCCTTTGGGTGCGTGATTAGCTCTATGAATTTTATTGTTTCGCCAAAATTGTCCAAAGGCTCGCCACAGCCCATTAACACTATGTTTTTGAGGCTTTGCCCCGAAGCCTGCAAGGCTTCGGCGTGGTTTTTCGCCAAATAAACTTGCGCGCAATACTCCCCTGCCGTCAAATTCCTATGAAAGCCCGACTCGGCACTGGCACAAAAAGTACAACCCATTTTACAGCCTGCTTGTGTAGAAATACATACCGTATCGCCGTGCTTGTACCGCATTAAAACAGACTCGGCGTAGGCATCGTTTATTTTTGTTAGGAATTTCCGCGTGTTTCCGTCAGTGGAAATTAGTTCTTTTAGTATGTCTATTTCTGTGACAAAAAAGTCTTTTTCTAGCTGTTCTCGCAGGGCTTTTGGTAAATTTTGCATTTCTGATATTTTGGGAATAACCCCACCGTTCCCATTCCCATGCAAATGGAAAAAAACCTGCTCGGCGCGGTATTTCGGCTGCCCCAAAGCCTGTATATACTCCGTTATTTCGGGCAGGGTGCAGTCGAGCAGGTCACGCATTGCGGCACATTTTGGCGGTAAAAAAGCCGTCCGAATATTCGCTAGGCAAAATTTGGTTTGCGGTAGCTAACGAAAAATTGGGGTGCGATTGCATAAATTTGTCAATCACGTCAAAATTTTCCTCCCTTGCCACGGTACAAGTACAATAAACAAGCGCGCCGCCCTTTTTCACGTACCGCGCGGCGCGGGCGAGCATGACGGCTTGCTTTTTCGCCAAGTCCAAAATGTCCTCGGGCTGGCGCGTGTATTTTATTTCCGCGTGGTGGCGTAGCGTGCCTAGCCCCGAGCATGGCGCGTCCACAAGTACCGCATCCGCCAAGCCCGCCAACGCAGGCCCAAAAACCAGCGCGTCATTTATTTTCGTTTCAATAATGGAAAGCCCGAGGCGTTTTTGCTGTTGATTCAGCAGTTCGAGCTTGTGCGGATAAATGTCAAACGCGAGAATCCGCGCCTTGTTGTTTACGCTAACCGCCGCCGCAAAGGACTTTCCGCCTGGCGCGGCGCATAGGTCGATTAGGGTCTGCCCTTGTTGCAAGCCAAGCGCGTCGATTGCCGCCATTATTCCAGGGTCTGCCACGATAAAAAGCCCGTCCTTAAACGCCGAAAGCGCGGCGATATTGCCCGTGTTGCGTAACGCCAGCATGGGCGAGCCTTCTATGGGCGTGACCGTCACGTCCTCGGCCTCCAGTGCGGCTATTAGCCGCGCCGCGTCCGTTTTGCACGTATTGGGAAGCACGGTAATTTGCGCGGGCCTGTGGCTGTTTTCGCAAAACTCCGCCGCGCCCTTCGCGCCTAGCCATTTCACAAGCGAATTAACAAGCCACGAGGGGTACGAGTAGCGTATGACGAGGTCTTTTTGGGAAAAAGCGGGCTTGTTCGGCTCGCGGTCTATGCCGCGCAATATGCCGTTCACAAACCCTGCCAGCCGCTCGAAGCCGTACGCGCGCGCGAGCTTGACCGCCTCGTCTACGGCGGTATAGCTCGGCACGCGCTCGATAAAACGCAGCTGACACACGGATATACGCAGGATATTTCTGATAATCGGCTTTAGCTCGTCCGCATTGGAAAAGCTGTCGATAATATGGTCGATTAAAATTAAATTCCTAATTGTAGTATTAACAAGCTCGGTAACAAAGGCGTTAGCCTGCTTGTTGTGCGGAGCCTTGGCAAGAGCCTTGCGCAGGGCAATGTTTGTGTACGCGCCGTTTTCCAGTATTTCCGTGAGAACGGTAATGGCTGTCGCGCGTTGGTTGTTTTTTAGGTTTTCCAAGTGGCACTTCCTTTGTATGGGGGCATAGCCCCTTTTTTCACCGCTGTATTGTAGTGGGAATGTCGTCACGAGCCTTTATAGAATATATTAGTGTAGCTTTGCTACATACATCTTACAATAAATATGGGCAAATTAAAAGCGTACTTTTTCAACTTAAACAACTATAACATAATAGCATCAACACACGAACACATACCAAAACCCCAATATAACCATAGCTGCGGCAATTAGAAAGCCCCAGCCGGGCATCATAAACTGGATAATCATTCCTATTCCGATAAAGAAAAAAATAAGTCCCATCAAGCGTTTTTTTTTCAACATTCTCATGCACCTCCTATACGTTGATGTTTTTGCGTTAAACGCAAAAACATCAACTTCAAACAAGCGGATATTGCTTCCAACCAGAAGATTTTCGGCTGGAAACAGTATGAAAATCGCCATATTCCCTATATCTGCATATTATGTAAAAAACCCCTTTTATTGCATGTCCTGTTGTGTTAAAATGAGGGGCAACTTTCAAAGGGGCAATAAGAAGCTGTGTTCATAGCCGCTCAACGCCGCCTTGTCGGTCGAATTTCCGCCACTCTGCGTCGTGATTTCGCTTGCGTGCCTCTAGCACGCGGCGCGAAACCCTCCTTGATTGGCGAAAATTCGCCGCGACAATTCGGCATTTCGGACTATGAACACAACTTCTAAATTTTCAGAGAGAAGGCGATTCCAATGGTAAAAGTAGGCATCAATGGATTTGGGCGTATCGGACGGCTTGCGTTCCGTTATGCTTCGAGCTTGCAAGACGTAGAAGTGGTGGCAATCAACGACCCGTTTTTGGGTACAGACCTTGACTACATGGTTTACATGCTCAAGTACGACTCCACGCACGGCGGTTTCCCAGGCGATGTAAAGGCCGAAAACGGCAAGCTCGTTGTAAACGGCAAGCCCATCACCATTCACACAGAAATGAAGCCCGAAAACCTCAAATGGGTAAATGACGGCGTAGAATTTGTTGCAGAATGTACAGGGCTTTTCCTTACACAAAAAGATGCGCAGGCGTATCTTGATGCAGGTGTCAAAAAAGTGGTGCTTTCCGCTCCCGCAAAGGACGATACGCCTACGTTTGTAATGGGCGTAAACCACGAAAAATACACCGCCGACCTAAATATCGTTTCAAACGCAAGCTGTACAACTAACTGCCTTGCGCCGCTCGCTAAGGTAATCAACGACAATTTTGGCATAACCGAGGGGCTTATGACCACGGTACACGCCACAACCGCAACGCAAAAAACCGTAGACGGCCCTTCCGCCAAGGACTGGCGCGGCGGTCGTGCGGCATCGACAAATATTATTCCGTCCTCCACAGGCGCGGCAAAAGCAGTAGGGCTAGTGCTTCCCGAGCTTAAAGGCAAGCTCACAGGAATGGCGTTCCGCGTTCCCACAACCAACGTATCTGTGGTAGACCTCACCGTTCGCCTCGCCAAGCCCGCCACCTACGACGAAATCAAAGCCGCAGTAAAAAAAGCAAGCGAAAACGAGCTTAAAGGCATTATGGGCTACACCGAGGATTCGGTTGTTTCCACCGACTTTATCGGCGAAAGCCGCACGAGCGTATTTGACGCTTCGGCGGGCATTGCGCTTACCGACAATTTTGTAAAATTAGTGAGCTGGTATGATAACGAGTGGGGTTATAGCTGTAAATTGATTGACCTTATGCGGCATATGAAGAAGGTCTGCGGGTAAGGGGGGGGGCATAGCCCCTTTTCTACGGTGGACTTTGGTGGGAATGTCGTCCCGCAGAGTAGTTTCATGCGATTTTTTATGGTGGGAATGTCGTCCCATGGAGTAGTTTCATGGTAATAAAAAAGGGTGTGTTGGGATTTCGGCACGCCCTTTTTTGGCTTTTGCTGGGGCAATTTGATTTAGGGTAATTTTTGGCTGTGGTTGATGTTCTTTGTAGGGGACGGATTTATCCGTCCCGAGGTTGCCTTGTTCTGCGTTGGTCGGCGTGCGGTGTTGTCTAAGAAAACCACTTAGACAACACCTTACTGCCTGCTTAATGGACGTTACCTGCCCCGAATTGACGAACGTGCGTACCTCGGGACGGATAAATCCGTCCCCTACAAGGAATATAAATTTTATCTATGTAAATTAAAGGTAGTGGAACGCGGATTTAACGGATTTTCGCGGATTCTAAAGGCAATGGAGCGCGGATTTTGCGGATTCGTTCGTGCTTCTGCTGTGCCTCGTTCCCTCTGTGCCTCTGTGCCTCTGTGTGAAAATCTTTTAACTAAAGAATGGAAGCTATACACTTTACCTACGTTCATTATTTGTCAAAAAGATTTTCACACAGAGGCACAGAGGCACAGAGGGAACGTGGCACAGCAGACAATGAACGCGGATTTAAAGGACAATTAAACACGGATTTAAGCGGATTTACGCAGATTACGCGGATTTTGTCCGTGTAAACCACGAAACGGCAATATATTTCCCCACGAGCCAATCCGCAAAATCCGCGTAAATCCGTGTCCCACTACCCTTAATTCACATGGATAAAACTTCCATGCCACTGCCGTCAATTTACCCCGAAAGAATCCGCAAAATCCGCCAAATCCGTGTTCCGCCACCCTTAATTCACATGGATAAAACTTCCACCCCACTGCCATCAATTTACCCCGAACGAATCCGCGGAAATCCGCCAAATCCGCGAAAATCCGCGTTCCATTTCTTTAAAACCCATTAAATCCACGTTCCATTTCTTTCAACCCCCCGCCCCATTCCCACCCCACCCCCGCAATCAACCTATACTCATAACCATTTTTTGTTATAATAACTGGCTTAGCTAAGTTGCGGCAATGCTCGCGCACCTCGTTTGTTTTCAAAATCTGCATATTCTCACCCCTACAATAAAAATTATCCCCCATTCGCCTGCTTTGTTACATAACAAAACTTGCCAAACATATATAAAACGTATTATACTGCCATGAACGGAGTGAAAGCTATGGCGACTAAGCAAATAGTCACAATAAAAGGACAAAACGGTGTCTTGGGCATAGTCCTTGACCCAAAGGCCGACTTTGAGGACATAAAGGAAAGTCTGCGTAAGAAAACCTCGCAGGGCAGAGATTTTTTTAACACGGACATGAAAATCATGTTCAAGGGGCGGGAGCTTGACGAATACAGCGAAAAGGTGTTAATAGATATTATCACGGAGGAAACCGACCGCGAGATTATTTTTGTGCAGGACGAGGGCTATGCCGCGCCGCCGCGTGTTCAGCGTACGCAGGAGCAAGCGCCCGAGCCTGAGCCGCCCACCAGCCCCTCGCGGCTAAAATACCGCGAAACCGCCACCGCCTACTACCACACAGGGCTGCGTTCGGGGCAAAGCGTAAAGCACAAAGGCTCTGTGGTCGTCATCGGCGATGCTAACCCTGGCAGTGAAATTGTCGCAGACGGCAATGTAATAGTGTTGGGCGCGTTAAAGGGAATGGCACACGCGGGCGCGGCGGGCGATAGCTCGTGCTTTGTTTCCGCACTTACGCTACAGCCCACACAGCTGCGAATAGCCAAGACAATAAGCTACGTACCCGCGCCCGCAGGGGAACGAGCGGGGTCAAAAAAGGCAGGAGCAAGCGCGGACAAGGCGGCAGAAAACCCGCACAAGCCAGCGTACGCATATATAAAGGAAGGGCAAGTTTTTGTTATGCCTTTATAGGGGCATTGCCCCTTTCCTCCGACTGTTTTGTGGTGGGAATGTCGCCTCGAAGCCTTAACAGCTTCCTAAAAGATTTTAAAGGAATGGAACGCGGATTTTCGCGGATTTGGCGGATTTTCGCGGATTTGGCGGATTTTCGCGGATTCTTTCGGGGGAAAATTTACGACAATGGACTACAAACTTTATCCATGTAAATTAAGGGTAATGGGACACGGATTTAACGGATTTTCGCGGATTTTGCGGATTGGCTCGTGGGAAAATATATCGCCGTTTAGTGATTTACGTGGACAAAATCCGCGTCATCTGCGAAAATCCGCCAAATCCGTGTCTGGTTTACACATTTTCGCTTCGTACGTTTGTCGCAGGGCAGTTGTAGGGGACGGATTTATCCGTCCCGAGGTTGCCTAGCTCTGCGATGGTCGGCGTGCGGTGTTGTCTAAGAAAACCACTTAGACAACACCTTACTGCCTGCTTAATGGACATTGCCCCCTCCACGAATTGACGAACGTGCGTACCTCGGGACGGATAAATCCGTCCCCTACAAAAACCCTGCAAATTCCTTTAGCCTATTGACACGGATTTTAAAAAACAGGTCAGAAAAAATCCGCGTAAATCCGCCAAATCCGCGAAAATCCGCGTTCCATGCCTTTAAATCCGCCAAATCCACATTCCATTTCCCACATCAAATAGATATGCTATAATAGAGTATCAATTCGCACATGAAAAATCGCCAAAGGCGAGTCAAAGAATGGGGATAAAATAAATGAGTGAGGTTTACGTAGTAACATCTGGCAAGGGCGGTGTAGGAAAGACTACATCTACCGCCAATTTGGGCGCGGGGCTTGCCTTGCTGGAAAAAAGAGTTGTTCTAGTGGACGCGGACATAGGTCTGCGTAACTTGGACGTGGTTATGGGCTTGGAAAACCGCATTGTGTTTGACATAATCGACATAATCCAAGGCAATTGCCGCCTAAAGCAAGCGTTGATTAGGGACAAGCGTTACCCTAATTTGCATTTGCTTCCCGCGGCACAAACAAAGGACAAGGACGCGGTAACGCCCGAGCAAATGAAAAAGCTATGCGACGAGCTTCGCGAGGAATTTGACTATATACTAATCGACTGCCCCGCGGGAATCGAGCAGGGCTTCCGCAATGCGATTGCGGGCGCGGACAAGGCAATTGTCGTCACCACGCCCGAGGTGTCGGCGGTACGTGACGCGGACAGAATTATTGGGTTGCTCGAAGCCGCCGAAATAGAATCGCCCATGCTCTTGTTAAACAGGGTACGCATAAATATGGTAAAACGCGGCGATATGATGGCGTTGGAGGACGTGACCGAAATTTTGGCAATAGACGTGCTTGGCGTAGTGCCAGACGACGAGGGCATCGTTATTTCTACCAACAAGGGCGAGCCATGCGTGGCAGACAGCGCTTCCTTTGCGGGACAAGCGTTCCGCGATATTTGCCGCCGAATGACAGGCGAGAATGTTCCGCTAATGGATTTAGACCCCGACAAGGGATTTTTTGCCAAATTCAAAAATATGTTTCGCAAATAAAAGGAGGCGGTTCAATTGCAATTTCTAAAAAATCTGTTTTCCAAAGAGCCGTCCTCGGGTTCGCTTGCCAAGGATAGGCTGAAGCTGGTTCTCATTCACGATAGGGCAAATTGCAACACGGATTTGCTTGAAATGATGAAAAACGACATAATGCAAGTAATCGCAAAATATATGGACATAGACGAGGCGGTGGGCATGGATATAAACATCGAACAAACCACGGACGACAACAATAACACCGTGCCAGTGCTTTACGCGAACATTCCCATAAAAAACATGCGTAAAAAGAAAAAGCCTAAAAAATGAATTGGAAACAAGTCCACAAAAAGTATGACTACCTGCTTGCGCTGGCGGTAATTGCCCTCGGCGTTTTTGGCGTGGTTATGATTTATACGTCAGTGTTTTCGGAGGCTGTGCCGCTCCATGTCCGCAACGCAAATTTGGGGCTGTGGCAAAGGCAGCGCGCTTTCATTATCACTGGCGTTATTTTAATGCTTGTGTTCTCGTTTATTGATTATCATTACATTACGCGGTTTTATTGGGCTATTTATGCCGCAATGCTCCTGCTTCTTGTTGTGGTTTTGCTTATTGGCAAGGACGAGGGAACGGGCGTGGCGCGTTGGATTTGGATTCCTCTGCCGCTTATCGGCGCGTTGAGTATGCAGCCGTCCGAGTTTGCCAAGATTTTTATTACTATTTTTCTTGCAAAATTTTTGGAGGTGTATCGCTTTAATCGGCCGTTCCTGTTTGCGGCGGTGCTTGCGCTTATTGGCGTGCCTGTTATTCTTGTTGTGTTGCAGCCGTCCTTTTCGGCTTCCATGGTGGTACTCACTGTGTCGCTTACGGTGCTGTTTGTGGGCGGTCTGTACTGGCGAATCATTCTGGCAGGGCTTGCGGTGGTCGCGCCCATTATCGTGGTTATTTGGTTCGATTTGCAGCGCGAGGTGCCGATTATTGTTACGCGCTTTTTGGGCGAATGGCAATGGCGAAGAATCGAGAGCTTTCTACGACCAGAGCTGGCAAACCCCGACACCGTACGACAAACGCAGGGCAGTGTCGAAGCCATTATCAAGGGCGGGCTTACAGGAAATGGCTTTTTGGGAAATCCATATATAATTTTAGGCAACAACGACTTTATTTTTTCGGTAGCGGCATCGCAGTTTGGCTTTGTGGGCGCGGCTGTGCTTTTGGGCGTGGTGGCGTTTATTATTTCGCGTTGTATTTTGATTGCATTGCGCGCGGTAGACATGGAGGGGCGGCTGCTCGCCGCAGGCGTGGCAGGAATGTTGATTTTTGAAACATTTTTTCATGTTTCCGTAGCAACAAATTTGTTGCCTAACACTGGTATGCCGTTCCCGTTTATGTCCTACGGCGGCTCGATGATTTGGGTGCATATGCTGGCGATTGGTATGGTGCTTAATGTGCGGTTGCCGCGTAAGCCTAGGTCTATTTTTGATGAGCAGGACGAGGAAGAATGAGGGGGTTAAGGGAGTTTTAAAGGCATGGAACGCGGATTTTCGCGGATTTGGCGGATTTTCGCGGATTCTGTCTGGCGTGTTTTTTAAAATCCGAGTAAATAAAAATCTACGTAATTTATGTTCCGTTAGCTTTTTATGGACGCAGGAAAGAATCCGCGAAAATCCGTTAAATCCGCGTAAATCCGCGTTCCATAACTTTCTAAATCCTCGTTGCATAAAATTTATTTGAAGAACAGGACAAAACATAATGACGTATTTTAATGAAAGCATTTACAAAATTGTTCTCAGTGTGCCGAAAGAGGGAAAATACACTCGCGTGGAAATTCTGCGGAATGGTGAAAAATACCAGGCGAGCATGTACACCGAGAAGCAGGTTTTTCATAGCAACCACGATTTGGCTGGCATAAAGGCGTTTATATCGGCGAATTTTGGGGCGTTGTTTTCGTGCTATCACGCATGGGACAGCGAATACGAATACTCCGCGCGCGTAACAAAAAAGGGCAAAATACTTTCTTCGCGTAAGAAAACAGCCATAAAGCCCAAGCAAAACAGCTTCGCGGCAGGTAGCTTTAACCGCGAAAAAAACCACATTATCCGCGAGGGCGTGAATATCCCTGCACTTGTGGACATGGGAGTATTTACCAAGGATTTAAAGGTAGCCGCGCCCATGCGTGACAAATTCAACCAGATTAACCGATTTTTGGAACTGCTCGCGGACGAGGTCAAAGGACTTAAAGGCACTGTCAATATTATTGATTTCGGCTGTGGCAAGTCGTATTTAACCTTTATTGTGGATTATTATTTTACCAAAATATTGAAACTGCCGACCAACATTTGCGGCATGGACTTGGACGAGGGCATTGTGCAAAAATGTGCCGCCGCCGCGGAAAAATACGGCTGTAAGTCGCTTAAATTTGTGCAGGGCGACATCGGCGGACTGGATGCGCCGCCTCTGCCGACATGGGGCGAGGACGGCACGTTTAACATAGTAATCAGCCTGCACGCCTGCGACACCGCCACCGATTATGCACTATATAACGCCATAAAGTGGCAAGCCGACCTAGTTTGTGCCGTGCCATGCTGTCAGCACGAGCTACGCGACCAAATGCGCCCCAAAACGCTAGGGCTTTTATGCGAATACGGTATAATAAAGGAACGAATTGCATCACTTTTGACTGATACAATACGTGCCAAGCTGTTGGAAATTTGTGGGTACAAGGTACAGGTGATTGAGCTTGTTGGGCTGGATAGTACGGCTAAGAATTTGATGATTCGGGGGCGGAGGGGGAGTAGTGGCGGGTGTGAATGGGCGGAGTTGGAGGGGGTTTTGGGGGAGTTTGGGGTAGAGCCTATGCTGTGGAAGCTGTTGGGTGAAACTCATATTTGACATATCCCTCAACTTATTATACCCTTTCCCCATGAAAACAATTGTAGGGCTAGGCAATGTAGGCAACGAATACAAAGGCACGCGCCACAACGTAGGCTTTGAAACGGTGGACAAGCTGGCATACGACTGCGGCATCACGCTGAAAAAAAGCCGCCGTTTCCGCGCCGAGGTGGGCGAGGGGCGGCTTGGCAAAACGGCGATAATGCTCGTAAAGCCCGCCACCTACATGAACCTTAGCGGCGAAGCGGTTTTGGCGATTTTGAACTTTTATAAATTACCTCCATCGGAAATAATCATTGTGTATGATGATGTTTCGTTGCCTGTGGGGGCTGTTCGTGTGCGTGAACGCGGCGGCGCGAACGGTCAAAAGGGCATGGCAAATATAATGGCACTGCTCGGCACAAACGAAATAACTCGCGTAAAAATCGGTATCGGCGAAAAACCGCCCGCGTGGACATTGTCCGACTATGTGCTAAGCCGTTTTCTGAAAGAGGAACACGAAAACATGCTCAAGGGCATAACCAAGGCGAGCGAAGCGGCAGAAATGATTGTAAATGTTGGGACGGCGGCGGCTATGAATTTTTTTAATGCGAAAGAGGCTTCGTGCCTTTTGTCCGACTGAGGAATGGTGGGAATACCGTCTCGAAGCCTTAGATGTGTCAAAGGCATGGAACGCGGATTTTCGCGGATTTGGCGGATTTCCGCGGATTCTTTCCGTGTAGGTTGACGGCAGTGGAATACAGAGGTTATCCATGTAAATTAAGGGTGGCGGAACACGGATTTGGCGGATTTTCGCGGATTTTGCGGATTGGCTCGTGGGAAAATAGAGTGCCGTTTAGTAATTTACGTGGACAAAATCCGCGGAATCCGTGAAAATCCGCATAAATCCGTGTTTAATTATCCCTTAAATCCGCGTTCTATTGCCTGCCGTGCCTCGCTCCCTCTGTGCCTCTGTGTCTCTGTGTGAAAAATCTTTTTGATATATAATGAACGTAGGTAAAGCGTATATCCTCGTTCTTTATTTTAAAAGCATTTTCACACAGAGGCACAGAGGCACAGAGGGCGAGAGGCACGGCAGAAATACCACGAAAATATCACAAAAAATACCACAGAAACACCTCAAAAACACCACAAAAATACAAACAAAACTACCCTCCCGAGAGGTTGCTACAAAAATACCCTCGCATAGCTCGCATATCCCGCATACCTCGGGACGGATAAATCCGTCCCCTACAAACACTGGAAAGGCTAACCACAAAATGAACCCACACCACGCACTACTAACACCGCTAAAAAGCTCGCAGACCTACGCCAAAATCCTGCAATCGCTAAAAAGCCCACAGGCGGTATGGGCGAACGGCGCGGTAAATGCGCAAAAATGGCATATGACGGCAGCAATTTTACGCGAGAGCGAACGCCCCGCGCTTATTGTCGCGCCGTCAGAGCTTAGGGCAAAGCAAATTTACGAGGATATATCTTTTTTCTGTCCGTGCGAATTTTTCCCTAGCCGCGACATGATTTTTTATGCCGCAGACGTAAAAAGCCCCGACATCACGCGCCAACGCCTCAAAGTCTTACATTCACAAGCGCCAGTAATAATCCTATCCGCCGAAGCCCTACTAGACAAAATGCTACCCCCCGACGACTTCTCGCGGTATCGGCTAAAAATCGCCGTGGGCGACATTTACGAGCCTGAGGCGATTATGCGTAAGCTGGTGCAAATGGGCTACGAGCGGAGCGGGCTTGCCGAGGGCGTGGGGCAGTTTGCGTTACGCGGCGGCATTTTGGACATTTTCCCTGCGGTGTGTTCGCATACGGACACGGATATGCAGGCGTTGCGGGTCGAATTTTTCGGTGACGATGTGGATTCTATACGTATTTTTGACGTACATTCGCAGCGTTCCTTGGAAAATATAAACGAGTTCGAGATTTTCCCTGTGAAGGAGCTAGTCTTTGGGCCAAAGCGGTTGCAGGCCGCTATGCGGAAAATCCGCGAGGCTACGGAAACGCAGAAGGCCGCATTTCTCGAACGCGGACAGACAAAGGAAGCGAAAACGCTCGCCGACACCATCGAGAATATTCTGCTCGGCTGGAGCGAGGAATTGGGCGCGAATGCGGACGCGTTTCTGCCGTTTTTTTACAAGGAAGAATGTAATTTGCTAGATTATTTGCCGCAGGACACGATTATATTTTTTGACGAGCCGAACCCGATTGCCACGCATATCAAAACCGTTTGGGCGGAGTACGAGCAAAGCATAGAACACAGGCTTGCGGCAGGGCGGTTGCTTCCGTTGCAAATTAGCGTGATTATGCCGTGGTTGGAGGTTTTGCACAAGCTGGAAAAATTCTCGCGCGTGCTGTTTTCTTCCATGTCGGGCAAATTGGAAGAATTTCCCGACACGCAGGAAATTCCCATAAACGCGCGCGCATGTATGCCGCTTAGGCACAAGCCGCACGAGCTAAAAGAGGACTTGGAAAGCAAGCTGAAAGAGGGCTGTCGCGTGGCGTTGCTTGCAGGGCCGCGCAGACAGGGGCAACAAATTTGTGGGGCGTTAAACGACATGGGCTTGCTCGCCCATTTTTCCGAGGACTGCCAAAGCCTTGCGACCAACGTAATTACCGTGTTACGCGGCACGCTTTCGGCAGGCTTCGAGTACCCCGACATCAAGCTCGCCATTATTACCGACAAGGAGCTTTTCCAAGCCAAGGACAACCGCCGTAAGGCAAAAAAGAAAAAAAACGCCGAGAAAATAAACAATTTCACCGACCTGCGAATCGGCGATTATATAGTGCATGACAACCACGGAATAGGCGTATTTTGCGGAATGGAGCAGGTGACAAGCGACGGTCTTTCACGCGATTACCTAAAACTGGAATACGCGGGCGGCGGCTATTTGTATATACAAACGGCACAAATGGACATGCTACAGCGATATATCGGCGGCCGCGAGGAAGCCAAGCTAAGCAAGCTAGGCGGCGAGGGCTGGGCAAAGGCGAAAAGCCGCGCACGCCAAGCCATAGAAATTCTCGCGGAGGATTTAATCAAGCTATATGCCGAACGACAAGCGGCGACTGCACATGTTTACGGGCGTGACACGGTCTGGCAGACGGAGTTTGAGGGCGCGTTCGAGTATACCGAAACGGACGACCAGGTCGCCGCCATAGAGGACGTAAAGCGCGACATGGAATCGCCGCGCGTTATGGATAGGCTAATTTGCGGCGATGTGGGCTACGGCAAGACGGAAATAGCGATTAGGGCGGCGTTTAAGGCGGTGCAGGACGGCAAGCAGGTGGCGTACCTTGTTCCCACCACGATTCTTGCACAACAGCATTACCACACCTTTACGGCGCGCATGAAAGACTATCCTGTGAAGGTCGAACGGCTTTCACGCTTCCAGTCACGTAAGGAACAGCAGGAAACTCTGCACAATATGACAAAAGGCGCGGCGGATATAGTAATCGGCACGCATAGGCTTCTTTCCAAGGACGTAAAATTCAAGGACTTGGGCTTGATTATCGTAGACGAGGAGCAACGCTTCGGCGTAGGTCACAAGGAAAAGCTAAAATCACTACGCGCCAACGTGGACGTTCTCACGCTTACGGCTACGCCCATTCCCAGAACCTTGCATTTCAGCCTTACGGGAATACGCGACATGAGCCTTTTGGACGAGCCGCCCGAGGCACGCCAGCCAGTGCAGACATATGTAATGGAATACAGCGCGGAATTTGTGCGTGATGCAATCAACCGCGAGCTTTCACGCGGCGGGCAGGTGTACTATTTGCATAACCGCGTGCGAAATATCGCCGACGAAGCCGCACGCGTTCACGCGCTTGTGCCTGATGCAAAAATCGCGTTCGCGCATGGGCAAATGTCCGAAACCGAGCTGGAAAACATCATGCACGACTTCGTAGAGGGCGACATAGACGTGCTTGTTTGCACTACAATAATAGAAACAGGTTTAGATATTCCCAACGTGAACACGATTTTAATCCAAAACGCAGACTTCATGGGCTTGAGCCAATTGTATCAATTACGCGGCCGCGTGGGGCGTTCCAGCCGTCTTGCGTACGCGTACCTCATGTACCGCCGCGACAAAATTCTCAGTGAGGAAGCCGAAAAACGCCTGCAAGTAATCCGCGAGTTTACGGAGTTTGGCGCGGGCTTCAAAATCGCCATGCGCGACTTGGAAATACGCGGCGCAGGCAACCTTCTAGGGCAACAACAGCACGGTCATATGGATTCTATAGGCTACGATATGTATTGTCGGCTTCTCGCCGAGGCCGTAGGGCGTTTGCGCGGCTTGCCAGTACAGGAAACCGTGGAAACCACCATAGACATAAGCGTGGACGCGTTTATTCCGCCGCGAGTAATCCCCGATGAACAGCAAAAACTGGAAATATACAAAAAAATATCGCAAATTAACTGCCAACAGGACTACGAGGACGTACAGGACGAAATTTTAGACCGTTACGGCGCGCTTCCGCCCCCAGTAATCAATTTGCTTGATGTCGCGCTTATGAAAGCCGAGGCGCGCGCCTTGGGCGTGATTTCTATCGCACAGAAGGGGCTGGATATTGTGATTACTTTTCGTGCGGACGCGCCTGTTGAGCCGGAGAGGCTGATGAGGTTGATTGCCGACAACCCTGCACGGTTGTTGTTTACTATGGGGGTTTGTCCGTATTTGACGATTAGGGGTTATAAGAATGAGAAGCCGATTGAGGACGGTGGGGTGGCTAGGATAAAGGAAGTGCGTGGGGTTTTGGGGGGCTTGGTGGTTCAGTGTAATCTATGTAAATCTGCGTTTCGTTGATTTGTAATGAACGCGAGAAAAAATCCGCGTAAATCCGTGTTTAATAATATCAATTTTAGTTGATATTTCTTCCGTGCTTCTCGCCCTCTGTGCCTCTGTGCCTCTGTGTGAAAAAAATCTTTTAGCTAAAGAAATGGAAGTTATACGCTTTACCTACGTTCATTATTTGTCAAAAAGATTTTTCACACAGTAGTTCGCACAGAGGCACAGGCAGAGGGAGCGAGGCACGACAGACGATAAAACGTGGATTTAAGGGTAATGGAACGCGGATTTATGCGGATTTTCTCGGATTTGGCAGATTGGCTTGTGGGAAAATCTGCGTTCCATTAAGCTGTTAAGGCTCGTGACGACATTCCCACCAAGCCACAGTCGGCGAAAAGGGGCTATGCCTCTCCAAAAAAAGGAAGCATAGCCCCAAGGCTTCGAGGCGATATTCCCACCAAGCCACAGTCAGTGAAAAGGGGCTATGCCCCTCAGAAAAAAGAAGCATAGCCCCAAGGCTTCGAGACGACATTCCCACCAACCTACAGTCGGTGAAAAGGGGCTACGCCCCCCCACACTAATGATACCCAAAAACCAACTGCACCAAAAACACTGCCGACAGTACCCACATAAGCACGCTAATGTCCTTAAACTTGCCTGCCGCGGCCTTAACCACTACATAGGTAATCAGCCCGAACGCCAAGCCCGTGGAAATGGAATAGAAAAACGGCATAGTTACAATGGTTATTCCTAGGGGAATTAGCTCCTCCATGTCCTCTAGGTTTACGTGGCGTATGGGTTCTAGCATGAACAAGCCAACTACGACCAACGCCGTGGCGGTAGCAAACGCAGGAATCGCAAGAAACAGCGGCGAAAGCAACAAGCTAACCAAGAACAAGCCAGCCGTAACCATGGCGGTAAGCCCTGTGCGGCCGCCCTCCTGCACGCCTGCGGCGGATTCGATGTAGGTGGTGGTGGTGGACGTTCCCAAGACTGCGCCTGCCGTGGTGGCGATAGAGTCCGCCAAAAATGCTTCCTCTGCGCGCGGCAGCTCGCCCTTGTCGTCAAGCATTTTCGCCTTGCTTGCGACACCTGCGAGAGTGCCTAGGGTGTCGAAAATGTCAACAAACAGGAACGCCGTAAGTACAGATATAAAGCTCAAAATACTGCCGCTATCGACAAATATTTCAGAAAAACCGTCGACAAATAGCCCAAAGGTAGGGGCAATCGACGGCGGCAGGGACACCAAGGCAGAGGGGATTAGGTCGTACGCGCCTGCGGCAGGGTCTACCGCGTACCAGCCCAGTAATTGTGCCAAAATACCGCTGCCCCAGGTAGCAAAAATGCCGATAAGCAACGCGCCCTTTACCTTTTTGATTACGAGAACGGCAGTAATCGCCACGCCGATTAGTGCCAAGGCGGGCGCGGCCTCCTTTAGGTTACCGATGGTGACAAACGTAGCGGGCGAGCTTATGACAACGCCCGCGTTGCCTAGCCCAATTAGGATAATAAACAAGCCAATGCCTGCGCCCACGGCGTATTTGAGCGTAAGCGGTATGGTGTTAAACAGCTTGGTACGTAGCCCTGTTTTGCTTAGTACCACGAAAATAACGCCCTCGACAAACACGGCGGCTAACGCAAACTGCGGCGTAAAGCCCATGCCAAGCACGACCGTGTACGCAAAAAACGCGTTAAGCCCCATGCCGGGCGCAAGCGCGAGCGGCATGTTGGCGAGCAATGCCATGGCTACAGTGCCGATTACCGCCGCCAACGCGGTCGCCACAAACACTGCGCCCCTTTCAAGCCCTGCATCCGCGAGAATGTTCACGTTTACGGCAAGTATATACGCCATGGTCGCAAATGTGGTAATTCCTGCCAGTATTTCTGTTTTTACGGTTGTCCCTTTTTCTGATAGTTTGAATAGTTTTTCTGTCATTTTGATTACTTCCTTTCTCTATTTTACATTCGCATTTAGTGCCTTAATACACTTATTCAATTCCTCCGTCTGGCGGTTTAGTTCCTCTTTTTTCAAATTAAACACCGCTTGCGTAATCTTTTTGCTCGTATATTCCAACGTCAAATTAGTAGAAATACGCATTATTTCAAATTCCCACGCTTTGCAGTATTTTACTGCTTCGTCGCGCCCTTTTTTTACTTCCATGTTAAAGCCTGCTACAGAACGCATTACGTCACCCTCTCTCTCCAACCCTCTGGGTCGTGCATTGCCCAAAAAGCGGGCTTGGGGCGATAGAAGCGGTCAAAATGCGTAGCCGCGTCCGAGCCGCGCCACGAGGTGTAATCCTCGCGCCCCCAAAGAGTTACACGGTCGATATAGTCGGAAAATTCCTCGTACCATGTAAATAATTGTGCAAACATGTCGGCTTGACGTTCCGCCTGCAAGTCCGTCATGGTAAACGGCGCGGGTACCATTCCCCCAAAATGAATGTCTAGCTCGCTTACGTGTATTCTCGCGCCTGTTTGTGCGAAGCGTTCGAGCGCGGCGCGCACGTTGTCCATATTTGTGCTGTTATTGTAGTGCGACTGCATACCGATGGCCTCGATAAGCAAGCGGTCGTACTCGGGGTGGCTTGGGTTTCCGTAGGCTGGGTTGTTTTCGCTGTCATTACGCCAACGCTCGTTTAGCTCCTCGGTCATGCTTGCCATTGCGTTGCGTTTGTGCGGCGATTCCTCGTTGAAATCATTGTAAATCAAAACCGCGGACGGCGCGTACCGCCTAGTAAACACATAGGCATAGTAAATATAATCGTACGCCCTTTCGCCTGCCTCAAAATCCGCGCCGTTCGCAAAGGCGATATACCACGGCGAGGTGTTACGCAGCGCCCGTTGCCACGTTCCCACTGGGTAAACAGGGCTTCCGTCCGGCGATGCCGAAGCCACGTTCGCGCTGCCGCCGTCCGTAAACGCCTCGTTTACCACGTCCCACGCATGAATACGCCCCTCAAAATGCCCTGCGTAGTTTTCGATAAACCAGCGCATGTTTTCCATGGCCTCCGCGCGTGTCAAATAGTTGTTGCCGTCGCGGTACAGCCATTGTGACGACTGGGAATGCCAAACCAGGGCATGACCCACCATGTACAAATTATTCTGCTCCGCAAATTCTACCATAGCTCTCGCGCCGCTCAAATTCAAGTTGGCAGGGCGGTTGCGTTGGTTCGCGCCGCCGGAAACAGCATCCACCTTCATGGAATTTTCCGCCGTAACCGCGCCGTACTGGTGCAGGTACATATCCACCACGCCGTGCTGATTATTCGTGATTATTCGGGGGTCGATTGCGTTTCCTACAATAAAATGCTCCGCCCACCTTTCGGCAAGCGACGGCAGGGTCAAATCCCAATACGGCGTTGGGTCACGCTCCGCCGCGGGGTCTGCCACCGCCGTGGTAAGCACAGCTGTACCCGCCGTGGAAAACGGCTCTGTTTCGCCGTCCTCGAAGCTAAACAACGCGACTATTTCGCCGTCCAGCCGTACCGTAAAATTGTCTATATAAAAGGTCGTGTTCGCGCTTGGGTTCGGCCCGCTGGTATTTTTTACTATTTGAATGCTGTCAGGCACGTCCACGCCGCGCAGGTCTAGCTCGCCCGTGTAGCTATGCCATTCCAACGCGCTATCAGGCTCAAAAAATTCCGTAGCAATAATATGCCGCCACAGCGGCCCATTAGTCTGCATGAGAATACCCACGTCAAGACTGCCAGCCATAGCCGTGAAAATTTCCAGCGAGATTTCGTAGACATTTTCGGACTCTAGCCCAAGCTCGGCGGTGGCGATTTGTACGCCGTCCCATTGGACGTTGCCCATGGTTTCTATTTTTAGGGAGGTGCTGGCTAGGGCGGGGGTGGGTTCGGTGGGGTGGGGTGTCGTGGGGTTTGTGGTTGGGTCTGTTGTGGTTTCGCTTGTGTTGGTGTTTGTGGGGTCTGTGGTGTTTGTTGTGTTTGTTGGGTCTGCGGTGTTTGTTGGGTCTGTTGTGGCTTCGTTTGTGGTGGCGTTTGTTGGGTCTGTTGGGTCTGTTGTGGTTTCGTGGGTGGTGTCGGGTGTTGTGCCTTTGGGTGTGGTGTCGCTGGGTTTTCCGCATGATGTAAATAGTAGCGAGAGTGTTATTGCTAGGAAGATTAGTTTTAAGGCTTTCAATGCGTTCAATGCTTTCATTTCTTTCAGTGCGTTCAATGCGTTCATTGCGTTCATTTCTTTCATTTGGTTTCCCCCTAGGGTTTTTTTCGCCTTTGGCGATTTTTTATGGGTGATTTTACATGTGTTAAGAGTATACATCATAGGTGGGGTTTTGTCGTGGGTTTTATTCAAAACGATTTGATTTCAAACAACAATTACCAGTTTGCAAGGTTTTTTGTAGGGGACGGATTTATCCGTCCCGAGGTTGCCTCGCTCTGCGTTAGTGGACGTTATCCGCCCTAAATTGACGAACGTGCGTACCTCGGGGCGGATAAATCCGCCCCCTACATTTCCACGACAAACGCACGAATGGCAATGGCGTGTAGCTTCTTAGGTTTCAAAAGGGGATTATGCACGGATTTAACGGATTTTCACGGATTACGCGGATTTTGTCTGCGTAAATTACTAAACGGCGGTATATTTTCCCACGAGCCAATCCGCCAAATCCGTGAAAATCCGTCAAATCCGTGTTCCGCTAACTTTAATTTGCATGGATAAAATTTACATTCCATTGTCGTTAATTTACGCAAGAAAAAATCCCTGTTCTATACAATAATGCGTTCCATGTCAGCGGCTACGCTGTCGGCGGTTCTTCCCATATATCCAGCCATGCGGTCGGCTTTTGCGGTCGCTAGGTCGGCGATAACTTCATTTCTAACAAAATGTATGCGAATTAAAGAGGGTCGTTCTTCCTCATCAAAATGACACCTAACCGCATCACGCAAGGTGGTATTCAATTCGCTATACTCATCACATTGGGTATATATCGAATGTCCAACCGCACTAGCCTCATAGCCGCCGTCCAAGGATTCCGACACTGTAAAAATTATTTCTTTAACCATAAAAATACCTCCGCATATTTTTCTAAATTATACACAACCTCCCCTAAAAAAACCCCAACCCAAGCCCCCACTCCCCAAGCCCAAGCCCATGACAAACCGTAGCGGCAATATCCGCAAAGGTATCACGCGTACCCAAGTCCTGCGGCGTAATTCCTCCGCCCTTAGTAGCTATAACAGGTACATATTCCCGCGAATGGTCGGTAGACGGCGTTGTGGGGTCGCAGCCGTGGTCGGCGGTAATAATTAGCAGGTCGTCCGCACGAAGCGCGGCAAGGATTTTTGGCAGCTCGCTGTCAAAGGCTTCCAACGCACGGGCGAAGCCCTCGACATCGTTGCGGTGGCCGTATTTCATGTCAAAATCTACTAGATTTGTGAAAATAAGGGTGTCCGCGGCGTTGTTTTTTAGCGCGTCAATGGTGGCGGCTATGCCGTCCGCGTTGGTTTTGGTGTGGTTTACATGCGCTACGCCGCGTTTGCAGAAGATGTCCTCTATTTTGCCTATGCCGAGGGTCGTCCGCCCATGTTTTTCCAGTAAGTCAAGAAGCGTTTCGCCTGCGGGCGGTGCGGCGTAGTCCTTTCGGTTTGACGTGCGTGTAAACGCGCCCGGCGCGCCCACAAACGGCCGCGCAATCACTCGCCCCACCAACAAATCGCCGACCAACAGCTTCCGCACGGCTTCGCATAGCTTGTAAAGCTGCGACAGCGGAATAATTTCCTCGTGCGCGGCTATTTGGAACACGCTGTCCGCCGAGGTGTACACAATCGGCGCGCCTGTTTTCATGTGTTCCGCGCCAAGCTCGTCTATTATTTGCGTACCAGAAGCGGCGTAATTGCCAAGCCACGCGTCCGACCATTTTAATAACATTTCGCGCGGAAATTTCTCAAACACACGGAACGGCGGCTCGGTGACTAGCCCCATCATTTCCCAGTGGCCGCTTGTTGTGTCCTTTGCGCGCGTTTTTTCCGCCATTCTGCCATATGCCCCCGTGGGCGCGGCAACCTGCGGCAAGCGCGAGCCTTGGATATTGCCAAGCCCCAACGCCAGTAAATTCGGTATTTGCAGGGCTTTGCGCGCGGCAAAAATATTGCCGAGGGTGTGCGCGCCTGTGTCGCCGTACTCGGCGGCATCGGGCAACGCGCCTATTCCCACGCCGTCTAGGACTATGATACATACTCGGTTGAACATTTTTTCCTCCCTATGATGTAATCTGCCGCAGCAGCCGCGCCTGCAAAACATACCACAGGTCGGGGCTTACCTCCGTTGGGGCGGCAATCGTTATAATTTGGTCGTTTTGCGTAACGTCCAGCATGGTATTGTACAGGGAAACAATGGTAAATTGTTCCAAAATATCGCCCCACTCGTCCTCGCTTGGGTGTTCCGCCACCGCGAACGGAAAGTCGGACGGCGCGACATAAAACGAAAATATTTCCCAGTCAAAATCGCCGTACATAGTGGAAAACAGCAAGTCGGGGTGCTTCAGAAAAAAGTCGTAGTCGAGATATTCGCGTAAAATGCCCTGCGCCGCGCTTTCGGCGGCGGCATAAACCACCATATTATGCTCCAAGCCAAGCAAAAGGTCTACCTCGTCCGCCAGTGTAAGCCAATCCTGCGGCGCGGCGGCTCCCTGCACCGTCAAAAAATCCTCGCCAGCAATCGCCAACCGCGCTACTATATGCTCGTTTTCGTATTCCGCCCACAACACCGCAAACTCTGGCATAGGCTCTACATATGGGCGCGGCGGCGGTTCGGGTTGTTTGGGAATTTCCTCGTGAAGTCCTGTGTCTGTGCCTTGTGGTGGTTCAATTTCTTCGGTCGGGGCGGTCGGGGTGGTCGGTTCGGGCTGTTCTGGCTGTTCGTCCACTACTGACACTAGCTTAGAGGTCGTGCCTTTTACTGGCAGATAATGGGAATTGTACCAATATAATACACCTGTGGTGAATGAAGCGGCACATAGAATGAAAAGGATAATCGCTGTTGTGGTGGGGAATTTGGGTGGGGGTTCTTTGGGGTCAATGGTGGGTTCTGCGGTTTCGGCGGCTTCCTTGGAAGAAAGCGGCAACGCTCCCCCGACAATAACAACATTACCGTCAATAATGGCTACCCTGTCCTCTGGTCGTGTTGCTTCGTTGTTTTCGTTGTTTTCGTTGTTTTCGTTGTTTTCGTTCATGGCTTACACCTGCCTATCTAGTTGCTTTATGGGAATTTTAACACGGATTTAACGGATTTACGCAGATTTACGCGGATTTTATCGTGCGAATCTGTAAAATCCGTGTTCCGTACCTCTGTCTGTTCCTCTGCGTGAACTCCTGCATAAAAATATCCTTGTAGGGGACGGATTTATCCGTCCCGAGGTTACCTCGCTCTGCGTTAATGGACGTTGCCTTACCCCGAATTGACGAACGTGCGTACCTCGGGGCGGATAAATCCGCCCCCTACAATGGATAAAATTTACATTCCATTGCCGTCAATTCACGCAAGAAAGAATCCGCGAAAATCCGCCAAATCCGCGCTCCATTATCTTTTTACCCTACCTCACACCATCAATCTGCCCTATCAACTCCGCCATAGCCGTAGCGGGAATATAATTCAAAAACAACACATCTACATCATTCCCAAGCCCCTGCACAAGCTCCGTCACACTGCCCACAAACTGCCTAGGGTCAACAATAACCACCCTTTCATAATGCGGCACAACAAACGGCAGCATAGCGTTTGCGAACGAATCCTTTACCACCACAAGGGTACGCCGCTTTTCGCTCGGCGTTCGGAGTTCGTCACCGCTACTTGCTGTCTGCTCGCTCGGCGTGTGTGGTTGTTCACCGCTACTTGCTGTCTGCTCGCTCGGCGTTTGGCGTTCCTCACCGCTACTCACTGCCCCCTCGTCGGAGAAAAGGGGCAATGCCTCAAACAACCCCCTATCCCCGCCCAAAAACACCCGATAACTCAACGCCTCCGCACTCGCAGGAATGGTAAACATTTCCACGGAAAACTGCGTACCGTCAATTTCCATAGAAAACTGTGTACCGTCATTCAGCCGATAAAAATATATCGTGTCGGGGTGGCTCAAAACGGCGCGGTTTCTTGTGCCTACGGCGAGCGAGCCGACAAAGCCCTCTATGGCGTATTCCGTGTAGCGTTCGAGCGTAATCGGCACAAAGCTCGCCGTTTCGGCAAAGGCGAGATACGCATAATACGCGCCGAGCATAGTCCAGTGGTGGTCGGTACGGAAAAAAATATACTCGTCCGCATGTTTCGACAAGCCGCCGTACGCGTCCACGGTGGCAATGTCCTCGTGCAGTAAGCCGTTGATATAGCCGATTGCCTCGGCCTGCGACGAGTTTACCGCCGCGTACCGCTCGCCCATAAACTCTACTTTTACAGGCGAAATCAGCGAAAACATTCTCGCGTTTTCGGGCAACGCACGGCGGTACTCGTTCAAGACCTCGGCGTAACGCGCCGCAAGCTCTCGTTCCTCCGTAAAACGCAGATAAAAAACCGCGTTTTCGTTAAAATTTACATCTATACTAAAGGGAATTAGCGTATTTACTGCTCCTAGGTTTATTACATTTATGGGCGTGCTTTCTTGGGATTGTTCGCCAAGAGGCAACGCTTCGAGATGTTGTTCGTCTTGGCACGATAGCTCGCCGAAATTGCAAGCGGCGCAGCCGTCGGGAATTAGCCCAATTCCCAAATCAGAAGCATTAAAAGTAACCTGCACAGCCGTATTAGGAAGCCGCAAGCCATGCGAATTTTCCAAAATATGGGCGAACGTAAGCCACGTAGTACGATTGCTAGTATTGTCCGACAAAAACGCCTCAAGCCGCGCGGAAAACTCACCGCTAATATAACTATTGCCCGACAGCTCGGGAAACGCTTCCATGGCGCGGTTTTCGGCATCGGCGGCTTTTTCGTCCGCAGGCAGAATCACCACCGCGAGCATAACCGCCAACGCCACCCCAAAAAATATTATATTTAGCTTCTCTCTCATAGCTTTCCCCTAAAATCTAAAGTAAATAAACGGCGTAAACGTCTGCCCGATTAGCAAAATAAAGCTAACCAACAACAGCGAAAAGCTAAAAACAGGCTCGCAAGCAGGCGCGAGCTTTTTTAAGCTATCGAAAATACGCATAGGCGCGCGTGTGCAAAATATGGCGAAAATCGGCAAAATCCACACATTGGCTAAAAGAAGCTCTACCGCACGCATATCCGCAAAAGTGCCGCCAAAGCCAAAAAATCGCGCGCTTGCCACGCCCAAGCGCGGCAAATCGGTAAAATAGAACAGCACCCAGCCATACAGCACGATAATAAGGCAGTAGGCGCGGCTAAAAATCGCGGGCAGTCGCGACAAAACGCCGCGTAGCAGGTATTTTTCGACAAGAAGCGTCACGCCAAAATACAAGCCCCATATGACAAAATTCAAGGACGCGCCGTGCCAAAGCCCAGTCGCCGCCCATACAAGCATTATGTTAAATACAGCGCGCTTGCGGTTTCCGCCTAGCGGTATATACAAATAGTCCCTAAAAAACGTGCCAAGCGAGATATGCCACCTACGCCAAAATTCGGTTATGCTTTTCGAGGTGTAGGGATAGTCGAAGTTTTCGTTAAACCGAAAGCCGATTATTTTCGCCAGCCCGATTGCCATATCGGAATATGACGAAAAATCAAAGTAGATTTGAAACATAAACATAACGCTGCCAAGCCACATGCCTAAGGTGGAAGCATACGGCGCGTTTAGAAGCTCTGCGGAAATTACGCTCGCGTGGTTTGCGAAAATGATTTTTTTGCCCAAGCCCATGACAAAGCGCGTTATTCCGTCACTAATCATGGTTATGTCGGTTTTTCTGTGCGTGAGCATTTTTTCCACATCGGCGTATAGGACAATCGGCCCTGCCACTAGCTGCGGAAACATTGCCACAAAGGTGAGGAACGTGACGGGGTTGCGTTGCGCCTTGATTTTGCCGCGGTATAGGTCGATGGTGTATGACATTGTTTGAAAGGTGTAAAAGGAAATGCCTAGCGGCAGGCTTGGCGCGAACTCGGCAGTTATGCCAAAAAGCCCCAAAAAGAACTCGGTATACTTAAAAATAAACAAAATGCCAAGGCTACTGCACAGCGACAGCACAAGGAACGCCTTGGCCTGCCATTTGCCTTGGGAATGCTCGATATATAAGCCGATAAGGCAATCCGCACAGGAAGAAAAAACCAACAGCACGACCCACACAGGTTCGCCCGCCGCGTAGAAAAAGAACGAGAAAATAAGCAGTACAAGATTGCGGACATTCATGTGCCGCGCAGGCACGGCAAAGTACGCGATAAGGAACGCAGGCAGGAAAAGTACGAGAAAGGTCATGCTGGAAAATGCCATGGGGGGGGACTCCTTTAAGTGGGGAAGCTGTATTTAAGGGCATGGAACGCGGATTTTCGCGGATTTGGCGGATTTGCGCGGATTCTGCGGAGTTGGTGGGGTATCGTGGATATGTTTTTGTACGGAGTGGGTTTAAGGGTATGGAACACGGATTTAACGGATTTAACGGATTTACGCGGATTGGCACGGATTGGCTCGTGGGGAAATATATCGCCGTTTAGTAGTTTACGTGGACAAAATCCGCGTAAATCTGCGTAAATCCGCTTAAATCCGCGTGAAGCCCTTGAGTCCGTTAAATCCGCAATTCATTGTCTGCTGTGCTACGCTCCCTCTGTGCCTCTGTGCCTCTGTGTGAAAATCTTTTTGACAAATAATGAACGTAGGTAAAATGTAGAGCTTCGTTTTTTAGGTTAAAAGATTTTTTCACACAGAGGCACAGAGGCACAGAGGGAGCGTGGCACAGCAGACATCACTATGTTTTGTAGGGGGCGGATTTATCCGCCCCGAGGTACGCACGTTCGTCAATTTGGGCAAGGTAACGTCCATTAACGCAGAGCGAGGTAATCTCGGGACGGATAAATCCGTCCCCTACATAAAACGTGGGTGTTTTGTCGTTCGTGGGTTTGCCGTGGCGAATTGTGTGGGTTTTATCGTTCGTGCGTTTGCCGTGGCGGAGCGGGACGGATAAATCCGTCCCCTACATATCGGGCAGTATACTATAATTCACCGCCGTATTAAACTCGCCGTCGATACCTACGGAGCGGGCGGTATTGATACTTGCGGTATGGTCAAAATGCCACCATTCCGAGGAAATAGGCGAAAAGCCCTGCGTTCTGAATAATTCACGCAAATAGACTACTGCGTCTATTTCGCGTGTATTATTGTACGCCGAATCGGGGTGCAGTACGTGCATCATTCGCCACGAAATCAGCTCCGCGTAGTCGGTAATTCGTTCTAGCGTAAAGCCGCCGATTTGTATATATTCCATTTCCCGCACGTCGCCAATGGACACGTCAAGTGCCGCGCCGCGTTGGTGGTTGGACACGCCCTGCGATATAAAATTGCCTACGGTAAATGCCGACTCGTCTATTTCGCGGCGAATGTAGGGATTGTCGTCCAAATGTCGGTTGAACGAGTCCACAATCGCGCGCTGGGTACTGCGCGGGCGGAAAACCTCGTACACTATAAGCGTTTTGCCCTCGCTCAACGCCTTACGCTGGACACGAAACAACGCCAACGCCATGGAATACATGCAGGGTACATTGTACTCGTCATGCCCGAGGCGCGCGTTAAACGCCCACGCCTGATACAGCTGCTTGCCCCATATGTCCATTTCCTGTCCGCCAGACGTAAAAAGCGAGCCGCCGCGCTGTCTGTCCTGGCGGTACGTGTGCCGCCCAGAGGTGGTGTTCTCGTCTGACGCGTTTGTGTTCACGTAAATAATCGAGGGCAGCACGTCTGGCAGGTTAATAAAGCATCTGCGAATTTCCGCCCAGCCTGTTTCGCCGCTTGGAAGCTGAACAAGCCACCAGTCGGGGGCTTCGTCCAGTATAGTAAACGCCGTGCCAGACGGCAACGAATTGCCAGTGCTGTTGCCGCTCGGTGTCGTGCGTAGCGAAAGCGCGGCCGCTACCCAGCCAGTAGCTCCGATTGCGGGCAGCTCCAGCTCGCCGCCCATTCCTCCGTCTGCGGGCGAATACCAATAAAAAACCTGGTCGAGAAGCTGTTCGGCAGGGATTGTTCCCCATTCGTTCGGCGCGGCGGGCGGGTCAATAATCGGCTCGGCGTTTGCGGTGTCTTGCTCTGGTTTTTGTGTATTTTCGGGAATTTCGAGGTTGGCAATAAACACCATAAGCACCATAAAGCCAACCATGGCAAGCGCGGTGATTACTAGCACCTTTATTGTATCGGCAGATAGCTTGCTGCGTACTGGCTTGTTTGCGTATTTTAGGGCGGATTCGTTGCGTTTTTGTTGGGGGGTGGGTGTGGGTGTGGGGTTGGTGTGGGGCTTGGGGGTGTCGCGAAGGCTGTCTAGTACGGGGTGGGGTTGGCGTGGGGGGCGTGGGCGTGGGGTTGGCGGTTTGGTTGTATTGGGTGGGGGTTTATTCATATGTTTTCACCTTTCAATTGGGGCAATCAATTTAAAACGGACGGGGTGGATTTTAAGGGCATGGAACGCGGATTTTCGCGGATTTAGCGGATTTCCGCGGATTTTTTCGGGGTAGATTGACGGTAGTGGAATAAAGGAGTTATCCATGTAAATTAAAGGTAGTTTAACACGGATTTGACGGATTTTCGCGGATTTAGCGGATTGGCTCGTGGGGAAATGTATCGTGGTTTAGTAGGTTACGTGGACAAAATCCGCGTAATCCGTGTAAATCCGCTTAAATCCGTGTGAAGCCCTTAAATCCGTTAAATCCGCATTTATTGTCTGCTGTGCCACGCTCCCTCTGTGCCTCTGTGTGAAAAAATCTTTTAAAATGAAGAAAGAGGATATACGCTTTACCTACGTTCATTATTTATCAAAAAGATTTTCACACAGAGGCACAGAGGCACAGAGGGCGAGAGGCACAGCAGAAGTACGGACGAGGAAAAGGTTCATTAAAACACGGATTTAACGGATTTTCGCGGATTCTGCGGATTCGTTCGGGCGTGTTTTTTAGAGCATGGATTGCGGATTTTCCCACGAACGAATCCGCAAAATCTGCGTAAATCCGCACAAATCCGCGTTCCACTACCTTTAATTTACATGGATAAAATTTGTATTCCACTGCCGTCACATTCCCTAAATTCTCAATCAAACCGCACAACCCCAGTTTCCATATTCCAGTCGTACGTTGTATCAGTAATAAGTGCAACAAGCCCCATTGACACAAAAACGCTGTCGCCTATTTCCTCGGCGGGCAATTCCAGTCTATGGGCTGTGCCGTTTATGCTTACTAGGCTTCTGCCGACAAATAACGATATATTCGCGCCATTCTCATTTGTAAGTATAACAATTTTATGCTCGTTGTGCCACTGTACAGAATAGCCCAACACCTCAAGCACCGAGCGCGCAGGCAGCATTAGCCTGCCGCGGGAAATGGCGGGCGCGGTTGGTATGACCCTGCCGCGGAAAAACAGGCGTGCCTTTTCGGCGCGCTCGGCCTCGCGGCGTTCTAGCTCCGCAAAGCCGTAATCCAACAAAATACGCGATTGCCGCTGGCGCGATTCGTTGTCCGCGGCGTTCATTACGATTGCGATTACGCGCCTGCCGTTTCGTTCGGCGGTGGAGGAATGATTCCAGCCTGCTTGCCGCAGGGAGCCTGTTTTGAAGCCGTCAATTGTGCTGTTCGACAAAAGATGGTTTGTATTGTAATATGCCGTGCCGTTAAAATGCACGCTTTGTTTTGACGTAATTCGCAAAATATCGGGATAGCGCGAAATAAATTCGCGTATGAGAATCGCCGTAGAATACGCGTCGGAATAATGCACGTACGCGCCGTGGGCGTTCGTGTATTCGGCGTACATGCCTAGGCTCTCGGCGGTTTCGTTCATGCGTTCCACAAAGGCGGCCTCGCTGCCCGAAATATGCTCCGCAAGCACCACGGCGGCGGCGTTGGCGGAGGGAATCATCAGCAGCTGCAACAAAATATCAACCGTTATGTATTCGTCCTTTGGCAACGGAACAAACGCGCCCGACACGCGCGCATTTGAAGAAAACGCCGCCGCCGCCGCGCTTACCTGTATAGGCGTGTCAAGTGCGAGCCTGCCCGCTTCCATTTCTTGGTAGGTGATAAACGCCGTCATCGCCTTGGTTATGCTCGCAGGAATCCAACGGTCGCTCGCGCCGCGTTCGTACAAAACCTCGCCTGTATGGAAGTCCACGGCAATGGCAATAGGCGCGGTTATGTTTGGGGCGGCTTGGAGGGTGGGTGGGGGTGGGGAGAGGGTGAGTGTGAGGGTGAGGATAAGTAATGAAGTTAGGATTTTTTTCATGGGGATTCCTTTTCTTATCGGGCTTTGTTGATAGGGCTATTTATAAAAAGCATACTATTAACAAGGATATTGTCAAGGGGTTTTTTGTTAAGAAGTAGAATTACCCTATAACCACCATAAATCCCCCCCATAACCCCAACCAAAAAAAGGGCTAAATTCCCACCCTCCTTTGCCTCATCCCTCCTCTATCCTCATCATCCCCCCAAATAACCACAATCCCAAGCCACACCACCACACTCCCCCCGTATCCTCTCCGTAGCAACCGAACACGCAAAGCAACCTAAGGAAAACTCACACTTAGAGCATGGTTCACTTGTTTTTGCGGCGTTTAATACCGTGTCGGAACGGATTTCTCGGATAATGCTTAACAAATGCGCGTTGTGCAGGTTTCCTAGCACCATTTCTTTTGCGGCGATGCAGGGCTTTATGTCCCCATTCGCCATGATGCAGATACTGTCCTGCCAGCATTGATGGCCATTTAGATTGCGAGGAAGGGTATCTACATTAACAACAAATTTGTTATGGTTAAAAGGAAATATTTTTTTGGAAATATTTTGTATTTCTGATGCGTTAAAGGGCGTTGTCCGATATTCGATAGCTACGGAGGCTACGTTTATATGAATACTGTTTAAAAGTTTAACAGTATCCTGCAAATGACACGCCAATTCCGATTTTAAGGATAAAATAACGTCAATAGCCGTATATTCCGCCTCGGCACATATAGCGAGCAGGTCTTGAAATTGTTCAAGCGTTCGGCTGTCGCATTGCTCGCTGTCGGTGAAGTCATGCAGGACTAAGGACAGGGAAGCTCCGTATTTTTTCAAATAAAGAATATCGTCTTTGCGGATATTCATTAAAGGAGCTTTTACCTTTACGGGAATGTCAAAGGCGTGTGCCGTAGCAATTATTTTTTCCAAATCTGGGCGATTGGTATATGGGTCGCCCCCTGCTAACAATAAAAGCTGTATGCCAGTATAATTTAGCAATTTTATAACATTTTCGACATCATAAGTAATTTTTTGCGTGTCGGAATAAACTCCACACACACATTCCATGCTTTTTAAAGTGTCCGAGCCACAGCCCTCACATTGTCTTTCACAGCTTGAGGACAGCTCCATTGTAACTACGCCCAAGGGCTGAAACAAGCCGTTTTTTTGCATAAAAAACTTGGTGTTAAAAGGCCTATATTTTGGGTTTGCATGTTTGGCAGTGTGAATTAGACCCAAATCAAGGTTTTGCAACAGCTGCGCGTACTCCATTGCCTGGCTCGGAATAATCCCGATTTTTTCCGCAACATCGTCTATACTGAAGCCATCATGCGACTGCTGTAAAAACTCCTGCTTCCATTTTTCTTCAACCCAAAAAACGCGACTCTGAAAAATGTCATATATCGCCGACTTTTCAGTGCCTCTTTGCATGTAGCAATGGGAATGTAATACAAAATAATTCATAAATCACCTTAATAATATGGAAATTCGTTAATAAAAATATTCGGCTTGGTTTCAAGAATTGAATACAAGTCTTGAAGTGAGGTTTTTGCCTTTTCCCTAGCTTTATCGCAACGGTTTTCAAAATAAGAGTCCTTATTGCTGTCAACCTCTGCGGGGCAAAGCGAGCAACGATTGCGCGCCCAACATTCGCCGCACTCGTCTAGCGAATCATAAAAATCATTGTAAAACTTTACTAGCTTTTCGTCAGAAAAACCATAGTCTATATGCCCCACAGGCCACTGCATTCCTATGCGTTCGCACATATGAATGTTGCCGTCGGGGGCTACGGTCATTTTTCGACAAGGGGCGCACATGCCCGTAAACCACTGCTTTTCATAGCGTTTAAAATGCGGCGCGTTAAACAAGGAGCTTAAATATTCATAATGAAACGCATAAAACGGCTCGCCCTTGTCAAATGTTGCTCCGTCTAAGCAAGCCTGCTCAAAACGCTTCCCAAATTGCGTTGACGCGCTGATATACAAATCCTTATCAAACGGATATGTTTTATGAAAGGTCGAATCCTCCATATCCTTCAATAAAGACGCGCTGTGTATTTTAATCATTCCGTCAGTGTTTTCAAAAAAATCCGCAACCTTGTTTATGTCCGTATTGCCGTTGATTGTGACGGCGGCTTTTACATAGAGATTATAGTAATCGGTATCAAAAGTTCTAATAATAGCAAGATTATTCATAACATCGTTATGGGTGGGCTGTTTGTCGGCATAGACTCTGTAGCGGTCATGCTCCTCCTTAGGCCCGTCCAAGCTGACATTAAGAAAAACCTTGTTGTCCCTCAAGAACGGCAAATGCTCGCGTTGCAACAAGGTCAGGTTTGTCGTAATGCCTATGTGCAATTCGCTGTGTCCGTCATAATTTTTGCGGGCGTGGGATATGCCGTCTTTCACAACGTCCCAGTTCAAAAACGCCTCGCCGCCGTAAAACATAATATTAAGCGCGCGGAGCTTGAACGGCATAACCTTTTCTTGCTTGTTCATGTTCAAATATAAATCAATTGCTTTGCGGGTAGTTTCCATATCCATTTTTTTGAAGCTATGCTCGCGGCGGTTTGGATACAGCCCCTCCTCATGGACACAATACGCACAACGCATATTACACTCTTCCGAGGTAATTAAAATTAAATCCCAGGCTAGGCTCGAGGACAATTGACTTTTTTGCGCGGCCTCAATGTTGTTTATACGAAAACGAGGTTGGCGCGGCTTACGCACAAAGGCATCAGTATTTTTACGCCATAAATTTACGTATCTTATGAACGCGCCTATCGTATCGCAAGCCGAACCAACCCCGTCAAGCAAAACGCCATCGGGTGTATCGTATATTTTGCATACAAAAGCATCGTCAACATCATCGGGGATAGGGTGGGCTGTATTGGTATTGCTGTCGTAAACATACCTCGCCCCATGCTTGGAATTAAATATGCAATAATCTTTATCCATAGTGACCCTTAATTAACTTACTGCGGATACAGTCGAGGTAACAGAAATAGAGCCAGTGACAGAGGCTGCGGCAACACCAGTTATGACGCACAGAGCGCACATGCCACATGCCACACATGCCGTACACGCGGTACAAACGTAACAGCCATTAGCCGCCGCTACAGCCGCCGCGTCAGCGACACTCTTATGTGAATGTAAAACCTCGGTTAGAGATTTATTATCCAACTTGCCGCCATAAAGCAGCTTGCCTATTTCTTCCCTTATGCTGTCTTGATTCGTTTCAATTTCACTAACGAATTTTGCGAAATGCTCGCCGCCCTCGCCTTTTTTCATGTCATCTACAACTTGAAGCCACTGCGCCTTTAGCTCTGCGCCGACGTTGTCCTCGTTGGCAGCGGCACTTTGGAAGCCCGATTTTGTCGCAACCCAAGCCTCCGTGTTTTTCAATAGTAGCTCGCTAACTTTTGACATAATTTTCCTCCTTGTTATTTTTTTTCAACTCTAACATAGATAATTACATTTTGCAACATTTTTTTATTATCATTATTCTTCATTCATACCCAAATAAAACCCCTGCACAACATAATACGCCAATTTCCGATGCCCCTTATCCGCCGACAACAAGCCCTTCAAATTATAGTACCCCTGTAAATAATGCAACCTCCTCGGGCAACGAAAATCAAAGAAAATCCATGGGCTTATGCCTTTTACGCAGTCGATTTTCGATAGCATGTCGAGCTGTTTTTCGTAGACATCTAGCTGAAATTCCTCCGAGTACATGTCGTCACGCGTTCCGTGTTCGCCCGCCCTTGCATCTGCCCCAAATTCGCTTATTACAACGGGCTTTGTTAGCTTGCTGTTTGCGAAAATTTTCGGCAGCTTGGTAAAATCGGGGTCGTACCAGCCGTAATATTCGTTAATTCCGATTATGTCTATTTTGTCGATTAGGCGGTCGTTGATTTGCAAATTAACGGTATCGCTTAGGCACGCCGCCGAAATTAGGCGAGTATTGTCGAGCGAACGCGCCTTGTCCGCGAGCCTTGACATGAAATCAAGCCGCTCGTCCGTATCGGTGTTTTCGTTGCCGATTGACCAAATAATCACGCTCGCGCGGTTAATATCGCGGGTAATCAGCTCGACAAGCTGGTTTTCCGCATCGCAATACGTGTCGGGATTTTCAAACTCAATCGCCCAATATACGGGAATTTCTTCCCACAAAAGCAAGCCGACCTCGTCGGCAATTCGCGCGGCGACCTCCGCGTGCGGATAATGCGCCAGCCGCATGAAATTACAGCCCATTTCCTTTGCGAGCGCGTAATTTTCGCGAATTTCGTCCGCGGTGACGGATTTTCCATTTTTTACGCTGTCCTCGTGGGCGGAAATGCCCTTGAGGAAAATACTCCTTCCGTTGAGCAGAATTTCGCCGCCGCGTACGCAAATTTCGCGAAAACCGACACGCTCGTGCAAAACGTCCTCGCCACATTCTACGGCCACATCGTACAATTTCGGCTCGCCAATGTCCCACAAAACAGGCTTTGCGGGCAGAGTGACACGCCCCGCGCCTGCGGTTATTTCAAATTTTGTGTTAATTTCAAGCTCGGGTATTCGCAAAATCGCAGTCGCGTTTTTTTCCGCGCCGTCCGTTTTGATGTCCGCGAAAATTTCACCTTGCGAAAAGCCGATTTTAAGCGAACGAATGAAGGTTTTCGGCAGGCGAAGCAGCTCCACATCACGATACAAGCCGCCGTAATTGAACCAGTCAGTATTTTCCATAGGAACGCTTTCGCTGCGGCGCGTATTGTTTACCACCACAAGAACGCGGTTTTCGCCTTGCAAAACGTCCGTGACCTCTACATAAAACGGCGTTGAGCCGCCGAGATGTACGCCCATGTACTGCTTGTTTACGAAAATAACCGCCCGATAATTCGCGCCGCCGAATTTAAGAAAAACACGCTCGCCAAGGTCGGGGCGGCGTTGCTTGTACGTAAATTTGCGCGTGTAAACAACGCTTCCCTCGTACAAAAACAGCCTTTCGCTCTGCATATTCCAACAGCTCGGCACTGGAATTGTTTCCCAGCTGTCAAAGCTGCAATCCTGCGGCAAGGCGCGGCCGTCCGCATCGTGGGTATGCTCCGCAAACCACCTATTTCGCAGGCATGTATCGTACTGGTCTATGCCATAATTCCACAAGCCGTTTAGCTTTTCCTTGTCCCGCCCAAAGTCCGCAATATGCGAATTGCAAATGGGCTTGGCGAGAAATTCGTCCCAAAAATTCGTTGTATGTATTCCAGATTGGAAATTGTTGGGAGTTTTATTTTTCATGGATTTTCACCTTTTCACAAAAATTTTTTCAGATGTGGTATTATATAACACATTGACAGGAATAAAAATAAATATTTGAGAGGTGAGCCATGAAGGTTCTATTTATCGGGGGAACAGGGCGAATAAGCGCGTCTATAACACAGCTGTGTGTCAAAATGGGCTTTGACGTTTATTTGTTAAACCGCGGAAAGCGCGTTGCGGGCGGAATAGAGGGCGCGACACATCTGAGCGGCGACATCAACGACGAGGCGCAGGTCGCGGCTTTGCTAAAAGGGCAGAATTTTGACGTTGTGGCTAATTTTATCAATTTTGTGCCAGAGCATGTAGAGCGTGATATTCGCTTGTTTTCGGGGATTACGGGGCAATATATTTTCATTAGCTCCGCCTCTGCGTACCAAAAGCCGCCGTCAAATTATTTGATACGAGAAAGCACGCCGCTTTGCAACCCTTTTTGGGAATATTCGCGTAATAAAATCGCCTGCGAGGAACGGTTGATTGACGAATACCGCACAAACGGCTTTCCCATAACCATTGTTCGCCCGAGCCACACCTATGACAAAACCGCCGTTCCTGTGGCTGTTCATGGCAAAAATGGCCCGTGGCAGGTCTTGCAGCGTATGCGCGAGGGCAAGCCCGTAATCGTGCATGGCGACGGAACAAGCCTATGGACGCTTACACATTCACGGGATTTCGCAAAGGGCTTTGTCGGGCTTTTGGGCAATATTCACGCTATCGGCGAGGCGGTTCATATTACCTCTGACGAGGTACTTACGTGGAATCAAATATATAAGCTCATCGCGCGGGAATTACACGTAGAGCCGCAAATTTTCTATGTACCCACAGACGTGCTTGTCGCCGCCGACCCCGAATTACGCGGCACGCTTTGGGGCGACAAGGCACATTCCGTTGTGTTTGACAATAGCAAAATCAAGGCTCTTGTGCCTGGTTTTAATGCGGATATTCGGTTTGATGTCGGTGTGCGTGAGTCTGTCGCGAATTTTCTGGCCACGCCAGAGCTTCAGCGGGGGGATTTGGAGTTTGAGGGGTTTGTTGAGGGGGTTGTTGGGGGAAAAACTAGGGCTGATAACGGGATTTGAACTCGTGACCTCGTCCTTACCTTTGAACTGTACTCCAAAAACGCCCTAAAATCAAGGAGTTTGTGAGATTTCACTTTGGCAGGTTTACAGCAATTTACAGCAATTAGTGAAATTTTGTAAGCCTGCTTGATATTTATCCGTTTATTCCAAAATCAAATGTCAAAATAAAAAGCAGACCCACAAGTCTGCTGTAAAAATATTTGAAATTAGGTTTCGGGGAAACACCGACTTTCAATGATTTGCTGCAATACGCCCACAGAATCGGCATATGCTACAGTTTCAAACAGCAACGTGTCTGTTATTTGATTGTAATCAGATTTATAGAAATCTTCATTAAAAATCTTATTCAACAACATCTGCAAGTTTACGCCGTCTTTTGCGGAATGACAAGTATCATGGGCTTTTCTAGTTTCACGCACTTCTTTCACCAATTTTTTAAACGTATCATCAAACACAATTTTAGGATAAATCTTATATAAATCATATATATGGCGCGAATGATTTTTGGCTTGGTTGCCTAAATAATAATCAGCAACAGCAAATATCTTGTCGATGAATGTACGTTCAATGGATTGTACATGCACCTTGAATGATTCCAAGCCATATTTGACAATTCCATCATTCGCATTATTGGCAGAGAGGAAATCAAAAATTGCGGTGTGGCTGCTTTTCTACTATCCCTTTCAAGAAAAGAGTTACAAAGTAATCTTTTTCAATAATGCCGACATCACGCAATCCCATAAAATCTGCCGCTGCCATGATATATTGCCCAAACACTTCTTTGTTCTCATGCAAGTTCATAAGCGACCCCACTCTCAATCATGTTCTTCGTGGCTTTAGCCGGAAAAAAAACGGCATACTGCATTATTGCGTCCTGTGTTACTCTGGAATCCTTTGCAAATTTGCGGAGCATGAATTGTTCTGTTTCATCCATTTCCGTCGGAATAATGGAGTTCATCAAATCAAGGAATTGCAATGCGGCTACATTATCTCTAGTTACAGTTGTCCGACTTCGTCTTGCCCTAACTCGCTGTGTGCCGATATTTATATTCCTTACGCGAGTTGTTTCGTTATTCGTAACCAATTCCAGTAAGTTTGGAACTTGTGTTGATAACCCTGTTAGGTTTAACAGGGATTTCCCTGCAATATAGCCATATACATCATCGCCGCTTGATAAGAATCTACGCTCTACCACCTTACGAGGGTCAAGAAACGAATCCCCAAAAAACATTTTTATGGGAAAGTAATAAATACCCAAATCAAAGCGTTTTATTTTGCCGTTTTCCACCATTTTTTTTAATTCATTAAATATCCAAGGGCGAGAATAATCCTTGAATTGGATTTCTTCTGTATAAATAGGCTCATTATAGCCATATTTATCTTTTAAATAACTACATAGTGTCATAAGAGCATCACCTGCGATTATATTTTCTTTTACCAGTCAAATTATACTCCTTTCTACAATTGATGTCTATAGGAGTATACATGTAAATATCCTAATGATTTCCCCCTTGATGGCCTAATGACACCAATCCCATTGTTTACAGGGGTTTCAGTTTAACTGCCTCCGCACCCCCTGCCCATGGCGAGGGCAGAGGTTTGGGGACAGCGTCCCAAGGTCTTTGCATACTGAGAGCCGCAGCGAAATATTTTATCAAATGCGGCTTTCATTTTGTTATTCGATTTCATGTTGATGCTTACATCATTAGGATATTTACATAAGTTAATAACATTGTCCAAGATATTATCTTGCACACATAAAAAGGACATGCTATAATTTTTTGTGTACAGGATAACTATAGATTATCGTAAGTTTAAGGAGCATTTTTTATGCCGAAATTACTATTTTTAGCCCAATTTGCTCCAACTAATGGGCGATTATTACGTGAACCGAAAACGCCAGAAGAAAAATTTTACGCAGAAACCTTTCATATAAAGGTAGACGAAGCTCTTGCTGAGTTAAATTACGAATACTTCTCTACAAGCGACATAGAATATTTCATTAAAAATCATACCAACTATCAATTAGTTTGGTCTACTTATAATCGCATTAGGTTTGATAATAGCGAGTTAGGCGTTAGAAATAGCGAAGTCTTTGTTCAGTCGCTTTGCGAATACTTTCGCATTCCCTATATAGGTGCACCACCAAATATTCGGGCATTAACTGAAGATAAGAGTCTTGCAAAATTATTGGCGAAACACATAGGAATAAAGACAGCCGACTGGATTGTAGCATCTCCACAGCATCTATTGCCAAATGTTGCCCCATTTAAGGGGGAATACTTCGTAAAACCACGTTTTGGAAGTGGTTCAATTGGAATAGACGAATCCTGTATATGCAGGACATGGAAAGATGCAGTTGAAAAATCCGAAATATTTTTCGCTAGAAATATTGATATAATTGTTGAAGAATACATTGAAGGGGTAAATTATTCTGTTCCTGTAATTGGTACAACTAACTGTGAACCGTTGATAGCTGTTCCACATTATAGTGTTTCAGAAAAAACACGCAACATAATCACATACGCACAAAAACGTTTTGTTGATGGTAGCATGAAACGGCTCATTAGCCGTGATTTAACACTTAATAAGCAGCTTGAATACTTGACGAAAATGTACTTCTCCGAGATGCATCCTTGCGATTATGCTCGTTTCGATTTCATAGTAGAGGAAAATAGCGGGATACCATATTTCTTAGAAACAAATGTACTGATGAACTTGGGTATCCATAGTGGATTCGTTGCTAGCTTTCTCGATGAATATTTTAGTTCATACAACGAGATAATTAAATATATTGTAGATATTGGATTAGAAAAAGTTAAGGCTTCAATGGAACGCTAAAATATCTTCGATTGTGTTTGAAGATAAGAGCTTTAAAGGTTCGGTATACCAATATTCTAAATAGCAAGGACAGTAGAGTTTCTTAAATAAAGCAATATCGTATACTGAATTATTTAACAGCTCCGCTTTGTAAAAATCGCAGAGTTCTATGGTTTTGTCAGGTATCACGCGGTCTTTGTGCTTCATTGCGTTCTCTAAAGACACACTTATGTCCATTCCATTTGCATATAAAATATGAGTGTAGTTAATATAAAATCTTTGTCTAACCCTGTCTATCGGATTCTTTATAACATCCTTAATCATACCATTCATTTTGTCTAATGCTGCTTTCCTGTCGGTTTTCAAGAGTGCGGATGCATGATTGATACCAGAAAGCAATATCGAAAATTGAGATTTTTTTGCGTTCTCAAAGTATTTTATGGCTTCTTGAGAATCATCAAGAAGCAAATAGCAAATGCCAATATTGTTCAAAATCATGTTAGTGTGTATATCCTTATAGTTTTTGATATGTTCGTAGATTTCTATGAGTTTGGTCAGTGCAACCTGTACATCGCCTGTTTCACATAGAAATCTGTTAATATTTGCTTCTGTAGTATATAGCCCAAATGTATCGTTTCCCTGCTCAAATATATGTTTGGCTTCCATTGACAGCATCAATGCCTTTTCGGGCTTGAAAATGGTCGCATAATTTCTTAATACATAAGAATAATTCATACACATTTTTACATCATCATCTATATTTAAAAATGCTTCTTTTGCTTTGTTGATTTTATTAGCATGAACATAATTGCTGATTAAATAAGCATATAGAATCGCACGTTCGTTAGCATTGGTTATTCTATTAATGCCCTTTTTTAGTTCACTTTCAGCCTTGTTATGTTTACGGCATCTATTAAGCAAAATGGCATAAAGGGGTTGGGCTATTGATGTTTCCTTAATGTGTCCGACATATTTAATAGCGACCTCAAATTCTCTTAATTGCATAAAATATAGAGTTGCTATCAAGCAATCTCTCTTGCTTGATTTATCAAATGCGGCATTGATGATGATAATATCATCTAGCTTGCTACCAACAGAAACCGAATAAATAACAAGCTCTTTGGCTAACATATGTATTTTAGTATTCTTAGATTCTGCCGCGATATTATAAGCAATATGCAGATAATTAAAATTTGTTTTATACCATCCATTAATGCAAATTAAGTCAAGTGCCTTAATCTTATAATAGAATATGTCTACCGCATTTTCCAAAACTTTAATTACATTTGGATGCGTAGATGCAACAATCTTATATTTATTTTCATATGCTTTTATATAATTTTTAGTCACTAAAACTTGAAGTGCATTTGCGAGGTCTTCATTCTTGAAAAGGATTTCTGAAGACTCCATAAATAATTGTATTTCCGTTTTTGACAATCCAAAGGGCATTACTGATAGAAAAACTACAATTGCTGAATGCAGTTTTCCAAATACAAATAGTTCTGATGATTTATAGTTCCTAATAATTTCTATGATTCGATGAATATTAGTTGATGCTTCGTATTGTATTTCGGTAGCCATGTCTTCTGTGCAATTCAAACCATAATGTTCTGCCAAAAGCTGGGTCATTTTTACATCTGGAGATAAAAAGCGGAGTACGCTAAAAGGATGTTTTCTCGTTAGTTTATTTTTCAACTTGATAGAATTTATATTACCATATTCTATAGCTGCTACAATAAAGATGTTGTAGTAATCATTTAATATACGACTAATAAATTCTAGCGATGGGGTATTCATTTTCTCGGCAGAATCCAAATAGATAACTACCTTGCTGTCTTTTCTAATTTCATTAAGAAATGGAAATAACAATTCATCGTATAGCGTAGAGTAGTCTCCGCTATAAACAGGAAGTGCCTTCTTTGGGCTAAGGATTTCAGATGCGGTATCGCCAATATAAGGTGCAATTTTAATGAGGGAGTTGAGAATATTGGAATCTTTTACGCCAATTCTATTATCAGCTATTGATTGAATAGCGGCTCTGTTTTTGTTATCTTTAATTAAATTCCGCATAAACAATCTTGTAACATCCGTTTCCTCGCTTACATCTAACAAGAAAACATTACCACTTTTCATGGTTTTTGCACTTTCAATTAGAAACTCAGATATACCACTTGACTTATCATATTCAACAAAAATCATACTGGCTTCCCTGTTGTTTATAGTATCAGTAATGTATTCCAATTCACTGCTCCTATTTACATACTGCACTTGCTCTCCACCTTACGATAATCTATAGTTATCCTACATTCGCAAAAACCAATACTATTAAACAAAAAAAGAGCAAGGCTCTGGAATTTCCAGAATCTCGCTCTTTTTATAATTTGTCACGGATAGAGAATGGGGTATAATTGCAACAAATATTTTTGAGGGAGTGTTTTAAAATGAATATTCAAAAAGAAATCACAACGTATCTGCATTATTGTAAATACCAAAAAAAGCTAAGCTCCTTATCGCTAAAGGCTTATTCCATAGACCTTCGGCAGTTTCTAGGCTACTTAAATTCTGTGCAAGAACAAGTCTTATCAAAAGCAATTATTTCTGGCTTCATACAGGAGCTTCACCAAAAGCACCTGCCGCGAACGGCAAAACGTAAGCTGGCAAGCCTCCGCGCTTTTCTCAACTACTTGGAATTTGAAGAAATACTTGAGGCGAACCCCATACGGAAAATCAATACAAAGTTCCAAGAGCCAAAGCAATTGCCAAGAACGATACCGCTGCGCCTTATCGAGCAGCTTTTAACTACGGCATTCAAGGAGCAAGAGCTTGCCGCAACGCATTACGCTTCATTCGTTGCGCTTAGGAACAGAAATGTGCTTGAAATTTTATTCGCTACGGGGGTACGAGTTTCGGAATTGTGCTCATTAAAAAAAACAGATGTCAACCTAGATGACGGCACTATCCGAATTATTGGCAAGGGAGCAAAAGAACGCATAATTCAAATTGAAAACAGTGATGTGATTGATTCGCTGCTCCATTATAAAAATATTAGCTCTAGCCATTCGGATTTTTTTTTACTAATCGGCTAGGACACCAATTATCCGACCAATCCGTACGCTTTATGATTCAACATCTATGCGATAAAGCAGGAATCCCCGTCCATATAACCCCGCATATGTTCCGTCATTCCTTCGCAACGCTTCTGCTTGAGGAGGACGTAGATATACGATATATCCAACGAATGTTGGGTCATAGCTCAATCCAGACAACGCAGATTTATACTCAAGTTACGATGGAGAAGCAACGTCAGATTTTAGCACTGAAGCACCCGAGGAATAAAATAAAGCTCGAATAGATTTGGGGTTCGTGGGGCTTGGGGGTGAGTTTTTTAGGGGAGGTTGTGCTTTGTGTTTTGATAGTTAATAATAACTTAAATAAATAACTTGTCTTTGCTGAAAAAATATGTTAGTATTTCCGTGTGCAGGATAATACCCAATTATACGCTACATAGTTTAATGAGGATGAATTAATATGGTAATGGATATGGATGTAATTGAAAATATATTTCGACCAGATAGCAATATATTCACAGTTTTTGTGGTAGAGCAAAGATTTGTGGTTGGTAGAGGTCATAAATATTTTCAAAATTTCATAAATAAACCTAATTTTTTCGACACGGATGAAAAGATAAAAAAACGATTTAAAAAAATTATTATGAATTTAGAAAAAAATGTTGCACCAGTATCAAAATTAGTATCAATATTCACCTTGCCCTTTCAAGCAGCGGCAATACCAGAAATAATTACCTCGCTGTGTAAGCTTTTTACAGTAAGTGAACACCAAGCTGCTGGTCCTGATGTTATTGACCCTATTATTATTCAAGAGGGAGAAATTACACGTAGAGCCATTTCAAAACTTGTCAATATCCACAAGGATAGCATTTTACAACCTTCAATAATAATTTTACTTAGGGATAATGATTTTGACCGAGCAAAAAAGCTTTTATCCGACTGTCCAGATGGAATAAATGTCAAAATGATTCGAAATAATGGGAAAGAAGAAATATATAGGGTTATAAATTGTGGTGCTGATAATATTGATTCATTTATGCTTTCGTTTTCTGATCAATGCTATAGTACCTGTTCAAAAACTAAAAGAGACATACTATTAAATGCCAATTGGTCTGAAAATAAAATTATTTCTAAATACAGTCCCCGGCTATTAAAATACAGAACTAATTTAATATTTGATGAAAAAGAAGATATTAAAAATGAACTGTCGGATTTGATTAATGAGATTATCTCGGAGCGTTATGATGTTTCGGGGATAAATGAAAAAATGCTACAAACTATTGAATGCACAGCAAGATTATATCGCGTTTTTTGCAATGATTATGGAGGAAAAGATATAGTTAACGCGGAAAAATTAGCAACAAATGCAGGAAACGAGGTGCTTCTGGCTCAAGTATATCGTTATGCAGAATTCTTGCCGAACTGTTCAGAACAAAGAAAAAGTGAGCTGTATGATGCAGGATATTCAATTTTCAGAAAATTTAAAATGGACGACCAGGCTATATATTGCAAAAACAATAAGCTGATTCAACAGTTTTATTCAGATCGAGTTTATCCTGATGAATTTAGGGATATGCAAATAGAGGCCATAAATAGTGTGCCAGGGCTGGTTGGCATGTCACATATATATAATAATGCTGGAGTGGCGTACTTATACTGCGGACAACCTTCAATTGCGGTAAATTATTTCAATAAAGGTTTAGATTACGCTATGTATCAAGACAGAATTGTTCAAAATTTAGCCCTTGAGAGCAATAAAGTTATCACTGAAAGCTACTCATACACTACGATTGATGAATATAGGTTAAGAATGTTGATGAGACGAATTTTCGATGGGATGGGTATAAGCAAATTGCCCTTTATTTCCGCGGACTTTGCATTAAATATTATTTCAGTTGCGTACAAGCAAAATCCTAGTTTTGGAAATGAGATTATAAATGATTTTAATATAAAGGGTTTAATCGAAGCCTCGTTTAGGCACAATAGTATGGGGGCTTCAGAGCGAGTTCTTCAACTTCAATATTTAGCTTCTAACTATCAAAATTTCCCCCAAACATTGGCGACTCATGCTGTACCCAAAAATGCTGATAAAGCAAGAGGAAAACGCATGGAATTTATAGTGAAATATGGGTTTAATCCTTTCGACTTTAACACTTGGTTGTAGATAGTGCAAGCATCGAGCACGAAAGAATAAAGCCATTAATTGACGAATCCCTAATACTTTTTTTGTAAGAATCGACACATTGATAGAAACTGTGATTTTCATCTGCAAAAGCTGCCTTAAGGGCATACTCAAAAGAATCGTCCTTTTCAACAGTTGGCATTGGATTAATTTCAATAAAATAAAAATCATCTAGCATAAGAATAGTTTCGGCGGTGCTTTCTGATAATTTCTTTTTTGTGCTTTTTAATCGGGCATCAATTCTTGCAAATGTTTGGATAGGAAAAATTTTAGCATAATTTATTAATTCGCATTTTAGTTCTTCTGAAATTTTTAACATTGGCAACGTAATAAAGCCATTATCTTTGATTTTTTCTTTTTCATCATACATCCAATTTGGATCGTGAGATTTAGGAATAAACAAAATTGGAGGCAAAATATCTAAATCATTTATAATGGGATTGTGTACAATAGGAATAGTTACATCATATCCTTGTATAAATTCTTGATAAATACCACAAACTTTATTCTCATTAGAAAAACCTCTTCTTAAACCGATACTGCTACCTAGATTAAGCGGTCTAAATACACCATCATTGCACGATGGGTCTAAATTTTTCGGGGTATTCAAGTTCATGGCCTCAGCCAACAGATTTGAAATCATTTTGTTTTCACCCATCACGATAGAAGCAGCGTTGCAAGGAATACATGGGATTGAAATAAAACTACATATTGATGGAATTAAACTCATTGAAGATAGCTCGCAACTACCACAGTTTAAATTAATTACAAAGTCGATATTGGGTAACGTCCCATTTATCGCTTTGCTTACAAACGTTCTAACATCTAGGATAAAAGGCAAACATTCTAGTTCTTGCACTGCATTCAGCCACCCAGAAATAATATCGCTTTTCCAAACATGATAATGGTCGAATCCTGCAGCATCTTCTTTTTCAAAGATATATACAACAGCAATAGTTTTTCCTTTTAAGTTGTTTAGGGCTAAAATATAGTCATTATCATGCATAATAAAGAATGCTCCCACTTAATTTTTTTAGCTTGCAAAATCACAAACAATAAAAATTTATATTTAACAATACGCTAATATGAATAGCGTATAATTGGGTATTATCCTTTATTCATACATGCAAACAAAAAAAGCGGCACCCTAGCTCCTAGAATCCCGCTTTTTTTGTAGCATTTGTTAGCATTACCCCATTGTGATTGCTTTGACAATAGCGTCAATCATTTTATTTTGTTGCTCTTTATCCGTTAGGCCTGTTACGGTGACAGTTTTTTCATTCCCTTGAAAACTAACACTCATGGGCGTTGGGCGGCTTATAGACTTAAACAAGCTAATCCAAGCAGCTTCAATCAGCTTCTTTATTTTATCACGCAATAATTCCAAATTTCCCCCGGAAGCAATAAAACCAGAGCCTGCGAAAATCAAGATAGTGATTATATCATTATCGACCGGGAACATTAGTGTTGCTTTTTTGGGGACACCAACCTCAATTTCATAATTTTTCAATTCGCCGTTTAATGCGTCTGCATCCTCTGTATTAAAGGATTGTGCAGTAATAATAGCACTGATTTTCATATCTTCCGACTCCTTCCATGTTATCTCCTTGAGATAATTTTGCACTTTAGCTAAACGCTCGACCAAGTCCTTTGCTTCATTGCTCGGGTCGTTATTTAATTGCCCCTTAATCCATTCCACCCTATCATTCACAGATGGGTGAGTTTTGGGATTTAATCTCTTTGACCTCTCATGTAAACCAATAATAACAAAAACCGAAGGAAAACTTTCAAAATGCTTAATGGTTCCAAGCAACATATCTTCAGGGTCGTCGCTGGTATATTCATTCCGTAATTTCAACAGCCATTGACTAGCCAACAAATCCGCCTGATGCTCCCGTTCAATTGACGACGTGTTTACATCATAGGTTTTATTGCTCCCTTGAAACATCTCGACCTTTGACGTGTCTGTCAAATGCCCTAAATAAACATGTGCATACTCATGCAACACAGTATACAGAATCATTGCGAATGAATCATAGAGGCTATAAATGTTCTGTTCTTCAGTAAGTTTTGCTGACAGGATTGGCAACACCAAATCGTCGGGTTTTGTAGGATAGACACATCTGACAATTCTTTGAAGGATTTCCTTGTGATTTAATCCTTCAAAATAATATGTTTGGACATAAAAATGGCAAAGTGATAAAAATTTTTGTGAAATTATTATAATTGGAGTTTCGTCACTTGACATTGACGGCAATGCTTGAGCCATCCACATGCAATCCTTTAGGTAGACAAATCTCGAAGATTCGACAAATTCATCATTACCCATGATGAATGTCAACGCAGGATAAATCAAGCCCTCATAAAGAAAAGGCTCCGTCGAATGGTAATCAAATTCATTTAGGTCATAGCCAACTTTTTCGTAATATTTTTTCGTTTCATTATCCACGCTGTCTGAGAAATAGAAAATCTTAGCTTCCGAGGCTTTATAAAGCTGATGTATATACTCGTCCAGTGTAATATCCATACAATCCCCCGACCCATGCGATATACATTGTTCACATTTTAGTTGCAATGTTTTATAATTGCAACTTGATGAAATTAACCTGTCTATACCCTCAACTCGTCCAATTCATACCCCACCAACCACCGCAACAACGCCGTAATATCGCCTGCATCCACAACCTCGTCACCGTTTATGTCTGCGATACGTTCGTCTACCGAGTCAAAACCTGCATGACCCGCGATATGTCGAGCTAACCAGACTACATCTCCGGAGGTTACGTTGCCCCTGCCGCCCATAGACACATTCCCAAGCCGTAGCCATATAGGGGCTACGGTGGTATCGGAAGTTACGTTTTCTACAGATACGTCCCATTCGTCAAAAACCCAACCCTTGCGATATACTACTGGTGTAACCGCTTCACCACCCTGCGGGACTATTTGAACGGGTTCGCCGCTGATTATTTGTACATCATCGCCCACGACAAAATTAACCATTACATAATCGCCGTTGGGCGTTACCGTAAACGGCACAATATACTCGAAGCTCTGTCCAGTGCTATCTGTACAGCTCGCCTTTACAGAATAATTGCCTGCGGTTAAAGGAGTCCACTCGAAGAAATTTAGCGATGAAGCATCGTCATAATAGTGAATTGTTTCACCCGAATATACGGAAAATAACCATTGCAACGGATAAACGCCGTCTACCGCTAAAGCCGTAAATATTAAAGGCTCTCCGCTTTTAAGCGAGCCGAATACCTCAATATTTGTAATTTCCAAATCGTTAGGTCTAAATGTCGCTGTAAGTGTTCGGTCGGTATTTGCTGTAAATTCGTATACGGACGGAACATTGTGCAGTACATAGCCGTTCTCTAGCCACCCATCAAAAACATAGCCTTGGTTCGGAAACGCGCTTACGGTAACAGTAGAATTATATTCGTATTTTCCAAAACCCTCAGCCGTGCCGCCCTCGTCTGCCGTGACAATAATCGTATAATCAGGGTAAACATACACGACCTCGCTATTGTTGCCAAAATTAGACTCATCATCGGGCGTTTCCAGCAATAAGAAGAACAATCTCGGGGCTTCTGAAATTGAGGAATCTAAATCATTCTCGTCAATATCAAAGGTAAATTCAATAGAAGCACTCGGCGCAAGCTGTTCTACGGTCTTAATATCCAACACTTCACCGTCAACGCCCTCCGAAAGCACATAAAATGTTCCTGTGCCGATTGCTTCAAAGCCTTGATTTATAACGCTTACAATCAACCTTCGCCCAAAATTCGTCCGTTCTTCTCGAATAGCCCCAAAAGCGAGGTCTGCATATCCAAACGTAAAGAATCCCCGATTATCCGACAAGAATAAATCATTTGCATTATCGGGAATAACCTCAACCGTATATTCCGAACGCAAAATTACATCGGGGAGCGTGAACGGAATTTCAAGCTCTACAGCTCCGCCTACGGGCAAATATTGGTAGATTGTCAGCGTTTGGACTTCGGATTCGGCGGAATCGCTTATTTTGACATCAAACTCGTTTATCGCAAGAGAGCCGCTATTGTATACATCGACAAAAAGAGTAATTTCGTTATTGGCGGCAATTTCTCCGTCATATGCGACAATCGGATTAACGAAAATGTCATAAAATCCGCTTGCCGTTTTTTGCATTAAATCCAGTCTGCCGTAAGGCGTTCCGTTATAGCCAGTTGATTCATCTTCGCCTATTGCGGCAAAACAATATGCCGTTTCTATTTGACCGCTAGGAAGCATAACGGCATCCCACCCGCGAATAATACCGCTGTCGGCAACAAGCGGATATGCAGAGCCAAAAATTTCGTCTGCGAAACTATAGCGAGTATTAAAAAGCGATGTGCCGTTGCCGCTTTCCTCCGCCCAAATAACGGCTTTATTGTCCGCTTCGCCTACCGCCTTAATTTCCGATACTCCCGCACCGAGTTCTTCGGCGACCATGAGCATAGTGTCCATATCGCCGTCAGTAATAGACATAATTCTACGCCCGCTAATCCAGTACAATTCATTGCCCAAAAAGCTGGCGGAATAATCGGGAGTATCGTCATTTGTTAGTCTTGATGTTGCAAAACCGTCATAGAAAAACAACTCTAAATCATTAACGTCCAAAAGGTCGGCGTTGGTTTTCACCGTATATGCAATCATGGCGGTATCGTCTATATACGTTACGTCCATGCTCGTTATAATTGGCAACTCTGAAGCAATCACCTCAATGCTTTGCCATGCCCCATTTGTGAATTGTCTGAGATATATTGAATTTGTACCGCTTAATGAGAATGGGTCATTTTCGGAATTTTGTTGCCAAGCAACAAAAATATTGCCGCCCGAAGAAGCTATTTTATAATTCGCTTCCAAGAAATTGTTGCTTGTTATTGGCGCGGAGTTGCTGAACGAGCTGCCATTCCAATGGATATAATGCAGCTCTATTTCCGAAGCCATTTCATTTAATGTTGTATCGGAATTAAAAATTGTCGTACCGTTTTGCCAAACTATATGCACTCCGCCATTTCCGTCGGGAAATATTCTCGGCTCAAAGTCTATAGTCCCATCGTCTAAAACAGGCAAGGGCGTACTCCATTCCGTTCCGTCAAATACGCTGTACATAAGAATTGCCCTGTTTTCGTCTGACCTATCGGGAGAATCCTCTATATATGCCAAGAACATATTTCCGTTGCCAAGACTGGTTATTTGCGGGTCGCAATATACTTGAACATTTTCTCTAAACACGCCTGGCGTTAAGCTGTACGCTGATATTATCGGTGGAAGCGGCGGGATAAATTCCATTTCGTTTAGCGGAATAGATAGTGCGCTAAGGGTATTTTCTCTAGGATATAAAGTCAAATCCAGAAAGACATGCTCGTATCTCTCCCCCCATAGCAAAGCGCGCCACTGGAAGAAAAAAGAGGCGTTAAGCGCAACCTCTAAGCTCTCACGCATGGAAATAAGCGGCAGGGCTAAACTAAGTTGCAATGCTCCGCTGATTCCCGCATATGCTTTTGCGGCGAGAATACTCGCCTCTACGCTAAAAGTTAATCTTGTTGAAACTTCCATATTGCCCTTTGCCAAAATCTGCCCGGAATCCTCCAGTACCAGCCTAAGCCCTGTTTCCGCAGAGCCTTCTAGTTGTAGCCTTGCGTATACGCATGGATTAAACTGATATGACAAACCTGTTTTGACTTCCGCAATAAGCCCCACTCCGCCCTCAATAAGTCTTGGTGTGCCTGTACTCATATCAAACTTTGCAACACCAAAACAGTACGTGTCATAGTCAAAAGCGAAGTTCAAGTTCCTTTTTTTCAGCTTGCTTCTCATTCGTCGAAAATTATTGTAAAATGTTTGATTTGTTGTTCTGCCCAAGGCATTAACCAATTGCTTAATTTCTGCATACTGCTGTTGCCAATACACGTCGTTATTTTCTGGTGTGCCTGTAGCTTCGTCTGTTTTTATGCCTATGATAACTTCATATGTTTGATTTTCTGCATCATACCGACCCGTTGCCATATCACCAAAGGGAGTGCTTAAACTGATATTTAACAAAAACAAGGGGGCTTCATATCCGAGTATGTTAATATTCGGCCCATGCAGTGTATCTTTTTCATTGGCTGAACCAAAGAGGGAGTTAAAGTCGATACCGTACTCATAGGAGTAACACTCACAGGGGTATTTCCAGCACACCCCGCATGGACACACACAGGGGTATTTTTCGCATACATCGCAGCTCGTAGGACACTCACAAGGGAATTTTTCGCACTCGGGGCATGAGTCGGGGCAGATACATGGGTATTGCTCGCAGTAGGGGCAACATTCGCAGGGGTATAGCCCACACTGCTCGCAGCTCGCAGGACACTCACAAGGATATTTTTCGCACTCGGGGCAACATTCGCAAGGGTATTTCTCGCAGATTTCGCAGCACTCGCAGGGGTATAGTCCGCATTCCTCGCAAAAATACGCCGATATTGTTGGAGTGCTACCCGATGTACTCGCCACCGCCGTCATAGGTGCAGTAAACGGCACTATCCCCATAAGTAAAATAAACACCAACACCCACGCCGATATTTTTGATACGCTACATTTGTCCATTTTCATAACTCCCCACATTAAAAACGTAATTGATAGCGGAATAGAATATGTGTTATTCTGTGCATTGGAGCTTACTATGCTTATAACCACACAGTCGCACAACCACATAGACATACAGCCACACAGCCATTATTGTACGACATAAATTTTTAGTAATCAACTTTTTTTTTGAACGGCGATTTGATTGAGGGGTAATATGGTAATTTATTGCAGGGGAGGGGCTTGCTCGTCCTGCGTTTACGTGCATACCTCGGGAGGGACAAGCCCTCCCCTACAAAAAACCCTGCAAATCTTGCAAGCTGGCAAATGTTTCCTCAAATCAAATTGCCGCGCTTTTTCCGTCAGAGGATTTTTTCCGAGGACTTTTCCCGATGACTTTTTCGTCAAAGGAGTTGTGAATGAAAACAAGAAAAACAATAAAAAGAAATATAAAAACAGACATCATAGCCGTCATAATCATGGTCGCTATCATTTTTGGTGTTTTGCGTGTACTGCCTGTTTTGCTTGAACCTAAAACACCTGCGACAGCAGAGCAAGTAATAAGTGCTTTAGTTTCGCAAGGTTATACGCCGCGTGATTATACAGAAGCCTATATTGCAAATAATCCAGGTGTAGAAGAAACACTTAACGAGCTTATCGCTGTTGAACAAGACGATATGCGCTTTGAATTTTATAATTTCACTAGAAGCGACCATGCTACTCGAATTTACAGCCATTCTTATTCAGAGCTTATTCGCAAATATAATTCACTCCCGCGAGTACAAACTAATTCTCGGCGTGCAAATTACAGCATATATACACTAGAGGCTTCGGGCATGTATGCTGTAGCAATCTACGTTGGCAACACAGCCGTGTACGCATATTCCAACGCAGAATCCGAACACGCCGCTAAAATCCGCAGAGTGTTGACAGAAATCGGATATTTTGAACAAGGGAGCAATATGAATACTGAAACAGAGAATATAATTATCCGCGCGATATTAGTCATAACCAGTTTGCTTTTAATGATAGCAACACGAATCCGCTATCGCTGGCTTAAAACAACGGCAATTCAACAGCCTAAAAACGCCTCAAAATTGCTTGCCCTGCATAAAGCCTTAAACGCTCCAAGCGTTGTATGTACCATACTGGCAATCATCACTTGTTTTACTGACACGCTCATTAAAGCGGTTAATTACTCGCTGTATATTGTAATAGCCTTGCTTGTTATCAGCCCTGCAATTAGGCTTATTGTTAAGAATAAACTGCCGCCGAAAGACTAACACGAAAGGATTTTCTCAAATGAATCTAACTAGAAAAATTTTTGTCCTCGTATTCTCGGCTGTTTTACTTATGCTTTTCACACAAATGGCTTATGCAAACAACGACATTACAATAATCATAAATGATACCGAGGTGCTGTTTACAGACCAATGCCCTGTGATTGTTGACGGAAGAACGCTTGTCCCTATTCGTGATGTGTTTGAAGCCCTTGGGTATAGTGTAGCTTGGAATGAGGAAATGCCTGCTGTCTTATTGTCTCACGCCCGCAGCTTTTGAAGAAAATCAGATAAATAAATATGAGGAAAATGTGCAACTGGACTGGATACACAGCTTCTATGCTTTTGGCTCATATTCTCAACGGGATTTGATTCCGTTCATGCACGCCGTTTCTTTCGGGTGGAGTGCAATGGAATGGAGCGAGGAAACGGGGGTACGCTTGAATACTCCCGCCGAAAACAACAATCAATGGCGCGTACCGGAGGGTTATGAATTGCTCGATGAGTTTTTAGAGTATGTAAGCCCGAAATTGAACGTATTCATGGACACGTCCACGGGTCTTAGCGTGCTTCTTTCTTCCGAAGAAGCACGCACAGCCGCTGTTGACAAAATCATAAACGAGTTGAACCGAATTTATCCCGAAATAGGGAGAAATCCATTCAACGGCGTTACAGTAAATTTTGAGGGATTGAGGGGCGAGGATTCGCAAGGAAAACTTAATGCTTTCCTGCGCGAGCTTAGGTCAAGATTGGATATAAACCACACGCTTTATGTAACTGTCCACCCCGCCACGACTGACGGAATATACTTTGATGGCTACGATTACAGAGAAATAGGGCGGCTTGCGGACAAGGTTATTTTATTGGCACACGACTACTATCCGCGCTCAATGCAGGACTTTGTGGGAACGGCATGGCAACAGAACGCCGCGCTTACACCTATCGAAGAAATCCGCCATGCTTTGGAAGCCGTCACCTGCGAGACTTCGGGCGTGGAAGATAAATCTAAAATAGCGATTGCGTTTAGTTTTCCTAATATCGGCTGGGAAATCTGCGAAAACGGATTGCTCACAAGCCCTGACCCGATAGCTGTTTCTATGGAAACCGTGATACTGCGTATGGCACAAACCGACACATTTTTTGCTTGGTCTGAAATCTTCCGCAATCCATATTTAATCTACACAACAGAGAATAATGAACGGATATTTTTGTGGTACGAAGATAACAGAAGCATTACGGAAAAAATTATACTGGCGAATAGTTTTGGGGTAACGGGCGTGTCTTTGTGGCGGTTGGGGATTATTCCGACTGACGACAAGTGGAATGTTGGGGATATTTGGGGCGGTTTTGTGATGCAGGGTGGATTTTGAGGTCTATTCAATCACAGCGTTCGCCCCGCTAAGGGACAAGTCTGATGGATAATAGCCCACGCTTCATCGACAGCGAGAACATTTTTAATTTCGATTCTTGGCGAGTACCCATTCGTTGTTTTATCGCATTGTTACTTTTTGCAATTCGGTTATATCAATCCTAAAAATAAAACCACAATGGGTACAAGTGTAAATCATAATTATAGTTTCCATCGCCTTACAATGTAATCAGTATACTACATAAACAAGGTCGTTAGTGTAATCGCATTTACATTGCGGTCGACGCAACATAGCGGTTTTTTGAGTTCTAAAAAAACTGTCATATATGATATAATCCAGTCTACTGTTGGTTATAAAACCGACGGCAAACCAATACGCAAGTATAAGTACGGGAAATCACGTCAGGAAGTAGCCAAAAGAGTTGCTGCACTGACAGATGAGGTTTTTGCCAATGGGTATGTAACCGAATCTGCAAGTATAGAACGTAATTTTGAGGTTCTATGCCGAGAGTGGTTCGACCTGTTTGTTGCTTCAACAACAACATCGAGAACGGAAGAAGCTCGCCGCATGACGCTGAAGAATCACATATTCCCTGCTTTTGGAAAATTCGATGTCCAAGACATTGACTTAAATCGGTTACAACGGTTTTTCAACGAAAAGACAAAGAACTATGCCCCTGATACTGTCCATAAGATGAAAAATTTACTAAACAACTTTTTTAACTACGCAGTAAAACAGCATTATTTAAAAACAAATCCTATGACAGACGTGACTATCAGAAGGGTTAAAGTGGGCAACAGCAACGGCAAAAAAAGTCAAGCTCTCAAGCCCGAAATTCGGACGGCACTACTCGGGTTGGTAAACGAAAATCCAGTGTTAAAGCCCATCATCATCACTTCACTGCGAACAAGACGATTTCCGTTAAAAAGGCAGTTGTGAAAGAAACAGAGTTTGACGAAAATTGGAATGTTGTTTCAAGAACATCTGTTATCGGAAAAACAAAAACGCCAAAAAGCGTTAGAAATATTGCTTTACCAGATGCAGTCGTGGCGGCTATTGAAGAATGGTCGCTATTTTGTAAAGAGCAGAAAATCAGCAGTGAGTACGTTTTCCCTAATACCAAGACGGGCGGATTTAGAAAGTATTCCGGGCTGCGAAGTAGCCTTGTAAGGTTTGTTGCGAAGCATAAACTCGAAGATGAAAAAATTACGCTGTATACGTTCAGACATACATTTGCGACAATATTATTGGAAGAACGAGAAAATCCAAAAATTGTTGCCGACATGATGGGGCATACAAGGGTAAGTACGACCTTAGACCTTTATAGCCACGTTAGTCGGCGTGCGGTGTCGTCTAAGAAAACCACTTAGACAACACCTTACTGCCTGCTTGTTTCAGATTGTATTTATGAACAAGCTGCAAGTAAACTTGATGGTGCCTATGCGAATCTCACACAAAATAAAAAACCGACAAACTCTCTACAGCCTGTCGTATTGCCTGAAAATTGCCCTTAAAAACCACAGCAATTTTTACAGCAACGCAGATAATTTTAGACGGTTTTAGGGGGAAAAACTAGGGCTGATAACGGGATTTGAACCCGTGACCTCGTCCTTACCAATTATATATAATGCTTTTGTTATCTTTTGCTGATGTTTTGTAGTGTTGAATGTCATTGAATTTTATCAGTCCGACATCAAGTAGTTTTTAACATTGCGTAGTATCATTGCATAAGTTTGGTATCTAAATGGTAACTAAATGCTGTGCTGACTTTCTTCCGCAGTGTAAATCAAAAACAGTCGCACAGTCAGCCCTTGCAACAATTATATCAACGCTGTACAGTTTCTATCTGATAATATATAGTCTTTTTGTATTACATTCAAGAAAACAAAAAAAGGCTGTTCATATCGACAGCCTCGCTTGGTTGGTTTTTATCGTCTTATGAGTTTGCGACCAAGAAATTATTTAACTTGTCGCTTGCAACTCGATTACATTCGTCAAAGCTGTGCATATAAATATTCATTGTCGTGCCAATATTTGCATGACCGAGGATTTTTGAAATTTCGCTGTAATTGACACCCAAGTAATTCAATATAGAAGCACAGGAGTGTCTGAGTCCATGCAACGGTATATTTGGTAAGGCTTCCAGTCCTTGAAGTTGGGCTTGTACTTTGTTTTGCTCAATCCATTTGTTGAACTTCTTTATATGGTTCTTGAAATGTTGATACGGTGTGGTTATCCCCATCAGTTTGCCGTCTGTTTGAATGAATATATTATTATGTCCTTTCCAAGCACTCCCAGAAGCGAATTTTATTTTATTGTATTCGTTGCGGTATTGCTTAATCAATGGCATAATTTCGGTTGGAATTACTACTGTTCGGATAGATGATTTTGTTTTTGGCTCTTTGAACGCAATACCGTTTTTTGATTTTTCAAGGGATTTTGTGATTTTTATTGTTCTTTGCTCAAAGTCAATGTCGCTCCAATGTAAAGCTAGCAATTCGTTTCTCCTTAAACCGCAACATAAGGCGATATTGAAAAACATTTTAAGCTGTAATGGAACGTTTCTGCTTTCTATATACTCTCTGACAATATAAGGTTTTCCTGTGTCGTCTATTCTCTGATGTCCCTTATAAGTTGTTTCAAATGCTATGTCTAGCGAACGGAGAAACGATACTGCTTGTGTTTGGGTAAAGAATTTTATTCCCTCGCTTTTCTTTTTGCTTTTCGGAATGGTTGCGTTAGCACAAGGATTTATTTCAGTCAAATTCCAACATATCGCCTTTTTGAACATACCGTTTAAGATGTTTTTAATTTTTATAATCGTTGCATGGGAATAACTGTCTATCATGCTTGCGTAAAACTTTTCGACCAATCGTGTATCAATTTCACCCAATCTGTAATTTTTAAAAAATGGGATTATATGATTGTTGGAGTGCATACGATAACTTTCGTATGTGTTGCTTGTTACTCGGATTTTAACATCATCAAGCCACTCATGCAAAAAGCCTTCAAAGAATAATCTTTCAGCGTTTAGACATTTGCTGTTTTTAACCTTTTCTTCAAATTCAAAAGCGAACTTGTTTAATGTCTTTTCCTGTTGTTTCGAGGTTTGGTTTGGGTCGGGCCTGAATGTGGTTGATTTTGTAATTTTCTTTCCACGAATATCAATTCCGTTACTCACGGTAATTTTATAAGATATTCCGTTTTTGTTTTTCACTTCGACAATAGAAGCCATTGAAATCACCTCTCTTAATGTATACGATTGTATGTTCGATAAATATATTATAATTGGCTCGTTTAACCGTGTAAAGACTGTATTTGAGCCATTTGTAAATTTATTACAGTTAGTGTCCCTAATCTCTCTTGTCGAACACATGGTCGACACTATAAAAAAATTCGACAATATGTTTTATTGAAATGTAGATATTTGTACCTCTCTCCCATGTCTACCAGAATGACCCCTGTTCAATCCTATGATGATTTAATATAAATATATTATCTTATATGAAATCGTTCCCCTGTCGTCCCCTGTGCTCCTCTGGTGAGATATGGGTATATCAGATTATGAATTATTGAGAACCAAGGGTATTTTATTGATAATAGTGATAATCTTGATAATGTTGATAATCAAAATAAGGTTATCAACATTATCATGTTATCAATTTATTTCATTGATACCCTTACAATTCCCAAACCCATTTTCCGTTCTTGCCTTTTTCCTTTTTGCATATAACACCTAATTCTTTTTTTGCTCGATAAACTGTAATTTTGGCAAACCCCTTTTCTTTAGCAGCGTTCCTTATTTCACTTTCATACATAGGGCTGTTTGATAATAACTTACGAAGCCATTCGGCACATTCATCTCGCACAAGTGGTTTTTGTCCCATACTTTTAGAGTAATTGAAAATATCCTCTTCTGTAAGAGTGCAAGTGCCTGCCCATTCAAATCCACTTGCAGGGTCAAGGTCAAAAAGGATAGTTTTTCCTTTTACCCCAAGTGATGATTTTATATGCACTACGGCTCGACGGTGTTCCATATCGGGCATTTCTCCCACAGCAAGGACTGAACGTGCAGACGCAACAATATCAATACTTCCCAAATTACGAAAAAGGGCTTTGCCGCCTCGTGATTTATTTTGGTGGCATATAAGAATTATCGCACAACCAAAATCTTCTGCTGTTTTTCCAAGCCTTTTAAGCACAGGACGCACATCATTTGCTCTGTGCATATCCCTACCTGCACCAAGAAATGCTTGTATCGGGTCAATGATAACCAACCGTGGCTTTATTTTTTCGATAGCTTCTCGCAATCTTTCGTCATCAAGAGTTAATCCCTTGTCGCACTCGTCAATAACAAAAATACGCTTACAATTTGCCCCTGCCGTATCCAACCTTGCCTTTATAGTGTCAGCTAATCCATCTTCCGCTGTTTGAAAAATAACATTACGTGCTTTCTTTTTTTTGCTATCCTTGCTAAAAGGAAAGCAATCACCATTAGAAACAATAGCTGCTAATTGTATAGCGAAAAATGTTTTTCCAAGCCCGGGGTCGCCCTGTAGTATCGTTATTTTCCCAAGTGGGATATATGGACTCCAAAGCCATTTCACTTCTTCGGCTTCAATTTTGTCCATGCAGATTATTTCAAAATCGTTCGACAATAAAGATGTTTTCACTACATATCCACCCCTTCGTTTAAAAAATGAACGAACCTCTCCCAGTTGATTAAAACTTTTATTCCCGTTTTAATGTGTTTGATTTTTCCTTGCTTCACAAGCCTACGCACACAATATTCCGACATGTTGGCTTGTCTTGCTGTTTCCGAAATAGTTAGCATAGTGGGGATATTATCCATTGTTTTAGGCATGACTAGTTCATAGTTAAAGTTTCTTGTCATAGCAAATTACTCCTTCACTAATAAAATTCTTAATAACAAAGAAGGCTGAAGCACATACGAGAGAATATTTCTCTCTGTGGCTTCAGCCTACTGATATTAAATTTTAATTTTCTTACATACAAGATTGCACTCATACAACCACCCCCTTTCATTAAATGAAAGAATTTCCTCAGCCTTTATAAAGCACTATTGGAACGGGGGCTTCTACCCTTAGAACTCCTACAATTAGTTCACCTATTGGAAAGGATAACATGGTCTTGTAATTTTGTAAAGTATTAAAGTTTACGGGTTTTTGTTATCTAATAGAATATAGATGATAGGGGCTATTGTATTCTGGGTGCCGAGCGTGTATGCCTTCCTCGCTTTATTATATGGTTGACATACCAATTTTCAATGTTATTATGCTCTCCCCTTGGAGCTATCCCAATTAACAAATCATACTCATCAAAAAGACTGCCATAATTATCACGAGATGCTGAGGTAATTCTCTTATCTTGAAAACTTGCTTCAGTATTAAATAACCTAATCATAGAATCGGCAAAATCAAGCACTACAGTATTATCCAAGCCCGACCATACAACTGCATACAAGCCTATGGACATCTTTTCATGGTTTACATCGGCATGAAGGTCTAATACAAATGGGTAATTTTCTCCACCTTTTAGCATTTCAATCCATTCGTTACATACCAACTCCCAATTTACATTATATGGTTGAAGTTGCTCGTTATTTTCTCGATTTCTACCTAATAAAAGATACGCAACAGCTACAATAATGACAATCCAAAGCAATGAGGTAAAGACCCTCATTTTTACATTAACGACTTGCTTGCCATCGTGTGGCGTATTTTTTGCAAGACTGAATGATTTCATGCGCTTTGGTGTGGACACATTGGGATTATTTTCTTGTGGTCCATTATGCAGTTCGACAGCCGAAATATACTGTCCTTCATTTTGTTTGTTCTCCATTTTCTGCACCCTCCCTATAATTTTACAAGATTTAATAAGACACTCCAACTTGGATATTCAATATTTTATCATATCGTTTATAGATAGTAAATTAAAATATAGCATTGTTATGGCGTTTGTAATATCCAATTCAAAACATATAAATAATATGAAATTTGAGGTAAGATTTTATATTGAAAGGTGATGTTATCTATGAGTGAGTTCAACCCATCAAAAACTGAGAAAACTGTAATCACGCTAAGAATTGAAGTAGACGTTTTACAGGAGATTGATATTCTATCTGCCAAAGCCGACATAAGTCGAAACGAGTTTATTATGCAGTGTATCGACTTCGCAATGAACCACCACCCTAGCGTAAAATCTGAAAAGCAAAAACCTTAAAAAATGCTTGTCACGATTTTATGCCAGTGGCTTGTGTATTCTGATATATCTATATGTACGTCATTGCAAACCATTCTGAAAACTCTGCACAAGTAATCACTTTTATATGATTTTTTTCTTGTCGGTATCTAAATGGTATCTAAAAATAGTTTCAATGCAATTCGACAAAGAAAAGTACACCTAATTTTTTGAATGTACTTTTTTTGTTTGGCAACTATTTTTTAGGCGCATACCACAATAATATATGAAAAAAAGGTTGAAAATTCAATAAAAAAAGGCTGATAACGGGATTTGAACCCGTGACCTCGTCCTTACCAAGGACGCGCGCTACCGACTGCGCCATATCAGCATTATACGAAAGTGAAGCCCAAAATCGGAACGACAATGAATAAGAGATTATCATATTTTTAGAGGTTGTGTCAAGCATCGGAAAAAGTTACTATCAAAAACAGGGGCAAGCCCTAGCCATTCAAGCGTTTCCGCGTTTCTTACTGCCCCAAAATTATTGTAGTGCCTATCCTCATTAACGATTAAATAGTCTAGCGTTATCATTTTGTCTACGCTTTCCTGCGCGCTGGGTATGCCTAGTCGTTCACAGCAATCCAAAAAATGCCGATACGCCGAGGTGTTATTAGATTTTTCCGCTACGTCCGATATATAGCGCGCGCTCACTAGCTCGGTTTCGCGCGTTATGAAATTTTCGCATAGGCTATAGGGTATTTCTTCCTGCAAAATAACGGAGTACGGTATATGCGGAATGTCAAGGCGTTTCATAACGGCGGAGGCGCACGCCTCGTTTAGCGGCTCTTGGTAAAAGGGCAGACTACCGCCCTTTAGCAAATACCGCTTGCCGTCAATGATTTTCCACTTCTTTTTTAGCCAGCCGTCAGAGGTATTGTCGGGCGAAACGAGGTCGAGCTTGTCTTTGCTTGCGTTGCCAAAGAGAATATCGCCAACGTCCTCTGAAAAGGGATTGTCGAAAAAGTTAATATTATCCCATTCTAAGGGATTTTCGGCAGGGCTTACCCAGTATTGGTCGGAAAGAGAAAGCCCAAAGCACCTTGTCAGCAGCTCCTCCGAGCAAGAAACGCCCAAGCCTGCCATAGCTTCGCGGAAGTTTTGTCTGCTTGCAGGAATACTACGCGCAGTCCACCACTTGTTAAGCTCGCCCCTATGCGGCCTTCCGTCTACAAGGCGTATTCCGATAGGCACATGCTCGGGGGCAAGGACATTTGATATTTCTGATATGGTTGCGGTTTCTGTATCTATTTCAATTTCCGCCACCGCAATTTTTCTGTGCATTAAGGTGTATTTCATTTTTCACGCCCTAAGAGCCTATTTAAACAGGCACTAAAGTCTTATCAACTCCGCAATACTCATAGCGATATTATCTAAAATATCGTAAAACTTATCGCTTAAATCATAATATTTTCCGTTTGGCTTGGTTACTGGGTCGTAGGCTTCTATGGATTCGCGGTCTTTCCTGGCTACTACGTAGGCTGTTACGGAATAGGCCTCTAGCATTTCACAGATTTGGGCTACGGATTTTCCGCTGTGGGTGGGTACATGGGGCGGCGCGTCGGTGATTAGTATAAAAATGTTTCGGGCTGTGCCGTCGTCACGGGACGATTTTAACAGCTCTACGCCTGTTTCCAGCGCGTCTAGCGAGGATTCGGGAATATCTCCGCCGTAGGTTCGCGGAATATTTTTTACCTGCTTTTGGAATTTCGGTACATCGTCTGTGAAATTGTACACGCTGGGCTTTTCCTTTTCGCCTAAATCGCCGAAGCCGATTAGCCCTAGCTTGTAAATCGCACCCTTTGCCGCCAAAATGTCTGAAAATTCGATAGCGCGGTCTTTTACGCCATTGATATAGGTGTCCATACTGCCCGTGGTGTCTATGAGGAACACCACGTTTACCTTGTCCGTACCGCCTGCGCGTATTTCGCGTACGGGCGGAGCTTGGGTCTGCGTACGGTCAAGCTCGGCGCGCTCGGTACGCCCCGTGGATAGGTCTTTGATAAATACCTCGAATATATTGTTCTCGTCTATAGAATACGTTATTTCAATTTGGGTAGTGCCAGAAAGCCCCGCAAGCGCGACTGTTCCTATATATTTGCGTTCATGCTCCTTGTTTTGTTCCCATTGATACACGTCCACATTTACGCGGCTCGCGCCAGACATGGAAGCAAAATTGCTGTCGGAGTATTTGCTGGGAATGGGGCTGCCCATGGGAATAATTGGAATCGCCCTGCGCTCCATGTCCGCAATGTCCGTAACAGCCTCCGTGCCTAAAACATGGCGCGTAATTTGCCCGACCTTTACATTAGAATTAGGCAAATGTATAAGGTAATTGTAAATGCTCGCGCCCATAGCCACTGATTTGGCTGGGTCTGTGGCGCGGTACGGCTCTTTAATGTAGCCTGCGACCATGCGCTTTACCATAGGAATAAGCGTAGAGCCGCCCACGAGTACCACCTTGGAAACCTCGTCCGCGGCTACACCTGCGCGCTTTAGGGCTTCCTCGATAATTTCGCGGCTACGCTCCACGTATTTGCGAATCATTGCCTCAAATTCCTCGCGAGTTATTTCGGCGTTTAGGTTCTTGGGTACGCCGTCCGCGATTACTAGGGGGTTAATTCTCACGGCGGCCTTGTTCGCACCCGATAGCTTCTTTTTCACTTGCTCGGCTTCCTGCTTTAGCTTCTGCATAACGCGCTTACGCTCGGGCGTTTCTAGGGAATCAAGGCTCATGCCGCTTTCCTGCTCGAATTTTTCCCTTAGCCAGCGTACAAGCTCCGCATCAAAATCATCGCCGCCGAGGTTCATATCGCCTACGTCTGACAGCTCTTGAAATACCTCTTGACCGTTAGCGTCAATATTCACACGCAATACACAGGCATCAAAGGTACCGCCGCCTAGGTCATATACAAGCAGGGTTTGGGCATAGCTCTGGCGATAGCCGTACTCTATGGCGGCGGCAAGCGGCTCGCTCAACAAATAGACATTTTTGAAGCCTGCCAAAAGTCCTGCGGCGCGTGTAGCAAAAATTTGGCGGTCGTTAAAGTAAGCAGGGTGCGTGATTACTACCTCGTCGAACGCCTCGCCCGCTTGCTCCTCGGCGGCTTTTTTTAGCTTAACCAAAATCGCCGCGCTTACCTCCTCGGGCGTTTTTTGCTGCTCGCCGATATTGATTTTTTCTGTGCCGCCCATCATTCGCTTGACGGAAAGCACGGTGCTTTCGGGGTAAATAATCGCCCCTGCCTTCGCTTCCGAGCCGACGATTATTCCGTCCTCGTGAAAGCACACCGCCGATGGCAGAATTTCGTCCGTACCGTCAATTTTTACTACATCTAAAATGTCCTTTTTGTCGTTGTATATAATTGCCGCCGAGTTTGTCGTGCCTAGGTCTATGCCCAAGTAGCCCATTCGTACACTCCCTTTATTAGCCGTTTTGCTAGTAGAATTCAAAGGCATGGAACGCGGATTTCCGCGGATTTAGCGGATTTTAAAGGCATGGAACGCGGATTTCCGCGGATTTGGCGGATTTTCGCGGATTTTTTCGGACGTGCTTTTAAATCTGCGTAATCCTGTACAATCCACGTATTTAAGGGTATGGAACACGGATTTAACGGATTTACGCGGATTACGCGGATTTTGTCCGCGTAAATTACTAAACGGCGAAATATTTTCCCACGAACGAATCCGCAAAATCCGCGTAAATCCGCAAAATCCGTGTTAAGCTACCTTTAATTTACATGGATAAAACTTCTATCCCATTGTAGGGGACGGATTTATCCGTCCCGAGGTACGCACGTTCTATAATTCGAGGCAGGTAAAGTTCCATTAACGCAGAACGAGGTAACCTCGGGACGGATAAATCCGTCCCCTACAAAAACCGTTACCGTGTATCCCATTACCGTCAATTCACACGGAACGAATCCGCGAAAATCCGTAAAATCCGCGGAAATCCGCGTTCCATAATCTTTTAAATCCTTTACCCTCGCACTAACCGCTCTGCAATCTGCACTGCATTAGTAGCCGCGCCCTTGCGTACATTGTCTGCTACTACCCATATATTCAGGCTGTTTTCCGCGCTAAAGTCGCGGCGGATTCGCCCTACGTACACCTCGTCTGTACCTGCGATTTTCAGCGGTGTGGGGTATACCTCGTTTTTCGCATCGTTTTGTACCACTATGCCTGGCGCGTTTTCCAGTATTTTTACTACCTCGTCTAGCTCGTAGGGCTTCTCGAACGTGATATTGATTGTTTCGCTATGCCCTATTTCTACAGGCACGCGCACGGTGGTGGCGGTTACCTTCATGTCGGGCGCGTGCAGTATTTTTTTTGTTTCCTCTATCATTTTTGTTTCCTCGCCAGTATAGCCGTTTTCGCCCACTGTGTCGATACGCGGAATAACATTTCCTGCGATGGGGTACGGGAAGCACTGCGGCGCTTCGCCCTTGATTGTACGCTGTAGGTCGGCTATGCCAGCCACGCCCGCGCCTGCCACGGATTGGTAGGTGGAGTAGATTACGCGCTTGATGTTAAACGCCTTGTGCAGTGGGAAAAGCGCGACCATGGCTTGAATGGTGTTGCAGTTTGGGTTGGCGATTATGCCATTATTTGTAAAAATGTCGTCGCCGTTTACCTCTGGCACAACTAGCGGAATACCGTCCGTCATGCGGAACGCGGAGCTGTTGTCAATAACGACACAGCCCTTTTCTGCCGCGATTGGTGCGTATTTTTGGCTTATCGGGCTATCCACCGCAAATAGACAAACGTCTATATCTCTGTCAAAAATATCCAGCGTGGATTCCTCCACGGTAATGGTTTTTCCTTTGTAATCAAAGGTCTTTCCTGCGGCGGCGGCTACGTCAAACAGATACAGCTCGCCGATAGGCAGGTCGCGCTCACGCAGGACTTGCAGCATGGTGCTTCCTACCATTCCGCACGCGCCCAAAATTCCCAAATTTACTTTTTTGCTCACAATAAAGCCTCCTTTAATTTTTGTGCCATGTCTGTTCTTTCCCATGGCAAATCAATATCGCTACGCCCGAAATGCCCATATGCGGCGGTTTGCTTGTAAATGGGGCGGCATAGGTCGAAATGCTTGATAATAGCGGCAGGGCGTAGGTCAAATAGCTTGCTTACCGCTTCCGAAATTTTTTCGTCCGCGACCTTGCCTGTACCCTTGGTGTTGATATAAACGGACACTGGGCGCGCTACGCCGATTGCGTACGCAAGCTCGATTTCGCAATGGCTCGCAAGCCCTGCGGCTACGATGTTTTTGGCGATATAGCGCGCCATATAAGCGGCGGAGCGGTCTACCTTTGTTGGGTCTTTTCCCGAAAACGCGCCGCCGCCGTGCGCGGCATAGCCGCCGTAGGTGTCCACGATTATTTTCCTGCCTGTTAGCCCTGTGTCGCCCACTGGGCCGCCGATTACGAAACGCCCCGTAGGGTTAATATAATACCTTGTGTCACTATTCAAAAGCTCTGGGGGAATTACCGCTTTTATTACGTGGTTGATAATATCCTCGCGGATTCGCTCGTTTGTCGCGTCCTCGGAGTGCTGACTGGAAACAACAACGGCGGTTACTGCCTTGGGCTTCTTGTTTTCGTCATAGGAAACAGTCACCTGCGATTTTCCGTCTGGGCGAAGATAGGGCAGCGTGCCGTTTTTGCGTACCTCGGACAGCTTTCGCGTAAGCGCGTGTGCCAGCGATATAGGCATAGGCATAAGCTCGGGCGTTTCGTCACAGGCGTAACCAAACATCATGCCCTGGTCGCCTGCGCCTGTGTCGGAGTCTGCGTTTTCGCCCTCGCGGCTTTCCAACGCAACGTCTACGCCCATAGCAATGTCGGGCGACTGCCCCTTTACCGTGACAAGCACGGCGCACGCCTCGGCATCAAAGCCCATGTCGCCGCTAGTATAGCCTATGCCGCGAATGGTGTCGCGCGTAATTTGTTCGATGTCGGCGTAGCATTGCGTAGTGATTTCGCCTGCCACAAGCACCATGCCCGTGGTGGTTAGCACCTCGCACGCTACACGCGCCTTGGGGTCTTGCGACAGAATCGTGTCGAGAACCGCATCAGAAATTTGGTCGCACATTTTGTCTGGGTGTCCCTCGGTTACTGATTCAGATGTGAATAGGTACATTCTAGCTCCTCCTGTATAGATGGGGGGTTATGAACCAAAACAAGCCCTTTACAGGGCTTCACACTAAACACATCTTCCAAGGGCGGTACACGGCGTACGCCTTGGGGGAATTAGCACCTTTGCTTTTCGCTGGTTGCCGGGTTTCGCAGGGCCCTGTTCCCTCCACCTCTCTTGATGTTTTATTTAATTGTCAATAGAATGATACCATTATGTGGGGATATGTCAAGGGGTTTTTTGGGGGGTGGGGGTTTCACGGCAAACGCACGAAGCGAAAATGTGTAAATCAAACGCAGATTTAACGGATTTTCACGGATTACGCGGATTCGTTCGGGCGAGCTTTTAAATCCGTGTAATGCGAATGGTGCATGTTTCGTTAGCTTTTAATGAACGCAAGAACGAATCCGCGTAATCTGCGTAAATCCGTTAAATCCGTGTTTAATTGTCTTTTGTAGGGGACGGATTTATCCGTCCCGAGGTTACCTCGCTTTGCGTTAATGGACGGCAACCGTCCCAAATTGACGAACGTGCATATCTCGGGACGGATAAATCCGTCCCCTACAAAGAACCTGCGTGCGTTTGTCGTGTTGGGGTTGGGGGTTTTTATAGCCGTACCCTTGAATTTCCGATTACATTTTGGCATAATGACATAAAAGAGATAGGAGTGATTGTCCGTGACTGCTATGAAAAAAAATCCCGCAGAGGTTTTAATGAACAACCTCCCCCTATACCCCATAATTCTCCTAATATGCACAATAACCTACATCACATTCAACAAAAACATAGAAATATCGCTGTTTCCGCATAAAACGGCTATTCAATATTTATTTGGCTTCGATTTCTTTTTTACGGCTAACGTGGGCTACGAGCAGGCAAACGGATTGTTTATTATAGCGCGAAATTGCTCGGGAATAAAGCTATTTATTAGCTTGTTTTTGATTATGACGCTCGGCTTCCTGCACAGGCAGGCGGGCTTGAAACGCAAGCTAATGACAATAGTACGGTATTATTTCACATCGCTGGGGCTGGCGTTGGTTATTACAATAATCAGAATAACGGCAAGCGTTCCATTCTGCACATGGAATCGCTTTTATCTTATACACAACCTCATGTCACTGGCGATTTATTTCATGTCGGGGCTAGTCTTGTATTACTTTATGGAACGAAAGGCGGTTGCATTATGAGGAATAAAATCAAGGAGCTTGTCAAAATAGTCAAAATCGAGCTTATTATCTGTATCGCCGTGCCGATTATGACGGCGGTGCTGCTTGGTCTTGGTCAAAGCCAGACAATGTCCAAAGACCTGTTTTATATGCTTTTGATGGGCTTGTTTTGCGTTTTAGCCTATGGCGTGATAAAGATGTATTTCAAGCTGAAAAGCAATGATGTAATCGTAAGCGAGGAAAATCTGAACAAGCCAAAATCGACAAAATACCGCATATTCGTCTTTATTGCGGCTGTTATACTGCCGCTTGTTGGGCTGTCTGTAAACAGCGATTTTCTGCGCTTCAGCGGCGGAGTTATCGCCGATTTTTCAAGCCCGTGGTTTTATATCATTGCCGTGCTAAACGGCGTGATTATGCTGTTCGACATTAAGGACAGCAAATTATCATTGCTGCTATTCTATTTGAAAATAGTGGGCTTTACGTATATATCCTACTTTACAATCGTTTTTATTCCGCTTATCCCCCTAGGCTTTATCGGCATAATCCTTTATGGGCTAGGGCTGTTAATCTTTATCCCTGCAACGGTTTTTATCACAGAGCTGTTCCAAATTTTACAGGATATAAGAAGATTGAAGCCAAAATTCGACAGGAGCATTATTGCCGTTATTATAATAGGCTTCGTAACTCTGCCAACTATTCTTGCCGTCAATTTTTATATTGATAAGGTGAATTTTAATAACGCCATGCGCTATTTGTCCGCGGAAGCAGGGGAAATGCCTGCGGTCAGCATTTCAAGGCTTAGCAGAGCAATGTCGCATATGGACGCTGCCCTTGACACAAGGTCAAGGCGAGCACCCATCACTCTATTCGGCGACGATAACATTCCAATAATATCCGCATATTACCAAAATACTGTTTTTGAAAATAAGCTATTAGCCCCCGACACTATGCAGAAAATGAGCGTAATATTTTTCGGCGTGGATAACGAGCAGCCGATTAACGCCGAAACGAACCGCACGCTATATGTAGATTTGGTAAATGCTTCCACGCGAGCCGAATATGACAGCGAGCTTGGAATCTACAAGACATGGGTAGATTTGGAAATTACAAACAACAGCGGGCGGCGCTTGGCAGAATACAAAACGCAATTTACGCTTCCCGACGGTTGCTTCATCAAGGATTACTATTTATATGTAGGAAACGAACGCAAGCAGGGCATATTAACGGACAAGCGCGCCGCGCTTATTGTGTACAATAACATCTTACGCACGCCGAAAGACCCTGGCATCATTTATTACACGGCAGACAACCAAATAGAGCTGCGAGTTTATCCCTTTTCGGCAGGGGAAACAAGGAAAACCGGGTTTTGGGTATGGCACAGTCAGAGCGAACGGCTAAGCATTGACGGCGTAGAAATCGAGCTGCGCGCCGACATGGCAATAACCGAGCCAATAAGCCTGTCGGGCGTGAGCTTTGTTCCTGCTTCCTACAAGGAACAGCTGCCTGCCCTCGAACGCTCGCCGAGATATTATTTTGTAATAGACGCAAGCGAAAACAGCCCTTACAACGAGCATATTTACAAAATAAACGATTATTTAGAAAAAACAGGCATTGACAACGCCGCGATTTATGCCGCCTCGTATAGGGTGTATGCCAATGCCGTCCGCCCAGTAAGGCAGGAGGGCGGATTTAATCTGCCGCTTGCAATGGAAATGATTTTTAACGACATCGAGCACGGCTTTTACCCCATTATTATTGCGGTCAGCGACAATTTAAACAAATCGCCGACCTTTCAAAAAAACGATTTGGCAAAACGCTTTCCCGACAGCGAATATTACTATAATCTGGGCTATGACCTGTCCTTGACACCGTATTCATTCGCAGACAATAAACGGCATGACACAGTAAACGAGCCTATTATATCGAGCGCGCTAAATTATAACGGGCTTGCAGTATCGGACAATGGCAGAGGCGAAACCATATTGCACGGCGAGCTTGGCGGCTACACGGACAACGCCTACCATAACGCCTTTATCCTACAGGGAAAATGCTCCGATTACAGCAATGACAGCGGTACTCAAATAGACCTAATCCGCCAGAGCTTTAGGCAGCGATTATTGACAAAATATACAGGCTTTATCGTGGTTGAAACAAAGGAGCAGGAAAATGACTTAATGGAGCTGCAAGCGAGGTTTATGAATGAGGGCGGTGAAGTGCCTGCTGTGGCTGTGGTGATGAGTGAGCCTGGGGGGTTGGCTTGGGTGGTTTTTGGTTTGGTTTTTGTGGTGGTTGTGGTGGTTAGGAGGCGTGGGGTTTGGGGGTAGGGCTACACCCCCCTCAACTCCTCCTCCACCTTAACCAACATAGCCGCGAAATTCCCTCGCTTTTCTCGTTCGGCTTCGATAATAGCCTGCGGTGCTTTAGCCACAAAGCCCTCGTTGCCCAACTTCGCGTCAATACGCTCTATTTCCTGCTCCAGCCTTTTCTTTTCCTTAGTCAGCCGAGCGCGTTCCTTTTCGCTGTCTACCAACGAATCTAGGGGCAAGTAAATGGTCGCGCCCGAAGCAACTACCGACACAGCCCCAGTCGGCGCGGCGGCGGACGGCTCGTGTACGCTCACCTCGCCCGCGCCCGAAAGCAACGCAAGCGCGGCCTTTGTGCTTGTGAATAGCTCCTTGGCTTGGGAATCGGCTGGGACAATGACGACCGCGATTTTTTGTGAGGGCGGCACTTGCTTTTCTGTACGCACGGCGCGTATTCCGCGGACGGCTTCCTTTACGCGCTCTATGGCTTTTTCTGCGGAGGGGTCAATAAGCTCCGCACTCACCGCAGGCCATGCCGAACGCATGATTGTTTCGCCTAGCTCGCCGCCGTCCGAAGCTCCGCCAAGCGTACTACCCAAGGCGAGATATAAGTCCTCCGTGATAAACGGACAAAATGGGTGCAACAGCTTAAACGCAGTGTTAAGCACATTACATAGGGTAATCTGGGCGGTTCTGCGAGAATCCTCGCTCTCACGACCATATAGCCGCGGCTTCGCCATCTCCACATACCAGTCACAAAGCTCGTCCCATATAAAATCAACGATTTTCTGCACAGCCAGCCCAATTTCATGCGTTTCCAGCTTCTCCGTAACCTCGGCAGTAAGCGAAGCGCAACGCGACAAAATCCACCTATCCTCGACACCAAAGCCGTCCAACGAAGCAATCTTGCAATCCCTATAGCCCAAGCCCTCAAGATTCATCATTACAAAGCGCGTGGCGTTCCATAGCTTATTTAGGAAGTTTCTGGCAGGCTCTAGGCGTTCGCGGAAAAAGCGCGTGTCGCTGTCGATTGCGTTACCGCTCACGAGCATAAGCCGCAGTACGTCCGCGCCAAATTCCTCTATAATTTCTAGCGGGTCGATACCGTTTTTTAGCGTTTTTGACATTTTACGCCCTTGCTCGTCACGCACAATGCCGTTAATCAGCACATGCGTAAACGGCGTTTTTCCCATGAATTTCTCGCCCATAAAGACCATTCGCACAACCCAAAAGAAAATAATATCCTGCGCCGTAACAAGAATGTCTGTAGGGTAGAATTTTTCCAGCTCGGGCGTTTTTTCGGGCCAGCCAAGTGTAGAAAACGGCCACAACGCAGACGAAAACCACGTATCCAAAACGTCATTATCCTGTGCCAGGCTCGCCGCACCGCATTTTTCGCAGGCGGCAGGAGCGGTTTTTTGTACCATTACATGGCCGCAATCGCAATAATACGCAGGTATGCGGTGTCCCCACCACAATTGCCGCGAAATGCACCAGTCGCGGATATTGTTCAGCCAGTTCATGTAAACCTTTGCGAAGCGTTCGCGATTGAATTTCAAGCGGCCGCTTTCCAATGCCTCAATGGCAGGCTTTGCCAGCTCGTCCATTTTCACAAACCACTGCAAGCGTACGAGCGGCTCGACAATGGTATCACAACGGTCATGCGCCCCCACCGCGTGCGTGATTGTGTCGGTTTTTATATAAAGCCCCAACGCGGTCATGGCTTCTATTACTTTTTCGCGCGCGGCTTCACGCGGCATACCGCAGAGCTTGCCGCCGTTTTCGTTTACCGTGCCGTCGCCGTTTAGAATATTTATGCAGGGCAGCTTGTGCCGCAAGCCCACCTCGAAATCGTTCGGGTCATGCGCAGGCGTTATTTTTACTGCGCCTGTGCCAAACTCCGGTTCGACATAATGGTCAGCGATTATGGGAATTTCGCGATTATCGGCTACGGGAATAATCGCCGTTTTGCCGATTAAATGGGCGTAGCGTTCGTCCTTGGGGCTTACCGCTATGGCAGTATCGCCGAGCATTGTTTCGGGGCGCGAGGTAGCAAACGGAATAAAATCGCTCGTACCTGCCACTGGGTATTTGAAATAGTACAAATGCCCCTGCCTGTCCTCATGCTCCACCTCCGCATCGGAAATAGACGTGCCGCACTTTATGCACCAGTTTACAAGCCGCTCTCCGCGGTAGATTTTGCCCTCCTCGTACAAGCGAACAAACGCCTCTAAAACCGCGTCAGAAAGCCCATCGTCCATAGTAAAACGCTGTCTGTCCCAGTCGCAGGACGAGCCGAGCGTTTTTAGCTGACTGATAATTTTACCGCCGTATATTTCATTCCATTCCCACAGCTTTTCCAAAAAGCCCTCGCGCCCAAGGGTTTCCTTGGTGATTCCTTGCTTCGCCAGCTCTTTCATTACGACTACCTCAGTAGAAATAGCGGCGTGGTCGGTACCTGGTACCCAGAGTGCTTCGTAGCCGTTCATGCGCTTAAAACGTACCATAATGTCCTGTATCGTATTGTTAAGCGCGTGACCCATGTGCAGCTTGTCCGTGATATTCGGCGGCGGAATCATTACCGTGTACGGCGTTTTTTCCGACCTCGCGTCCGCGCGGAAATAGCCGCTTTTTTCCCACCGCTCATAAATTTGTGCTTCTCTGTTTTTGTCGTAGGTTTTTGGAATTTCCATTTTTATACATTCCTTTCGGGGGTTAGTTCAAGTGTTTTTTGTGGTGCATAATATGGCTATTATATCATACCACAAATAAATTTGAGAAAATATAAAAAGTTGTGTATGATATGAATGGAACAGTAAGGAGCTAAGAAAATGCCTAACAAAATAAAAATCTTTGAGGACACTCGCATACGCTATGAATGGGACGAGAAAGCCGAAAAATACTGGCTTTCGATTGTTGATGTGTGTGCTATCTTGACGGACAGCGATTACCAAACGGCACGCAAGTATTGGAAGGTCTTGAAGGGTCGCTTAGCGAATGAGGGAAACGAGTTGGTAACAATTTGTTACCAACTGAAAATGCAGTCCACAGATGGAAAATATTACATGACCGACGTTGCCGACACAGAGCAGATTTTACGCATTATTCAGTCTGTACCAAGCAAAAAGGCAGAGCCATTCAAGCTATGGCTGGCTAAGGTAGGAAGCGAACGTATTGACGAAATGGTTGACCCAGAAATTTCCATTGACCGTGCCATTCAAAACTACCGCCGATTAGGCTATAGCGAAAACTGGATTAACCAACGCATAAAATCAATCGAAGTCCGCAAGGCTTTAACAGACGAATGGGACAAGAGCGGCGTTATGCGAGGACAAGAGTACGCCACACTTACAGATTTAATGAGCCGTACATGGAGCGGCATGGACACACGAGAATACAAGCAATATAAAGGCTTAAAAAAAGAAAACCTACGCGACAACATGACTAATACAGAGCTAGTATTAAACATGCTTGCGGAGGTTGCCGCTACGGATATATCACAAGCCGAAAGCCCGACAGGCTTTACCCAAAGCGCCGATGTTGCAAAGCGCGGCGCGAACACCGCTAGAGTTGCCCGAAAGCAGCTCGAAGCCGAAACAGGCAAGCTCGCAATAAGCCGTCTAAACGCAAAAAACCTAGGACAGCTACGTTTTTCTGAAGCACAAGAGAATGGCGAGGAATAAACTGTATCATAAATTGAGGAGGCTTTATATATGGAACAAACAACCCTTAGCGTACGTATGGATACTGAAATTAAAAAGCAATTTGACGATTTTTGTGTCCAAGTCGGAATGAACGCAGCAACCGCAGTTAATATGTTTGCGCGTGCTGTCTTGCGGGAAAAACGTCTGCCCTTTGAGTTGTCGGCTATTGAACTAACCGAAAACGGATATACGCCCGAATTTGAAGCAGAAATCCTTAGGGAAGCAGAAGAATGTTACGCCGCTGTCGCAAATGGAACAATCACGCCGTTTAAAAGTGTCGCAGAGCTTAGGGCGGCATTAGATGCGGAGGAAGATGATTAAGGGCATGGAACGCGGATTTTCGCGGATTTAACGGATTTTCGCGGATTCTTTCCGTGTAAATTGACGGCAGTGGAATACAGATTTTATACATGTAAATTAAAGGTAGCGGAACACGGATTTAACGGATTTTCGCGGATTTGGCGGATTGGCTCGTGGGAAAATACACGGTAACGGTTTTTGTAGGGGACGGATTTATCCGTCCCGAGATTACCTCGCTCTGCGTTAATGGACGTTACCTGCCCCGAATTACAAAACGTGCGTACCTCGGGACGGATAAATCCGTCCCCTACAAAAAACATGCAAGCCCCTACAACAAACGCAATATTTTAATCTGCGTTTCGTTCCTGCTATGCCCCGCTCCCTCTGTGCCTCTGTGTGAAAATTCTTTTTGACAAATAATGAACATAGGTAAAGTTTAGAGTTTCTTTATTTAGGTTAAAAGATTTTCACACAGAGGCACAGAGGGAACGTGGCACAGCAGGCAATGCAACACAAATTTAAAGACATTTAAACACGGATTTAACGGATTCACGCGGATTTACACGGATTTTTTCTCGCCCTTATTAAAAATCAACGAAACACGGATTTAAAACCACGCCCGAACGAATCCGCCAAATCTGCGAAAATCCGCTTAAATCCGCGTTTAATCACTCTTAGAACTAAAAAAAACTACATGCGTCTGTAAATGCCTATCTATAAATTTGAGTAAACCCAAAAAGTATGTTACACTACAACCACGTCTACTAGCGGAGGGCTAATATGAGTACAAAAACCAAAAACCACCTAACCAAAAACCACCCAAAAACCACCAAAAACCACCCAAAAACCACCAAAAACCACCACACACCCAAAAAAAACCAACCAAAAAAACCCATACCCCAAACCCTAATCTACCTACCCACCCTCATACTCCTCACCCTCCTCCTATCCTCCTGCTCCCCCCCCCCCCCCCCCCCCCCCCCCCCCCCCCCCCCCCCCCCCCCCCCCCCCCCCCCCCCCCCCCCCCCCCCCCCCCCCCCCCCCCCCCCCCCCCCCCAACCCCACACCCCCCCCCCCCTGATGAT